>JACCDO010165715.1_pt1 | contig 29054 bp, 29 predicted proteins | sample 7446101 | NCBI WGS metagenome assembly JACCDO01 (sample SAMN15323440, study PRJNA562643) | freshwater metagenome | isolation source: river surface water | place: USA:Blue River Watershed | collected 2017-08-16
AGACCTTGAGCAGGAACTTGATTGGTTTGAATCATTTTGGCCCCCCGCAAAATTTGGCGGGACTACTTTGGCCCAGAAGAACTTAAGAATTAAAACAATAGCCTACAAAGCTACTTTTTTCGACGGCGGCCACGTTCTTTTGAGCGTTCAGCTTCTTGCGGGCTTGGTTCAGTAACCAGGTCCAGCACTCTTGCCATGGCTTGAGTTAGAGCCTCATCGGTCGTTGCTTTGGTGCTTTCAACCTGTTCTGGAATTACTTGGGTGATTTGAGTTGCAGTTTCAGGTGATACGAAAACTTCATCGAATTCATCTTTAACTTGCTTAATCACTTCTGTTGGCTGGGCAGCCACTTCTTGCTCAGCCCGCCTGGAATCTTTGCGTCGGTCGCGCCGATGTGGTGTCTGAATGGCTTGAGTTTGTTCGTTGGCAAGCTCGGTTGCTTTAACTTGGGCAACTTCAGCTTCGGCCACGCGAGAACGTTCACGCTTACGTCGAGCGGTTAGCACTTGGCCTTCAAAAAGTTCTTCGCGGCCTGGATGGCGCTCTCCTGAAAGTATTAAATACATCAAGGCACCTGCACCAATGATTAGTGATGTGAAGACATTTATGCGAATTCCAAGGAATTGGTTTGCTTCATCGATTCGCAAAGTTTCTATTGCGCCGCGTGCACTGCAGTAAAGGGCGACGTAAAGCGCAAAGACTCGTCCGTGACCCATAGTGAAACGCTTATCGGCCCAAATCACGATAAATGCAATGGCAACACATGCAATTGATTCATAAAGAAATGTTGGGTGAAAAACTTCAAATTCTTCATAACCAACAGGGCGATGCACAGCTGAGATTTCAAGACCCCACGGCATAGTTGTTGGCCGACCGAATAATTCTTGGTTAAACCAGTTACCCCATCGACCGATAGCTTGGGCTAACACAATGCCAGGAGCTAGTGCATCTGCAAGTGGTGCAAACGAAATATTGTTTCGAACTGAAGCGATGTAAACACCGACACCGCCAAGTGCGATCGCACCCCAGATACCAAGGCCACCTTGCCAGATCTGAAGGGCGGCAATAAAACCTTTTCCATTTTCACTGAAGTAAGAAGACCAGTCGGTTAACACGTGATAAATGCGCCCACCGATTACACCGAATGGCACTGCCCACATCGCAATGTCAAGAACTTGATTTTCTAAACCACCGCGTTCAATCCAGCGCTTATTGCCAACTCGAATTGCAACGCCAATACCAAGCAAAATGATTAAGGCATAAGCCCTAAGTGGAATTGGACCTAGCCACCAAACACCCTGTGAAGGACTTGGAATGTAGCTAGCTAATGAATGCATAATCGAATTGTGTGCCTGTATCTAATTACTTAGTTGCTGCAGCTTCGTCAATTGCTGCTTGCAGAGCAACAGGATCACGCAGAACATCTTGAGTTAACTCAGTGCCATTTAGAAATGCCGTTGGGGTTGAACTAACACCTTCTTTTGAGAAAGCGTCATAAGAGTTATTTACCCAGCCTTCGTATTTCTTAGATGACAAACATTCAGTGAAAGTCGCTGAATCAGTTACGCCGGCAATTCCAGCAATTGCAGTTAAATCGTTAATTGAAAATCCGGTACCTTCATCAACTGGCTGAGCTTGGAAAATCGTGCGGTGGTATTCAAGACCCTTGCCTTGATCAACTGCACAACCAAAAGCCATTGATGCGTATAGAGATGAATTTGGGTTTCCAGCAGCAGTATTAAGTGCCTTTAGATTTTCATCAAGGAAAATAGTTGGGCGGTATTCCACGCGAAGTTTTCCTTCAGTTGCCAATTGTTCAATAACTGAACCCACGGCATCTTCCATCGACTTACAAGCTGGACATTGGAAGTCTTCCCAAATCTGAAGTTTTGGAATTGAATCCGCATCGGCAGCCGACCAAGCTGAACCAACCTTCACGCCATAAGTATCAGAAGTAACACCTGTTGGTAGTGCTGCTGAAGTATCGGTTGTTGGACCATCAGCGCGGCCTTGCATTAATGGGATCGCAAGTAATGCGGCCATGATTACCACAACCACGCCACCACCAATTAAACGAATTTTGCGATCACGTGCACGTAAATCTGATTCGGCTGCTGCGCGTGCTTGCGCTGCTGCTTCGCGTGCTGACTTGGCGCCTTTACTGTCTTTACCCATGAGGAATTTACTCTCCGAAATATTTTTTTATTGGTATTTCTAGTTTAATTGTGCTCGAGCGAGTACTTGGTTCGTGGCCAGCGAGCAAGCCATAAAGCCATCAAAGTAAATGCAAAATCTCTAATGATTTCTTGGGTGTATCGCGATGCTCTTCCTTCAGGGCTGATATCGCCACCGCCACCAAAGCAACCACAATCAATGCTGTAACCGCGAACCCAAACACTTGCAATACCTGCAACAAACGCAAGCATTAGAGCTGCAGTGATGATCGCAGAAATCCGAACGAACAAGCCAACTAATAAGAAAATGCCAATTGCAATTTCAAGTAACGGAAGTGCGTAACCCAGTACTGGTGCAATGGATGGTGAGAAGATGCGATAAGCCAAAATTGCATCGCGGGCACCATGTGGTTCAAACAATTTGATCCCACCTGCATACAGCAAAATTCCAGCAAGTACTACTCGGAAAAGTGTGCCAACAGTTTCGTTGCCCAAGAAATTTTTCATAACTAAGCCTTACTCAATGCGCCAGCTAGTTCACTTGCAAGTTTTTGCGCAGCAGCTGGGCCGCCTTGTTCAATGGCATTAACAAAAGCACTTCCAACGATCACGCCATCGGCATACTGAGCGATTTCTTTGGCTTGAGCTGGGGTTGAAACACCAAGACCAACAGCGATTGGCAGGTCAGTGTGTTTACGTGTACGGCTAACTAAATCCTGGACCGAATCAGAAATAGTTGATCTAGCGCCGGTAACACCCATCACTGCGCCAGCATAAATAAACCCAGTAGTCACCTTGCAGACTGTTGCAATGCGTTCATTGGTACTTGATAGTGCTACCAAGAAAACTCGATCAAGTTTTCCATCAGATGCATCAATCCAGTCCCCGGCTTCTTCTGGGGTCAAATCTGGAGTGATCACTCCAACGCCACCAGCACTTGCTAAATCGCTTGCGAATTTATTGACACCATTGGCTTCAATTGGATTCCAGTAACTCATCACAAGTGCTGGCACACCCAATTTAGAAACTTCACTTGCTGTTTCAACTACGTCTTTAATTTTTGTGCCTTGTTTAAGGGACTGCTCGACTGCGGCTTGAATTGTTGGCCCATCCATAACTGGATCGCTATAAGGCAAACCAATTTCAACAATGTCCACACCACCGCGAACCATTGCAGCAATGCAATCTATTGCACCTTGCTTTGATGGATAACCAGCTGGCAAGTATCCAATTAGGGCTGCGCGATTTTCTGATTTTGCTTTAGCAAATGCATCATGCAACTTGCTCATTAACTATCTGCCTTAATGCCAAACCATTTAGCAGCAGTTTCAACATCTTTATCACCGCGACCAGAAAGGTTAACCAGAATTAAAGAACCTGCGCCAAGTTCTTTTCCAAGGTCTAGCGCGCCTGCTAGTGCGTGGGCGGTTTCGATCGCCGGAATAATTCCTTCAGTTTCGCAAAGTAATTTAAAAGCATTCATCGCTTGAGTGTCAGTTACTGGAACATACTGTGCTCTACCGATGTCGGCTAGGTATGCATGTTCAGGGCCAACACCTGGGTAATCAAGACCGGCACTAATTGAATGACTTTCAATTGTTTGTCCATCTTCATCTTGCAAAACAAATGTGCGGGCGCCATGCAAAACACCAACGGCGCCACCAGTAATAGATGAAGCATGGCGACCAGTTTCAACACCGTCACCAGCAGCTTCCATACCAACTAAGCGAACATCTTTATCGTCGACAAATGCACTGAAAATGCCAATCGCATTGGATCCACCACCAACACAAGCGGCAACGGCATCTGGCAATCGACCAAATCGTTCCAGCATTTGTTCTCTGGCTTCATCACCAATTACCCGATGAAATTCTCGAACAAGTTCTGGAAACGGTGCCGGACCTGCAACGGTTCCAAATAGGTAATGTGTGTTTTCAACATTGGCAACCCAATCGCGCATCGCTTCATTGATTGCATCTTTAAGAGTTTTACTTCCCGTTGTTACGGGTACAACTTTTGCGCCAAGTAATTTCATGCGGGCAACGTTTAGTGCTTGGCGCTTTGTGTCTTCTTCGCCCATATAAATGACACATTCAAGGCCAAGTAGTGCTGCAGCAGTTGCAGTTGCAACGCCATGTTGACCTGCACCAGTTTCAGCAATCACTCGAGTTTTACCCATGCGCTTTGTTAATAAAGCTTGACCTAGGACGTTATTGATTTTGTGTGAGCCAGTGTGATTCAAATCTTCACGTTTAAGCAAAATTGTTGCGCCACCGGCGTGCTCTGAAAATCTGGAAGCAACTGTGATTGGGCTAGGTCGACCGGTGTAGTTGACTAATAAGTCTTTTAATTGAGCTTGAAATTCTGGATCTGTTTGTGCTTTGTGAAATGCATCAGTTATTTCATCAAGTGCTGACATCAAAGCTTCTGGAACAAATCGTCCACCGAACTTTCCAAAGTGACCAGAGGCATCTGGCATAACTGCACTAGTCATCTCTAACCCCTTCTGTCTTTGGCGTATTCAATTCCAACTTCAGTCCATTCTTGAATAGTTTCGGTGGGATCGCCACTTTTAACTAAACTCTCGCCCACCAGGATCCCCCTGGCACCATTACTGGCTAATTCTTTAACGTCATTGGCTGTGCTGATGCCAGATTCAGCGATCGGCACAATTCCAGCAGGGATCATCGGCAGCAACCTATGGCAGGTCGCCAAATCAACTTCCAGCGTCTTTAGATTACGAGCATTCACGCCTAAGAGTTTTGGTGAAATATTTAGCGCCCGCTCTAGTTCGTTTTCATTGTGAACTTCAACCAGCACTGACAAACCAAGTTCGATCGCTAAATCATTTAGATCGCTCATCTGAGAATCACCAAGTGAGGCCGCAATTAATAAAATCGCATCTGCGCCAAATGCTCTTGCTTCAAACACTTGATAGTCATCAACCATAAAATCTTTGCGCAAAATAGGTGTTTCAACCGCATCTCTTACTGCTGCCAAGTCAGCAAGTGAACCAGAAAATCTGCGACGTTCAGTTAGCACGCTAATTATTTGTGCCCCACCTTGTGCGTATTTATCTGCAAGTGCCTTTGGATCTGTAATTGGTGCCAAATCACCTTTGCTAGGACTACTTCGCTTGACTTCAGCAATGACTGAAAAATCTCGATCTAATAAATTTTGTGCAGCTGGAAGTGCTGGTGAGATTTGATCTATCTTGTCGCGCAATGCCGAAAGTGGAGTTTGGCGTTTACGGTCGGCTAAATCTTCGCGAACACCTTCGACAATTGACTCAAGCACAGTCATGTCAGGTCCGCCTCAACAAATAATTGAACCTTAAGTTTATGTGTTAATTAGTGGGCCAAAATCTATGGTGAAACTTGCCCCACCCTCAGGTGCCTTACCTGCAGATGCAATTGCGCCAAGCCTGCTAGCCAATCGACCAACAAGAGCTAATCCAAAACCAGTTCCAACTCGGCGAACGCCTTTATAGCGCTCATAAAGTTCACCTGGTTGAAATGCAACAGCTATATCTTCCAGTGACAAACCTGGTCCGCTATCTCTAACTTGAAGCTTCCCATCATTTGTTAATTCAAAAATTATCTGTTGACCACTGGGTGTAACCCGCAGAGCATTTTCAGCAAGGTTATCCAGAATTTGTCTAATTCGAACTGCATCAGAGTTAACCAGAACTGGTTGCGAACTTACCTGGCTTACGAATTTAACTTCTTCACGCGCAGCTCGATCTAGCCAAACTGATGATGCTTCTGTTACCACATCACGTAAATCAATTAATTGGTTTTGCAATGGGAAATCAACTGCGCCGGTGCGAGCAAGGTCAAGAAGATCTGCAACCAGCCGATCTAGTCGAATTGCCTCAGCATTAACTACTGATCCGACTTTGGTCATCTCTTGCGCGGTTATAACGCCGTCGTTCATCGCTTCGGCGTAGCCGCGAATTGCGGTAAGTGGTGTGCGCAATTCATGAGAAATCGAAAGAAAGAATTCGCGCTGACGGCCTTCACTATGGGTCAGTTCTTTAGCTAACACATTTAATGCTTGAGCAATTTCGGAAATTTCTGATGGCCCACTTTCAACAAGTGAGACTTCGCGTTCACCAATTGCCAAGCGGTGAGCCGCATCAGCTGCTTCTTTGAGTGGTTTTGTTAATTTTCTAGATGCCAGTAAGCCAATCGCAACTGCCACAGTGAACCCAGCAATAAGTGCAAGTCCAATGCGAGTTAATGCTTCGGCTTTTAATCCACCAGCAATATTTGTTGGTTGCACCAGCACAATCCCAGTTCCACTACCCACTGGTCTTGCTTCGATTAAATAACACTGATCTTTCGCGCAAGCTCGATCGCTAATAGATTCACCACTTGCAACTTGAGCAATTTGTTTTTTGGTCAATACAGCTGGATCGCTTGTGCCAGGAATGATAGGCAAAGCTTCAATGCCTTGAGCTTTCAAATATGAAACTAACCCAAGCAGTGCTCGAGCACCTTGATCGCCAATCGGTCCGATGGTTTCATCATCCTCATCACCACCTTGCATGCGGCCCCGATTTGTATCAAAGTCATTTGGATTTGTCGCAACATTCCTAACTAAATCTGCCTGCTGAGACAAAGTGGACTGAGCTTGTAGTTCGGCAGCATCGCGAATTAATGGCATTGCAACTAATCCAGAAATAATTACTGCAACTGCTGCAATAGTTCCGGTTAAGAGTGCTGCACGTGAACCCAGTGATTTAAGCATTTTTATTACTGCTTATCCACTGAATAGCCAACACCGCGCACAGTTCGGATTGGATTTAGGTCTCCAAATTTTCCACGAAGTTGGGCAACGTGCACATCAACAGTTCTAGTGCCAACTACTGATGCATATCCCCAAACGTGACTTAGTAATTCATCACGACTAAAAACTCGTCCAGGACGAGACATTAGAAAAGCTAATAAATCAAATTCGGTAGCAGTCAAAGTAACTTCTTTACCATCAAGTGTTACTTTTCTTGAATCTTGATCAAGTGAAACCAAGCCAACTGAAAGTGGCACGCTTGCTTCTGTGTGGCCGTTTGATCGGCGAAGTACTGACTTAAGTCTTGCCACAACCTCTCGTGGACTAAACGGTTTAGTGATGTAATCATCAGCACCCATTTCCAGTCCAAGAATTCGATCAACTTCTTCATCGCGCGCAGTGCAAAATAATATTGGTGTCCAGTCACCATCTGCTCGCAATTGCTTGCATACTTGCGTGCCATCCATTTTTGGCAAGCCAACGTCAAGAATTATGCCCACTGGATGAAGTCGCTTAGCTGCTGCTAATCCTGCTGCACCATCAGATTCAACGTGAACGCCAAAACCTTCGCGCGATAAATACATCCGCAGAAGATCTGAGATGGTCTTTTCATCTTCAACTACTAGGACTAAGCCTTTGGAATCGCTCACAATAGAACTATTCCAATCTAAGAAACGAAACTGGTCAAAGAATTGTTAAGAAATGGTTAAGACGAAGAATCTTATTTACTAAGACTTTTTGCCAAAACCTAGGTTGGCTAAGACTTTGCCAGCAATGATGCCAACGCCAATTAAGGCAACACCAGACCAAAAAACAATGCGGTTATCAAGAACAACACCGATGCTGCCAACAAGGAATGCCACCATCACAATGATTGAAAGGGTCCAAGCGGCGACTGTTTGACCGTGGTTATTACCTGACATTTGATCTCCTTGATGGCTTTACTTAAATTTAGTTTAACTTGGTGCCTTTGGATTTAGCGCAACCGATGTCCCTTTCCTTAAAGCAGGCCGTCAGTAATTGAAAGAGTTGGGTCTATTCCAGAATCAATAGCCTGCCAAGGCGTTAACCCAGCAGCTGCAGATTCTGGCAATTCGTAACTTCCTTTTTTCTTGGCTGAATCAAAATTTAAAACGGTAAAAATCAAACCGACAATTGCAATTCCAATAGCTGGCAAAATTGCGCCGATAGCCATTGGACTTGTCGTGAATACAAACTCTGAGGTATTCCGACCCAACTTATTGCCAAGCAAAATACCAACGTAACTTTGCCAGTCTTGGTTTACGGAGAATGTTAAATAAGCAACCGTGCTGCCGATTAAAAATATTGAAAAACCAAAAAATCTTTGCAATAAACCTTTTGCTGCGATTAACCCAACTACTCCAGCCACAGGTACCAAAGTCAACCCAGCAATAACAGGCTCAAGGTCTCGGCCGCTAAAAGAGAAAGTTAGTCCAGGTGCCTCAGCTTCGGTGAGCGTTACGCTCACCCAGCTTTGCCCGGTAATCACTAGAACTATGACCGAACAGATTGCCAGTGTTAAGAGCAAACTTCGATACAACCGAGTCATAGCTAGTTAGAGCTTCCCAAAGTGTTTGCAACTGCAACAGCGCGCAAAACCGCAGCCGCCTTTGCGTTGCATTCAGCATCTTCCATTTGCGCAACAGAGTCAGCCACAATTCCAGCACCTGCCTGAACATAGGCTGTGCCATTTTTGATCACCGTGCTGCGAATCGCAATTGCGGTATCAACGTTTCCGGCAAAATCAAAATAGCCAACGCAGCCACCATAAAACCCTCGTCTCGTGGGTTCTAGCTCTTCAATAATTCTCATTGCCATGGGTTTTGGTGCGCCAGATAAAGTTCCTGCCGGGAAAGTTGCTGCCAATAAATCAACACCATTTACTTCAGGTGCAACATCACCTGTAACCGTTGAAACGATGTGCATTACGTGACTGTACTTTTCAATTGACATGAAGTCAGAAACATCAACGCTTCCTGGTAAACAAACTCGACCTAAATCATTGCGGCCAAGATCAACCAGCATTAAATGTTCAGCCCGTTCTTTCTGATCAGCCATCAGTTCATCTGCTAAAGCCTGATCTTCATCGGCATCTTTACCGCGAGGTCTGGTTCCGGCAATTGGATGCAGCATCGCTTTGCCGTCGGTTAACTTAACCAAAGCTTCTGGACTTGAGCCAACTAAATCAAAAGCGACATCTGCGCTTAACTCCACTCCCGGTGCTGTTGGCCTTGGAACTCGAATTAAGAACATATACGGGCTTGGATTTGAGGTTCGCAAAATTCGATAAACATCTAATGCCGTTGCATTACAAGGTGTTGAAAATCTTTGAGATAAAACAATTTGGAATGCATCTCCGGCACGTATGTGTTCTTTAGCAATTTCAACTGCATTTTGATAATCAATGCTTGCGGTCTCATTTGTGATGACAGGATTTGCATCTTGATCGAATGTGGAAACTGATGAGGCAAGTGGTTTGCTTAGCGCTTCTTCCATGACATCTAGCCGCGCTAACGCATCGGCATAAGCCAAGTCAACTCTTTCTGGTGAATTGTCATAGTTAATTGCATTGGCAATTAACGTTACGGATCCATCCATGTGATCTAGAACTGCTAAGTCGGTTGCGATCAGCATGGCAAGTTCTGGAAGTTCTAAAGCATCTTTTGTTTTCGTTGGAATTTTTTCAAATCGGCGAACGATGTCATAGCCTAAGTAACCAACTACTCCACCAGTTAATGGCGGAAGTTGATTACTGCTAACCCCGATGTTCACATCAGGTGTGTGCAAAATATCCAAGGTTGCGCGAAGAGCTTCAATTGGATCACCAGTTGTTGGTAGACCGATTGGAACATTGCCACTCCAGCTGGTTTGCCCTGATGCTTCTGACAACATTGCTGAACAATTAACGCCAATAAATGAATAGCGTGACCAAGCAACTCCGTGTTCGGCAGACTCTAAAAGAAATGTTCCCGCCCGCTCATCGGCAAGTTTGCGATAAAGGTTTAGCGCAGTTTCACCATCAGCCAGTAGTCGCCTAACAACTGGAATGACTCGCCTATTTTGGGCAAGCTGTTTGAATTTCGCCAAGTCAGGAGCAGTCACGAAATTAATTCACCTTAATTTCGTTGACATCAAAACACGTTTCATCACCGGTGTGACAGGCGCCGCCAACTTGATCAACCGTTAAAAGTAAGGTGTCGCTGTCACAATCAATTGCTAGGGATTTAACTTCTTGGATTGCTCCGCTAGTAGCACCCTTAACCCAAACTTCGTTGCGGCTTCTACTCCAGTAAGTGGCTCGCCTGGTTTCAAGCGTTTGCTTAATTGTTTCCAGGTTCATCCAGGCAAGCATTAAAACTTTTCTAGTGGTGGCATCTTGAACTATTACTGGAATAAGCCCGGCATCGTTGAACTTAAGACTTGAAAGGTCAACATCTGAAAAATTCATAGTTCTATTGTGTCAGTTTAAAAGCAGTAGAAGAAAACTTAAGAGTTAGCGAACTGAAATTCCATGTTTAGAAAGATCGGCCTTAACTTGGCTAATAGTTAATTCTCCGTAGTGAAAGACCGAGGCTGCCAGTAATGCATTAGCCCCAACTTCTACAGCAGGCGCGAAGTCTTCGAGCTTTCCAGCCCCACCACTTGCAATTATTGGAAGTGACACTTGAGCGCGAACTTTAGAAATTAATTCCAAATCGAACCCAGATTTAGTGCCATCGGCATCCATTGAGTTGAGTAGCACTTCACCTGCCCCGCGATTAGCTGCTTCAACAATCCAATCGATGGCATCACGGCCACTGCTTTGTCTGCCGCCGTGGGTTGTTGCTTCAAAGCCACTTGGCATCTCATCACTTCTTCGCACATCAACTGAAAGCACAATACATTGATCGCCAAATCGCTTGCTTGCTTGCGAAATCAAATCTGGATTCGCCAGTCCTGCCGTATTGATGCCAACTTTGTCAGCACCACTGCGAAGTAAATTATCAACATCTTCAACAGTGCGAACGCCACCGCCAACAGTTAGCGGAATAAAGATTTCATCAGCGGTGCGCTTGACCATCTCATAAGTCGTATTTCGATTTGAACTACTAGCGCTGATGTCAAGAAAAACTAATTCATCAGCACCTTCCTGGCCATACTTTCTAGCTAGCTCAACTGGATCGCCAGCATCGCGTAGATCTTTAAAGTTAACGCCTTTAACCACGCGACCTTGGTCAACGTCTAAACACGGGATAACTCGAATGGCAACAGACATGATTTATTTTTGTGGTCCGGCTACTTCAATAGCTTGCTCAAGAGTGAAAGCACCTGCATAAAGTGCCTTTCCTGTGATCGCACCTTCAACACCAAGTGGAACTAGTTCACGCAGTTGGGCTAAATCATCAAGAGTTGCGATGCCACCACTTGCAATAACTGGTTTATCAGTTCTGGCGCACATTTCTTTTAATAGTTCAATGTTTGGTCCGCGAAGTGTTCCGTCTTTAGTTACATCAGTAACTACATAACGAGCACAGCCATCTGCTTCAAGGCGTTCTAAAGTTTCCCAAAGGTCGCCACCTTCTTTAGTCCAACCACGAGCGGCCAATACTGTTCCACGAACATCTAAACCAACTGCAATCTGGTCGCCGTATTGCGCAATAACTTTTGTGGTCCACTCTGGATTTTCAAGTGCTGCGGTGCCTAAGTTCACTCGGCGTGCTCCTGTTGCCAGCGCTGCCTTCAGTGAAGCATCATCACGAATGCCACCTGATAGCTCAACGTTCACATCTAATCTGCCAACAACTTCTTCAAGTAGTTCGCGATTTGAACCACGACCAAATGCCGCATCAAGATCAACTAAGTGAATCCAGTCAGCACCGGCATTTTGCCAATCAAGTGCAGCAGCAAGTGGATCACCAAAAGATGTTGCGCTATCTGCTTCACCCTGAACTAAGCGAACAGCTTGGCCATCAGCCACATCAACAGCTGGCAAAAGAATTAAAGAATCCATGTTTCCTACTTAATAGTGGCAACCCAGTTTGCCAAAAGTTGTAAGCCAGCTTCACCAGATTTTTCTGGATGAAATTGGGTTGCCCAAAGTGGTCCATTTTCAACGGCGGCCACAAAGTTCTGGTAATAGTTTGCCCAGGTAACAATTGGTGCTTTTAATTGCTCAATTGGTTTTAGTTCCCAGCTAAGCGCTGCGTATGTATGCACGAAATAGAAACGCTCATCGCTGATTCCACTAAACATTTTTGTTTCACTTGGAACTTCAACGGTGTTCCAACCCATGTGTGGCAAAACTGGTGCATCAATTTTTTCAATTAGTCCTGGCCATTGCGCGATGCCTGGATAAGGCTCGCCAGTTGAATGTTCGGTGCTGCCATCAAATAAAAGCTGCATGCCAACACATATGCCAAGCACTGGCCTGCCACCAGCAAGTCTTCGCTCAATGATTTGATCCCCACGAACATTTTTAATTCCACTCATGCAGGCAGAAAATGCACCAACACCTGGAACCAATAGACCATCAGCATTTAAAGCAGTATCGAAATCAGCTGTAACGGTTACGTTTGCACCAGTTGTTTCAAGGGCGCGTTCAGCTGAGCGGATATTTCCCGAGCCGTAGTCCAGGACAACTACGTTGACCACTTGCTACAGGGTTCCCTTGGTTGATGGGATGCCGATAACGCGTGGATCAAGCGCTACGGCAATGCGAAGTGCTCTAGCAACAGCTTTGAATTGAGCCTCAACAATGTGATGTGCGTTTCGTCCACTTAGTACTCGAACATGAATACAAATCTGTGCTGCAGCTGAAATTGATTCCCAGATGTGGCGGGTAAGTGAAGTGTCGTATGAACCAATAAGTTCAACCATGCCTGGTTCTTCGTGCACAACATATGGTCGGCCAGCTAAATCGATTGCCACAAGAGCTGCTGCCTCATCGATTGGCACATGTGAATCGCCATAACGGTTGATGCCTTCTTTTGTGCCAAGTGCTTCTTTTAGTGCTTGGCCAAATGCAAGCGAAGTGTCTTCAACAGTGTGGTGTGCATCTACTTCTAAATCGCCATTGGTGCGAATCTTTAGATCAAAGCCGCCGTGCTTTCCAAGTTGAGCCATCATGTGGTCAAAGAAAGGCACGCCAGTTTCAACATCAACGTTTCCGGTTCCATCTAAGTTAAGTTCAACTAAAACTGAACTTTCCTTAGTGGTGCGTTCAACTTTGGCGGTTCTTGCCATCTTTACCTACTTAATGTGCTTTAACTTGGGGAAATTATTAATTGGTTAATTCTAATGAACTAAGCGCTTTTCTAAATAATTCATTTTCTTGCGGTGTACCGATGCTCACTCGAAGCCAACCAGCCGGGCCGGTTTGGCGAATTAAAACGCCTTGATCGAGTAACCCTTGGAATACCTGATCACGATCAGTGAAGATGCCAAACAAAATAAAGTTGGCACCGCTTGGCGCAACAATAAAACCTTCATCAGCAAGCCAACTAGCAAGTTTGTTGCGTTCTTGGCGCAGTAATTCAACTTGGCCAAGAAGTTCTTCGCTGTGCTCAAGTGCTGCAATAGCAACCGCCTGGGTCACACCAGATAAGTGATATGGCAAGCGAACAATCTGCAGGGCAGCAATTACTTCGGCGTTGGCAACGGCGTACCCGAGACGAAGCCCTGCACAAGAAAATGCTTTGCTCATCGTGCGGGTGACAATTAAATGACGATTGGAATTGACTAGAGGAATGCTCGTTGGCATTTCTGGTTGACGAAATTCTGCGTATGCTTCATCAACAATTACCATGCCGTTAAATTTGCCAAGTAAATAAGTCACTAAGTGATCATCCAAAATTGTTCCAGTCGGATTATTTGGTGATGCCAGCAAAATAATGTCTGGATTAAGCGCTAAAGCCCCATCAATGACACTTTGGTCAATTGTGAAATCTTCGTTTCGATTCACGGTTTTGTATTCAGTGAACGTGTCGCGGCAGTAATCCGGATACATCGAATATGTAGGCGCAAAGCCAACGGCTAGCTTTCCAGGTCCACCAAATAATTGAAATATCTGGTGCATAACTTCATTTGAGCCATTTGCCGGCCAGATGTTTTCAAAAGTTAGATTTGTTTTAGCATCAGCATTTACAAATTTTGCTAGTTCGGTGCGCAATTTAACCGCATCGCGATCTGGGTAGCGATTAAGTTTGCCAGCCACTTGCTCAACGGCGTTAGCCATGGCTTTAACGATTTTTGGTGAAAGTGGAAATGGATTTTCGTTCACATTTAGGCGCGCAGCAACATCAAGTTGAGGTGCACCATATGGTTTTAACCCAATTAAATCTTTGCGAATTGGCAGATCAGTCATTTACTGCTGCCTGATCGCAATCGCATCACCATGGCTTGGTAAATCTTCAGAATTAGCAAGTGTGATCACATGTGGTGCGATATCGCTTAGTGCTTGCTTTGAATATTCAACGTAGTGCAATCCGCGCAAGAAAGCCTGAACTGAAAGTCCTGATGAGTGACACGCACAGCCACCTGTTGGCAGCACGTGATTAGAACCTGCTGCGTAATCCCCTAAAGAAACTGGTGAGTGGTCACCAATAAATACAGCTCCGGCATTTTTAACCTGCATAGCTAGTTCACGGGAATTAACGGTGTGAATTTCTAAGTGCTCCGCAGCATAAGCATCAACAACTGCAAGCCCTTGTTTCATGTCTTCAACAATTACAACTGCGCTTTGCGTCCCAGTTAGCGCTGTCTTAATTCGATCTGAGTGTTTTGCCTTTGCAACTTGATCCACAAGTGCTGATTGAACTTTTTGGGCAAGATCTGTGCTGTCAGTTACTAACACTGAAGCCGCAACCACATCATGTTCAGCTTGGCTAATTAAATCTGCGGCAACATAGTCAGGATTTGCAGTGTTATCTGCCAAGATCGCAATCTCAGTTGGACCAGCTTCTGAATCAATTCCAATTAGTCCACGCAGTAAACGCTTGGCAGCAGTGACATACATGTTGCCAGGCCCGGTGATTAGGTAAACCGGATCAATCGCATCTTGGCCCGTTGTTCCATAGGCCATAAGTGCAATGGCTTGCGCGCCGCCAACTGCATAAACTTCTTCAATTCCAAGAAGGGCACATGCAGCCAAAATAGTCGGGTGTGGCCAGCCATTGTTATCAAGTTGTGGCGGTGAAGCAACAACGATCGATGGAACTCCAGCAACTTGAGCTGGCACCACGTTCATGATCACGCTACTTGGATAAACCGCACGACCACCAGGAACATACAAACCAACGCGTTCAACTGGTAACCAGCGTTCCAAGACGGTTCCACCTGGAACCACAGTAACTTCGGTGTCTGTACGACGTTGGTGTTCATGAACTTTGCGAACACGCTGGATTGCTATTTCTAAACTTGCACGGATATCTTGAGGCAGTTTTGCTAACGCTTGGTCAATTACTTCTTTAGGCACGCGAATATTCGGTGCCTTAGTGCCATCAAATTTTTCAGACCATTCTTGAGCAGCTTCTACCCCACGATCCCTAACGGATTCAACGATTGGGCGGACATACTCAAGAACTTCGTTTAAATCGAACTCAGCGCGTGGGACTAGACCGCGTAATTCGCGAGCGGAGTGAGTTTTTCCGCGTAAATCGATTGTCCCAAGCACACTTCAATTCTAACTGGAATAACCGCCTATCATTTCTCTTGTGAGTACGCCGGCAACCAAACTGCTAACCGAACTTGGAATCACTTTCAAAGTTCATGAGTATCACCATGATCCAAGTGTGACCTCTTACGGTCTTGAAGCAGCCGACAAACTTGGCTTGCCTTATGAACAAGTTTTTAAAACTCTGGTCGCTGAAATTGATAGCGGATACGCAGTTGGAATAGTTCCAGTTGATCAACAAGTGAATCTGAAGAACCTGGCAAAAGCAGTTGGTAGCAAGAAAGCTGTAATGGCCAAGCCTGATGTTGCTAGTCGATTAACTGGATATGTCGTAGGTGGAATTAGTCCAGTTGGTCAAAAGAAGCTTTTGCCAACAGTTATTGATGAAATGGCACAACTTCAAGAAACGATTTTGGTTAGTGGTGGCAAACGCGGTTTTGATATTGAACTTTCACCAAATGATTTAGTGACTGTAACTAAAGCGCTATTTGCACCTATTGCAGATTAGCCGGCGCTTCTAAGCATCCTGGGCCAAGTAATGCCTTTAAGTCGGCAAATAGTGACGGCGATGGTGCGACTCGAAGTTTGTCGTCGGTCTTGAGTGAGATCAGCGACTGATCTTGAATCAAAGTTAAGTGAACTTCAGTTGTTCCGTTGTGGGTACTTAAAATCTGGCGAAGTGAATCCATCACTGCCGGATTAATTCTGGATTCAGGAATATAAAGTTTCACAGGTCCTGATTGGGCCGAACCAATATCGGGAACGGAAATTTCAAGAGCGGCAACTCGTGGGCCTTCATCATCGCGTTTATCTATGCGAACTTTTGCAAGCACAATTGCATCTTCGGTGAGCATGTGGCCAACGCTTGTAAACATTTTTGGCCAAACCAAAATTTCGGCAACACCTTCAAGATCTTCAAGGGCAACAATCGCCCAACGTTCACCACTTCGTTTTGTGGTTTTCATTTGAACTTCTGTGATCAAACCACCCAAAGTAACGATTGATCCATCATTTGCTTCTTTAACCCCAGAAATTGGCATGGTGGTGTTAACCGCCAAGATATGTTCCAAGCCAAAGAGCGGATGATCACTTACATAAAGGCCAAGCATTTCGCGCTCTTGGGCAAGTAAGAATTTCTTGTCCCACTCTTCTACCCCGATGTTTAATTCAACGCCACCAACAACTGGAGCGGAATCACTGCCACCACTACCGAATAAATCAAACTGTCCGATCGCTTCTTGTTTCTTGGTATCAAGAATTGCTTCAATCGCCTCTAAATGAATTGCAGTTAAACCTTTTCGGCTATGGCCAAGTGAATCAAAGGCACCAGCTTTAATAAGTGATTCAACAACGCGCTTATTGCAAACCTGAACATCGACCTTGGCTAGGAAGTCAGTGAATGATGTGTACTTACCTTTTTCTTGGCGGGTTGCTTTAAGTGATTCAACTACGTTAACGCCAACATTTCTGATCGCAGATAAACCAAATCGAATATCAGTTCCAATTGCGGTGAAATCAACATCAGATTCATTCACATCTGGTGGCAAAACTTTAATACCCATGCGACGACATTCGTTTAAGTAAACCGCTGACTTATCTTTATCGTCTTTAACGCTGGTTAGTAACGCTGCCATGTATTCGGCTGGGTAATTGGCTTTCAGGAAGGCAGTCCAGTAAGAAACCAAACCGTAGCCAGCACTGTGTGCCTTATTAAATGCATAGTCAGAGAACGGAACTAATTTGTCCCATAAAGTACTGATTGCATCATCAGAAAAACCTTTTGCTTTCATGCCAGCAGCGAATGGTTTGTATTCCTTTTCCAGAATCTCTGCTTTTTTCTTACCCATCGCACGGCGAAGTAGGTCAGCTTGGCCAAGTGTGTAGCCAGCGAGTTGACGGGCAATGTCCATAACCTGTTCTTGATAAACGATCAGGCCATAGGTGTCACCAAGAATTGGCTCAAGCGCATCAGCAAGTTCAATGTGAATTGGCACCTGAACTTTGCGCTTGTTTTTGTAATCGGCGTAATCGTTATGTGCGTTAGCGCCCATTGGACCTGGTCGATAAAGGGCAATCACAGCGGAAATGTCTTCAAAGCTGTCGGGAACCATTGAGCGAAGTAGTGAACGAAGTGGTCCGCTATCTAACTGGAACACACCTAGTGTGTCGCCGCGGCTTAGCAGTTCATAAGTTTTCTTGTCATCTAGGCCAACATCTTCCAGCACTACCGTTTCGCCGCGATTGGCTTTGATGTTATCTAGCGCATCATCTAAGACAGTTAGGTTACGCAGACCTAAGAAGTCCATTTTCAATAGACCAAGCGATTCACAGGCACCCATATCAAACTGAGTGATTATGGCGCCATCTTGTTCACGTCGCCATACCGGAATTACATCCATAAGTGGTTCGCGACAAAGAATCACACCTGCTGCGTGCACACCTGGCTGGCGCTTCAGTCCTTCAATACCTCTAGCGGTGTCAACAATTGATCTAATGTCTGGATCATCTTCATAAAGTTCACGCACTTCCCCTGCTTCGGCATAGCGCGGATGCTCTGGATCAAAGACGCCAGAAAGTGGAATATCTTTGCCCATGATTGCTGGTGGCATTGCTTTAGTTACTTTGTCACCAAGTGCGTAAGGGAAACCTAATGCGCGAGTTGCATCTTTAACAGCAGCTTTAGCCTTAATCGTTCCGTAAGTAACAATCTGCGCTACGCGTTCTTCGCCATATTTTGCTGTTGCATACCGAATCATTTCTGAGCGTCTGCGTTCGTCAAAGTCGATGTCGATATCAGGCATCGAAATACGTTCAGGATTTAAGAAGCGTTCAAAAAGCAAACCGTGTTTGATTGGATCAAGTTCAGTAATACCTAATGCCCAGGCGATTACCGCACCAGCAGCAGAGCCACGACCTGGACCAACGCGAATTCCAACTTCACGTGCATGGCGACATAAGTCAGCCACAACTAAGAAGTAGCCAGGGAATCCCATTTGTTCAACAACTTGAAGTTCATACTTCGCCTGTTCAAAGTGAGTTGCTGGAACATTTCCTTTGCCAAATCGCCACTCAAGGCCATTCATAACTTCTTTAACTAACCAAGTGTTTTCAGTCTCGCCAGCAGGAACTGGGAAACTTGGCAATAGATTCTGACCTTCAGTGAAACTTACGTTGCAGCGCTCTGCAATGAGCAGTGTGTTGTCACAAGCTTCTGGGAAATCACTCCAAAGTTCGCGCATTTCAGAAGAAGACTTTAGATAGAAATCTTGCGCATCGAATTTAAAGCGCTTTGGATCATCCATTGTTGTGCGCGTGCCAATACACAAAAGCACTTCGTGCATTAGCGCATCTTCTGGATAGACGTAGTGAAGGTCATTTGTGGCAACTAGCGGCAAATTAAGTTCTTTGGCGATCTTTAGCAAACCATCCCGGGTTTGGCGTTCAATGCCAATACCGTGATCCATAAGTTCAACAAAGTAATTACCGTCACCCAAAATGTCGCGCATGGTTGCAGCTGTTTTGAGCGCCTGTTTGTAGTTGCCAGCTTGTAGCCAGCGATTAACTTCACCTGATGGACAACCGGTTGTTCCGATCAAGCCCTTGCCATATTGCGAAAGTAAGTCTTCATCGAAACGCGGCTGGTAGTAATAGCCTTCAAGGCTGGCAAGAGATGAAAGTTTAAATAAGTTATGCAGACCTTGATTGTTCTCAGCCCAGATAGTCATGTGGGTGTAGTTGTAACGTCCACGTCCAGCGCTATCTATTGATGTGTCATCAAGAGTTGCTGAACCAAAATCAAATGGCGCACGTTCTTTGCGGCCTTGCGGTGCGTAATATCCCTCTAAGCCGATGATTGGCTTAACGCCAGTCTCAGTTCCCTTTTTCCAAAAGTCAAAGGCACCGTAGAGATTGCCATGATCACTCATTGCAACTGCAGGCTGACCAAGTTCAGCGGCTTTACTAAATAGATTGTCTAATCTGGCTGCGCCATCGAGCATTGAGTACTCGGTATGCACATGTAAATGCACAAACGAGTCGTTACTCACTAGCGGGCCTCTTGCTTCCAGGGATAAATACTTTAAGGATTATTAATTTTTTTTGGTTTAGCAGCGTTAGTGGGAAGCCTTAAGAGCTGACTAAGTGAAATCTTACAAGTCGGCTGCAAGCGAGAGTGCGCGTGCTAGTTCTGGCGCGTATTCACAAGTGAATTGGACATCTTCCCCAGTTCCTGGATGAGTAAACCCAAGTTTGACTGCATGTAGCCACTGGCGATCTAGTTTTAACTTGGCGGCAAGTGTTGGATCGGCGCCATAGGTGAGGTCACCACAACATGGGTGGCGAAGGGCTGACATGTGAACGCGAATCTGGTGGGTGCGCCCTGTCTCTAGGTGAACTTCAAGCAACGAGGCATAAGCAAATGCTTCCAAAGTGTCATAGTGCGTAATACTTGGCCGGCCACTAGACATCACAGCAAATCGATAAGAACTATTTGGGTGCCGATCAATTGGGGCATCAATAGTTCCGCTAGTTGGATCAAGGCGACCTTGAATAAGTGTGTGATAAAGCTTGGTGACAGTTCGATCTCTAAATTGATCTTTCAGGTTCACATAGGCGCGCTCTGATTTAGCGACAACCATTAATCCACTTGTGCCAACATCAAGTCGATGGACTATGCCTTTGCGCTCTTCTGGTCCGTACGCAGTTAACACATGTCCCATTGCAACAAGTGAGCCAATCACGGTTGGTCCACTCCAGCCAGCACTTGGATGAGCGGCAACTCCAGCTGGTTTGTCGATCACAACTAAATCGTCATCGCTATAAACAACTGGCAATTCAACTACTGGCTCGTCATCGTGCAAATCAGGATCAGGCAGTTCAATATCTATTACTTCACCGAAGTTAAGTTTTGCGCTTTTCTGCGCACGTTTTTTATTGATCGTTACTCGGTCTTCATCAATTAACTGAGCGCAAACTGCCCGAGACATTCCAGTAAGCCGGGCAAGAGAAACATCTAATCGTTCGCCATTTAGTTCTTCGGGAACTGGCCATGTGCGGATCATTTGGCTTGCTCAGTTGATTCGTCAGAATAATCGATGCCACGGAATGAAAGCAGTGCTGCGGTAATCGCACAAACAGTCACGGCACTATCCGCCAAATTGAAATAAGGAAAATTTGGAAAAACAATGAAATCAACTACGTGACCGTGAAAAATTCCAGGTGAGCGAAATAATCTGTCAATTAAATTACCAACTGCCCCTCCAAGAAAGCCGCCAGCACAAATGGCCCAGATTGGATGAGTAATTATTTTCGACTGCCAAATAATTAATGCAGCAACCGTAATTGAAAAAATTGTGAAAATAAACGTGACGTTTGTGCCCATTGAAAAGGCTGCACCTGGATTTCTGGTGAAAGAAAGCTGCAGGTAGTGACCGATTAATTTAACGGGTGCTTTATCTTCCAGGAACGCAACTGCGGCAATTTTTGATAACTGGTCCAGCAGTACTACTGCGATGGCAATCTTAAAAATTAACCGGCGATACACAATATAAGTATTGTCGATGATCCGAGAAGATTAACTACGGTCTTCGCGTTCGCGACAAGCCATACATAAAGTTGCACGTGGATTTGCATCCATTAAGCGCATCTTTCCAATGTGCTTGCCACAGTTTTCGCAATATCCGTATGTACCAGCTGCAATGCGCTCTAGTGCATGGTTTGACTGGTCTAACAAAATCTTCTTGTTAGTCAGGATTGAAATTTCATGCTCGCGCTCAAATGTCTTAGCGCCAGCATCAGCCTGGTCATCGCCGGCACCTTCGCCACTTTCGGCGATTAGTGCATGGAAACGTAGTTCTTCTTGTTCAATTTCAGCAGTCAGTTCGTTAACTTCTTTAGTTAGACGCTTGCGAATCAAACTAAGTTCTGACTTAAGCCACTTTGATTCATCGTCTTCAAGTACTGGACGTTTTGGCGCGGCTTTTTTACCAGGAACAGCTTTCTTAACTGTTGGAATTACCGTTCCACCGATTGGATTAATAACTTGCACAGGTGGAGCAACTGGAGCTGCCTTTACTGGAACAACTTTCGCTGGCTTCTCTGCCTTTGCTGGTTTAGCTGGCTTAGTCGGAGCAACGGCTTTTGCTGGGCGACCTGGTTTTTTCGCAGGTGCTTTAACTGCAGCAGTTTTTTTGGCAGGAGTTTTTTTAGCTGGCGCTTTTGCTGGAGCAGCTTTCTTAGCTGGTGAGCTCTTTTTAGCCGGAACAGACTTCTTAGTTGGCGCGCTCTTTGCAGTTGATTTCTTCGCTGGCGCGGCTTTCTTCGCTGGCGCGGCTTTCTTAGCAGGCGCGGATTTCTTCGCGGTTGCCATTTAGTACTCCTTGCTTTGCACGCTTGCCTTTAATGTGCAGTTTCTTGTCATCCGTATAACGCAAAGATCTTGCGTAATAATCCCCCAAACTCTACCCATAGACCCTGCCCAAAACCTATTGGGCTAGCCGTAAGTGGGTAAATGTTGGTGAATTTAATGGATATACTTACTTTTCTAGTGCTTATCTAGAAAAAGCGTTGATCTGCGGACAAGTTAGTTAGATCAGCTAATTAAAGCGAGCCAGGGTTGGTGTGAGCCTGGTAATTAGCCCTAACTGATATCAACCACAGGGAGTTCATCTATTTAGTCCTAAACCTCAAAGTGGATTAGTTACCTTTAAAAAGTAGTTAATCAACAAGGGTGGTACCGCGGGTTAATACTCGTCCCTTATATAAGTAGTCAAACTATTTAGCAGTTAAGGGATTTAAATGAGTTACCGGGATGTACCCGCAAAAATCGATCTGCCAGCAATGGAACAAGACGTTCTTGATTTTTGGTCTAGTAATGACATTTTTCATAAGTCACTAAAGCGCACCGAAGACGGACCGCTATGGGTTTTCTTCGAAGGTCCCCCAACTGCAAACGGTATGCCTGGCACCCACCATGTTGAAGCACGCGTGTTTAAAGATATTTTCCCGCGCTATCGGACTATGAAGGGCTACAACGTTCCACGTAAAGCTGGTTGGGACTGTCATGGTCTTCCAGTTGAACTAGCGGTTGAAAAAGAACTTGGTTTTTCTGGCAAACAAGATATCGAAAAATACGGCATTGCCGAATTTAACGACAAGTGTCGTCAGTCTGTTCTTAAATACGTTGGCGCCTTTGGCGACATGACAACCCGCATGGGTTATTGGGTTGATATGGATCAGGCCTACTGGACCATGGATGAAAATTACGTGGACAGTGTTTGGTGGTCACTTAAACGAATCTTTGACAAAGGCTTACTTGTTCAGGATTACCGCGTTTCACCATATTGTCCACGCTGTGGCACTGGGTTATCAGATCATGAACTTGCCCAAGGTTATGAAGACATTGTTGATGCGTCTGTTTATGTGCGATTCCCGATTACTTCTGGTGACCTTCCAAATAAATACAAAGGCATTAGCTTTTTAGTCTGGACTACAACACCTTGGACTTTGGTTTCAAATACCGCAGCAGCGGTTCATCCCGAGGTTGATTATGTTGTGGCTAAAGACACGAACGGTGAACATTTTGTTTTAGCTGCTCCCCTTGTTGAAAAAGTACTTGGTGAAGATGCCAAAGTGCTTGAAACTTTCAAGGGTTCAAGTATTGAAGGAATTGCCTACTCTCGCCCATTTGATTGGGTCGAATTTCCCGAAACAACTGCTCCAGTTAACACAATTGTTTTAGCAACGTATGTCACAACTGAAGACGGTACTGGCATCGTTCACCAGTCACCTGCTTTCGGTGCTGAAGACTTAGCGGTCTGTAAGTCATATGGCATGCCAATGATTAACCCGATCACCCCTGAAGGAACTTTTGAAGCAAGCGTTCCGCAAGTTGGTGGTGTGTTTTTCAAGAGTGCTGATCCACGCCTTGTTGAAATCCTTAACGAACGCGGTTTGTTATTCCGCCACTTGCCGTATGAACACAGTTACCCACACTGCTGGCGCTGTCACACCGCACTTATTTATTACGCGCAACCATCTTGGTATATCCGCACAACTGAAATTAAAGATCAGTTAATCGCCCAGAACGAAAAAACTAATTGGTTTCCAGAAACAATTAAGTGGGGTCGCTATGGTGACTGGCTGAATAACAATGTGGACTGGGCACTATCCCGTAATCGCTACTGGGGAACCCCGCTTCCAATCTGGCGCTGCCCAGAAGGTCACTTAACTTGTGTTGGTGGTCGCCGTGAACTTGCCCGCCTTGCTGGTGACCAAGCGCTAACGGTTGATCCGCACCGCCCATACGTTGATGATGTTACTTTTGCTTGCCCTGAGTGCAAGCAAACTGCAAACCGTGTTCCCGAAGTTATCGACTGTTGGTTCGATTCTGGCGCGATGCCATTTGCGCAGCTTGGCTACCCAGAAACGAATAAAGAATTCTTTGAAAAAAGTTACCCGGCAGATTTCATTTGTGAAGCAATCGATCAAACCCGTGGTTGGTTCTACACATTAATGGCAATCGGAACATTGGTATTTGACCAAAGTTCATACAAAAATGTGCTTTGTCTTGGTCACATCCTTGATGAAGATGGTCGCAAGATGAGTAAGCACTTAGGTAATGTGCTTGAACCAATTCCACTGATGAATGAGCATGGCGCAGATGCACTTCGCTGGTTCATGTTAGTTAGCGGTTCGCCATGGCAAGCCCGTCGCGTAGGTCATGGCACCATCGCCGAAGTTGTTCGCAAAACTCTACTTACTTACTGGAACACCGTTGCTTTCCAAAGTTTGTATGCAAGAGCTGGTTCTTGGGATCCAAGCACTGCATCCCTTAGAGATCTAACTGATCTTGATAAGTGGGCTGTTAACCAAGCAACTCGCCTAGCTCGCGATGTTGACCTGGCACTTGAGCAATTTGATACCAACCGCGCTGGCAGATTCATCGCTGAATATGTGGATGATCTTTCAAATTGGTATGTTCGCCGATCTCGTCGTCGTTTCTGGGATGGCGATCACGCAGCGCTAAGCACACTGCACCACTGCTTAAAGGTGGTTACCCAAGTTATGGCACCATTCACTCCTTTCATCACCGAACGCGTTTGGCAAGATCTATTCGCTGCAAATGATGCCCAGTCAGTTCACTTAACCGATTGGCCAACTTGGGATGATTCACAAATTGATGACAAGTTAACGGCCCAGGTTGATTTGACCCGTCGCATTGTTGAATTGGGTCGCGCTGCCCGTGCTAACTCTGGAGTGAAAACTCGTCAACCTCTTGGCCGAGCATTAGTTGCGGCAAGTGGTTGGGATAGTTTGCCTGAAGGACTGCAAGCGCAGATTCGCGAAGAAGTTAACGTATTAAAACTAGATAGCCTTTCAGAAACTGACGAACTAGTTGATGTCAGTGTTAAAGCTAACTTCAAAGCACTTGGTGCACGATTTGGCAAAGAAACACCTAATGTGGCAAATGCAATAACTGCAACTGATGCCCGCCAATTAGTTAATGCCCTTAAATCTGGCAATGCCAGCGTTGAAGTTAATGGCAAGAGCGAAACAGTCACCTTGGAAGATGTAGTCATAACTGAAATGCCTCGTGAAGGTTGGACAGTATCTTCTGAAGGCGGTGAATCACTAGCCCTTGATTTGGCCCTAACTCCAGAATTACTTCATCAAGGTATTGCTCGTGACATCACTCGCCTGATTCAAGATGGTCGAAAGTCTGCTGGCTTTGAGATCACCGATCGCATCGATGTGGTTTGGCAATCTTCAAATCCTGATACCCAAGCAGCCCTTGTTGCCCATGGCAGCACAATTGCAACTGAGGTTCTGGCAACTAGCTGGAATGAAGGTGCAGTAAGTGGCGGCAATGTTGAAGATGAAGAACTTGGCTTTAGTGCGAAGTTAACTAAGAAGTAATTCAAAGAAATAAAAAATGACCCGAATTTTTCGGGTCATTTTTTATTTGGAAGTTTTTATCCTTCAACCTGACGGTCGCCACCAAGGCTCTTACCTTCAAGTTCACGAAGCTGACCTTCTAGGTAGCTACGCAGGCGGCTGCGGTACTCACGTTCGTAAGCACGAAGTTCTTCAACGCGACGTTCCATGTTTGACTTGTGAACTTCAAATTCACGAGTCATCGTGGCAATGTTTGCCTTAGTTTCGTTCATTAAGCGTTCAACTTCGGAATTTGTTTTGTTAACCAAATCTGCAGTTTCAACTTCAGCGGCATTGCGAAGATTTTCAGATTCAATGCGTGCAGTTGCAACTGCTTCATCTGCTGTGCGCTGAGCAAGTTCAAGAATGCGAACAGATGCACTACTAGCTTCAGAATCAGAAAGTGCCGGTGCCACATTCTTTAGTTTTTCGTTTTCTTGAGCAAGTGCGCCATTGGCTGCGGTTAACTGTTCAACTGCTGCATTTAGGCGAGTAATTTCACCTGAAAGATCACTGTTGCCGCTTGCAGCGTTATTTAATTGGTCGCGGGCTGCTGTAAGTTCACTTTGAGTTTGAGCAAGTTGAGCAGTTAGACGATCAACCTTTTCTGTATCAATTTTTCCACCTGCATTGGCTGCAAGTGATTCATTTTCAGCCTTTAGGTTTTCAGCAAGGCGCTTCGCCTGGGCAAGTTCGTTTTTTAGGTTTGAGTTTTCAGAATTTAAGTTCGAAATTTCTTCGCGAATCGATGAAGGGATTTCACCTTTTGCCGTTGCACGAAGGTCACTGGCTTCCTTGGTAAGGGCGCTAAGAGTTTCTTCGATTTCATCTAAGAAATCATCAACTTCATCAAGGTCATAACCTTCTTTGAAACGTGAAGTTGTGAACTGCTTATTACGCACTTCTTCGGGCGTTACTGCCATTTTGGAAGCCTTTCCTTTTTGGTACTCGGTAATTGGGTTACCCCTATTAGCCTTACTAGCGTAAATGGAAATCGGGTTTTAGGGAAACTGGCCCTAATAATTTAGCGTTTTTTAAAGGGCTGCGAAAAAATTACGCAAAATTGAAACACCAAAAATTAGGATCAAGAACCCAAGATCAAGTGATATTCCACCAAGCCTTAGCGGTGGCACCACTTTTCTAATTGCATTTAGTGGTGGGTCAGTTAATGAATACAGTGACTCAGCTAAAACCAAAACCATGCCACGTGGTCGCCAAGATCTAGCAAACATTGTGATGTAGTCAAAAACTAGACGCAGAATCAATACCAGAATATAGATATCAAGAAGTGATGCGATGAGTGTTGTAATGGTCGACATAATCGACTAACTACGACTGGTTGAAGAATGGATCTTCGCGAAGCTGCGCTCTGGCTGCAGCACCAATGTCAACGTTTGCAGGTGAAAGCAAGAAGACACCTTTAGCAACTTTTTCAATTGTGCCGTGAAGGCCAAATGCAAGACCAGCTGAGAAATCTACGATGCGACGTGAATCAGCTTCATCCATGTCACCTAAGTTCATGATTACAGGAGTGCCGTCGCGGAATTCTTCACCAATGCGACGAGCATCGTTGTAAGTGGTTGGGTGCAAAGTTGTAATGCGGTAAACATCTGCAGTTGGTGCTGGACGAACTGGCGCAAGTGGTTGTTCGTAAACCGGAGCCTGAGCTACTGGACGTAGTGGCTGTGCATACTGCGTTGGTGCGTAGTTACTTTGCACATGTGCTGGCTGTGCATACTGCTCTTGGTATTCGGCGTATTCTTCAACAACGCCGTAACTCTCGTTGTATTCGTCGCCATCAACTAGGCCTAGGTATTCGGCCATCTTGCGCATAGCACGTGCCATGGGTTTACTCCTTGGGGAATTTCTCTTTAAAAACTTACCCGTTATAAGCCCGATGACCCAGTATCGAGGACCCAATTCGAAGGTGTGTCGCGCCATGTTTTATAGCCAGCTCGTAGTCACCGCTCATGCCAGCTGAGATCCAGGTTGCATCTGGGTAAAGCGATATAAGTTCTGTCGAAATATTCTTAAGTTTCATAAACGCCGACTCTGGGTCACCATCAAGTGGGCCAACACCCATCACACCTGCCAGTTCAAGATTTGGTGTGCTTGAAATCAATTTGGCTAATTCAAGGACTTGGCTTTGGTCTGCGCCGCCGCGATGCTCGAATGATTCGCCATCTTCTGTCTTTGGGTCAAGATTTACTTGAATTAAACAACGAAGCGGTGTTTGCCTTGAGGTAACAGCCTTAGCAAGTGCGTTAACTAGATCAATCCGATCAACGCTATGCACCACATCAGCCCAAGTGGCAACTGATTTGGCCTTATTTGTTTGCAACTGCCCGATGGCATGCCAAGTTAAATTTGCTTTTACTTCACTGTGTTTTGGTTTGGCTTCTTGGTCTCGGTTTTCACCAACATCGTTAACACCCAGTTTGGCCAGCGATTCAACATCACTGGCTGGCCAAGTTTTTGTGACCACGATTAATCTAACTTCGCTGCGATCCCGACCATATTTTTGGCAAGCAGCATCGATGTCGAGATTAACTTCGCGCAAGTTAGCTTCAAGTTCAGTTTGGCGATCCATCACAAATTCCTAGTTAATTATCGCAACTAAGCCGCCGCGACCTGTTGGCTTGCCACCACTTCGACGGTAACTAAATAAATTTTCATCCTCAAAATTGCAGCCAGGCATCTGAGTTATCTCAAAACCCAAGTCACTTAACTGCTTGCGCACACCAGCTGCTAAATCCAAATGCGTTGAATCTCTAGCGCTGGCACCAGAGCCAAATAACTCAACCCGATCAGCGCCAACTTCATAGCAATCGCCACAAATCGATGGGCCAATCACGGCAGTTGATTTAGAAATATCTGCGCCAAGATCTGCAAAAGATTTTGTAAGTTCAGACATTAAATTTGCTAGCACGCCCTTCCAACCAGCGTGGCCAACTGCAATCACGTTATTGACTGGATCAACTAGGGCAACTGGGACGCAATCTGCTGAAAGTGCGGCGATTGCGTGTTTAGGAGTTTTGCAAACTAAACCATCCCCTGTTGGCGCTTGGCCAAATTTATCTGCAACATTGACCGTTGTTCCGTGTTCGGCATGCAAGAAGGTAATGCCATTTGCATCAACTAAATCGCTAACAATTTTCCAATTTGTATCAACGTCACTTTGGGTATCGCCAACATGACTACCTAGGTTCAAACTTTCGTACGGCCCTTTACTTACTCCGCCATGCCGACTAAGCGCAGTAACGCAAATACGCCCGAGGTTTACTCGGGCGTATTCAGGGCTTGAAATAGTCAAGGTTCTATTTTTAGCGAAGGAAATCTGGAATATCTAGATCGTCTTCACTGCCATCAGTTGTTGTGGTTTCATCAAAGACATCACCAGCAACTGGAGCTTTTCCAAATAATGTCTTGAAGTTGTCATCGTCTTCTTCATCATCGATTGAATACTTTGACTTCCGATGTTCTGG
>JACCDO010925343.1_pt1 | contig 29033 bp, 26 predicted proteins | sample 7446101 | NCBI WGS metagenome assembly JACCDO01 (sample SAMN15323440, study PRJNA562643) | freshwater metagenome | isolation source: river surface water | place: USA:Blue River Watershed | collected 2017-08-16
CAATACTAACACTACATCCCAATATATTAATGGTCTTCTCATACAATATGGATGATATTTTTTATAATTCAATGACGTTTGAGCAATATAATTACCAAGTACAGTGCATAATGACAGTACCACAGCATCACTATATAGTAGTAAGACTTAGAAAATATTTGAAAGGTTATAGATTCAACATACCTGTAATCCTTCTTTATAATATACAATAAAATTGGAAGGTTGAGACCCCCTCCGCCAATACCACCGGCAGCTGCGATGCAACAAGAAAAGTATAAAGCAAAACACCCTGCAATATCGGAAGAATGTGTCATGGGACTTGCAACTATCGCCGTCAAATGAATATCAAACAATCATAAACCTATGCTATCTGATTTTTGACTAGTAGTACTTTGGTAAGTGTGGATTTTACTGTGGAAATTCAATGTGGTACCGGTAAGCACTACGTGTATAGAAATCATGATCACGGCATCTATGAACACGAATTACCGCGTGAGCGTCTTCCAAAGATACCTCGAACTGTCCGCGTTGAGTGTAGTGTAGGTTACTTCTGGATCGATTTTTCTACTTTTAGAAATGGAATTCCATAGAAAAAATTTCTGGCAAAAAAAATAGAAAATAGAAGAAAAGATACAATCTAACAAAACAAACCGTGTCAGAAGAACAAGTAAAGACACAGAAGGAAAAGCAATAAGAACCTAATATATACCTTATAAATGAGTGAATTCAGCAGCAGTTATTTTAAATCTAATTTTGGTTCAGACTTAATATCAAAGAAAGAGCGAGTAAACATTGATGTTGCATTAAACTCGAAGAAAGTGATTGGGATTTATTTCTCAGCACATTGGTGTGGTCCATGTCGCGGCTTTACACCGCTTTTATCTACTTGGTATAATGATTTTAAGCAAAATCACGCGAATGGAATGGAATTAGAAATTATTTTTGTGAGCTCAGATCGAGACAATACTTCTTTCGACGAATACTTTGCTGAAATGCCATGGCTCGCATTACCATTTGAAGCACGCGATTTAAAGGCAAAATTATCATCGCAATTTGGCGTTAAAGGAATTCCTACTTTAGTCTTTTTAACTGATCAAGGAGAAATCATTACAAAAAATGGTAGAGATATTGTTTCACGGGATCCAACTGGTGCAAATTATCCTTGGAAACCTAAAACAATTGCTGAAACTCTTGGAACTGAGTTTGTTTCTTTCGGTGAGAAGAAAACTATTACAAATGATATTGTTATGATATATTTCAGTGCTCATTGGTGCCCTCCTTGTCGAAAATTTACTCCAGTTTTGAGTGAATATTATAAAAAACACAGTGCTAGTAAAGGTTTTGACATCGTTTTTGTCTCAGGAGATGAAGACCAGAGTAGTTTTGAGGAATATTTATCAGAAATGCCGTGGTTAGCTGTACCATTCGGAGATAACAGAAGTGAAGAACTCAACAATTTGTTTGAAGTAGAAGGCATTCCTCACTTAGTTATACTGAACAAGGCAACCGGGAAAATTATCAATAATAATGGAAGAAGTGCAATTGAAAGTGATCCGGACGGTGCAAATTTCCCATATTTCCCTCAACCAGTCGAAGATCTGGCTGGAGGCGAAAGTTACGGCTGTGACGTCAATGATAAACCAGCTTTTATACTGTTCATGGAAGGCATGGATGACTCGGAGCAAGCAAATGCCAAAGATTTAATTCTACCACTTGCTAAAAAGCATGCGCAAGAAATGGTTGATACGAAAGGATCTCCAGACATGATTTTCTTTACTGCCGTAACATCATCTAGATTGAGCGACATTATTCGTGATAAAGCTTCTTTAGTTGCTGCGAAGTTGGCAACAAAACCTACTTATGTTATCTTGGATATTCCTAATGGTGCAGATGTTTACTCTTGTGAAGTAGACGAGGTAACAAGTGAGAACCTTACTGAATTCATTCAAGGATATTTCAACAAAACGTTGACAGCAAGTAAGTTAAAGCGGTGAAGTGAAACCTTTAATAATATTTTACTTAATGTAATAGATAAATATATCAACCTTATCTAACTAAACATATTTTCTTACTTTTTGGATGAGGTAGCTTTTGTTTCTGCTAATTTTTTATTGTATTCTTCCAAATCTTTAATATATTTAATGTGTTCATTAAATGCGGTTATCCAACCAGACTTAACAGCTTCATTATTTGGATCAATAAATTCAATTAAAAGACTTCTTAATTCAGGACCTTTGTCTTCAGGCTTAGGTGCCATTAATAATACTTGTGACTTATTCGTTACTTTTACTGTATAGTCTTTTATGTAAAGAGAGCCTTTTTCATTTACACCTGTATTACTCTTATTAATGAATTAAAAGTGAGACAGTGAACAAAATAATAGAAAGGGAGAATTGTGTAAAATTTATTAGAAATAAGTGAATTAATAATGCATAAGTAAGTATGGGAGCGATCTACCTTATCTGGAGTTTCACTCTCGTAATAAGAAAGTTTACCAGCTTCCAAATAAAAGAAGCGTTTCTTCCAAGTAGTAAAAATAGCACCTTCCTTCTTCAGGTATCCACAGACGATGCCTGGAGCTTGTGGAGCATTAGACTGAACATTGTTTTTACCAGCTATATGACGTGGTGAACCATCGTCATTAGTCTCTGCAGATGATGAGCAACCCATTACAATATTATAATATTAGTTCTTAGATCTAGATCTTTTTCTATGCTTTTGAGCTGATCACCGAGTCTTCTAAAAGGATGAGTCCTTCCCTGCGATCTTATGTATTCCAAGACAGAATATGTAATGAAGGTAGCAGTATCATGTGAAGCACCTCTGTGTGTGAACCAATCAGCAGGCTAAACAAAGTACAAGTTTTATTTAATAAAAAATCACTCATGTCCAACCCTAACAAATGGATGAAAAAAAAACCCTAAAAAACGCGATGACAAAAGATCTTTAGGATTTAAGTTACTACACACAAGATGGGTTGCTCAGGTTCAAAACAAGCAGAAGCAGTAGGTACGCCGTTCTATCCACTTTCTTTTACTATTGTTGCAATTAGCTGTGAAGAGATAAAGTGAAGTAATTTGATTATTACATTTAATTTTTTTGTCACATTATATTATATGCATGATTGCTATGTTATATATATGCATGATTGCTATGTAATATGTACAATTCGAACTACTATCTCATGCATGCACATTCTCATTCATAACAACCTTCCATTGTCATATCATCCATCCAGTAATTTTACACACATCACTGACATGTTATTATTATAGCTCAACCTGCAGAAGTTGCTGTCCCACCAGTTGAGGAAGCACCAAAAGAGGAGGCAAAACCAGAGCCACCAGTTATTTTGGAAGAAGCTAAAAATCAAATTCCTAAAGTATCAGCCGGTTGGATTATGAAGGAAGGACAAAACTTTAAGTCATGGAAAAGAAGATTTTTCATCCTTAAGGAAGGTCTATTAACCTACTACGAGAAGGAAACCGTCAAAGGATCAAATGTTGGTGAGAATAAACTTGGCGAGTTAGAATTAAAAGGATACAAAATTGAACGTCCACATCCTGAACAAATGTTACTATTAAGTGAAAAAGATACAAATGCCAGAAAGTTGTTACTAGAATGCTCCGACGAAACTTGTCAAAAGGCCTGGATCAGTGCGTTGAACGAACACATTGAATACATAACTAAACTTAAAGGAAATTAATTTAATTATAGCAATAGCTTAGAATTTTATATATGTCATCTAATTATTTGCTAGATTAAACTAGTTGTTCATTTTCAAAGAAGGGACTTAAAGGCGATATAAACTTGAATCTTACACATTAAAAACAATAATAACAACAACAGGGTGATAAGGGTTGACTGTGTTACTTCGCCAATGCAAAGAATCTCGTTCCATAGGGTGGATCTAAAAATATCGCTAATTTCAGAAATAGTGATAACTTTCGCATAAATTCCTCGTGATTGCTGAGGCAGTTGATGTATTCATGCAATGCCAGTCTCTTGAACTCCATGTAATCATCAGTTTCATATATACCCGAATTTTTAGGTAATTCAAAAATTATTTTGGGAAATTCTTTGGAAATTATTTGAATAAATTCTAGAAATTCGCTCAACCTTTTCTTAATTATCCATTTATTTACGTGTTTTATAGATAAGTTGCTAGTGCTGTTCAACGAATTATCAATAACTTGCATTTTAGTTGGTGATTCAAAAAGTGCATTACTGGTTATAATCATGTTGCATTCTATACTATACGTTTCTTCCGTTAAAAGAACACCTCTCTCAACAGACTCAACCCCGACTGTCAATGGAGATTCATAAGAGCTATTACTAAAGCTATTAGGTGTAGTAGATCTACTACCATTTGGACTTAAATCAGAATCAGTAAGCCAGTGATCAATTTGATCATCGTACGAAGAAATTTCAGAGTTACTATCCGAATCACCTTTATCTACAAAAAACATAGATTCTCTAACATGACTTCGTCTACTACTTGCTGGTGTGCCATCAATATTTACAGATATACTCGATTGACTAGTTTTATCTTCCCCGGAATATAATCGATGCTTTAACAAAATAATACCATTAAATACAATGAAGCATACAGCACCTTTATGATTTGTAATTACGTCCCTGGCAGCAATTGTCATATAATTAGTGTATTGTGGTATTAATGTATCAAAATTAATCGTTTGGAATGAATTAAGCCAGCGGCGCACACCAAGGTGCAGAGCATCAAGTTTAGCACCATCAACCCGTAGACTCGAAGGAAGCATGTCAATTCAACAAGACGGATAACTTCGATCGCTTCAAATCGTAGTCTCTTGTTGTTGGCAAGATTTTTTCTGAAACTATTTGCAAGCTAAGGCGGTACCTGACAATTGGAATTTGATTGTGTCTGATAATACTATACATCAATTAATGATATTAATGTAGCTCACCGCGCCGCTCGCGGATTTAAATCGTGTGACATATATAGTATTCCTTATCTTTCATCACCTCTGTTTCTCATACGGTCCTTAGAATTTTCCAAAAGGAAAAAAGTTTCATCTCAGGAGAGGAAGCAATAACATGACAGCCTTCTGGCTGTTTATTCTCTTGGCGCTATTGAGTGCGCGTGGCAGCAAGGTAGTTGTAACCAGAAATATCAAAGTACAATTATCTATGAATATGCAAAGAGTTGCTCAGCATATTATCAATGGGAAGAAATACGCAATGTATCGTCGATTCGATGATAAACAAAAGATTATTCATCACGAATTATACCGAGACACACGAGTCCATAGTTTGGTTGTTTATTTAATGAATACACATGAATTTATTCGTAAATTTTTCAGTATATTTCATAAATCAATTGCAAAATGTGGTGTTAGGAGTTATACGAAATCTGCTAATGGTACGATGAAGGAGTTGATAAGTGAATTATTCCTCGACAATTCAAGCAATCTACTAATGAGTTTGATGGTCTATATGTACGTTGCGTCAACACATCGTCAACTTGACATTGGATCTATACTACTACAATATATCATAAACGAAGGAAAAGCATTACAAGCCAACTATTTATTACTAGTACATGATGATGATGGCAGCAACAAACTAATTAAGTACTACGAGCGTAAAGGATTTAAAGAAATATTTGCTTTCCTTGAAAAAGGTATGCTCCTAAAGCTCTAGTAAAACTTGTTTTCTAATTGATCATACTGTGCAAATAAACATTAATTACATATTAATTACATTTACATTTTCATTCTTTTACAAATGTTGTCCAGATATTGAAATGCTTCGTCGCAAGACCGCTGGTCGTAGTACTTGAACACGACACTTCCCTGCTCTGTAATCTCACATTGAAACGTGGTGTTGTTGACCATCTCTATACGTTCTATAGCTCTAATTGATATCGAATCATCATGGGTATAGCCCTCACTGTCTGCACCTACTAAATAGTTTATATTCCCTAGAGATTAAATAAGAATGAGTGAGTGAGTAGACATGAAGGAGTGATGATGGATATATCTTACATCGTCCTACGAGAAACCGCTTTAAATAACTAGGCATATGCTGCTGAGACTCCGGTAACTTATCAATAGACTTAACTGGTGGACTTAACAGCAAAATCTTACAATCAAACGACACCACAAATGTCTTCAGTTGGAACTTGGAGAGCAGTTTGTTCTGCTTAAACTCAAACCAATTACTGATAAACAAGAGTTTTTTCTCTGGATTATCGTGATTTTCACGCAGATGATTCCGTTGCAGCATGACATTGGACACGGAGTTGTTCATTACCATGTTGTCGTCGGACATCCTTCGCTCCATCAACAACTGAATTGCGCGATACACGAAGTCTCTGAAGTCAGGTGTATCGACCTCGAATACCAACGATGGCTTATTTCGAATCTGGAAAGTGATAGTATTGCTATCTTGTATGCCTTCGTAAGTTGATGTTGTGAATATCCCTTTGTGCAAAGTGATAACTTCAGCACATTCAAACTTCAACCGTTTCTTTTCCTTGCCAGTATTAATGGTGCAAGTAATAGTGCGTGACTGCTTCTCTGATGTGATGGCACCAGGCTTGCCCTTCAAGCGATTATCTTTTGTTGGAAGGTATACCACACCCTCTAACCCGTCAGTTCCTAACAAGTGTTCGAAGCTGCTATACTCTGATTCGTCTACTGGTTCATCAACCGGTTCTTCGACCTTTTTATCCTCGTGAAATATAAGCGACGTAAACGAATTAATCAAATTGATCTCTACTTTTTCCTCCGGGATAACTACAGTTTCAACAGCTACCACCTCTTCGATTGCAGAGTTATGAAACTTTTCTTCTTGTTCTCTTTTGTATGCCATTTCTGCTTCTATTTTTTTTCTAGTTTCTTCAATAGAGTCAATAATACTACTCTTGACAGGACTCTTGACAGGACTCTTGACAGGACTGTTGCTACTGGAGGAGATACTAGCAGCAGAGGAGGCTGTTGTTGTTGTAGCCTCAACACTGCTTGCAGTGACCACTGGTGAGTCATCAAATGTCTTTGTTATATATAAATTCTGTCGTATTTTTTCCCTTTCAGTTTCTGCCTTCTCTCTTGCCTTAATTGTAGCCAGCGCCTTTTTCCTGTCTTCTTCTATTTTTGCGATTGATTTTAATTTTTCAAGGGGGATTTCATCAGTGACTTCACTCACACTCAAACTATATACAGTGCCTTTTTCATCGCTATCATTCACGACATCTTTATTATTTGTTTTCTTGTTAGTAACAAGATCCTTCGTCTCCAACCACTTACTGAAATCTAGATCTAATTTCTTTTTCCTTTCACTTTCTGATATTTCAATGGGTGTACTTTCATCTATTTTGGACTCATCAACGTTTGGCGGTGATACTTGCATTGAGAATGAACTGATCAATGACTTATCAATTTTTGTAGCATTATCACTATTACTCGGTTTAGTTGGAGTTTCTGAAGGTAGAAACCAGAATAAACTCATTAAATTATTAATATTGCAAAAAATTTCAGGTGTATTACATGAAATATTTGCATCATTTTTAATGTCTTTAACTTTTGAAAAGTCTTCCGAATCAGAATCAGAATCTGCATCGGTAACACTTTTATTAGTCAATACAACAGGCGTCTTGCGCTTGTAACGGTTGTTCTGCAAACTCGTATCAAGTCCTAATGATAATGAGGGAGGTACATATTCTGTTTTAATTTTATTATTATTACTACTATTACTATTACTACTTTTCCCACTTTTATTACTTTTACTACTTTTCACCGAGCTGGTATCACCACTCTGCTTCTTGACGAGGTGCGAAATGCTCATAAAACAAGCCTCTTTACCTTATTACTTGATATTTGGTAATAAACTTGACAAGTTTAACTTGTCATCAAGTTGTCAACTTGAAAAGTTTTTGCTTCTCGGTACCGGTCAGCCGGTGGTGTTCCCAAAACCTTACTCATTTAAATAATTGATGACGAAGTTAAAGAAGAAGAAACATGCTACTAAACTTCGAATCAGTACGAGCACGTCTTACTCTACCGCTTAATTTTCTTGGCGAGTCAATCTCCGAGCACCGGTTCACATTCGTCATTTTTTCTCGAAATTTTTACAACAATAAAATTGGCGACTTTGATGCGATGAAGATTCTTTTGCTATTGCTAGGCGTGTTGAGCATTGCTTATGGCTTTCAATTCAATACAATGTTTAGCAGGAGAATGCATATGATGCTAAATAATAGTAATGAAGCGGAAAGAATGAATAAAGTTCCATATAAAATGGTTGAACCTAAAACAGCAAGAGAAAGAGCTTCGTACAAGAATAAAGTGCCATTTGATGAAGAAATATACGAAACAATTAAAAAAACAATTGAATTATTCACGCACAGGTTAGAGTCAGGAAAACCTTTACAAGCTAGTGATATACAATGGTTACGTAATAATGTACCAGTTATTATAGATGATGCTCATAAATATTCACCACCAGTGCGTCCACCAACATCGGAAAAAGGCAACGAATAAATATATATTTTTGTAAAATACAATACATAGGTTTATAGGTTTATACAATTTACGATTGTTGATGATGAGAAGCTTGTCTAAGTTGTCTAAGTCTAAAATTTTCTTTTTGAAATTGCACTTTCATATACTCGTATACCCCATATTGAATGGCAATCATTGGAACTACACTTATTAAACGAGGTGGAAGGGACTTATAAAATGCTTGAATACCTTCTTCTTTTGCGACACGATAAAAACAATCCATAATTCCTTTATAGGAATTTTTTGATGTCGCACATTGACAAACTAAACGGGTTTTAATGGTATCCATGGGGATCATAACACTAGTTGCTGCGGCTGCAGCTACTGCACCTAATGCAAATGAACTTTGAGCAGTTGGTTTTGTACCAAAATGAGTTTCATGTCCACGTTTTAGCTGTTGAAAAAACATCCATGTTAAACCATATGATGGGATCTTCTGTGCAAGGGCAGGCCACCACCCAGTATAAAACCCTTTAATTCCTTCTGTTCTTAATATTTTTCTAAGAGCAATAGGAAAACTAGGATAAACACCAGCCATTAATCTATCGGTCAATACCATTTGTGGAGTTGATACTATTGAACAAATAACAGTTGATATTGATGATGATGAAAAATCAGATAAAAAATCTAATTTTGACGGCATAAATTTACTTAGTTGTAATTTAACTTGATCAATAACAAAGAAATGAACTGCACCATGAGGTATTGCAAATAAAAATTGTGCATCAACACCACGAAGTAATCTTGATGGTGTTAATCTTTTCATAATTTTTTCATTATGCTTTAGTTGTAAAATAGTTTTAAACGTGTTTGCTGGATGCATTACTGATTGAGCAATAGCTCGAGATACTGCACCAGCAGTTAATGTTTGCATATATGTTAACGATTGATCAACAGCAATGGATGATGCAACTAATGTTGAACGTACTGCTGCTGTATTATATTGAAATGCCTGTGGCGATGTAGAAGCAGCATATGATGCTCTAGGCTTTAATGAAACTAACCAAGATTTAAAACTAATCAAAGGATTATCTATAATATTCGTTGATGAATATATTAATGATGTTGGACTACTATCACCACATGTTGCAACTACTAACAACAGTAGAAGTAAAACGAGCAATAGTGTCTTCATCTTCACCTTCTCATCACGGGAAAGAGGAGCTCAAATCGTGGATGCAGTCACACAGCAGATCTTTGGATCGAATGACGGATGATGATTACTGAACTGGAGCGTAATAAATCGGGCTCGGGAAAGGCCGGTCTATTTTTTTGCATCAGATTTTAAGACAAACTACGTAGTTAACTTGATTAATGCGATTATAGTGATTAGTTAGTTGACAATTTCAATCTGTAGCAGATTGTTATTATTATATGGCAACAACAACCATGTCAAAATCGGCCCTCTTCGGAAGAAGTTTGAACGTTAAAGCGTGAATAGGTTATCTATCGTATGTGTGGACGTGTGTGATCCTTCCCACTAAATAATAACGTGCGGTAATGGGCTGCACATACTCTGTCTTGCCAGAGAAGTCGTCGACAGTAACTAATGCAGAGAGTGATGTTTTCACTTCCATTTCAAATGGTTCACTTACAACCACGATAGAAGCTCCATCATCGACTAATGCATCGTTGGTGCAAGAAACTATGACTGCATTGAGTACACCTTCGTCAATAATGACAGGAGTAACGGCGGCCAATGATGCTATATCCACTCCCAGTAATAATAACGTAGAGGAATTGTGTGATGCACTTGAAACCAAGGTTGCACAGTCATCTGTTACTGTTGAGGATATTGCCAGCGGTCATGTGATCGATAAGTCAACCGGATTACAGTATAAAGAAGCATCATTTAATTCCAAAAACATTTTTACTGCAATTAAAAGAGGAGATGAAATAGTGGTTGGATTATTGTTAAAAGAGAATTCAAATTTGATTTATGACATCGGAATGTGGGGTTCTACCCCATTAATAGCCGCGTTGCAATATAATTATGAAAATATTAGCAACATGATCATTGACTACTTAATCATTAACCGAGAGTTCAATGGTTGTACTACATCCGATATAATAAATCGCCGAAATGACAAAGGTGCCACGGCATTACTCTATGCGTGTATGTGGGGGCACACCAGTATTGTCAAGCGCCTAATCGAGCACGGGGCGTCGATAGCAACTGCTCCGTCTTTAGCTATGCATAATATCCATAAGGATTGTCTGGATATATACACACCACTGTCCATCGCAATAACTAATGACTTTATTGATGTTGTAAAAACTTTGGTTTATTATTCCGATCAAATCGAGCTCATTGGTGGCGAGAAGGAAGAGGAGCAGCGAGGTCCCGAGAGCACTGGTGGCGCCAGTAGCATCGTAACATATGACTTGTCAACTAATAACAGGATAAGTTTATTTGATAAGTTTCCGTTTGTTATGAACGGACCTTACGCAATCACTAATAACACACTCAATAAACGCGCGTATAACGGATTGAATCCACTGCTTCTGGCGGTATTTGTGGGCAGCGCCACTATAGTTCAATTCATAATTGAGGCGTGCTCGGACTACTCTGAATTAAGTTTTATAGACGACAGTCACAATAATATTTTGCACTACGTGACCATGATCCCATCGGAAGACTCTGCTCGAACGATCCTGCAGTACCTCATGAGCATCGAAGGCATCAAACCCATACTAGTCGCTGAATGCAGTAGGTATGATTCAGATGGTTTCTTACCATTGCATTTAGCAGTTAATAATAAAAAAATAATCATAACTGAGCTTTTATTAGTTTTTAATGCGCAAGTTGTCAACAATAATGCGACCAACAAGACCGGATACAGCTGCTTACACATCAGCATTAGAAAAAAGTCGTTAGAATTAGTCAAAATATTATTAAAATCCAACGCTAACCCATTACTATGTGATGCTAGTGGCTCCAGCTGTGAGAATCTGGTCCTGAAGTTGAACAAAGACAACGAGATATACGTGCAAGTGATTAACGCCATCACCTTGATCAAGTGTAAAGTCGACGGTATTGAGGCGGGACTGAGTGTAAGTCCGTCGTATCAACAGTTAGTCAATCCAAATAGCGAAGAGTTGCCCCCAACCATTCAATCCACCACCGAAGATAACGGTATCTCACAGCACGAAAGTCGAATGCCGCTCTCTGCAAGCAAGTTTCCCATAAGTCCATCGGATATCGCTCCCTCACTGCGCACTCCTCTACTGCACAGGATAAGATAGTTAAATTTATACTTTTACTTTATTTTATTTTTACAAATATTGATATATATACTTTTTATTTTATTTTTGTCCTTTATGTCACTCATCGACTACTGTTCCACACATTAGTCCTTGTCTATCTTATTCAGTCACACAGCTGTTCCTTATTTTGGTATTGTTTTATGATTTTTATATAGTTACGGGGGCTTCAACTTCGATTTTTATAGTTTCTGGTAGTTGTTTAGTAATACAAGCGTCATCTTCATAGTAAAAACTTTCTAATGCATACTTTCTTTGACGTTGAATTTTGCGTTCTAACTTTAACGCTGATCGTCGATCATTAGGAACGTTGAAAGTGATCTCATTATCGGCAATATTAACTTCATTTTCTGCTTCATCAGCAACATTCTTTGAAGCGTGGCTATTGCCATAATTATGATGATTAATGGTGTGACGTTGCTGCTTTATAGAGTCATTTCTATAACGATTTTTATCGCATCTTTTAACTGTTTTACGACTATACTCACCATCATCAGTGCGCCAATTATTGAGAGCCCCCTTCTTACCCATTGTTGGTAAATGAGTTATAGGAACAGAATGTGTCCAATCTCACACTCAGTTATAGTTATAGTTATAGTACAAACAGATTCAATTTTTTTCCAGATTCGATTGCAAGAGCAAAACCAAACGGATGAAAACGGCCCTGAGTTGACTAGTTTGGTTGTCTACTTTGTCTTTGCCGCTGATGGTTGACTTAATGGGGCTGTTGAAAGAGGAGAAAAGACACGTTAATTACATATTATACTTTACTGCAGATACTCGGGATGCAACTCCACAATTTCAATGAATTCTGACGAACGTAAAGGAGAATCACTTACAAATTTACTAATACATGACTCATTCTTCTCACGCAGTGATCGCGAGACAACCTCTTGGTCCGATACAACGTCTTTATATCGAAACACCATACTATCATAAACTAGAACGGCTATATTTGCTTCATCGGGTTTCAATAAATTTGTTTTGGAAAATTGATTTATCCATTTCCCTAGCTCTTGGTAGTACTCTAATTCGTCGTTAATAACACCAAATGTGACAATAGAAGAGTAGTTGCCAGATAGTAGTAAACTGTTCAGCTCCGGGGGGCGGTCATTCATGAGAACCGCGCACTCGTACAACCAAACGGCGTCAATGAAACGATGAGCATTGCGTGAAAATTTATCACTTTTTGATTGATATTTAGTGAGTTGAACTCGAAAACCAGCAGTTTTGGTTGAAGTTCGCGAGATTCCTTTTGGTTTTATGAAGCGATGCTCATCGTAACCTGGGATAACCAGATACTTGTTTTTGGCGCGGCGATTGTTCACAGCTGGCATTATATTCCAATTTTCACTAAAATCACTGCATACTTGATTTCTGGACCTTCGCCGTTTCTTAGTGCTAGTATTATCCTTTGCACTACCTGCTGCGACAAAGTTATGGGTGGACGGTACAGCAGTGGGAAGTCCCGCGATACCTTCACGTTCATCAACCTCACTATCACTGGTATCATCATAGTCATAATGGCCAACTGCCACTTCAACCTTTGGTTTGCTTTCATTTGTATTATTGTTGTTGCTACTTTTATTATTGTTTTCATTATTATTATTATTGTTTTCATTATTATTATTGTCATTTCTCATCGATGCAGTTGGAACTGACTTATGCAGGTCATTGTTTTTAGTGCTTGCAGCTTCTGTCATATTAGTATTACCACTGCTACTACTAGTGATATTATTCGTATTGATATTAATGTCACTATCATTACTATTAATAATAATTTTCTTGTCAATATCAGTTTCATCGTTATCAACATCAGCATCTTTTTTCCTTTTGCCGACTTTATTAGTCGATTTGATTCCTAGCGCTTTCATTACTTGACGATCATAGTCACTGTTATTCGACATCAAAGATGCACTCAACTGTTGCACATGTGCTTGATTTGTCATTTGTAATGATGAATTAAGTAAACTATTGGTTATGTGCAAGTTGTTCTTTTTACAATTTTCTCCCATGGACAAAAGAATCGATTCATACTCAATCTTTTTCTTCATCGTTGTCCCTAATGATTCAAAGATGGATCTCTTCAGACTCTTCTTTTTTAACTTTCTCCGGAATCCCCCTTTTCACTCCCTTCACCCTTGCTTTAGAGAGTAAGATATAGACACTGTTACATACGAAATTAATACTTTACAAGTACAAGCTTTAATACGTTATAACATTTCTCACACCTCAAGCATCCTATTCTAATAATTTCTCATACTATGTTTCCGATGAAACTATACGCTAGGTCTGTTCATTTATTTAAGTTAATTAGTCAAAAGAATAAGTTTAATATAGAATGTAAGCCCCTTAGTTTAGTAACCCCAATGATAGGCCGGCCTCAGGCCTCAAGATATCAAAAAATATCACGAGTAGGAAGTAGTCAAGAGGAAAAGGTTTAATTTTAGAGTCAAGTCTAATGGGTATCTTCTTTTCGCGTGTTTGGCAGCAGCTATTCGGCTCCAAAGAAGTCCGTATCTTAATCTTGGGGCTTGATAATGCAGGTAAGTTTATCTAATTATAATAACAGCGTATTATTTGAGATGATTTTGATTGCTTTTTACAAAGTTCATTAAGTATATCAATAATCATGGAGAGTATATATTATTACTTTTCTATATCAATAAGTCTTTTCTATATCATATTAATGTATACAGATGATTCACTAATTTTATATTTAATAGGAAAAACAACTTTGTTATACCGTTTACAAAATGATACAGATGAAGCAATCGAAACAATACCTACTATAGGATTCAATGTTGAAGTATTGCAGTACAAAAATATTAAATTTCAAGTATGGGATTTAGGTGGACAAACATCTATTCGACCATATTGGCGTTGCTATTATCCTAATACTGATGCAATAATATTTGTAGTAGATAGTTGTGATGTTGATCGTTTAGTCATCGCAAAAAATGAATTAGAAGCAATGTTAAAAGAGGATGAACTTAAAGATAGTATATTGCTGGTTATGGCAAATAAACAAGATGTTAAAGGAGCATTAGGTGGACCTCAAATTAGTGAAATATTAGGATTAACAAGTATAAAGAATAGACAGTGGTCAATAATGGAGACATCGGCATTAACAGGTCGTGGTTTATTTGAAGGTTTTGATTGGTTGGTTGGATGTATTAAAGGTGGAGAATAACAAAAAAATAGACAAAAAGAGAAGTACCAGTTCTAAGTATTACGGGTATGTATAATGGTAGAGATGGACAACCTACCATATAGTTTTGTGAAAAGTGTAAATGAATTATGAAAGCAATAAAAATAAGCTAATTTTTTTATCAAAATAGAAACATATATATATAAATCAAAATTAACATCTCTAACAACAACCACCACTCGCTTTAGTTTTAGTTGAGATACCTGGTTGAAATGTTCCTTGTTGAACACGTTTTTTCTGAAATATATCTTGATGTTTAAGTATATTATCAACTAAGAATCTAGCGGCTTTATCAATATTAGTATTTTTCTTGGCGGATGTATCAAACCATCCAATAAATCCTTTTTCTTCACAAAATTGATCTAATTTAGCTTTATCAATAACAGCATCATCTAAATCGGATTTATTACCTAACAAAACAACTGGTAATGGTGCTCCATTAGGTAATACTACTTTTTGGTCAATTTCTTCTTTCCATTTTGAAACAGTTTCGAATGTTGCTGGTTTACTAACATCATAAACCAACATTGCACCAAATGCATCTTTATAATATACTCTAGCAATGGCACCAAATCGATCTTGACCTGCGATATCCCATAGTTGTAATCTAATTGTTGAATCATTTACGGTTAATTGTTTTAAATGAAAATCAACGCCTACAGTTGTCTTATGATGACCAGAAAAAAAATTATGCACATATCGTTTAATAATTGATGTTTTCCCTGTTGCAGGGTCACCTAGCACTAAGACTTTCAGCACATGAGACTCTGATCCTTCCGACATCTTGGCTTTTTAACCTCGAAGCTATAAGATTTTACTGACTCTGGGGCCTGGGCCTCATTTTTCAAAGTTGGGGTAAGTAGAGTAGGTAGAGTAAATGAAAACGATATGAATTTTCAGCTTGTTCAAACAAAGTTAGACTATTTCATCCGACTATATTTATTTTATTCCTTCTTCTAATTAGTTACAAACATTAAACTTATTCACTTCCTTCTAGCGCTTTTGTTAAATCATTAATTCTTCGTTGAACGGATAAATCTAAAAATTTGTCACCTACTTGAACTTGTAAACCACCTAATATAGATGGATCAACAACGACGGATACATTAACTGTTTTACCAGCACCAGCAATATTCTTTACGGCAGCGTCAATAGATGTTAATGTTTTCTTATTTAATTCTTCAGATGATGTGATGGTAGCTTGGACTACACCTCTAGATGTTTCCATTAAATCTTCATATGCACTAATTACTTTATTTGCTTCACTAATTTTGCCATTTGCTGCTAATGTCATAAATAAATTGCGGGTAATATGACTGAATTTTTTTTCATCTAATATAATAGAAATAAGAATTAGAATAAATGTAATAAGTGACAATGACATGAGAGAAAAGTCTCATAATAACAGAATTATATGAATAATGCAACGTTTAATATTGAATGAATTAATCGTTATCAGTATTGTGAGACTCGAGAAAATAATATATTGATACCTAATAAAGCCGATAATTTATTGACTTTATCGCCTCTTGAAATTGTTGGATTCTTCAAAAATGCACTAAAATTTGGTTGTTTCACTATGATATCTTTAATACTAAGTAATTCACTTTCTACTTTATCAGTTTCTTTTACTTTGCTCGCAGATGTATATAGTGCCATTGCATAACGGCCAATGATACCGTGTAATTTTTTAGGTGGATCATTTTTACCGCCTTGTGCAACAGCTTCCTTGGCAACCTTAGTCGATAGGAAGCGGCGCGTTGAGAAAAGGGAGCGCATCATCATTTTTCAGCTTTCTCTTTTTTTAGCTGCTTGAGATTTTGGGTAGGGTAGGTACCTCGATTTCCACACGGTTAGGGGAACTAAAAAAAACTTTCAAACGTATAGTCAAACGTACTATATATATTTACATGAGATGGCTATAAGCACTTCATGTTTATTTCGTTTTCGTTTAATTTTTAATTGTATGAAGTGTGATTAATAGTATTATTTTCTTGATGTAAATAATTCTATATTTATACGCCAATATTGTCTATAGAAGAGACTTAGTTGTATTCTACGATGACAAGCCTTTGTAACTGTGATAACAAACGTGATGACAAACCTTGAGAAAGGTGGTCGGCCCCTGTTAGTTCATTCATTGATACATTTCAGACTACTAGGTGCAAAACGTTGAAAAGAAATGCTGCGCAAAGCTATTACTAACCCTGTATTCACCAGTACCCGAAGATTCTTGTCTGTCAAAGTGGGTGACAAGGTTCCAATCAGCTACCTCAAAGGTATATTGATAAGAATTTTACTCCTACATAATCTCTTCTTGATTACTATTACTAATACTATACTACTATTGTTTTTCTTTAAATTCTTATTTATTTATTATTGTTGTGTAGATCAAAAAGACCCAATAATCAAAGACGACAAAGAGTATCCTGATTGGATCTACTCATTACACATTAAAGGTGCTGATAAATTGACATTAATAAATAAATTAAACACAAATGAGAATGATCTAACCATGGAAGAGGTTCGACGACTCAAGAGATTGATAACTTTAGACGGGATACGAGAAGCGAATACATTGAAAGGTGCATCCGATTCGGGAATGTAATTATTTCGTTTACAGTCATTGAGAAAATACTAGATAGTTGTTAAAAATATTGTATTATGTGTCATATATATCGTAGCGGTGTTTATAAGTATCTGACAAGTTACCGAAATACGGCAAGTTTTATGGATAACTATTTATTATTATTATTTTGTATTATTATATTAATAGTATAGTTTTCAACCTAGTATTTTTTCCTGTAACAGCGTTATAGTTATTTTAACTTCATAACTCAACTGCCTCAATTAAATCTAGAGAATTTCTTTCTACTATTTATCTTCTTTTAATCCTTAGATCTCTTCCTTTCTCCTCTCTTTGTCTTAATTATTAGTGTGTGGTTCTTCCTTTGACCGGCCCTTCGGAAGTCCGAAGTTCCGATTATCCGATACGGGAAATTCCGAAAAGGACTCAGGAAGCCTCAGTTTGCGTCAGGCTGACGCCGTCCAGCTGCGCGTGCTTGGACTCTTTAGTGCATTTGTGCTCAGAAGTGACAGAAGCTTCTCCTAGTGAACATTTCTCTTGTCGCAAGTGGAAGTTGAATCCTGAAATTTTACATGTACAAGTCCTAGATTAAAATTTTTATAGAATGAATGTACTATTTCATATTTTCTGTTGGATATTTGCACTAATACCAATCACTGATGCCGGATTGAATATAAGTGACTATGAACATCGCCAACGAGTATTGAAAGCAGTGTCTATAGATAGTAAATTTCAAAGAAAAAGTGGAAATCAAAACATATTGAAAAATGCAGAAATTCTTATCCCATCAACGACTACGCCGAATTTAATGAATATATTGTTTGCTGCTGTGACGGATAAATCCGTCGGGGTTGATGCCGTAGTTGAACAATTATCAAATGTAAATTTTGAAAAAATTGATAGCATAAAGAAACATAAACTGACAAATGACATGTATGAAGCAATTGGTGGTAAAATACTTGATGAAAACGCCGATTATCGCGAGTGGGTGGAGAACCATCACGACGAAAGCTACAGCAACATGATTGACATCATTTTCACCTTCGATGTGCAAGATATTCCTATTATTAAAACCGTTCTAACTAATTGGAAGTATATTATTACACAGTATAGTATTATTATTATGGTGGAGAACACCGAGGTACTGAATAGTATAGAGATACCCGCATGGTTTGGAACCTACGGCATATACACTCTGGACAATATTAGGGAATCATTGAACACTAGAAACATGGGCGACATGGGCTGGTTGATAGGACCGGAGGGATTCGACACATTTAGCGCACTAAGAAATTTTGGCTTATGGGTTTCCAATCGTAATTATGTGTACTACGTCGATAACACGTGCAAGCCAGTGAACGACAATGTGATCATAGACCACATTAACAACATGCGCACGCCAAGTTCCCCAGATTATTTTAATTTATTTCGTGATCCGTACAAAGCTGGGTCGGACTTCAGTAAAGGTTACCCGTACCATTTGCGCGCTGGCGTGCCTACAGCAGTCAGTCAGGGGCTGTGGAATGGTGAAAATCACTACGATCCGTTGACATTGTTAGTCAAACCGTTGGATAAAAACAACAAACCAGTGACATTTTCCATCACTGTACCCACCGGTGTCTTGTACTCCATGTCGCTGGCAAACATGGTTTCTGATAGATCATTGCTGGGTCCCGCGTTGGCTGTTGTTCCCGCTCGCCAAAAGCCCTGGGCTAATGATACCAATCCCTCAACGGATTTTAACAATTATTATGATGTGTTATCGGGCTGGATTATCAAGACGGTTTGCGACAACCTGAAACTTGGAGTGAAGGTGGGAACCCCATACGTGGATAAAGCAGCAACAAAGAATGACGTTATTTTGAAGGAACTCAAGGACGACCTCAAGTCAAACGGGACTATGATATGGCAACATGTACTCACTCACTCACTCACTCACTCACTCACTCACTCACTCACTCACTCACTCACTCACTCACTCACTCACTCACTCACTCACTCACTCACTCACTCATGCTTTAACTTACTTACTTACTTGCTCAGGAGTTGTACAATTTTTTTATGGAATTTGAAATGAACGAAACGTACCGACTTCCCTCACCGTTCTGCGGCGGTCGTTGGCTCACTTCTGCGTGCGTATTCGACAATATCATAGATACGTTGGTATTCAAGTTTAAAGGCAATGCGCAAGTGTCGAGATTTGCAAGTGTGTTCAAGATATGGCAGTACGCGTGGGAGGCGCGACACGGTTTCCTCGGTATAACCTATCCGATTTCATCGAAGAACAGCATGAAACCGTCGAAGGACGCCACGTGCGCACTCATCACGATTTCTCACAATGAAAAAAAGATGTTTCCAATATGGCTTCGCTATTACTTGCGCCATTTCGACCCAACGGATATATATGTGTTGGACCATCTAACTACTGATGGATCACTAGACAACTTGCCAAAAGGTGTGCACAAGTACAAGATGGAAGGTAACAAGTATGCAATGCCTGTGCGATTCCGCTCCATACTGATTCAATCGTGGGAGGACCGGCTACTGCGTGCTGGCTATAAGTGTGTAGTCTTCAGTGATACCGATGAAATTATCGTAGCTAATCCTCGCAATTACAAAGCGGGATTAAAGGATTTTCTTCGTGAATTTGCGGATGGTCCTGAGCTGTATTACCGTGTTACAGCGATGGAATTAGCGCATATGGCGTATGGTAATGGATCCAAATCCACTCAAGAGCCCACCTTAGATTGGTCGAAAAGTGTGCTAGCCCAACGGCACTTTATGGTGATGGATCGGGCGACAGCCCAGTACAATAAACCGCTTCTGACCAAGGTTCCTATTGCTTATACCCCTGGATTTCATAAATTTTATGACTTTCATCGCAATAAATTTTGCAAAGATCACAAGGATTTAGTCATGTTTCACATGAGATCTATGGACTACGAGTACTGCCTAGAGAGGGAAGAGGCGAAGTTCAACATGACGAAGCTAATGGAGCCCATTGAGCTACACACGGGTTATGCTTCGCATTGGAACTTGTATGAGAAAGACAAAAAAACAGGCGAGTTATGTAAGTATGCTAACAGTTGTTTTCAAGGGCCGTTGCACGACAAAACTGCGTTTTGGGATAACACCGGCACATTCCCAGTGCAGCGGCTAGACCCCGTTTGGAACGAGGTTGACTTATAGATGAGCTAATGAGTAGGTGAGTAAGAGGTGTCATGTTATGAGGGTGTATTACCACCTAGAGGTCAATAAAGAGCGATTAGTAGTATAGAAGGCTCACAAATGACCGACTCAAGCGCTGTAGAGTGTAACTAATTAGATAGAAGTTTATTAGTGGTCCCATTTACCCTTCTCGACTGTGAGTTCATACACTACTTGGCATCCTCCCTCTCGAAACAATCCTTGCAATTTGCTGTTGAATTATATACTATACTATTTCCACATCAAAAGTGCATTCTTATACTAAGTCTATATGTGCACAGTAATCCCTCAGGTTTTTGGAAAACCGGAAAAACCAATGAGTCAGTGCCTTCTACCTAGCGAGACGAAGACACAGCCAGCAGGACACCTTTGTTAACACACTCCGTAGCATAAGATTAGTAGTCTGTGGAAGATACAGTATGGGTCCTAAACGTAAGATCAGCGATGAGGTAACAACAACCGAACCATCTAAAAGCAAGAGTAGCAAGACTTCAGCAAAGAGTTCATCAAAGAGCATTAATATCGAATATTGTAAAAGCTGAAACGCGTTCAAAACGCGTGCTCTTAAGTTATCAGATTTACTGACCAAAAATGGTTATACTGTAGAATGTAACACTGAAAAGCCACGCAAAGGATGTTTTGTCGTAAAATGCGGCGATGAAATTGTTGTTGAGTTATTAAATATGCCACGACCATTCGCCAAGCTGAAGGCATTAGACATCGAAGAATTAGCACAATCAATTCCGAAAGCATAACATGTTGAAGTAATAATATGATACTATTGAGAAATATCGTGAGGAATGACGATGGTTTTATGGTTTATGAGACACATCTGAGGATAGATTGATATTTTCAACTTAGTTTATAGATTATTTCAATATGTGCAACAATATAAATACAATAGTTATAAATCTAGATCATCGTCGGGGTCGCCTTCATCTTCAAATTCTGGGTCTGTACTATCAAAAGTTACTAAAAGTGGTTTCACAGTAATAGAATTGTCGTTACTGACTGTACTAGTAGTTGCAACCGTATTAATCGATTCTTCGTTCTTTTTCTTCGACTGAAGCATAGGATACAGCAGCTTGCTATTATTATTATAACCGAATAGTTCTATGTGAGTGAGAGCGTGAGTGAATATCATTATGAAGTCGACAAATTTGATGAAGTTATTATGAGTATTTACTGATTCTTACCCGTCTCTTCTGTAACTTTCCCTGTATTTACTGATATTTTGATTGTTTGTAGTTCTAACACTGCATTATTTCGATTTATAGAACTAAGTTCAGTTGACAACCACTGCTTGCTTGTAACAATACGATTAAAAGCTCTGTATAACCTATCCAATATCACTTTATTCACCAATTTACTATTGCAAAACACAACTATATTTTCAAATTTTGCCATTAAAATATTTAGATATGTCTCACAGTACTCAATACCATGATTAAGTAACTGTTCTTCAAATCCTAGAAGAAGTAATGGGACTGTAGTATCTGTATTTGTTTTAACAATATTATGGGGATCGTCAGGATATCCCTTTATATGAACGCATTTATCGATACTCGTAAGTTTTTTCCCTGGATGAGCATGAACTACAATAGTACTTTGGAAGCGCTCATTACTCAAATATCTAGATAATAGATAATCAGCGATTAATTGAACGTGATTAATACCATCGTGGACTGTTCCAGCGATTAAACATCGCCCACTTTTGAGCACAACTGTTTGGTCAAGAAAGCTCATAATAATCGCTCTCACTAAAGCAAGCACTACAACAGGCTCCTAAACAGTGTGAACAGGCAGAGAAATCTCCTCTCGCCGAGGCTCAGCGGGAGCTCTCGAAATCCCTAGTCCGGTCCGGACAATGTATAGAATGATATAGATATACCTATACCGAAACTTTTGTCGTAAACTTCAACGCTGTCCGAAGCATAAGGGTTTTATCTTGAGATTTGACTTCAACTTGGCCGCGAGGGCTTGGAATGGCACAGAAGGGACACCTACGATTCCCCTCCGACCCCTTCCCCTCTTAAGAAGCAAACATCTTGTTATCTCTTGCACAAATCGCTGGACCAATCCACTTTAGATAAATTCTAAAATAATAAGAGGGCCTGAAGATTCCTGGGTCGCCAGAGTCGCCACTCCATCCAGACACAGGTCCGTTCCTAATAATAATAATCACGCAGGATTGAAACATGTGGTCATATCTGTGCTTTGTCACTCTTTTCATAGTCAGTTTCGTACGCAATAACAAAGTTTCTGCATGGGAATACGAGGCAGTATATCATATAGAAGAACACACTGATGAGTATACTATAAATCTTTCAAATTTTGCTGATCCGAGCATGGTAAGTACGATCTGCGTGTCTATTTTCCTTCCATCTCGTGATTTTTACATACCTAATTGACTCTTTTGTATAAAATTATTCTCATACTTATTTTACTGTCTATAGTTGATATGTTTTTACGTGACAGATGAAGCCTCAGAACATGGGGTCCATGATGTAGAAAACAATTGTGATGAAACTCAAAGTCCCACGATACTTAGTTCAGGTAGTAGTACAAATATTGTGAACGGTGTCACTTACCAACTTGACATGGATTGCAATACTTGGTTGTGTATATTCGATATCACTTTTCCTTCGAATGGTTATTACGCCTTCTTCTCAGAGCATGACCCATCTGAATTTTATAATTCTGGTGGCACTGAATTAGCAATGCTCAAAGATGTTGATAGCCATGACGTGTCTCCAGATTTTGTAGTGGGATCAAATTCTAGTGAGGACCAATATAAATGGCGCGATATTATGCTTGGATGTTTAGCAGTATGGGGGGCTTCGTTTTTTGGATTGATACTATTAATAAATGCAGATGTCTGGAATTTGGTTAAGCCGTACGCATGTATGTTTTCATCTGGAACTCTTCTGTCTGTCGCGTTCTGCCTCGTCTTATACGAAAGTAATCATTTGATTACTGATGAGTCTTCGACAGAAAGTCTAGCTGCAGGACGCTGGTCTGCAATGGTGTTGATTGGCTTCATTAGTTCGCCAATCCTTCGAATGTTGATGCAACTTGGTTTTAGAGATCAAGTACATGTGCATGGTAAACATGATTATGAGCATAATAATGAAATGGTGACTGTTGCTACAGTTGAAAATGAAGTCGTTGCCAATACAGAATGTGGCAAGGAACATTCACATTCCGATGTCGATGTTACTCTTGGGAAAGAACGTGAAATCTCAATCTTATGGTCAATGATGATCGCTGACTTCTTGCACAACTTTTCGGATGGTATTTTCATTGGTTCCTCGTTTCTGTGTAGCTCAAATTTTGCGTGGAAGATAGTTGCTATTACAGTCGCTCACGAGCTGCCGCAAGAGCTCAGTGATTTCAGTATTCTTACTTCAAAACTTAATTACTCCGTTCCTACTGCTTTGCTGTACAATTTCCTGTGTGGCGTGTCCGTCATGCTAGGTGGTATTGTCGTCGTCACCGCGGATATAGCTCTTTATGATGTAGGCATGATTCTAGCCTATGGAGCTGGTAATTATATCTACATCGCCACCATTCATTTATTTGAAGAAGTTAAAGATATGAAAGATATGGCGATAAGAGTTTTATGGTTTTGTTTGGGTGCTGTTTCTATCGGTTTAATTCTTCTCAATCATACTCATTGTGAGCCCTCATTTGCATCCGATGGTGGGCATAATCATTAAAAAAGTTAGGTGATTGCACCTCTTTCTTTTTAAGGAAACTTAGATTTGTAAGATACATTTATTTAGTAGAACAATTGATGTATTTTACGGCTGTAAGTTGCTTTCGGAAGAAAGAGGTACACTTTTAGTGTACGTCTAAACTATGTAAGATAAAGCGAAAGAGGTCGAAAAGAACTCTATTTTCCGAGTTAAAAATGACTCATTCTGCCAACGCGAAGGTTGCTTAAGCCTCGCTCTACCTGGTCTTCCCCTAGTAACCAGTCAACGCAATCACAATATCTTACTCTATTTGCTGCAGTAGTGCAACTCTGTCATCGGCTATGTCTCTTCTAATACATTCTTCCTGAAATATTACATGTAATACCGAAATCTATTCTCCCACCTAGGCCGGCCTTGGAAGGTAACGCTTTTAAGATATTGCCACTAACCCCTACATAAAAGCATCGCGCTCCGCCAAGCGTGTTGGTCTTCACCCGAGGTCTTTGAAATAACTAATACTATCTACGTTAAGTTGTTCACACGGTGCAGAGGATCAGGTCAGGTCGAAAAATCCGGGCAAGAAATTCTCAAAAATATCCACAACTTGGAACGCAGACATTTTAGGTCTCTTTTGCTGTATTAGAGACCACGTGCGATGTCATCTAGACTGTCATTCGAAGAGTCAACAGATGAAGCTGATGATGCGTCATCTAGCTCTGTTATGATGTCCCTATTTGCATCGTACTACGGTATTGATGATGTTGCTGAAAATCGTAACAAGTCAAATGCAGAGTTAATTGATACTATACACTTTGATCCCGATGAATATGTTCGTGAATTACTTGAGAAATCGCCACTAGAGACACTAGTTGCGAAGGATACTGATATGACTCATGAAATAAGAACATTAGATAGTGATATGCAAATGCTTGTATATGAAAATTATTCTAAATTTATATCAGCAACTGAAACAATAAAACGCATGAAATCAAATATGGATTCTATGGAAAATGACATGGAATTATTAAAGAGTAAAATGAAGTCTATAACAATTACATCGTCATCGTTAGATGAAACACTTTACGACAAACGAAGTAAGTTATCCAAACTAATACGATTGAATAGATTATTGGATAAATTGCAATTTTTATCTGAATTGCCTGAGAAATTAGCGTCATTGATCGACCAAGAACAGTACAAACAAGCCGTCAAGCTATACAATAAGACTATCAATATTTTGACTTCGCATTCACATGTATGTCCCCTCCCTCCCTACTCACTCACTCACTCACTCATTCGTTCATTTAGGTGTTGTCATTTAAAAATATCCAACAAAGAACAGAAACAATGATGAGCGACCTACGTACAAAGGTCATAACGTTATTAGATGACGTAAACTTACAACCACATTCACTCACTCAACATGTAAGTGTATTGCGGCTCATGGAAGCACCCAGAAATCAGGTCATTGAGAAGTTTATTACAGCCCATAAATTGCGCACTGAAAGAGCCGTGAACTCCTTCAATAAGTATATAAGTACCACAGTCAAGGCGTCAACTACTGACTCAACTCAAGTAGTTAACGAGGTCAGGAAATTTCATCAGTTATTCATCGCAGGACTCATCGAATCGTGTAAAGGCACCACTGAGTTATTCTGCGAAGCAGATGAGCGCAACACTGTCATCTACACGCCTAATTCAAGCAATAAATTAGGTTCCAAGTTCAATTCAACCGAAGGAAAGAATGTCAACGATCAATTCTTGTCCCCGCCGCGTGCTCGAGCCAACTCCAATATCACTCACTCTTGTTACGCAGATCCTGCACTAGCCAGAAATGACGCAGCTCGCACCAATGAGCTGTTGTCGTCGCTCTTTACCATGATTATTCCTGAATACACTCGAGCATTACAGCAAATATTAGTTAATTTTGTTGAGAAATATAACAATTTTAGTGACGCGGCGCAGCAAGACACGCCACTTAGTGCCGGTACAGAGGGCGGTAGTAGTACTAACATGCAGCTGTTAATGTACGACTTGGAGGAGGAGAAACAGCAGTGGATCATGCTCATACGGCAGTCTATACTAGACTGTCAATATCTGGAGTCGTCGTACGTGGAGTGTGTCAGGTTACTCCACAGCCACAACGATAGTATTCGCATTCCTAGCGACAGTTATTACTCCGCAAAGTTCACCGGCGCTATGACGGAAGTGCTGGATAAACAAGTTCGTGGCTCGTTACTGCGACGGGTTCATTCTATTCGTAAAAATTTACAGCTAAAATTACCAGAAATGGTGCATTTGTGCTGCAACATTACCCTTCCTTCTGCCGCCTCCGGCGCCAATCCATTTGACGACGAGTCGGGTATCGGGATGTCTGCTCGCACCTCAATACAGTCCAACACCTCGCTCCTGCAAGGGTTAAGTAGTGGTGTCGTTGAGACTATTGTGTCTTCATTCAACGAGATGTGTAACGACGTCAAGCCGTTCTTAGAGTTGGTTGCGTTGACGTCGCCAACGAGTAGTAACAAGGTCGACAAGAGCCAGGAATATAGTTACAATTACTTACATAGTTATTTTGCGGAATTAATCGATTCATTCAAAGTGTTATGCGGCATTGCGATCGCCGATCACCTCGAGATAAGCAGTGAAAACCGGGCAAATATCGATGCGGGTGTCAAGCTACCGCTCGATAATCCCCTAGAAATACTGCTCTACTCCATCCTCACAAGACTTTACTCTGCGACTACACTGAAGAAAGTGGAGCAAATCGTGAGTAGTTATGAGATCGACCTTGCCGATTACGCGGAGTTCGAGCAGCACATCGTCACGCTGATGACGTCCGTGAATAAGCAGCTGTTGATCGCGTATATAAACCGCGTTTCGTTGCATTATTCCGAGATTATTTGCACCAGGTTAAAGAGTGTCTCGTACGAAGCAAGCAGCTCGATCCAGTTGGATTCCTCGGCAATACTTCCGTTAGCTGTGTCCTGCGATCACATGCTAACCGCTATCTGCATTGCTTTAAACGAACCAGTTCCAATATTGAAGGCACTCGCTATTGACCGCGATATATCGCGACGTGAAAGGAATCGCCAGTCGATGCACAACACCAGGGCTTCCGCGGGACAGTTACAAATTGATATAGAAAAATTATTCAGTCAAAAAATTATTATATATGACGACGAGTTCATCCTGCGCGATCCCGCATTCAGCGCCGGTTCCAAGTCCAACTACTACGTCTCCGACGTCATCCTGGGCACCTGCATGAAGGCAATAATCAAATGCTACCACGAGGTAGTGAGGGAGATGGTGCTTGTTTCGTCGTCTTACGTTGATATTCAAGTTGATTTAACGTTTTTAAAGCAAATTTCTTCTTGTTTACTCCGTGATTCCTTGGATGTAACAGGGTCCAACGCCTCTCACAACACCACCTTCTACCGTGATGTGGAAGCTTTAATCGAGTCAACTTTGACTGTGATGTACTCTCGTTGCCTGAAGAGTGACGCGGCTGGTTCTGCCGACGAGCTAAGTGGGATTGTGAAAGCGGCGACGGAGGGACTAGCAATGGCGTCCAAGTCGTCGTATTTATTACCAAAGTAAAACAAATATACATGTATACATAGTAAACAAATCTATCTCTATCTGCGTCACTTCAAAGCAGCTGCGCACAAGGAAGTATAGTTGTAATGCCGCAGGTAGTCCGCCAAGTAAGTCGTGATTGTGCACAGAATATCCGGATAACTTTGAATAAATAGGGATTTGAACTGACTTTTCTTGCGATGAACAAACGGTTTATCCGCTAGTAGAAACGCGCATTGCAGCTGATGCGAGTTGGCACCGGCGCCGGGAAGCAAGAACTGAAAGGCCAGCTGTAACGCAGACGAACGTGTTCTTGGATCCAGCAATGCCTCGTACTTCAACGTGAGTACCGCCGCATTAGAATGGTGCGAATGTAACGGCTGTAAGAAGTTGACCCATCTTTCCTGATAAACAAGTGCAAGCTTTCTTATTTCATTGTTGACCTGAGTACTGTCCTGCATGAACGTCTCATTATTACGAATAGTTCCGATGTGCGACGACGTGCGGCGCCGCTGGTACTCGGCAATTATAGAGGAATAAGGGTCTCGAACCAGCAATATTGCGCGTGTAAACGTTGCCGAGCCACATTTTGCACTGACTCCTGTGGAAACAGGGCGGTACTCCGCGTCAACATTGTCGAATAGTTCAATGACTCGGTTGGCGGGATTGTACTTCAAGTCTTGCGGGTGCGCTTTGATGATTATGTTGTTTTCTCTGCAAAATTTCTCGTTACGAAATGAGTTGTAGAGACCAGCGTCATAATGGTAGATGGAACCACTCGTGTAACCAGTGCTGAACTCAAGCAACAACCTCATCCTACAGCGAGTAAGTAAGTGAGTGAGTGAGTGAGTGAGTGAGTGAGTGAGTGAGTGAGTGAGTGAGTGAGTGAGTGAGTGAATGAGCTAGTGTGCGAGTACCAGGTATTACCAGATCCCGGGAAACTG
>JACCDO012283128.1_pt1 | contig 29028 bp, 30 predicted proteins | sample 7446101 | NCBI WGS metagenome assembly JACCDO01 (sample SAMN15323440, study PRJNA562643) | freshwater metagenome | isolation source: river surface water | place: USA:Blue River Watershed | collected 2017-08-16
AAGTACTCTCTTTTTTAATTAAAAATGAATATCAATTTAAAATAATTAAGTTCTTTAAGTAGTCTTAAATTTAATTAAAAATGAATATCAATTTAAAATAAATAGTTTTGAATATTTATCGTATTAGTTTTTAAATTGTAGTACTACTTTTTTAAAATATAATACTATGTTTTTAATTATTCATACTACATTTTTATATTTTCATACGATATCTTTAAATATAGTACTACAAATTATTTTTGAATAAGATGTTTATTCAAATATATTTATCACAATATTATTTATTCATTTTTATTTTTTACTATAAATTATTGTATATTTTACATTTAATATTAATAAATATCAATTTATTGCTAAATTTTCCGCCCGGAGCATTAATGAGGAAAACTTTGTGTTTTCCGAATTATGCGGAGGCCATGATTACTTGATAAAATGACTCTTTTAATAGAGTCATTTTATTACATCATTAATTATTTAAAAAAAAATTGAGTTCTTTTAGTACTCTTCATAATTTTTATATTAAATTTTTATATTAAATCTTTATAACGTAAAATTATATTTTAGTGAACAATAAAAAATGATTATTTATTAAATAAAATGTTGTTTTTTATTAGAAATATGAAAAAAATACATAATAATAAAGTCAGAATGATTAAAAAATATAAAAAGAAAATTATTAAATCTTCAAATAAAAAAAAAATCAATAAACTTAATATAAATGAATTAAATTTTAAAAAATATAAAAATTGGTTTTTGAATTATGGAAGTAATGGAGGTATTAATCTTTTTTTAACTATTTTTGCTAAAAGAAAAGCTTGTAATATTGTATTAAAAAATATTAAAAATAAATCTAAATTTGAAAAAATATTAAATCAATATAAAATGCATTATTTATCATTTGAAAATCATAATCAAATTGAATATTTTATATCTAAAAAAAAATTTGATATTGATAAAATTAAAAATGAATATAATAAAAATCCTAAATATCACAAATATATTGGTAAATTTTTAGAATATCCTTGCTTTTTTGATGTTGCTAAAGATGGTAGTAAAAAAAACACTTATGGAATTAGATTTGAATTATGGATGAAAGGTAAAAATAAAATGTTGGAAACTATTTTCGGTTTTCGATGCTATGAAAAAGATTTTAATTTAAATTTAATTAAAAAAATGAAAAAAAAAAGATTGATTTTTGAAAAAACTATTCATAAAGAACTCCCTAATCTTTTCCCTAAAACTGAAGTTCAATTAAATATTCGTGTTAGATAATTTTTATTTTTTATAATATTTATTTAATACAATAATTTATTGTATTATTTTATAAACTATCTTATAAATATATATTCATTGCTAAAATTTCCGCCCGGAGCATTAATGAGGAAAACTTTGTGTTTTCCGAATTATGCGGAGGCCATGATTACTTGGTAAAACGAGTCTTTTAATAGACTCGTTTTATTTCATCATTAATTATCTGTTAATAAATCATTTAACGAATTAAAATTAAAATATTTTTCATTATTTAGTTTTAAATATTCAAATATTGTGTTTTTCATTTCCTCAATATTTCCCTCAAAATATTCATTTCCATAAGTTTTTTTTGTAAATTTTTCATTAAAAATTTGTTTTATATTATTTTCGTCTTTTATAATATCATTTGATTCTAAAAATATTTTATATTCTGAAAATTTTGAATAACCATTTTTTCTATTTTTTAAATTTTGTGTTCTACCTATTTTATATGTATTTTCATTTAATCTTATAAATTCTCTTAAATGTATAATATATATATATCCTTTTATTGGTATTATATTTTTTTCTATTTTATTATTTTTAATACTAATTATATCTTGTTCTATAAATATTTTTTCAACATAATTATCAATTATTTTTTTATTATCATTTAAATAAGAATTGTTAATAAAATATTCTGTTATTTTTTGTTCATTACTTTTTGGATGTGATCTTTTAGTTTCAATTAATTCAGAACCACATAAATTTTTTAACATATTAATAAATAAAAAATAAACAATTTGAAAACCTCCTTCTTTATTTAATAATTCTCTATCATATTTTTCACCCCTAAAATTAAATAAATTTTTAATATTATCAAAATTATTTAAAATCCAATCTGAGTTAATAACATTTTTATAATATTGTCTATTTCCAACTTTTATATCTTCTAAATTATTTAATCCTAATTCTTTCATCAATTTTCTAACATATTTAATTTTTGTAAATTTCTGTTCTACTCTTTCCTCTAATAACTCTTTGAATTCTTGTTTTATTAATGTCTCATTAAATTTATCTTCTGTTTTTAATATATTTCTCAAATTTAAATGATGTGTTACCATATCGTCATTTTCTAGCATTTTTTTCTCAATATCATTACAATTATTTTCATCTATTTTAAATAATTCAATAATCTTCTTTTTTCGTTCTTTTTTTTTATTTTTTATTTTTTGTATAATATCCATTTTATATATAAATTCTTTTATCGGAGTTTTTGTAAAACTGTTAATTTTTTCTTGATTCTTTTCCATTTATTTTTTCTTATAAATGTATTATTACATATTATTTAGATTTTTTTTAAATCCCTTTTAACTATTAAAATTAATTTTTATTTTAATAAAATTAAAAATATTTCTTATTACTTTCGTAATTAAAATTTGATTATATCTCTTTATTATTTTCTTCAAGTTTTTTAAGTTCTTTTAATTGTTTTCTTTTTAGATATGATTCTTTATTAGCTTGAATTCTTCTCATTCTATAGGCTTCATCATTTTTATATCTTTCATTTTCATATTCTGATTGTCTTTTCATTACTTTATCTTTATTTTTCTCATAATATTTCTTTTGAGATTCTTTTAATTTTTCAATATCATTATTTTTTTTATATTTTTTTTGAACTATAACTATTTGTTTTTCTTTGCCATTTTCATCTATAATAACCTTCTCTTCTATAACTTTGTATTTACTCATATCAATATCATTTTTAATATTAGAATTATTATTTTCTATTTTTTCATTATCTATATCAGTCATATTTTTTAAAGTCTTTCTTATATTATTCTAATATAATTTTTTAAGTTTCTAAATTTAATATTTTAATTAAACCTAAATTTAATTTCTTTAAGTACTAATTTTAAAATTTAATTTTAACTAAATATTTTTTAACTTAAAAAAATCCTATTAATATTATTTATTAAACATGGGTGGAAACGCAATCAAAAAAGTAAAAATATCACGCATTTCCAAATGTGATTATGAATTAATTAAACAAAATATATTTGATTTATTATCTAAAGATTTTCAATTAGAATTCTTATTCGACCTTCCTGAAAAAGATGATTTTGGTGACCTCGATATTTTATATTTAAGTATCCATAATAAAAATATTGTTGATTTTATTATTCAACATTTTAATCCTAACGAAATTGTTCATAATGGAAATGTCATATCTTTCGATTATAAATTAATAAAAGATAATCAATCTATTTATTTTCAAATTGATTTAATTAAAACCCAAAATATTAATATGGCTAAATTCTATTTTTCATATGGAGATGTTGGTTGTTTATTGGGTTTAATCGCTAAAAGATATAATTTAGTTTTAGGATTTGATGGTTTATGGATAAATACTAAATTAAATACTATTATTCAATACTTGAAAAATAAGAATATTGATATCGATAAATGTTTTGAAAATATTAATGAAGATTATAATTTTGGAAAAATAATATTAACTAATAATCCAGATGAAATATGCAAATATTTAGATTTTGATTATCAAAAATGGAATAATGGATTTATTAATAATTATGAGATTTTTCAATGGATTATTAAATCTAAATATTATAAAAAAAATATATTCTACCAAACTAATCGCGAACATCGAGAAAATATAAAAAGAACTTTCTATAATTATTTTATTGAAAATAATTCTAAATTAGATGATGATAATAATAATGATAATAATATTAATCAACTAAATTCAATTGAATATTTTCAAAAAGAAAAAGAACTAAATAATTTAATTGAAAATTTTAAATTAAATTATGAAAGAAAAAATAAATTTAATGCCCATATTTTTAAAGAATTTGGTATAGAAGATAAAAAATTAGGTGATAATATTATTCAATTCAAAAAATATATTTTACAATTTAATCAAAATTTTGAAGATTGGTTAGATAAAAATAATAAAGATGATATTAAAAATATTATTTTTGAATTTTTGAATTCACAATAATATTATATGTTAATTGTTTTTAATAATTTATCTATCTCTTCTTTCGTACCTATAAATTCTATCTCTATTTTATTTTTACCTTTATCTTTAATGTTTTTAATCATTAATGGTTTTTCACTCTGTTCTCCATAACATACTATACCTTCTAAATATTTTTTTTCTTTATCACTTATATTATAAATATCTAATTCAATTTTACCTTTCTCATTTTTGGCGCTTTGCTTATTCATCTCACTCCATTTTCCATTTGATTTTATCCATAATAAACCATTAATACCATACTTTATAGTTTTTTCAGGGTAAAAAGTTGCACTCACTGATGGACCTCTTCGTTTTTTATCAGTATTAAATTTAAATTGACTTATTATTTTTTTTATTCTTTGTGCATTCTTTTCATTCTTTAATGGTGGTTCTATAATATATTCATTATTATCCATCATCAAATTTTCAAAATCAAAATTTTGAGCCCAATATTTTTCTATTTCACCATATTTTATTTTATGATTTATTTTATTATAATCGTTTGATGATGGTATAATAGCTACATCACTATACTTTAAATCTATTTTATATTTTGATTTTATAAATTTATAACAATCATCATGCAAAAATACTCCTTTCTTTGTTTTATTCTCTAATTCTGGATATATATTATAATTTACATCTTGATAATATTGAACACCTTTTTTATCTTTAAATTCAATGTTACCACCTACTTCTATACAATCATGTATTACTTTATCACAATTTGTTAAAAATGTACATTTATCTAACCATTTTGTTTTTATAACCATACTCTTTAATTTTTCAATGTATTTTGGGTCATTATCTATTTTTTTACATAATTCTTTATCAAATTTACCTTTTATTTTTTTACCATTTTTTATATACTTATCATAAACTCCTTCTATAAATTCTATATTATTTTCAAAATAATGATGACAAGGACATCCACATGCGAAACAGAATGAGTCCCAAATTCCCATTTTATTAATCTTTATATTATGGTAAGATAAAAAATAATTAATTATTCTTAATATTTTGAGTTTTACGGATATTAACGTAAGTACTGAGAGCTTTAGCGCTCTGGCGACCTAGAGAACTTACAAACGTAAGTTCTGTAAATCTATTTTATAAAAAAACATGAAAAATATCTATTAAAAAACTAAAAATATAATAAATTTAATAAGATATGCAACCGGTTGAAGTTGAAAACAATGTTGTAACTAAAGATTTGCTCAATTTTGAGCATCGATGGAAATTAAGAGAATGGATTGATGAGACCAAATTGGATAGAAGTGGATTGTCTTTCAATCCTAACAGTATTTATTTTTGGGAGAAACATTTTGACCAAATAGATGCTTGTTTTTATAGCAATCCATCTGGATATCATTTAATCAATAGACTTGTTAAAATTAACAGTATTGATAGACCACATTATTTTTTGTCTCACAATCCTTCTGCTATTCATATTTTAGAAAGAAATCAACATTTGATTGAATGGTCTGCTTTGTCTTGTAATTTAGCAGCAATTCATTTACTTGAACAAAACAAAGATAATATTCATTGGAGATGTTTGTCAGGAAATCCTGCAGCAATTCATTTGCTAGAAGCTAATCCTGAGAAAATTGATTTGGAACTCTTGTCAAAGAATCCAGCAGCAATTCATTTATTGGAACAAAATCAAGATAAGATTTACTGGTCTTGGTTATCACAAAACCCAGCTGCAATTCATTTGATTCAACAAAATCTTGATAAAATTGATTTGATGGCTTTGAGTATGAATCCAATAGTTATGTATTTTTTGGAAAATAATCTTTTAGACGAGGATAACCTCAATAAAATTGATTGGTATGCATTGTCTGAACAAGAGTGGGCTTTTCCATTTTTAGACAGAAACCAACATTTGATTAAGTGGAGAAATTTGTCTAGAAATACAGCAGCCATTCGTCTTTTGGAAAAAAACCAGGACAAAATTGATTGGTATAATTTGTCTAGAAACCCTGCAATTTTTGAACTCGATTATGACTTCTTTGATAAAAGAATGATGATTATCAATGAAGAACTTATGATGAAAACTTGGCATCCTAATCGTTTTAGAAAGTGGTGCTTAGATATTGATGAAGTTAAAGAATTATGTTAATTTTATTATTAACGTAAAATAATTTATAATAAAAAAATGAATAATATTATAATTTATTATTCAAAAATTATTCATAAACTAAATTATTTTTATATGTGTATCTATAAATATTTATTTATATTTGTTTATATTGTATAAAAATGCAAACTAGTAAATCAGTATCTAATTCTATTAAATTGGAAAAAGATTTAATGAATTTTGAACATCGATGGAAATTAAGAGAATGGATCGATGTAAGCAAAATATATTGTGATAATTTATCATATAATACATTTGCTATTTATTTGTTAGAACAAAATCCCGATAAAATTAATTGGAAAATATTATCTTTAAATCCTTCAGCAATTCATTTATTAGAAAAAAATCAAGATAAAATAGATTGGAATTTTTTATCATTTAATCAAGGAGCTATTAAATTATTGGAAAAAAATATAGATAAAATTAATTGGATTAATCTTTCAGGTAATTCATCAGCTATCCATCTTTTAGAAAAAAATCAGGATAAAATTGATTGGCATTTATTATCAAAAAATCCATCAGCAATTCATTTGCTAGAAAAAAACATAGATAAAATTGATTGGGATTTTTTATCTATGAATTCAGAAGCAATTCATTTATTAGAACAAAATATAAATAAAATTGAATGGTGGTCATTATGTCAAAATAAAAATCTAAATGCTATGCATTTGTTAGAAGAAAATCCTGATGAAATTTATTGGTGTTATTTGCTTAAAAATCCTTCAGCTATGTATATTTTGGAAAAAAATATTGATAAGATAGAAATAAATTCATTATGTTGGAATCCAAATGCTATTCATTTGATAGAAAAATATATTGATACTTGTAAAGCTGGTAATGATACACAATATTCTATTGAATTAAACAAAATTAATTGGACTATGTTATCTAATAATCCAAATGCTATTCATATATTAAAAAATAATAAAGATAAAATTGACTGGGATTATTTATCTAGAAATCCTTCTATTTTTGAATTAGATTTTGATTTTTTTCATCAAAGAATGAATATTATTAGAAAAGAATTAATGGAAAAAACATGGCATCCTGATAGATTTAAAAAATGGTGTTTAGATATTGATGAATTTAAAGAGTTATATTAATATTTAATATAATTAATAAATAAATTATAAATTATATTATTTTTTATCCTGGGCCGAGTCCGAAGAGCCCGAAAATAAGCGCCTTAAGCGCTTATTGAGTGGTTGAGGATTGGTCGTTGCGAGCTTTAGTGAGCAGACCAACTTTAGCGAGGTGATAACGGTAAAATTGAGTGCTGTTTAATCCGAAGGATTAGTTAGCAAGCGAGATTTTAGCCGCCCTCCAATAGTTATAATTTAAAAATAATATTATTTTTAAATAATATTTTTAACATAATATTTTTCTTTTTCCCGTAAACGGCTTTTTCTTTTCTCAAAAAGAAAAAGGGGTTTAAAAACATGGCATCCTAATCGTTTTAGAAAGTGGTGCTTAGATATCGATGAAGTTAAAGAATTAAATTAATTTTAATGTTTACGTTAATAAGATTTTATAAAAAATGAATAATATTATAATTTATTATTCTAAAAATTATTCTATAACCAAACTATTTTTATATGTTGTATCTATAAATATTTATATATATATGTTTATATTGTATAAAAATGCAAACAACCGAATCAGCATCTAATTCTATAAAATTGGAAAAAGATTTAATGAATTTTGAACATCGATGGAAATTAAGAGAATGGATCGATATAAGCAAATTAAATTGGAGTAATTTATCAAAAAATCCTAATGCAATTTATTTTTTGGAAGAGAATCCTGATAAAATCCATTGGAGTTATTTATCTTCCAATACATCAGCAGTTTACTTATTAGAAAAAAATAAAAATAAGATTGATTGGTATGAATTATCTTCAAATCCATCAGCAATTCATCTTTTAGAAAAGAATAAACATTTGATAGAATGGCGTCAATTATCAAAAAATCCATCAGCCATCCCTTTATTAGAAAAGAATAAAAATAAAATTTATTGGCGAGAATTATCTTACAATCCATCTTTAATTCATTTTTCAAAGAAGATTAAATGGGGTCCAATATTATGGTATTCTTTTATACCATCTATAGCTCATCTTGAGGATGAGGAACATAATAATTTAGATTGGAATTATTATTGTCAAAATCCATCTGTAATCCCTTTTTTAGAACAAAATATTGAGAAAATTCGTTGGAATTGTTGGAGTGGATTATCAAAAAATCCAGCAGCGATTCATCTTTTAGAAAAAAAATTTAATAGAATAGATTGGTATAATTTATCTCAAAATCCAGCAGCTATGCATCTTTTAGTAGAAAATCCGGATAAGATTAATTGGACTAATTTATCATTAAATCCATCCATTTTTGAATTAGATTATGATTTTTTTTATAGAAGAATGGATATTATCAGAAAAGAATTAATGGAAAAAACATGGCATCCTAAAAGAGTTAAAGAGTGGTGTTTAGATATTGAACAAGTTAAAGAATTATGTTAATATTTAAATTAACGTAAATTTAAAAAACTAAAATTTATAAAAAAATGAATTAATTATTTTTTATACTTAAAAACCTAATTATAAATTATTTAAATAATAATGTCTCTAAATCATTTATTATATATTGAAAATGGTGTAAAATTAAGAAGTTGGATTGATGAAAATTATTTGGATTGGACAGAATTATCAACTAATCCTTTTGCAATTCGATTATTAGAAAAGAATCCTAGTAAAATTGATTGGGCTGTTTTATCTTCAAATCCATATGCAATGCATTTATTAGAAAAAAATATTGAACTAATTAATTGGAACATGTTATGTTTAAATTCATCTGCAATTCGATTGTTAATTCAAAATCAAAATAAAATTAATTGGATTTTATTATCACAAAATGAATCTATTATGAAAATATTAAAAGAATTGAAAATTTATGAAAACAATTTATTAGATTTTTATTTAAATCAAAAATTAGAAATTGGTTTATTGTGTTTAAATCCATCAGCTATAAAATTATTAGAAAAAACCACAAAAAAACTTAACTGGACACATCTATCTTCTAATCCATCTGCAATTCATTTATTAGAACAAAATCCTGAAAAAATAAGTTGGATTTGTTTATCGGCAAATCCATCTGCAATGTATTTATTAGAAAAAAATCCTAATAAAATATGTTGGATTAAGTTATCTTTAAATCCATCAGCTATACATTTATTAGAAAAAAATCAAAATAGAATTGATTGGGAAAATTTGTCATTAAATGAATCCGCAATACATTTATTAGAAAAAAATAAAAGTAATATTGATTGGAGACTAATATCTAGAAATCCTGCTATTTTTGAATTAGAATTTGATTTTTTACATCAAAGAATGAATATTATCAGAAAAGAATTAATGGAAAAAACGTGGCATCCTGATAGATTTAAAAAATGGTGTTTAGATATCGATGAATTCAAAGAATTAATCTAATAATAATAAAAATTTATAAAAAAAATGAAAATAAAAATATAATTAATTTAATAATAAAAAAAATTATTTAAGATATATATAACAAAAAAAAAATATAAATGTCAATTAATTCAACAACATTCTTAGAAAAAAATTTAATGAATTGTGAACATAGATGGAAGTTATTGAATTGGATTGACAAAGATAAATTATGTTGGAATCTTTTATCAATTAATCCTAATGCTTTATATCTTTTAGAATCAAATCAAGATAAAATAGATTGGTATTTTTTATCAAAAAATCCATCTGCCTTACATATTTTAGAAAAAAATATTAATAATATTAATTGGGATATGTTATCTGTAAATCAAAATGCTATCCATTTATTAGAAAAAAATACTAATAAAATCGCTTGGTCCTGGTTATGCAAAAATTTATCAGGTATTAAGATTTTAGAAAAATATTCTTATAAAATAGATTGGTATTGGTTATCTTTTAATCCATCAGCAATTTGTTTTTTAGAAAAAAATCTTGATAAAATAGAATGGCTTAGTTTATCTCAAAATCAATCTGGTATTCATATTTTACAAGAAAATCCTGATAAAATTTATTGGCCATGGTTGTCTAAGAATCCATCTGCAATTCATCTTTTAGAAGAGAATCAAGATAAAATAGATTGGTATTGGTTATCTCAAAATCCAGCAGCAATACATCTTTTAGAAGGAAATCAAGATAAAATTCATTGGAAATGGTTATCTGAAAATCCATCAGCGATTAAACTTTTAGAAGAAAATCAAGATAAAATAGATTGGTCAAGTTTATCTTTTAATCCATCAGCGATTCATCTTTTAAAAGATAATCTAGATAAAATTGAATGGCAATATTTATCACAAAATCCTGCTATTTTTGAACTTGATTATGATTTTTTTTTTAAAAGAATGAATATTATTAGAAAAGAATTAATGGAAAAAACATGGCATCCTAATCGTTTTAAAGATTGGTGTTTAGATATCGAGGAATTAATAGAAATAAGTTAATAATAACATTTTTTTTAAAAAAGGTTCAAAATAAAATTTAATTTTATTTTTATTTATAAATATAATAAAAAATGGAGAAATATATTGAAAAAGATTTGTATAATTTTGAACACAGATGGAAATTAAAAGATTGGATTAAAGACACCACTCTCCATTCAGAGGAGGTATGTAAAATTGATTATGAATGGATTGGATACAATTGTCGTGCATATTATTTAATTGAATGTAATCCGAATCGTTCTGAATGGAAATATTTATCTCAACAAGCTGATGCTTTATATTTATTAGAAAAAAATCCCGATAAAATTAGCTGGTGTTCTTTCAAAAATTATAATTCTAGTTATCAAATGTTAAAAAAAAATCCTCAACATTTGGAAAAAAATAAAAAAATATATAGTTTTGAATCCGCTATGGATTTTATTAATGATAAATTAAAAAATAATATTGAAGATGTTGATTGGAAAGAATTATCTATAAATCCTCGTGCTATTCATATTTTAAAAGAAAATAAAGGGAAAATAAATTGGTCTTATTTAGCAATGAATTCTAATCCCGAGACATATGATTTGATAAAAGAAGAAATTGAAAATATTTTCAATAATCCAAATGACCAAAAATATAGAATGTTTTGGTATTGTTTAGTTGGTAATCAAAGAAATCCCAAAGTAAAAGATATTTTTATTGAATATATGGATAGAATTGAAAAGATTAATGATCCTTGTTTGAAAAGATTATCAGAAAGAAGAGATGTTGAACTACTACCTTATTTTGAACAAAAAATTAATGAATTAAATTTAGAAGAACTTCTTGATGAACCAGAACTTGAAAAATTATGTAAAATATCTTTACGAGCATTAAATAGCAATCCAATAGCTGTTGATTTATTGTTAAAATATGAAAAAATAATTAATTGGAATTATTTTTCTCATAATAGAAGTCCAAAAGCTATTGCTTATTTAAAAGAAAATAGACATAAAATTAAATGGGATTTTATGTGTGAAAACAGAAGTGACGAAGGAATAGAATTAATAAAAGAAAAAGTATTAAATAATGATTTTAAAGGTATATCTTTTAGAGCTTTAAGTTCTAATCCTTACATTTTTGAATTAGATTATGAATTCTTTTTTAATAGAATGAATATTATTAGAAAAGAATTAATGGAAAAAACATGGCATCCTAATCGTTTTAAAGAATGGTGTTTAGATATTGATGAATTTAAAGAATTATGTTAATATTTAACATTTATAATAAGTTAATTTAAAAAAAGTTTAATAAATACATATATATATAAAATAATAATATCAAAAATGATGTTTAAAAGAAATTTAATGAATTTTAAAAATACTTTTATGAATAAACGTTTTTATTCAAATAAAAATAAAAATGATTATTATGTATTTAATTTAAATACAAATAAATATGAAAGAAATATTAATTATGAATTGAATTATCTTTCTCCTTTAGAATGCTTTATTTATTATCCCATTTCATACACTAAAACATTTTTTTATACACTTTTTTCTAAAAAATAATTAATTTATATATTAGTATATGTTAAAAATGATGCAAAACTCATCCATAATAACAATGCTATCATTAAATACCAATATTTAACTTTCATTTTCATCAATTTATATACTATATAAAAATATACTAATGTTATTATTATTATATATATCAATGATTCTCTTGGTAAACAATAACTTCTAAATATTACATTCCATAAATTTAATGCTATAAATGATATTATCATAAAAATTGAAAATGATGATTTAATTGAATATTTTTGTAAATATTGATAATATACAAAACCTATTATCAAATATAATGTTGTCCATGCTATTGAAAATACATATGGAGGTGGTGTATATTTATTATCTTTTTGTGAACCACAATCTTTTAGTTGTTCTGACTTTACAAATAAATTCATTCCAAAACCTATTAATAATGGCAAAATGATTATTAATAATTTATTATCCATTTATTCTTATTCTATTATTATAAAAAATAAAAATTTTTATAATTTTTAAAAAAAATTTAGTTATTTATTCTTTATTATTTTTGATTATTTTATGTTTTTAATATAACATAATGAATGATCATTATTCGACCAATCTATATTTCTTTTCATATTCTTACAATATTGAATATTCCATCTTCCTAATAATTTAATAGGTTCTTTATTTATCAATCTAAATATTATATCCTTTATCCACATTCTTCTATTTAAATTTTTAAATATTATTATTATTATTATTATTATTATTATTTTAATTTATTTAAATATATATTTATTATTATCTATTCAAAAAAATATTAATTTTTAATTAAACTTTAAAAAAAAGTTTAAAAAGGAACTTAAAGAAAGTCCAAAATTATAATATGAAGACTTCAAACAGCAATTATTTCGAACTAGACTTTTAATCTACCATTCCAAATGAAGTCCGTCAAATCATAATAATATTGATTACTATGATTTATTTTTTATAAGTTAATTGATTTAATTCAAATCATTCAATTCGTCAATAGATAAACACCACTCTATTAATCTATCTGGATGCCATGTTTTTGCTATTAATTCTCTTCTAATTAAATTCATTCTTTTATGAAAAAAATCATAATCTAATTCAAAAATTTCAGAGTTTTTACTAAAAAATTTCCAATCTATTCTATCCTGATTTTGTTCTAATAAATGAATCGCTGATAAATTTAAAGATAAAGCAGACCAATTTATTCTATCTTGATTTTGTTCTAATAAATGAATCGCTGATGAATTTAAAGATAAACCAGACCAATCTATTCTATCTTGATTTTGGTTCAATAAATGTATTGCTGATTCATTTTTTGATAAATGATACCAATTTATTCTATCTTGATTTTGGTTCAATAAATGCATTGCTGATGTATTTTTTGACAAATGATTCCAACATATTTTATTCATATTATTTTCAATTAAATGTATTGCACTCGGATTTTCACTTAAAACTGTCCAATTTAATTTATCTTTATTTTCTTCTAATAATGAGATTACTCCTTGATTTTTTGATAAAATTTCCCAATCATTATATCCAATTTGATTTAAATATAAAAGATTTAATCCATTTTTATTGTTACATAACATTTCAAAGTTTATTTTATTTAAATTCTTTTCTAATAAATTAATGGCACACGAATTCGTTGATAAATATCTCCATTCAATCTTTTCTGGATTTGATTCTAATAGATAAATAGCAGATGGATTCATTGATAACCATAACCAATCAATCTTGTTTTCATTTTTTTCTAATAAATACATTGCTTTTGGATTTGATGATAAAGATTTAATATCTAATTTATTTTCATCTATCCAATCTCTTAATTTCCAACGATGTTCAAAATTCATTAAATCTTTTTGTAATTTTTGTTCACTTGTTTCCATTTTATACGCACATATAAAAATAAATAAATATATACAAATAAATATTTATAGATATAACATACAAAAATAATTTGGTTTTATAATTATTTTAAAATAATAAATTTTATTATTATTCACTTTTTTATATATTTACGTTTAAATTAAATCATCTAATTCATCAACAGATAAACACCATTCTTTAAATCTTCGAGGATGCCATGTTTTAGAAATTAATTCTTGACGAATTATATTCATTCTTTGATGAAAAAAATCATAATCTAATTCAAAAATTCCTGGATTTTTCATTAAATATTCCATATCTAATTTTTCTTTATTTTGTTCTAATAAATGAATTGCATTTTCATTTTCAGATAAATATCTCCAATTAATTTTTTCTCCATTTTTTATTCTTTCTTCTATTAAATTGATGGCATTTTTATTACTCAATATATATTCCCAATCTATCTTATCTTTATTTTTTTCTAATATATGAACTGCATTTGGGTTTTGTGATAATGAAGTCCAGTTAATTTTATTCTGATTTTCTTCCATTATTTTAATTGCTAATGGATTTGTATTTAATGAAAAATAATGCCAATTTAAATTTTCTGGATTTGTATCAATTAGATGCAAACAAGATGGATTTCTTTGAATAAAATGTCCATGATGTAAATTTATTAAATTAAAATTATTTTCTATTAATTTAATGGCTTCATTATTTATAGCAATTGACCATACATTCATATCATCTTGAATAAGATTTTGATTTTTTTCTAAAAAATAAATTGCTGATGGATTTCTTGATAAAGAACTCCATCGAATCTTATCTGATTCTGTTCTAATTAAATCTTCTAACAAATACATTGCTGATGGATTTGAACATAATAATCCCCAATTGAATCTTGTAAGGTTCTGTTTTTTTTAAACATTCTATTAAATACATTGCATTTGGATTTAAAGCGATATAAGAATAAATATGTCCTTTTGACAATATACTCTCATCTATCCAACTCTTTAAATTCCATCGATGTTCAAAATTCATCAAATCCTTTTTAACACTTCTTGAAAGAATTGTTTGAATTGTTTCTTTTGAAAAATACATCCATGCATTTGGATTGCTCATTTTATACGCACATATACAAATAAATAAATATATACAAATAAATATTTATAGATATTACATACAAAAAATTTAGTTTTTATTTAAATTTTAGATTAATAAAATTTTATTATTCATTTTTTTTTTATAAATTCATATATAATCGTAAAAAATTATATTATTTACGTTTAAATTAAATCATTTAATTCATCTATTGATAAACACCATTCTCTAAAACGATTAGGATGCCATGTTTTTTCTATTAAATCATCTCTATATGATTCAATTTGTTTTTCATTTTTATCCATTATCTCTTTTTCAGATAAAATATTTGTTTTTATCACTCTTTTTTTAATACCTTGTTCTAGAACAAGATTTTCCAGTTTTATTTTATTTAAAACAATAATTTTTGCATGTGGTACCATTTGTACCATCTCATTATTTATTACAGATGTATACATTAAAAATGAACTCAATAAACTTTTAAATATACCATTATTTTTTTTATTTATTATTCTTGGTAAAATTACTATCTTTTTTTCATTAAATAAATTTAAATAATTTTCCCATATAATATGGTTTTCATGAAAATTATTTTCGTCATCAATATTATTTTCAGGTTCGTCATTTTCAATTTCTCCAAATATATCTGGTGTCATTCCTAATAATCTATCTACTCTTTCAAATTCTTCTAATTCTTCTTCGCTCAATACTAAACAATCATCTTTATACTCATTTTTCATACATTCCAAAAAATAATCATTAATTAATTGATTATTTTCATTAAAATATATATTCAAAAATCTATGATTATTATCTTTTTCTTCTATAAAATCATTTATTGTTTTTAAATCATTATCATTAAAATATTGTTTACAATTTTCCGTCATTTTTAATGATTTTTATTAATAATATTAATATTGGTATTTATATATTATTAAATTGAAAAATATTCATTTTTTTATAATTTTTTTTAACGTAAATATTAATTTAAATCATTTAATTCATCAAACGATAAACACCACTCTCTAAATCTATCTGGATGCCATGTTTTTGCAATTAAATCATTTCTATATAATTCAATTTGTTTTTCAATTATTTCATAATCATAAATAAAATCTTTCCAATATAAATTTAATCCCATAATTTGTTTTTCTAAACCAGATGGTATTAGTGTCATATTATTAATAATAATAATTTTAGATTTAATTATCTTATCTCCATAATTTAGATTTCTTCGTGAACATAAAGATCTTAATAATATTTGATTTTTTGGTATTTTACCTAAAATAACAAATTTATTATTACAAAAAATATCAATAAATTCATACCACTTTTCAGTTAATGATTCTATATAATTTTTAAATTGTTGACTTATATTTGGATTTGAAAAAAATTCATGTCCATTATTATTTAGGTTTTCTTGTAAAATTTTATCAATATCTTCAAAGATATCTATATCTTTTTCTTTTAAGTATAAATAGTCTTTACCTATAAATTCTAATAAACAATTTAAACTCAATTCTGACATAGAAAAAGAAGTCATATCTTTTAATTGTATATTTAAAATTTTTTTTATATTTTCAGATTCTATAAATTTAATTATTTTCTTTTTAGGTTCATCATCTAATTTTACAAAATTTAGACTTAATTTATCATCCAATCTTTTTTCATTAATATCACTTTCAAGATTTATTGACATTGACATTATTTATTTTTATTTATAAATTTCTTATTAGGTTTTAAATTTAAATATTATTCATTTTTTTTTATATTAATTCTTCATTACTTGGTATTTTTATATATTTAAACCTTTTATATCTTTTATACGTCATATACATTATCGATATAAATGATAATAATAATATTAATAAAACATAATATATATTTATCATATTTATTTATTTATGATAATCCTAATCATTAATTTATTATAAATTTATTCATTTTTTATTTTAATTCTTATTTACGTTTAAAATTAAACTAAAACTAAAAATAAATTCTATAAAATTTATCATTAAACTCTATTTTTTCAACATCTGGGAATTTTAATCTCAATAATTCCTCAAAATCAATACCTTTCTTTCCATATTGATATATATTATGTTCTTTTGGTATAATACATCTTAATAACCATGGTAAACTATTTGATGGAAATCCTGATTTTAAAAATAAATCTTCTCCAAATAAATAACTATCAGGATATAAATTCAATAAATATTCTACGTATTTTACATAATTCTTACTAAAATATTCTTTCCTTTTTTTATATTCTGTATAAAATCCACCTTCATTAAATGGTATATACCCATACTTTTCTTGCATATCTTTTTTTATTTTATTTACTTCTGTTTCATAATCCATATAAATAGTATCTAATAAAATAGGATAACCAAATTTTACTTCTCTTACTAAATTATTTTTTAATTCTAATTCTAAATACTTATCAATTAACTCAAAATAATCTGATGTTATTTTATTAATATCTATATTCTCTAAATACTCCTCAAAATATTTTAATGCTTCTTCTTTTTTCTCATTTTTTATATCTTTTATTTTATAAACTTTTCCAATTATTAATTCTTTATTTTCCATTTTTATTCTTTTTATTATAAATTATTTTTGATTTATTTTTTTAAGTTAAAAATAAATTATTAATTAAAAAAATTTGAATAAATTATCATCTAAATTTATTTTTTTATATAATGTTCTAAATTCATATTGTTTTTTAATATGCCAAATTATCAATACGTAGATTCACCGAATGGTGATGAAAGTGTTATTACTATTATTGAAGGTATTACTGTAAAATACGTAAAACTTCCTTCATTTGACATTAGTCAATTTGTTTCGGATTTTTGCGATTCTTACAATAAAGACGATAACCTTATAGGATGTCTTAAAGATGTTCTTAAAGAAGAACTTCAATTTGATACTTCTTTCAGATATCCTACATTTAGAATAATAGGTGAAGAGACACCTGAACGCAGTACAACTTTATTTAATCAGATACTATACTATGTTTTAGTTAAATTAAAGACAAAATATCCTATTAATATTATTAACTTTTGCCAAGAGAAACATATTATTAAGTTCATTGAAACTAAATGTGGAACTAAAATCTCTGGTAGATGTTTGAACATGATTAGAGGTTTGAAAAATAATATTGAAACAATGGATAGATTTAATAGAAAGTACAATATTCGTTCTAGTGACGGTATTAATGATATTTATCATGTTATTTTTAGCCATTTCCAAAATTTATTATGGTTAAAACAATTTAATATTAGACCATCCGATAGAGAGTTATTTGTTAAACCTCTTTTTAGAATTGTTAATGGTCGAACTATGATGAAAAATCAAGATTATATTTTTAGACATCTTGAAAACTTCTTTAACCTCTTTTTTTATATTCATCCTAGAGATTTTATTCATAAAGTTGATGGTGAAGAAGAAGTTCAAGAAGATGTTACTAGTGAAATGCAAGCTGCTTTAGCTCTCATTCAACTTCGTACTTCTAGATAAAAATTATTAATAAAAATTATAAATTATTTTCTTGCAACAAAAAGTTCTGGATCTAAATTAATACCATTATTACCATTATTACCATTATTACCATTATTACCATTATTATCATTATTACTTACTTTTCTTTTTGAATTTACAAAACTTACTATACCAGCACTTCCTATACCAGCACTTCCTAAACCAGCACTTTCATTTCTTCTATTAATTCTTAAAGGTTCAGCTTCTAATTCTTCTCTTTGTTTATTATAAAATGCTCTTCTTTTATATCCTTCTATATTTATTTCTCTATTAATTATTTTTTTATTTGTTAGATTATATTTATTGGTTTCTTTATTTTTTTTAAGTTCACAATATTTATGTTTTTTTATACCATCTTCTTCATATTCAAACGCAAATAATTTACTTCTATTTTGTAATTTTATAAAATATATTAAATTATTTGGACGTTCTAATAAAATTCTAAAAGTATCTTCCAAAGTAATAACATTTGAATTTACATTTTTACTTTTTGTTTCTCTTACAAAATTAGGTATAGTCTCAAAAATATAATTATAAACACCTATTTTCTTTATCATATTCATAAAATAATATGGTATTTTTATTGTTAAATTAAATTTTTCTAATTTTGATTTTATATAACTTGATACCATTCCACTTATAGCTGTTAAAAAAATTGGTCTATTAATTGAACTAGTTATTACTAAATTTATGATACTATCTGTAAGAAAATTTGCAAAATCTTTTAACATTCTTGTATTATTATTTCCATAATTTATTTTATTTTCCCTATAAATATTATCTAATCTTGTTTTAATTTCATTAAATAATATTAAAAATGGTTCAACATCAAAATATAAATAATTATATACTTCACGTGAGTATTCATTTGTTATACCTAATAATTCTGTTAAATTAATTTGATTTGCTAAAGGAAAAATAAATTCTTTATATACATTTCCATATTTATTCGGTAATTTTATTATCTTAAAAAAAAATAATATTTTTGTTCTTTTTTCATCTGCTATATTTACACTAAATGAAGAACTTCTCTGATGTCTTCTACCTAATTTTACTATTGTAAAAAAAAAATCAAAAGTTCGAATTAAATCTTTTCTAACTGTTTTTTTCTCACCTCTCTCTTTTATTTTTTTTAAATACGAATATTCTGTTGTTAATTTAAATTTTTCTTTATTCTTATCAACTGAATAATATTGAATATCATCATTAAAATTAATAGGTGTTTGTATTTGTTGAATCATTCTTGTCATTCGCTCCATTTTTTTTGCACTTTCCTTTTATCTATAATTAATTTTTATTTTTTATAAATTTTATCATTTTTATTCATTATAAATTGTTAATTATAAAAAAAATTGAATAATTTTAAAATTTAAAAAAATATATATTATATATTTATAAATACTATAATGGGAACTAAAGGATTTTTCGGTTTTTTTTACAAAGGTAAATATTATCTTGTTCATAATCGTTGTGATTCACAACCTGACAGATTAGGAAATGACATTTTACAAGAAATTAAATTTATGGTTAAAAATAAATTATTTAATGAATGGAAAAATTTATTAGAAAATATTGTAGTTATTGAAAATGATGAGGATTTTGATAATAAACTTACAATTGAAGACCACAATAAAATATTGAATTTTTTTTATATTGTTATTTCTAAATGGAATAATACTTTATTCAGAATTGTTAATAATCAATTAACATTAAATAGTATGGATGCAATTTATGGTTTTATGAATAGCGAAATACTAAATAAACTTCAAAAAATGCTTAATTCTGGATATATTATTATTATGGATAAACATTATTCTGAACATCAATATGATGCTTCATATGGTTATTATCTAGATTTTGATAATGTTAAATTCGTTTTTATTGATTTAACAAAAAATAATGAGTACCATTTTAATATCCATAATTTACCAAAATCTTTTGATATGTTTGAAGAATTATTTTAATTTGTTAAAATAATAATTGAAAGAAGTGGATAAAAAAATAAATAAATTTATGGCCATCTAGTAAATATCATTAATTCTTTTGATTCTCTATTATAAGTCACATCACAATCTTCACTCGATGTTTTAACTATTTTTAATTTTACATCTCTTTCATTTAACTCTTCCATGTACTTTTCATATTGTAAACATTTTTTAATTGTTATATTATTATAATCATTTATTTTACTTTTATCTATTTTATTTATAATATATTTTCTTTCTCCAGCATCTATTGAATCATTTAATGTCTTATTCAATAAATTCATCATATATTCACAATCATTTTTTAACTTCTGGTCTTCATTCAATTTGTATTCTAATCTAGCTTTTTCTAGTTCCTCTTTTGAAGGCATTGTTATCGTTGTTTGTAAAGGAATTAATGCTAATTCTTTACTTCTTCCAAATATCTTATTAAATGTTTGCATCATTTTATTTATTAATTATTTATTATCTATTTTATATAATATTATTATATATTTTTTTAAGTACTATTTAGTTAATTTTTACGTTTAATTCATATATTGTATTTAAAAAAAAATGAATAATATATATATAATAATTTAAATAATCTTTAATTTATTAAAAATTAAAAAATAAAATAAAAAATGGAAATTCAACAAGAATATACTAATTATTTTAGAAGTGATATTACTATTGGTGATATTATCACCGATAACTCAACTAATGAACAATATCGCATTTTAGATATTCACAATTATCTTTTTAAACTTTATTTTAACGATAATAACATGATTATTCGAATTGAAAATATTACTGAAAATACTAATATTGATGATATCATCTTTGGATTAATTAGACAATATGGAGCACCTAAATACAATCTAGCTTCTCATCAACTTATCACTTCAAAAAGTACTAAGTTTTTTGATACTTCTTGTATTGGATGGTTCGCTATTAATGAATCTGATGAAAATTATATTCGAATTGGTGATAATTATTTATCTACTATTTGTCAATTATCATCTGACCATCAACATGTTAAAATATATATCACTTTATTTAAAAATTTTGAAGTAAAATACTATTTTTTAAATAGTCATAACCAAGGATTAATTAATGGTATTCAATTACCCGATATTATTGATGAAGATGAAGTATTCAATAATATTGATTTTTCTAATGAATTTATCTTCAAAAGAATTATTAATAATTAATAATTAAAATTTACGTTAAATTATAAATAAAAATTGATTTTTATAACTACTAATATTTAATTTATTAAATATTATTAAAAAAAATATAGTTAAAAATGCAAACTACTGGAAGTCAACTTAAGGTTTTTAGTCCTGTACCCATTAGAAGTACAAATTTTAATATTGGTATTGACAAAGTGGTCTATATTTTGAACCAACATTTTGGTGATAATTTTAGATTCTCTTCTAATGGTGATGAAAATATCTACATCGAAAATATTAAAACTGGTTCTAAAAATACCTCTTTTCTATATAAAAGTGAGACAAATTTTGCCACTACACCATGGACTTTAGCTAAAACTCTTGTTTTTAAACAATATTATGCTATGAATGCTCATTCTGAAGAATCTATTTATGACCCTTCTGAATCAGATATTATTCAATTTGCACAACGTTGTTTATTATCTAAATAATACAATAATATGATTATTTAATAAGAACGTAAAGAGATATTAAAAAAAAATGAATTATATTATAATTTAATGTTATTTTATAATATTTATACTAAATATTTTTGAAATTAAAAATCATAATGAATAACGAAAACAATACATTTGAAGAGTTATGTGAAGAATGGTATGAAGATTTAATTAATTTTGACCCTAATAATACCAAACTAAGCAATGAATGTATATTTAATGATAAATATACTGATATTTTTGAACTTAAATATCAAAATAAAGTTAGAGATTTTTTCGAAAAAGAAAAATATACTACTCCATTTATGATTGCTATTAGAACTAAAAATAATGAATTAATTGAAGATTTTACGGGTTTAAATAGATTCTTCAATTTAGAATTTACTAATATGTACGGAAATACACTTTTAATGATGTTAAATTTAAATGAACATTATTCTTTAATTTTAACTTTATTATTAAATCATTTTGATAATCTTAATTTTAAACAAATTAATCAAGATAATAAAACTTTTTTAAACATCTTATTTGATGTTAAATACAAATTAAAAAATAGATTCGAAAAATCCACTTTATCTAATAAAATTAGTGTGATTTTTGATGTTTTATTTAATAAAATTAATTTAATAATAAAGTTAAAGAATAATGTTCATTTAAATTTATACAATCAAGATAATGACGGAAATACTTTCCTCAATCTTATGTGTAAAAATAATTATTTATTAGAAGACAATCTTTTTAAATTTATTAAAAAATTTAATCTTTTCGATTTATTTTCTATACCTAATTACGAAGGAATCACTCCTATTATGTATATTTTAAAAAATAATTCTAGATTAAATGATAATTTATATAAAGTCATTCAACATGTTGATATTAAACATTTAAATATTAATCATATTGATAATAACGGAAATAACATTTTGTATTATTTAAATAATGATATTTTTAAATGGAATAAAAATTTAATTTTTAATAACGACTTTTTAAAAGATAACTTTTTATCTAATATTAACTATAATGTTATTAATAAAAATAATGATTCTATGGTAAGTATTATCTTTAAAAAAAGTAAAATTGGTGATAAGTTTAAACTATTCATTTTAAATAATATTGATTTATCCTATCTTAATCATTATGATAATTTTAATAATTCAGTTCTTCTGGATATATTTATGAATTTTAATATAAATTATCATAATAATCTTTCTAATAATATTTTCAATAAACTAATTAATTATGAAAATAATCATATTAAACTTAAAAATAAAGATGGCATGAATATTATTTATCCTGCTATATTTTCTAGTTGTGACGATAATCAATGTGTTCTATTATTAGAAAAATTAAATTTCGATTTTGATTTCAATAAGAAAGTTAATTTAAAAATGACTAGTTATGAAGATAATTTTTCATATAATGAAAGTTTATTTATACACTTTTGTAAAAATACTATTCGCCATAAAAATAATACTTTAGATTTAATACTAAATAATTGTAAAATTAATTACAAAGAATTATCTTATGAAGGTTTACCTGGATTATTTTATTTAATTAATAATAAAACTTATCCTAATTTGTTTAAATATGTTTGTGATAGTCTATTTGAAAATAAAGATTATCAATATATATTAGATATTTATAGAAATAATATTAGTATTTTTAATTTTAATTATATTATTCATAATAATAATATTGTATTAAATAATTTTAATATTATTATCAATCACTTAGTTAATAATAAGATTAAAATTCCTAAAGATATTTATTCTATCAAAGTTAAAAATGATAATAATTTTGATATTAATTTATTAGTTTATCTTATTAATAAAAATTTACATAATGCTGCTCTTTATTTATTAAATAATCATTCTTTTGATTTAGATATAATTGAAGAACGCAATATTTTATTAAAATTTATTAGTGATAATTTTGATTTTTGTTTAGTCGGAGAAGCCAGACAATTTTTTGGTTTTAATAATCAAACTATTAAAAATAATAAATTAGAAGCACCTTTTAAAATATTTAAAACATCACCTATTATTGAAGTTTTAACTAATATGAATTTATATCATATGAATAATAAAAAAGCTGACCAAGATACTATTATGATTCTTAATAATATTGTAAATTATTTACAAAAATATAATTTAGAATATCTTCGCGATCAACTTGTTTTATTCAAAAATCAATTTGTCGATTTAAATAATTGTCACGACTATATGTATAGTTTTGAATTAAATCAAAAATTTAAAAAATATAATATTATTGGTTTTCACAAAGGATATTATATTTTATTAATTTGTTATCACAAAATGATTATTAAAAAAATATCTAATGATTTACATTATTTAAATTTACCAGATGAATTAATTAGAAATGATATTTTTTATTATATTCATTATATTAATAATGATAATAATAATATTGATATTAATGCTATTTTACAAGAATTTAATATTTCTTAAAAAATATTAATTTTTTTATAATTTTTTATTATTAAATATATTGTATTAAAATCATAATATAATTTTTTATCTTAGGCCGAGTCCGAAGAACCCGATAACGAACGCCTTAAAGCGTTCGTTGAGTGGTCGAGGATTGGTCGTTGGGAGCTTGCGAGTAGACCAACACACTTGCGAGGTGTTAACGGTAAAATCGACTGCTGTTTAATGCCGAAGGCATTAGTTAGCAAGGGAGATTTTAGCCGCCTACCAACAATTATAATATATTAATTTAATAATAATATTTTTACTATATAATTATTATAAATTTATTTAATCCATTTCGTTCAAAAGTTTTTTTCTTTTTCCCGTAAACGGCTTTGCATGACACCTGACGCCTAAAGGCTGGTGCATTTTGTTATACAAAATGACCGCTAACTAGTTAGCGGCGGCCAGGCATCGAAGATGCGGTCTTTTTCCTAAAAAGAAAAAGGGGTTTCTTCATTATCACACTCCGACTTTACTTCTACTTCAGATTCATCTTCAACACTCAAATCAACTGGTTTAATATTTCTTTCACCATTCTCTCTTCCGCGTCTCTTACTTTCTCTCCATTTCTCATAAATATCATTGTATCTCTGTTCAGATTGTTCATATTTTTCTTTCATCACTTGACACTCATACTGAAGTCTACTTCTCTGTAAATCCATCTCTCGAATCATCACCAGATAATTTGCTTCAGTATCTTTAAGTGCCTTCGTTCTCTTTACTAATTCTACTGAGGTTGCATTCTTATACAATGTTCTATATTTCTCAATATCAATTATTAACTCTTTAATATGATTCTCTCTTTCAATTAGTTTTCCTGAATATTTATTTTCAATATTAGATAATTCCGATTTTACTGAACTTAATTCTGTATTAATTAGAATCATATCCTCTTCTTGCTGTTTTGACTTCTTATTCAACTTCTTATTCTCATTCTGTTGAGCTTTTAATTCACCCTCCTTCTGTGTCATATTCGTTCTAAGTCTATTCAGTTCCTTATTGATTTCTGTCATCCTCTCAGAGACTTCATTCTCTACTTGTTTAGATACCTGTTGAGGAATCGATGATTTCATTTTATTCATCTCTCTATCCTGATTCGATAATCTACTCTGTAAAGATTGAATCATACTCTCCTTATCTTCATTCGAAGTTCTTAAAGCCGTATTTTGAGTTTTAACCTTTTCATAATTCTTCATTTTAAGTTGAATCTCTTCATTCTCCTTCTGAATCCTAATTAAAGTTTCCTCTAATTCTGTTATCCTCTCATTCTTCTTATTAATCTCTAATAAATTAGATTGAATCTCTTCACTCTTATTCTTTAATTCTAAAACATACCTCTCTATCTCTTCTGTTAATCTTTTATTATCAACACTCTTCGATTCAATTGTTTGTTCTAGATAATTAATCTTCGTCTTTAACTTCTCAATCTCTTCATTCTTAATTGGTTTTGAAGTCTTATTTAGTCTTTCAACTAAATTATCCTTCTTCTCATTCTCCATCTTCAAATTTACAATCTCATTCTTCAATTCTACTATATATTGCGACATCTCTACATTCTTCTTCTGAATCTTTGATGCATAACCTTGAGACATTTGATGCCCTTTAGTATTATTTAAAGTCTGAATTGTATAATTCGCTTGCATTAATGAATTCTGAAGTGGCATAATAACTTCATTCTGAAGTCTCATATTCTCCCCATTAATTATCATTAATTGCATCTTCAAATTGTTATTTTCTACAAATAATGCCATCATATTCCCATCAACTACTTGTTCTTGTTGATTATTTAATGGTTGCCATTCATCTGTATCTACATTTTTAATGTAAATTTCTGTTGTTGTCTTATCAATCGAATATTCATATTGATTGATTTTACCATAAAAAAAAATATCGTCTTGTGCGTATATCTCAATGTCTCCAATCATAAATTTATTCTCTAACTGAATTATCTTGTTTTCGCATTCCTTCATATCAGATACTACTCTTATTTCATTGATTGATACTTCAGTCATTTTTATTTATTTACGTTCTATACCTAAATAACTAATTAATTAACTATTTTTTTTGTTATTACCCCTAGTTTTATATACCTAATTATTTTATATTCAGTTTTTTATTTTTTTTATTCTTTATCTTTTACGTTCTTTACTGAAAACCATCCAGTATATGCCATCCTCGTTTTATCTACTGTTATCTCTGATACAAAATGGTCTGTATTTGGTGTATCTTTTATCTTAAATATTGATATACTATTATATTCCGGTACTATCGTTTTATATACCTTTTTATTATCTACAAAATGCAATAAACCACCATATACCGGATTCCAATCTTTTGTTAATTGATATATAAATGCATAATCACCTTTTTTGGCATCATGATGTATCGTTAAATAATCACCCCTTTTATACTTCGATATAAATGACTCATTTATTATCTCTACTTCCTCCCCTATGATTTCCGATATCTTCCTAAATACCTCTTCCGATCTAAAATATTTATTTAAATCACATAATTTACACCAACAATTATCATGATGAGGTCTATCCGTTCTTTGGAATTTATATGCAAAATATCCATCTGTGTACGAATTTCTACACTTCTTCTCTATATCTTTAAACTCTTCTGAATCTTCTATCCCTTCATTATAATTAAAGAATTTAGTATCAAATTCATGACCTCTTGATAATAAACAATAATCAAACCAATTATTTGGTAAATTTTTTATACCTTCCTCAAATTTATTCGCTTCCTCTTTTTCTAAAAAATTATCTTTGTGAAATATTATTATACCTTCCATTTTATAACTTATTCTAATTATTAGTATTATAATTTTTATTCTTATTTATCGCGGTAAAATTGGTCTATTTAAATAATTAATAAATATTTGATATAAATATATTGATATTACATAAAATTCAACTGATACCGGTACTATTAATTGTACTGTTGTACCAAATATCAGAAATTTGTATTCATTTATTATATCATTACTAAAATATAATAATACAAATACACATAATTTATGTATCATTAATATCACTAAACCTAACAATTTGTTCTTACTATAATCTTTATAGATAAATATCATGTTATTCTCTGAATGAATAACATGCTTTTGTGAAGCAAAAGTCAAGTCTTGAAAAAAATAAAAATATATTAAACCTGTTATCAAAAATATATCTCGTATACGATTATTCAAATAATTAAACTTCTTATCTAATAAATATGATAATCCTATAAACAATATTGATAATATTTGTAAACTTCCATATATAAATGTTAATTCATTAAATGAATTAAAATATCTTAAATCTTTATCTCCATTATATTCTTCTTCTTCCTTCCTTTTATTATCTTTTTTCATTATATTCTTTTTATCGAATATTATTTGATAAATATTATCTATTTTCTGTTATATTTTTTTAATAATATTTTTTTAAATCATTTTTTTTTACCACTTAATTAAAAAAAGTTTTTTTACGTTTAACACTTTTTACTATTATTTAAAAAAAATGAATTATTTATATATAATACCTTATTTTACTATATTTAACATAAAAAAAGTATGTTTAGTCTTTTTAAACCTAAAATTTATTCAGATTCTGATAATACTAATACAAAAGAATGCATTATTTGTTTACAAAATTTAAATAAAATTAATAGTATTAATACACCTTGTTCTGATTGTATTAATATTTATTATCATGAAGAATGTTTATTAAATTATTTTAATAGAGGTAATGTTAATTGTTGTCAATGTAGAAAGAATTTTACAGAAAATACTATTCAATCTATTAATCAACTTAATCAACATAATCGATTTAATCTTTTTTTAAATAATAATAACAGAATAGTACCTATCAATATTAATATTCATAATAATATTATTTTAAATAATACTAATATTGAAGAAGGTCTAAATATTCAAAGAGAAACCAATAATAATAATA
>JACCDO011815308.1_pt1 | contig 29020 bp, 36 predicted proteins | sample 7446101 | NCBI WGS metagenome assembly JACCDO01 (sample SAMN15323440, study PRJNA562643) | freshwater metagenome | isolation source: river surface water | place: USA:Blue River Watershed | collected 2017-08-16
ATTGAGCGCGAGTGCATAGCTGTTTGGGTTGGGGTCGATGGTGAATGGAATTCTCAACGCGGCGATACAAGCGCAATCCAAACAGCAGACACACCATTGGTCGCAGCAATGCGCTGCTATGTGGCAAGCAAGCTGGGCGACGAAGTACAACTACCGGAGGAACTGAAATGAAAACAGGATACGTTGGCCGCTATTGGCTAGTGCAACGAGTAAGAGACGACTTGAATCTTTACGGCAAGCTGGGTACTTACTACCTGCTGCGTGAGGATTACCCAATATTCACAACGCTTTATGTGATGTATGTAGCAAACAAAATCAACCAACACAAGGAGAAGCAACATGCCTACTGATGCAGATCGTATTGTCGAGCAACTAAAGCTCCACATTTCACACCTTAACGCACAACCTACATTCGAGGGACTGTGCGAGAAGTACAGCGAGGGCGCAGTGTATGCAGCAGCGCATCGCATGGAAACACAAGGCGGTAGTTTCGCAGCGTGTATAGCCAAAGCGTTTTATCACGCTGACATGGTTAACCGACGCAAACTGTTCTCTGCGTTCGGCGATTTGTTTGAGAACTTTATCGAGGAGGAAAACAAATGAAACATGTGTGGTATGTGCAAGGCGATCCAGACTACGAAACATACGGAGGCTGGCATAACCTGTTCGAGACAGAGGAGTGCGCCGAGAAGTACGCACGACTCGCCTTTCCAGATGAGGACATTCACACTAGGAACGCTCGCATTTTCTATCGTGAAGTTCTCAGCGTGTCTTATTTCAAGGAGTGATTAACGAGTAACGATTCGGGGTAGCCGTACCCCCAACCGCAAGTACGGCTAACACAACTACATAAGGAGAAGCAAAATGGGTACATACACAACCCCATTCGATTACGACGGCCAAGAGCGTTGGTCGTGGATGATGTCGCTTTCTGAAGTCTTGGCTCGTGTGGGTAGCTGGGGCAATAACATCTACAACATCCACGGCACAGAGTACACACGCATCAGAGACCCACGCACAAACTGGTTGACTGGTCACACCATACTTTCCAAGCGTGACTACAACGACATGGTGTCGCGTCGTTGGTACTACGACCAGTATCGCAAGTTCGAGTTTCATCCTGCGGTCAAAGCTGCTGTGCTTATCGCACCGCCTGCTGACTGGCATCGACTTGTGCTTGAGCTGCCGCACATCGCAGAGACAGACCCGACACGCATTGCTTACACTCGTGACAATCGTGACGGTCTGGCTGACAAGCAACTGATCACGACCGTCGGCAAGTATCTGCATCGACACTTCCCGCTGCTGCCTGACCATGTGGTACGCGACTTGACTGCGCGCTACGCTGCACCGCATGAGTTCAAGATCAGCCGTGACATGCGCGAGATGCTTGACCTGCTGCATCGGGGTCCGACATCGTGCATGGTCTGGAATGATGGCGACGATTACATTCGCTGCACTGACGGCATCGACCGACACCCATACGAAGTGTATTCCCCAGCGCTTGGCTGGGGTCTGGCGGTGCGGCTGAACGGCAGCAGCGTAGACGGTCGCGCTCTGGTGTGCGAGCAGAACGACAAGCGGTTCTTCGTTCGTACATACAAACGAGGTCCCGACTATTCCTACGCTGACGAGGCGTTGCATCACTGGCTTGAGCAGCAAGGCTACGCCAAACTTGACGGCTACCCGTACGGTACCAAGCTGCGGTATTACCCCGTCAAGACACGCTGGGGCGACGAGGGTGTGCTTGCACCATTCATCGACGGTAACAATCGGTATGTCGACATCGTTGACGGTGCGCTCAAGATCGTGCGTGATGGCGAGTGGCTATGCGACAACACCGACGGTCGGGCAAGCGAGCAAGGCCACAACTATTGCACATGTCCTGACTGTGACAGCCGGGTTGACGAGGACTCGCTCGTGTCAACGTACGACGGCAACGGCGAATCGGTGTGTGAGTCTTGCATCGACGACCATTACTATTATGCGTACGGTCGACGTGGCTACGAGTACTACGTCCACAGCGAGGACATGGTTGAGGTACGCGGCAGCTATTACCATGACGAGTACCTGTCCGACAACAACATTGTCGAGCTTGAGAATGGCGAGTACGAGGAGCTTGACTATGCGATCAACATCGACGGTTACTGGTACAGCACTGACGACGATGACGTTGTGCTGTGCGTAGACAACGACGAGTATGCTATCGCCAACGAGGGGTGCTGGGAGTGTGACCACACCAACCAGTGGTACAGCTATGACGTTGACCCCGTGGTCATGTGCGTGATCGACGACAGACGCAGCGTCAACATACACCCTGACCACATTGACCAGTACGAAGCAGACATCACTACTGACGCAACCCTCACAATCGAAGGAGCTTAATCATGGCTACACGCGAACACTCAATGCTTATGCACGTCTTGCACAACGCACTCTCACGCAAGCGCCCACACAACACGATGGCCGTCGTTGACTTCACGCTGTGGCTGATCGACACACTACCTGATCATCTCAAGGCCACTGCGTTCTGCGATGACGTTAACAACCTGCACGTCGATCTGCGTACCGACGACAAGCACAAGACTCTGTTCGTTGCACACGTTGACACTGTGCACCGCACCGAGGGCAAGAACAAGATACGCAAAACCAAAACCACATGGCATGCCAAGGGCGACGTGCTCGGTGCAGATGACGGCGCTGGTGTAGCGATGCTCATGCACATGATCCACGCCGGTGTGCCGGGGTATTACATCTTCACTCAAGGCGAGGAGAAGGGCGGCATCGGTGCGACGTATCTGGCTGAGCGTATGCCTGACTTGCTGCGCCAGTTCGACCGCGCTATTGCCTTCGACCGTAGGGGTATCGACTCAGTGATCACGCATCAGGCATACGGTCGCTGCTGCTCCAACGAGTTCGGCACTGCGCTTGCTGACGCACTGATGGAAGGTTGCGAGCACCTGATGATGTTGAACGACGACACTGGCATATACACTGACACTGCCGAGTTCGTTAACATCATCCCCGAGTGCACCAACATCAGCGTCGGTTACGACCACGAGCACAGCCAGCAAGAGTCGCTCAACCTTGTGCACTTCCAGCAACTGTCCACTGCGGTGCTGCTTGTGGACTGGGACAACCTGCCGGTCAGCCGTGACCCGACACAGCCTGACCCGACCGATCGCTGGGGTATGTACAACTGGCGTGGCAGCAGCAAAGGCGCAAGCAAGAGTTCGTACAGCGCGTATGACTCTGCGTGGTGGGAAGAAGATTACGCCTACGACCGCCGCGGCTACACCATGTACGAGACCCAGCCAGCGCGCACGTTTGCCAAAGGTAACTACGAGCGCTGGCGCGAGGATATGTACGACGACCTGATCGACTTCAAGTATGGCTATGACAAGCCGCTGTTGAAACGTATAGCCGAGCTGGCGTACCCTGACGATCCTGAGCTGGCGCTGAAGCACATGAACGCCAAGCTGATCAAGGAGCGTGACATCGATGACTTCTTGCAGTGCATCGACGACATGGACGAGACTGATGCAGAGTTCTGCTTGCTCGACCTGTTCGACCTGATGCACGTTGCATAAACCCGATGGGGGTAGCGATACCCCCAACCATTTAAGGAGAAGCACTGTGGACAAGCAACGCATTTACGACGCCATGCTTATCAAAGCTTTTCGTTCTGACGTATTGGTGGGGCAGCTTAATTACTGGCTGAAGGTATACGACATCAACATGATCAGAGACAAGAACGTACTGAAGCGCATACCTGAGTATTTGTATATGGGTAAGCGTGTGCAGGAAATGGTGGGCGACTACATGAAACCGTTGGCTAACAGGCTGTGGGATACGACCAGAGCTGACGACATCAAGACGCTTGATTGGATGAAGAACATTGAGTGTGTAAGAAGAAAGGAGGTCAAACCTAAGATCGAAGAAACAACAAAAGAAAACAGGGACAGGCTTGCTTTGCAGCGCATGAATAAACTTGTGCTTGGGAACATTCGTGCAGAGAAGCGTAGCTACCAGTGGGGTGTAACCAAAGGTAAACATTCAAACCGATACGGAAGGAGAAAATGATGGATGAGTTTGATAAAAGAGCAATCGACGCTCAGTGTGATCCCATACTGGAGGAGCTGTTCAGGATCGGCTTCACAGAGGGACACGACGAGCGCGTGGTAATGTTGTCGCTTGCGCGGTTCTTGGGGTTCATGCTGGCGGGCGCACCGACGGCAGTGCCGCTTGATGCTACATTAGGCGTCCTGTCGGGGATAATCCGCACGTCCCATGACCAAGCTGTTGCAGCAAAGGAATCGCTTGACCTTATGAAAAGAATGAAAGGAGATGCAAAATGAACAAGGATGATGTGCGTGCGTTGGCCGAATCGATTGTTGCCCACTTGCAATCGTTGGATGCGCCAATCAAGGAGAGTGTTGTAGCTATGTCCTATGCACTGATCGGGGCATGTCGTACCATTGGGATCGATCGAGAGGCACTCAAGGACAGGCTGTGCCGGGACATCGATATTATTTATGATTCAAAACCCCCGACAGAGCAATGAAACAAAACAACCCTTACATACTCGTAGCCAACACCGTCGTGTCTGCTGCATTGGCGGTGCTTGGTTGGGATAGGAACTGTGCAATAAGCAATCAGTTCCTTTTGGTTCTCGCAGGCATGTACTTCACTCTGGTGTTATGGCACGCATCAGAGATGCGCAGGCGAGAAGAGAAACGCCGCATTGAAGAAGAGGATGAAAATGATAAAAGCGATTAAAGCTTTTGCGTTTGCTTACGCGTGCACCACGTTCATCAGACTTGAGCCCAACTTTTTCAACTGGTCTCCTGATGCGCGGTTCGCCACGCTGGTGCTGACGCTTGGTGTGTGGGCGATATGGGTTGGGTACAGCCTTACGGAAGGCGATAAGGCTACGCCCCCACGCATTACCCCCACGTTGGGAGATGACAAATGAAGGAGGACTGGGACGTGTACGAATGGATCGGTGTGGTCTGCGCTGCCCTGCTGGCAGCGATGTATGTGTTGCTGTATTACGACCTGATGTGATTACTTTTTGTCAATCGCTTGACAAAGATTTAGTAGTCAATTAGTGTTCAAATTGGAGGTGCCTAAATGGAAAAACCAGAAACGGAATCATTGGGCAGGAAAGTCACGCCCTACGATACTGGCAAGGTGAAGATCGGTTTGTACTACGAGCCGCCCCGACCCATGCCAGAGGATGACGAGCTGTTGTTGCAGCACGCGCTGCTACGCCCGTCTGATGCCCCATTCAGAGAGCCGCTGCTGCCGCGCATCATGCGTGTGCTGCCGACAATCGTGCTGTTTGCTTTGGGTTTTAGTCTGTACGTTTTTATTTTGTCGAGAGGTTGATCATGCCTGACATGCGCACAGCAATAGAAGAAGCATTAAGTAAATCTAAGGAGGAGCAAATGAAAAACGAGGAGCTAAAAAGCGCCATCAACCAGTGGGAAACTGAGCGTGGTGCGGTCGAGAACGGCGTTATTGCTACCCCTGAATCTGAGCCGAAAAAGAACTTGACGCGTACCATACATACGTTCATATTCAGTAATCCACGGTGTGCATTTTCGGACATCGTGAAACACGTGCAGGAGGAAGGGTTCAGCGTTTCGTCGGTGTCTTCCCTGCTCACGCAGATGCTTAATGCAGAACTGATCGAGCGTACGTCCGACAGGAAGTACGTGTCGCATAAACCTTACGCGCCTATTGGTAAAGCGTACAAGAAGAAAGTGCAACAACGTAAACAAGAGTCGAAGAAGATTGCGCGTGAAGCGAAGAAGGCGGTCGAGGCAGGGCTGGCTTCTCTCAAAGTCACTTCACTATCAACATCTTCTTCCCCTGTCGCGCCCGCAGCAACCACGTTTGACCCCGATGCCATGCTTGCCAGCCTTTCCTTCCCGCAAGTCATGGCGCTGTACAAGAAAATTAAACTGATGATTGGAGAAGTTTGATGAACGATTTTATGGACTTGACTGAAGAACAAAAAACAGAAGTCGATAACATTTTTAAACGGGCACTTGATCTATCGTCCAAACTGGCTGCGGTAATTAACGGAGAACACCCTGCTACACAATCAGGCGCGGTGGTATTTGTTATGGCTGCGGTAGTGGCAAGAGACGTGGAGAACCAAAGGTTCGAAGATGCAGAAGCCGCTATAGCACACTACATTGAAGGTGTTCGTGCCGTGTTGGAAGATCAGTCCGCTGTGAGCTTACAGCGCACAAAAGAACTGAAAGAACTCCAATGAGGTACTGGGTCTATGACGAAGACGGCAAACTCTTTCGGAAGTTCGAGTACCGAGACAACGCCGTCAAGTTCCTACAGAAGGGCTGGAAGATGGTAATCAAGCCCGAAGTCAAACAAGAAAAACCGGCAGCACCTGCGCCGGAAACACATGGAGAAGCCAGATGGTAAAAGCATTCCCTAGCCTTTATGTACATTTTAATAAGACAGATGAGATGTCAGAACCTAGGCTGATTGCCAATAGTCATCACGGCATGGACTTGCGCGATTACTTTGCGGCAAAGGCGATGCAAGGCAACATCGCTTCGTGCCCGACAGGGGATTACCTTGACATAGTGTTATGCGCAAAGTGGGCGTATGAGATGGCAGACGCGATGATGAAAGCGAGGGGGATCGACAATGAGCGTCAAGTATAGAGCGCATCAGCTGGCTGACCAGCTTCTGCACATGCCACGAAACGAGGATGACATCGAAGCCGCCAAGCTGTTACGGCAGATGGCTGAGGTGTACGAAGCGGCGCGTGACGTTGTGCTTGCCAAAACCCACGAGCAAAGCAAGGCAGCATATGCCGAGCTCATAGACATCTTCAAGGGGAAGAAGAATGATTGATCTTGCAATGCTGTTCTTGGTGTTGGCTGGCGTGCTGATCGGCGCTGGCATAACGGTTGCGGTGTCTGGTTGGATCACATACAAAACACTAATGGAGAAGCGATGAAATTTTGTACCGGTTGTCAGATGACTCGCCCGTTAGAGGGCGGGCAGGTACAAAGGAGAGGAACGGTTAACCGCTGGATTTGCGTGTCTTGCCTTGAGAGACGAAGTATCAGCCCATACGCAAGGAGCGAATTCAATGACACCCGAGGCCAAAGTCAAACAAAAAGTAAGGAGACTGCTTGATGCAATGGAAATTTATTACTTTTTTCCTCCTGCTAATGGTTACGGTAGGGCTGGTATACCTGACATTATTCTGTGCCATGCAGGTCTATTCGGAGCTGTTGAATGCAAAGCGGGAAAGGGACAACTTACAGCACTACAGGAAAGGGAATTGGACAAGATCAACGCCGCCGGAGGATTCACTTTCGTCGCTCGTGAAGACAACTTGGAGGAACTCAGATGGGCAATGACAAAGCATTTTTCGATCGTGTAGCCTCGATGTCTGAAGAAGCACAAGAACACTTCAAAGAAGTCATTGAAGCGCTGTCTGAGTGCTACGAAAAAGAGTCTGATGTGCAGGCGGTAGTCATCATTGCGAAAGAAGGGTTTCCGGTTGTAAAGATTCGGACAATCAACCTGTCGGAGATGGAGTCGGCCAGCAAGTTGCAGATGGCGTTGGACTGCTTCACGGAAATGAACATGGCAGATGCACCGCCACGAGAACAGTTCAACTAGGAGCGCACATGACAAAAGAAGACATCATCCGCATGGCGCGGGAAGTGTGGGGCGATGACAGCGGCAAACCGTGGCACGAATCTGCGGTGACGCATCTGGAAGCATTTGCCAAGCTAGTCGCAGCAGCCGAGCGCGAGCGTTTGAAATGGGATGGCCTGCACAGCTGTCATCCTGAATGTGATCGTCCTGCTTGTGTGCATACGAGGAAGGCAGTGGAGGCTGAAAGAGAGGCGTGTGCTGTCATTGCATTTAACGCAAAGACATACATCGAAGCAGCAAACGCTATCCGCGCAAGGGGGCAGGGATGAAATCCACTGGCTATGAAAAACACTACACAGAAATAATCCCGCCGAAAGACGGGATGGCTTTTCATAAGGCAAGTCTAACCAAAAAACTACAATCGAAGTTATCGTTTAATTGCGACCACTGCGGCATTCTTTTTGAGAAGTACGCTTGTTGGGCAAAACGTACCACGCATCATTATTGTGGGAGAGCGTGCGCATCTGCTGCAAAAGTAATAAGGATTCCAAAGAACTGTGTAGTTTGTGATACGGAGATGCTTTTAACACCTACGTATTTTAAAAGGGTCTCAGCTTGTTCAAAGACATGTCAGCGAAAGAGAAGAACAGGAAACAACATCAATTTACGTTCGTCTCCTGACTACAACGCTATTATTAAACGCGTAAGAAAGAACGCCATCTGTAAAGCGTGTAATACAACAAGCGGGCCTTGGATTGTGCGAGGGGTTAGGTTATGGGTAGAAGACGGGCTTGCTTGCGCCGATGGTGAAAATGCTTATTTGGTATGCCAGAAGTGTCATCTGAAATCCGTTACGCATTTGTCTCTTAAATCAACCTACATGTCAGACAGGGGCAAATACTATGAAGAGATACGTGCAAGGGGGCAGGGATGATCATACTGTTTGATTTTCTTCTTGGCGTGCTGTTTGGGTTCCTCTTGGTTTTCTTATGGGGGTTTTTCAGCGCATGGTGGAGGGACATGAAATGACCGACAAACTACGAGAAGCGGCGCAGATGGCGCTGGATGCGTTGGAATATGCCGAACAAAACCACGGTGGGGATGATTGTTATTTCGACGCAATTGAAGCCCTTCGCGCAGCACTAGCGCAGCCAGAGCAGGAGCCGGTGGCGTGGGTGTATCAACATAAAGATACCGGATTGACCATGTGCGTGCTCGTCCAGCAGGTTGAATCGGGATTCGAAAAGAACAATCCTCGCTGGCAGAAAAGCACACCACTCTACACCGCCCCACCACAGCCTGAACCGGTGGCAACTCTGTTTGGTTCTCTGCCTGTGTATGACGTACCACCGAAGCAAGAGCCGGTGGCGTGGAGAACTTTTGATGGCGAGGGTGGTTACGAGTTCCGCAGCTATGAGATGAATGAGAACTACGCCGAAGATTGGGCGCAGCGTAATCCTAATCATAAAGGATGGGTGGAGCCTTTGTACAAAGACCCAACACCGTGTCAGACCTGTGAGTCACTCGCCCGTACAGTGATGATGGATCAAACATCGCACGACACCGCCCCACCACAGCGCAAGTTTATAGGGCTGACGGATGAGGAAATTGAAGATGCCTGCTGGACGGAAGTAGACCAGCGCATGCGTTCATTTGCCCGAGCCATCGAAGCCAAGTTGAAGGAGAAGAACACATGAAGAATCTGAAATCAGTAAAAGACACGAACGACTTACTGAAGCTGTTATCAGAACTACCCAAACCCAACGAGAACAACACAGCCAAAGCGTTCGACGACAAGCCGAAGAAGGAATGGCACCGCGCTCCTTCAGATGTACGGTCTTCCGGGCGCGTCAATAGAACAAAAGGAAAATAATGGGCAAGCCCTACAAACGCATACTAACGATCGATTTCGAAACACGGTGGGACAGCAAGGAGTACACGCTGTCCAAGCTGACAACGGAGGAGTACATACGTCATGAAAAATTCAAAGCATTCGGTGCGTGCATCAGTGAGTTCGGCAGCGGCAAGCCAATCCAGTGGTACGGATACAAAGAGCTTCCACGAATCCTTGCTCTGTATGATTGGAGTACCACTGCCGTGCTTGCTCATAACGCTCAGTTTGATGTCTCTATCTTGGAGTGGGTTTACGGTTGTCACCCTGTATTTATTTTTGACACTCTCAGTATGGCCCGTGCTCTCAGGGGTGTGGAAGTTGGCAACTCGTTAGCCAAGCTCGCAGAAGTCTTTGAGCTGCCAGCCAAAGGACGTGCGGTGCACAGTACTGACGGGATGCAAGAGATCAACTTCGAGATCGAGAAAGAGCTTGCTGCGTACTGCCAGCATGATGTGTTTCTGTGCGAAGAAATATTCAAGCGCCTCTATGAGGGATACCCCAAGTCAGAGCTGCGCTTGATCGACATGACTCTAAAAATGTACACAAGGCCACAACTGGTGCTCGATAAAGAGATGCTGGTCAAGGCCATAGACGAGGAGAAGGAGAGCCGTGAAGCGCTTTTGGAGAAACTTGGCGTGGATGATGAGACGCTGGCAAGCAACCCTAAGTTTGCGAAGCTTCTTGTTAAGCTTGAATGTGCGGTACCGTATAAGAAAAGCAAGACGACGGGTAAGCAAACTTTGGCGCTCGCCAAAAACGACGCCCTGTTCCAAGCACTACTACATGGTGAGCGAGAAAACGTACGCCTCTTGTGTGAGGCACGACTGCGAGTCAAGTCTACAACTGAGCGAACACGAGCGCAGCGCTTCCTTGACATATGCGAACGTGGAACCTTACCAGTACCGCTCTCGTACTACGGTGCCAAGTCAGGACGATGGACAGCAGCAAAAGGCAGCGCGATAAACATGCAGAACCTAAAGCGTGGGTCGTTTCTGCGCAACGCAATCATGGCACCCGAAGGGTACGTCGTGGTGGCGGGCGACTTGTCGCAGATCGAGCCGCGTGTGCTGGCGTGGATGTCGGACTACAACGAGCTGCTGATGATCTTTAAGTCGGGCAAGGATGCGTACGCACAGTTCGGCGCGCAGATGTTCAACATCCCCGGCTTGAATAAAGACGAGCACCCTGACCTGCGTCAGTCAGCCAAGTCGGCGCTGCTGGGCTGCGGCTATGGGTTAGGCTGGGCGAGCTTCGCTACGCAGCTTCTGGTGGGCTTCCTCGGCGCGCCGCCTGTCCGGTACGACATGGCGTTTGCCAAGAAGCTTGGCGTGACTCGTGAGTACATCGACAAGTTCCTGTCGTGGGAAGACAATGTTGTCAAACTGGAAGCCATCCCGCACACCTGCACAACCAAAGAACTCTTGATTCATGCAGTGGCATCCAAGAAGATCATCGACATCTATCGAGCCACGGCGCACCCGGTTACTACCTTCTGGGACATGTGCTCAAACCTGCTGGTTCGCAGCCTTGTCGGTGGGGAAGAGTTCCGGTATAAATGTGTGACATTCCGCAAGGGGGAGATCGAGCTGCCCAATGGCATGAAGCTTCTGTATCCTGACTTGCGCCAAGACAAAGAGAAGAACTGGGTGTATGGCGAGGACGAGACCAAGCTGTATGCCGGGAAGATAACGAACAACATTATTCAGGCGCTGGCAAGGATTGTCATGACTGATGGCATGTTGCGCGTGAACAAGCGCTATCCCGTAGTTGGGACTGTGCACGATGAACTATGGACGCTCGCACCTGAAGAGGAAGCTGAAGAAGCAACGAAGTGGGTGTGGGATCAAATGGTAATGGAGCCCTCATACATGCCGGGGATTCCATTGAACTCAGAAGTCGGCTACAACCGACGCTATGGCATGGCTAAGAAATAAGGAGAAGCATTTGAACAAAGCAAACCGAGCGCGTAGAGCGCCCTTACAACCGTTCCCTCGAAGTATACGCGTGGGCAACAAGCGGTACTCGATCGATCTGATCGAGTCCATGCTGAACAAAGGGGAGATGGCAAAAGTATTTTACGAACAGGGCAAGATCGTCATCGGTAAGCGCAGCAGTTTGAATGGCCGTAGGTTTTCGAAAGCAAACTTGCGCGAGTCATTTTTCCACGAACTGGTGCACGCAATCCTGTATGACATGAATGCACACAAACTAAACAGAGACGAAGAGTTTGTAACTGAGTTCTCACAACGATTGTCACAAGCGCTTACAAAGGTTGAATTCACATGAACAAAGTCGTCTGGTCGCACAGCGCACTGAAAGACTACGAGGGTTGCCCTCGTCGTTATCAAGAGGTGCGCGTTCTCAAGAACTATAAGTTTCAAGAGACCGAAGCCACGCGTTACGGTACGGAGTTGCACAAAGCCGCCGAAGACTACATCAAAGACGGCACCGCTCTTCCGCAGCAGTTCGCGTTCATACAGGACATGCTGGACTCGCTGAACCGCAAGCCGGGGCGTAAGCTGTGCGAGTACCAGATGGCGCTGACATCTGACTTGAAACCTTGTGGGTGGAAAGACAAAGAAACATGGGTGCGTGGTATTGCTGACCTTCTCATAATCGATGACGAGAATCTGACAGCTTGGATCGTCGACTATAAGACGGGCAGCAACCGCTACCCAGATCGCGAGCAGCTAAAGCTGATGGCCTTGATGGTGTTCGCGCACTTCCCGCACATTCGCAAAGTGAATGCTGCGCTGCTGTTTGTTGTAAAGAACGACATGGTGAAAGCATCGTTCTCTTTGGACGACGTTGACCCTGCGTGGTGGAACTATCGGGAGCGCATTGCCCGCATCGAACAAGCGCATGAGACAGGCGTCTGGAACCCGCGGCCTTCGCCGCTGTGTCCGTGGTGCCCTGTCACTACTTGTGAAAACCATCCCAAACACTAGGAGGAAATATGCCGAAGTACAGAAAGAAGATTGATATCGAAGCAGTGCAGTGGTTCAAGGACGGCGACCATCACGCAGTTAAAGTATCGCTTGGTGACGCCACACTTCGTACAAGCAGGTTCGGTACTAACTTTGTCTTGAAAGGCGACTACATCGTCACTGACTTTGACAAAGGGTATTACGTTGTCCCGAAAGACGACTTTGAAGTTATGTATGAACTGGTAGTTGACACGGAGCAAACACCATGACCCGCGATTACAAGAAAGAGTACGCCGAATACCACGGCAAGCCAGAGCAGATTAAGAACCGCGCCGCACGCGTAAAGGCGCGGCGCATCATGGAAAAAACTGGGGCGGTACACAAGGGCGACGGTAAAGATGTCGACCACAGAGTACCGCTCAGTAAAGGCGGCGGTACAGGCAAGTCGAACCTGCGTGTACGCAGTGTGAAAGCAAACAGGGGAGATAAAAAATGATTTTTGATGAGTGGTGGGACTCACTCAGCGAAGCCGAGAGACGCCTTCTAGGCTTACACAACGCTCGTTTCTGTTGGTTAGAAGGGCACAAGGAAGGCTACAGAAAAGGGTGCGAAGAAACCCGTGAAGTTATTGGAGAAGCAAATGCAAATAGTAGATAACAAAGCGTTGCTGTTTCGCACTCGCAACCCAGACAAGTATCGAGTCATCCCTAAACACAAAGTGGTGAACGCGTATGAAGATGGTACGGCAGAGATTGCAGTTTACTGGGGGCTCGACGAGGCGCGGGTGCTCAAGAATCTTGGCGTTAAAGACGTTCCTTCGCCGATTACAAAGCGCTACAAGTGGCCGGGTAAATACAAGCCGATGGCGCATCAGATTGAAACAGCGGCATTTCTCACCCTCAACAAAAAGGCTTTCGTCTTTTCTGAACCGGGTACAGGTAAGACCCTCTCAGCGCTTTGGGCAGCCGACTATCTGATGCAGCTTGGCGCGGTGCGCCGTTGTTTGATTCTGTGCCCACTGTCGATCATGCACAGCGCATGGATGAGTGACTTGAACAACAGCATCATCCATCGCTCGGCCATCGTGGCGCACCACTACCAAGCTAGTCGCCGCATCGAGATGGTTCAACAGAACTACGAGTTCGTCATCGCCAACTACGACGGGCTGAACCTGATCGCTGACGAGATACGCAACGACGGCAGGTTCGATCTGATCATCGTCGACGAGGCCAACGCATACAAGACGATGACGACCAAGCGTTGGAAGACGCTGAACTCTTTGGTCACGCCGACTACCTACCTGTGGATGATGACGGGTACGCCAGCATCGCAGTCGCCTGCTGATGCGTACGGGCTGGCAAGGCTGGTCAACCCCAACGGCGTGCCAAAGTTCTTCACTGGCTGGCGCGACAAGGTTATGAACAAGGTGACGCAGTTCAAGTGGGTCGCCAAGCCCAGCGCCGCCGAGGACGTACACGAAGCGCTGCAGCCTGCAATCAGATTCACCAAAGAGCAGTGCCTTGACTTGCCGCCAGTGATCACGATGACGCGTGAGGTACCGCTGACGCCGCAGCAGGCCAAGTATTACAACCTGCTGAAGGAACGCATGATGGTGCAAGCAGCAGGCGAAACTATTACCGCTGTGAATGCCGCTGCTGGTGTGTCCAAGCTCTTGCAAATATCTTGCGGCGCAGCATACACAGACGACAAAGAAGTTATCGAATTTGATTCCGCGCCGCGCTTGTCTGTGCTCGAAGAAATACTGGAAGAGACAAGCAGGAAGGTAATCATTTTCGCGTTGTTCAGAAACACGATCGACACCGTACACACGCATCTGTTAAAGAAAAACGTAACGGCTGAGTGCATACATGGTGATGTCACTCCGACCAAACGCGCCGACATCATCCGACGTTTCCAAAACGAACCTGACCCTCGTGTGCTTGTCATGCAACCGCAGGCATCAGCGCACGGAATTACGCTGACTGCCGCCGACACAGTGGTGTTCTATGGTCCTCTGATGTCTGTTGAGCAATACACGCAGTGCGTAGCACGAGCAGATCGCAAAGGTCAAGACTCGGACAAGGTAACGGTTGTGCACATTCAAGGCTCGCCAATCGAGAAGCGCATGTTTAAAGCTTTGCAAGACAAGGTTACAGATCATGCAATGCTGACCAAACTTTTCACCACAGAAATAAACAATTGAAGAAAGGGGGTTGCAATCAAAACCAATTCACAGTAATCTGTCAAATCCTAGACAAATAACTAGCGTCAGTACGGTGGGACGTGCAGCCCGACAAGGGACGGACAAGGTTCGAATCCAAACGCTAGACCATAAGGAGAAGTGAATGTCAGAAGAAATGATTCCGCTTGATAAGCTTGCGAAGATATATCGCAAGATCAAAGCTGAGATCGACGCGCTGACGCAAGAGTACGACACTAAGATCGAACAACTAAAAGCTCAGCAAGACGAACTTCGCTTTGCAATGAAAGACCAGATGAAAGCGCTCGGCGTTAAATCGGTCAGCACTGCCTTCGGCACTGTGTCAATGATCAACAAGACACGGTACAGCACAGAAGATTGGGACTCGTTCAAGAAATTTATTGTCGAGAACGATGTCGTTGACCTTCTGGAAAAGCGTATTGCGCAGACGAACATGGCGCGATACCTCGAAGAGAATCCCGGCAGCGTACCGCCCGGATTGAACGCGTTCTCGGACTTCGAAATCCGAGTCACTAAACCATCCAAATAAGAGACCCTATATGTCAAACGTCACTCTATTTAACCCTTCGCAAGTACCCGCATTTGCACGCAACAACGAGCTGTCTGACACAGCCAAAGCACTGACCGGCAGCATGACCGGTGGTATCAAGCGCATCTCGATCAAGGGCGGTGTATTCCGTCTGGTGGCTTCCGGCAAGGAACTCGCTGCAATCGACGAGCGTTATCTTGATGTCGTCATCGTCAAGGCTGCACCGAAAGTCAGTCGTATCTTCTATGCAAGTCAGTACGACTCAGACAATCCTGCCCCGCCGGATTGCTGGTCGAACGACGGTGAGCGCCCAGACCCAACCGCACAGAATAAGCAGGCGCTGACCTGCATGAACTGCCCTCAGAACCAAGCTGGTTCTGGGAACGGTAACAGCCGTGCGTGTCGTTATCAGCAGCGTCTTGCCGTCGTGTTGGAGAACGCACCGAGCGGTGACGTGCTGCAACTCACACTGCCTGCTACGTCGATCTTTGGCAAGGAAGATGGCGACAAGCGTCCTTTGCAGGCTTACGCACGGTTCTTGGCGTTGCAGAACCCGCCAATCAATCCCGAGCAGATCGTCACGCGCATGCGCTTCGACACCAAGTCTGAGTCTCCCAAGCTGTTCTTCCAGCCTATGCGCTGGCTGACGGAAGAAGAGTTCAACATCGTGTCGCAGCAATCCGCGTCCGACGATGCGAAGCGCGCAGTCATCATGACTGTGGCACAAGCAGATGGTGTATCCAAAAATCCTTCTCTTGCCCTACCGGGCAAGCCACCCGTTGTTCAGGATGCGGGGGACGAAGAAGCTGAGGAAGCACCAGCACCCAAACCCAAAGCTGCGAAGAAAAAAGCAGCGGTCGTAGAAGAAGACGACTCAGAGCCAGAAGTTCGTAAGGAATCGGCCAAGCCTTCAGCCGTGCCTGAGAAGAAGTCGAAGCTGGCTGAGATCGTCGACGATTGGGACGACGAATAAGGTGCAACGAGCCCAGCGGGAGGTGGCGCATATAACACCCGCAGCGGGGGCTGGCAAATCCTTTCAGGTGCAGCTCCTATGTGCCAGTGACCCCGCACCTTTTAATGGAGACTTATGGCCTACTCACAAAAAATTATCGATGCAGTAGCTGCCGCCCCTAAGACGCCCGGCAACCAGTTAGGTCGCTGGGCGATTCACTTAGATTTCCCAGTGACGAAGATCGCCTATGCACTGGGCGTCACGCGGCAAACTGTTTACAACTGGTTCATCGGCAAGACGGACGTGTTTGTTGCGTACCAAGCTCGCGTGGACTTCCTTTTAAAAATAATGCAGCACTCTAAGACTGCTGACGAAGCATGGAGAAAGATATGTCAAGCGTACGACCTGAATCCCTGACCGACCGCGAACTCCTGAGCGGTGCGCTGCTGGTGTTTGAGCCTGATCAGGGCATGCCGATTGAATGGCAAAAAGAACTTATCCGCAGACTCGCCTGCCATGTTGAGAACGGTGTTGTACTCGTGAAGAACCACAACGACGCACCAGAACAACTGCGCCTGTTCGACTAATAAAACCAAAGGATCATAATGACTCCGCTTGATTTTCTTGCGGTTGTCTTGCCGTCTTCAGGGCATGGGCTTTATTGCGCCTGCGAGTTGACGGACAAGAAGGAGCACATCTTTGTTGATGCGCCGGAGCAGTTCTATCCAAAGGTCGACGCTTGGGTTGAGAATCGATACAACGTCTACTTCGCGCTGGCGACGTTTGATGAACGCGTTGCGGATATGGAGGGCAACCATGACAGACGCACCGCTGCGAACGCACGGTACATCAAGTCTTTGTTTCTCGATCTGGACGGGTACGAGTCCAAGAAGGAAGCCGCGAAAGCGCTAAGTCAGTTCCTGTCGAAGACCGGGCTCGATCTGCTGGGCATGCCGTACATCATCTCGTCGGGTGGTGGACTGCACTGCTACTGGCCGTTTGAGACAACCGTCACGATACCGGAATGGAAGCCGGTGGCCGAGAACTTAAAGCGCCTGTGCAAGCAGGAGAAGCTGAAGATCGACAACACCGTGACTGCGGACGCGGCAAGGATTCTGCGCATCCCAGAGACGTTCAATTTCAAAGACAAGTACCCCGCGCCGCGCCCCGTGCGCATCATGGCAGAGGGCGACATCTTTGACTTCGAGACGCTGGCGCTGCACATCGAGAGCCAACTGACGACGCTGCCGCCCGCAACCAACGTACCCGCCCTTTCCCTACCGGGGGAGAGGCCAGCAGCACCCACCCAGACCGCCGTGAAGTTGTTCGAGAACAGCGTGACCAAGTTCCGCACGATCATCGAGAAGACCAAAGCGGGTACGGGCTGCGGCCAACTGGCGTACTACCTTGAGAACGCTCAAGAGGACGGGATGGAACCGCTCTGGCGGGGGCTGCTGTCGATCGCTCAGAAGTGCGAGGAATCGGAGAAGGCCGTCATTTGGCTGTCGGAGAAGCACCCGTACGACCTCGACCGTATGCGCACCAAGCTGCGGGAGATTAAAGGTCCCTATCCCTGCACGAAGTTCGATAGCGAAAACCCCGGCATCTGCACGAGCTGCCCGCACTGGGGGAAGATCACGAACCCGCTGGCACTTGGCCGGGAGTACGCGGTCGAGACTGTCGAGAAGGTGATCGAGATCAACGAGACCACGGTCGTGCGCCCTGAGCCACCCAAAGGGTACGCCTACGGCAAAAGCGGTGGTGTGTTCTTGGAGAAGGCCGACGAGGACGCCAACGGCAACTCTGTCAAACGGCAGGTAATGTTGCTGCCCTACGACCTGTTCCCCGTAGACATCCTGAGCATCAACGGCGACCACATGATCCACATGCACGCGGTTCGCCGGGGTGAGATCGAGGTGATCACGTTCCCGCAGAAGGCGGCGGTCAGCAAGGACGAGACGCTGAAACATCTGGCTACCCAGAACGTCATCGCGTCCTTCGGGTCGGGCAACGACAAGAACCTGTACGACTATGTGCGCGCCTGCGTCGAGCGCATCAGCGTGGAGAAAGCCCCGATCAAAGTGCCGTCCAACTTCGGGTGGCAACCTGAAGGCACGTTCGTCTTTGCCGGACGCATCTATTCCAAAGACGGAAGCCACGTCGAAGTGCCCATGCCGGGGCTGGAAAACATCACGACCAACACCCAGCCGACCGGGACACTGGCGGGATGGCAGGCAGTAATTAACCTTTTGATAAAGAAGAAGCTGTGGAAACACCTGACCGTGCTGCTGTCCGGTGCCGGATCGCCGCTGATGCGGTTTACCGGGCTCTACGGCGTGACTTTCCACTGCGGGTCTACTGAGTCAGGGACGGGTAAAACGCTCGCTCTGGAAGCCGCTGCGTCAGTCTGGGGGCACCCCACCCACTACCGGACGGGCAAGGGAACGTCGCCCGTAGCCATGCAGCAGCGTCAGGGATTGCTGAACAGCCTGCCCCTGATTACGGACGAGATCACGTCCAAGAACCGCAAGGACTTCGAGTGGTTCCCTGAGTTTCTGTTAGACAGTACCGAAGGCCGGGGCAAGGAGCGTATGGAATCCGGCGCGAACCGTGAGCGCCTGAACCTGTCGACTTGGCAAAACACCAACATCATGTCGTCCAATACCCACGGTGTGGATTACCTGACCGGCGGCAGGAAGCATGCCTCTGAGGGCGAGCTGAGGCGGTTGTTGGAATTCATCATGGACGACGTTCTTACTTGGGAGCCGCATGAGATTGAGATCATTAAGACGCTATCGTCTAACTTTGCCGTGGCCGGTCACGAGCTTGTTAAGTTCATGGTCAGCCATCAGGACTTTCTGGCGACGCTGGTTCCCCAAGTCTTAGACCAGATGCGCAAGGAGTTCGGCGCGACCAACGACGAGCGTTTCTGGCTGGCAGGTATCGCTGTGATCGTGTCGGCGGGCATCATCATGACTGACCAGCACGCCAAGATCGTCAACATACCGATCCACCCGATCATCAACGAACTCAAAGCCGTGGTCGAGTACATGCGCGGCAGCATCAAGTCGGGCAACCGCGACGCTGAAGATGTGCTGAACGCCTTCACCCGTGAGTACTACGGCAAGCTCGTGATTGTGCGCTACACGGCAACCGATGGCGTACTGGCTGAGCTTGGCAATGGCGGGGCGATCGATGCGTCAACGACGCGTTCGGAAGTTATGGGGCGCATCGAGCACGGCGTAACGCACGGCTACATCGACTACTACATTGAAGAGCGGATTCTGAAATCGTACTGCTCGTCAGTCAGCTTCGGTTACGCCGACTTCAAGGCGCAGTTGCAAGAGAAGTTCTCTGTGGTCTACATGCCGAAGAAAGACATGCTGGCGCGTACGAAGGGGCCGCAGATGCGTGTAGCCGTCTTGAAGATCAGCCGTAAGATCGATGAAGAAGAAACTGAATATCCATTATCCGTGGGAACAAACGGCTAGGGGGCAGGGGTTCTTTGTTCCTTGTCTGGACACGGAGACCGTCAGAAGTGACGGTCTCCGTAAAGCCCTCGGTATGCGGCTGTTGGATGCCAGAGCCTATGCAGCGATCAAGGACGGGAAGATAGGGGTTTGGTTCTATCGGCTGCACTGATGAACATCTGTGCGTACTTCTCCCGATAGTTGTCGATCCTCTCCAACAACTCATCCTTGCGTTCCTGCGACAGCTTGGGCGAACTCACAATCATACGACGCATGGTTGCGATCTCACCAAGCTTCTGCTGTGCTGCGCCTGACATCGACACTAGCGCGATGCGGTTCGAGTACTGGTTGAAGAACTCTTTAGCTTCGTCCCTGCGACCCTCTGCCAGCATCTGCTTGTAAGTTCCAGCGGCTTGCTGAATCTCCAACATGCGGTCGTACGCTTCGTCCAGTACAGCGCGGGGCTCTGTGCTTTGGAACAGCGTGCCCACCATAGCCGTCTTGCTGATCGGGGTCGACGGCATCTCGCCGGGTCTGTCGCCGGTGAACATACGGAAGAACGGGTTGGTCATCTGTATGATGAACATACCCAGCGGACCGGTGTAGCCACGAACCAGATAGTCAAGCTCGATTGGGGACAGGTTCACCATGCTGCTTACAGGCCCCAGCGCTTTGGCCGCTTCCGATGTGGTCGGACGGGCGCGGTACGCTTCCATCATGGTGTCGAGTTCGCGCTTGCTCTCGATGTCGTTGCCACTCAAGAAGGAACGGCCGAGCTTCAGCTCGATACCCGGCTTGATTGCGGCAGGGATGCCAAATGGGTTGTACGTCTTACCAATCTCGTAGATACCCATGACAGAGCGCGCTGCCTTCTCGTCGCCCATAGCGGTGTTGATGATGGCTTCCGGCACTGCTTTGAACAGGAAACCGAATTCAAACGGGATCGGAATCTTGACCGGCTCATCGAAGAACGGCAGGCGCACAAACCAGTTGTTGTAACGCTCTTCCGGCTTGGCGCGTTTGTAGTCGTCATCATCCTGCATGTACATGGCGTAGGCCAGCGACATCGCGGTAAACAGCGTGGCGCGCTGGATCAGCTTGTTGCGCAGATCGAGCTGCTTGGCAAACGGCATACGGTTCTTGAACGTGCGGTACACCACATCCAGACCTTGAATCTGGGCGTTCAGGAACGGGATCACGGTAGACATCGCGTAGACGCTGGGCGAGAGGCCACGGCGACGGAAGTTCATGGACTCCAACGTACGCAGCAGTGCCTGCATTTCCGACATGCCCTTGTTAATCGAGTCGCGGTAGATGACGGCGCGGGTAGCAGCGTCGCCCTGCATGGCCAGCGCGTCGGCTTTGGACATCAACCACGCCAAGCCTTGCTTGCCTTCGGACACGTCACGCAGTGCCATCTCCAAGTCGCGCTTGTCGCCAGTGAACACGTTGCTGGAAATAGCACCGGCGCGCATCAGCTTGGCTTGGGCGTCGTTGCGTCCGGCCAGCGACTTACCTAGTTCAGTGAACGAGTTCAGGATTGGCACCCCGTCCATACCGGTCGAGAACCAAGCGGCCAGCGGGTCACGTACAGCCTGCTTGATTGCGTACGCAGGGCTGCGGGTGATGAACTTACGCAGGATGTCAGCCGGTACCCCCATCGCTTGGATGATGGCAGGCATCGTGGTCTTGACACCTTCCATGCCCTTGACAATGAACTCAGCCGGAACGCCGTACACATCTTGATCGATGACGGCAAACATGTCCTTGCCTTTGAACTTGTAGCGGATCGTGCTTGGGTTGGCTGGACCTGCGCCAGTACCCATCTTGCTGACCACGCCCAGCTTATCCAGCAGCAGGACGTTCTCGTTGATCATCTTGTTACGCAGCGCCATGCGCGTAAGCAGGAACGTGTTCTGCACCGCGCTGGTGTAGATCGGCTGGATGCGCTTGTTGTCGCCCACCAGCGGCTCGAGTTCTGGCTCGCTCTTGACGTTGCCGATGTTCAGGATGGTCTCTTTGTCCACGTACAAGTCAACGTCGCCGTTGTTCTTGTTGACGCGGTAGTACGGTATGTACGGCACAGACTTCAGCTCTGCCGCTTTCTCTTTGGTCATGGTGCCTGTCTGCACCAAGAAGTCCAGCTGACCGGCGTTGTACTCGCGATAGATATTCATCGCGTTCTCAAACATCGCCTTGTCTTTCGGATTAGCGTTCAGAAGGTCTGCGACTTTCTGATATTCAGCGCGAGCTGCGTCTGGGTCGGACACGTTCAGCTTTTCCCAGCCCACGGCTTTGGCACGCTCGCCAGCAATCAGCGCAGTAAGAATCGCTTCTTTCTCAACGTCGTTGCCGATCTTAGACGGGGCGATAGCATCAGCCATCTTCGACAGAGTGGCACCGTCTTTGGTCGTGTAGTAGTACTCACGTCCACGTTTGGTATCTTGGTATGTCAGTTGCAGGGGGCCGACGGTCATGGCCTGAACGGCAAACTCGCTGACCTGTTCGCCAAAGCGCAAGAAGAACTGAGCGTTCTCTGCTTCCAGATCGCTGATGACGCCTTTCTCAAGACCTTTGCGTTGCAGCTCATCAAGCGCAGCGTACTTGTCGACGTACTGCATGCGGCCTGCCAAGCCTGTGATGTTGCCCAAGAACTCGTCTTTCCAACTCTTCTTCTCAACGCCAAACGACTGCGCAATAGACATCGGCAGGGTAGGAGAGCGGAAAGCCATCACGCCGTCGGCGTTGCGGTACGGTCCCAGTTTGCGGTTGTTGAACTGGTCGTTGGCCTGCTTCAACATGTAGTACACGTCAGACGTAGACAGCTTGGTAGCGTCAACAAAGCCCATGCTGCGCAGGGCAGAGCGCGCCATGCCAACCAGCTCTTTCAACCAACGGCCAGCCTTTGCCAAAAATGACTCGTTGACGCGCTGCTCCATCGTGTGGGCGATGATCTCGCGCAGTGCGGCCAGATCAGGGCTGCCCTTCTGACTTACGGCAAAGTTCATCGCGGCCACGGCTTCGTTCCACAGCTCGTCGCCGCCAAGCTTCTTGGCCAGCTTCTCCAAATTGGTGTCGCGGGCAAAATCGGTCAGCTTGTCCAAGCCGATCACGGTGTCGATGCCGTAGTGGCCGATCATCTCGTGCAGCAGCGTGGCTTCCAAGTCCAGCATGTCAGTGTGCGTATTGCCCACCACGATGATTTTGCCGTCGGGCAGAACTACCCCTTTGAACGACTTGCCATCCCAACCATGCTCGCGCAGCAGCGCGTCCAGCTCTGGGCTGATGTTCTCAAGCTCTGGCACGTAGGTCAGATCAACACCTTTGGGCAGGCGTGATTTGATCTCCACGATACGGGCGCGGGCGTCAGTCGGATCAACCACAGCACCAGCAGCAACGCCGGTACGGAACGCTGGCGGTTTCTTGGACTTACGCGCAGCTTCAAACGCCTGCTGTAGGGCTTTGTTTTTCTCGCTGGCGGTACCCCGCTTCAGTGCTTCAGCAACACCAGCACGGCGCTCAGACGCAGCAACACCAGCTTCGCGGCTCTCAAACCCTGCCTGACGGGCTGCGGTTCTAGCGCGGCTTTCTTCGGAGCCGGTGGCAAATGTTGGGGCACCGCGTTTGTTAAAGTTGCCTTCGCCAACGCGAACAGTACGTGTCTCTTGCTTGGTGCGCTTGGACTTCTGCACTTGCGCAACAGGTGCTTCGGCGGCGCGTTCTACGCGGGTCTTGGTTGCTTTGACCAGCTCACCACGGAACCCCGGCTGTGCTCGTCCAATCTTCTGAGCAACCTCATCAAGCTGCGCCTGTACGTTTGCCAACTTCGCATCGCGGTCGGCCAGACGCTTGTTGCCTTCTTCAACGTAGCTGGCTTCGGCTTTCTTGTATGCCTCGGACGTGTCGCCTTTGGTGGCTTTGAGCTTCTCAAGCCTGCCTTTGGCACCGTCGTTCCACTTGTTGTACTTGGCGTTGATCGCGTCTATTTCGGGCTGGGCAGCTTCTTTTTCCAGACGGTACTCGTCTGTTGCTTCGCCAAGTTCACGGGCTACGCGTGTGGGATCGGCTTTGAGCTTTGCGGCGGTCGTTGACTTGCGTTGCTGCTTGGCTTCTTTAGACAGCGTTTTCTCGACGCGGAAGCGGTTGTAGTACTGCTGCTTCTCGTCCTCGCCGCGTGCCTCGATGTTGCTAACTTCTTCGTCAGACTCAGCGCGGCTGACTTCCTCGGAAATGCGTGCCTCGATTTCAGCCACCCCTTTTTCAAATGCAGGGCGGTCTTTGGCAGAAACTTCAGGCACAGCCAAGCGCGCACGACCTTCACGAGCTTTACGCGCACGAATAGTCTCAACGCGCTGCGCCTCACGTGCTTCTTGGGACGTACCAGTAGTTTTGATCAGCCCTTTGTACAGTGCCTGAATCTCGTTGTTGAGACGGCCGATCCTCTGCTTGTACTCGTTGTAGTCCGTCGTCGCTTTCTTCAACGCCTTCTTGGCACCAGTTAGGTCTTGGCCTTTGAGCGTCTTGCTGTCGATCTTGGCTTGCAGCTCATCCATCTTCTTTTTGGCTGCTTCCATACGATCAGTCAACGATGTCTTGGCCGTGCCGGTTGTCGAATGGATTTGGTTGTAGCGGTGGCTGATGGCACGCAGCGCCGACTCAAGCTCACCATGCGTCGAGGTCAAAGCTTCACCGGTCTGCTTGGAGTACCCAAAACTTCCACGACGCAGCGCCTGAACAACGACGCCGGGCAAGTTAAAGCGTGTTTCCAGACCGCGCAGATACGCTTGCTCGTCGTATACCTTGCGCTCTTTCTCTCCCCTACGCGCCGCAGTTTCTTTCTGGACGCGCTCCATGAGATCAGCAATACGGTTGTCGCCGTTTTGCAAAGCGACGCGCAGCAGATTCCGATTAGTAAACAAGTCTTTCTGCGCACCTTCGACTGCCGGTGCAGCGCCAAACTCGTACGAACGGCCACGACTTTTGCCCACTTGCGGTTGTGCTTCTGCTGCTGGCAACGTGCCGCCCGAGCGCAGTATGTCCAACTCCATGTAGGCTTTGTTCAGCATGCGGCCAAGCTCGTCAACCTTACCGGCTCTGGCTGCTTCAGGAGTCATCTTAGGAAGATCGCGCTCAAGCTCGTTGATGCGACGACCGATGTTCGCCCGTGCCGCTTCTCTGGCATCGTCGTCCATGTCTGAACGCTGACCGATGTCGTAGTACTTTTGACGAAGCTCGTTGAGATACTTTGCCGCTGCCTCACGACGCTCAGTTAGTTTTGCATCCCGCTCTTCGTTGATTGCCAGCGCTTCTTCGAGCTGCGCCGAAACAGCATCGACTTCAGCTTGCTTGGACTTGATTGCTTTGGTGTCGGTGGCAACGCCGGGGAAAGGGCCAGCTTGCGCATCTGCGGGACGCACTTGTTTCCCACCACGCTGGGGGATGTCTCGGAACAGCGGCAGCGATTCGCCTTCTGGCGTCTCAGTTTTGGCAGCTTCACGCTCAGCGGCAGACGACCACGGCGGCGACAAACGGCTGCGGAACGGTTTGGGTTCCAGCTCCAACGGCAGTTGTTTCTTGTATTGCTGCTTGGTGCCACGGCGCGGTTGCAGATTGAGGCGGCTCTCAGCGTCTGTGATCTTGTCTTGCAGGTCTCTGACTCGCTCTTCGTAATCGCTGCGCTGATAACGGTCCATTGCCGCCACATCTTGCTTTCTAAGTTCTGCAAGCTGCTCGCGGTACGCATCCAACTCAGGGGTTGTTTCGGTGTAGCGCTGGGGGCCAGCGCCAGCTTCCAGCACTTTGGTGGATTTAGGCTGAGCGATGTCGGTGGGGAACAGCGGAACAGTTTCGTCTTTTGGCGTGGCTTTGACGGTCAGCAGCTTGCGCTGTTCTTCGGTCTTGGCTTCCAAGTCGGCGAGCTGTTGCTGCAACGCTTTGAGTTCTTTAGCGCGCTTGTCTGCCAGCTCGTCGTCGCCCAGTGTTTCGGCGTCGTTCCATGCTTTGTTCTTGCGTTTGATCTTGTCTTGCAGCGACTTCAGTTCTTTTTGACGCTGGGGCTCAAACTCTTCGGCAGTGGTTGTGACACCGCCCATCTCATCAATCTGTTTGGTCAGAGAGTCTCTGGCCTCATTCATCTTGCGCAGCTCTTCGCCTAGCCGCAAATACTCGTCTGTATTACCTTCTTCACGCATCTTGGTACGCTGAGCGCGTAACTCATCGATGTTGCCATTGGTAACGTCCAGCTCGTCCATGAGCGTGATGACGTTTTGCGCAGGCGCAGCAGCTTCGGTCTCAGGCTCAGCAACGCCTTCTCCGGGCTGCTTGACCTTGGTGTAGTCCTCGGTGGCAAAACCGCGTGTGGGCTCAGCCGGGGCTGCTTCTTCTTGTTGTGCCGGTGCAACAGGGCGACCAGCCGCAATGTACTCCTTGACGGTGTTCTTGTACTCGTCAGACGTACGAAACGCCTTCAACGCTTTCGCAGCGTCTTTCTTCATCTGCACTGAGGCCGGGTCGGTTGGGTCGGCTTTTACCTGCGCAGCGGCCAACAGCTCAGCGTCTTTGGCTTTCAGTGCGTCATATTTGGCACGCAGCTCTTCCGCATATTCCGGGGAGGCTTTGTACTCTTCTAGTTGCCGCTTGGATTCCTCTTCCTGCTCCCGCGCTTGGGCTTCTGCTGCGCGCCGCGCCTCGGCCGCAACCTGCTGTTGCTGTGCCTGCTCTTCTACTTGGCGCTGGGCGACTTCGGTTCTGGCACCGCCACGTTCCATGACACGGCCAGCGCCACCAATTGGGGAAAGCAGACCAATCTGGTATGCGGTGCGACCATACTCATCGTACGCATCGGGGGAGGTCAGAGGCAGTCCAGCCTGCTGGCGTTCCAGCATGGTCTGGGCAATTTCGGTGGGCATCTCAACAGCACCAAAGCGCAGAGAGCCTTTACCCAGAGCCGTCAGCAAGCGCTCGTTGGCCAACTTCTCTGCTTTGGCAGCAGACGCACCAAACATTGCAGGCAGTGGGATGCCGGTAGCCTTACTGACCAGCTTGCTGCCGAAGCCTGCAAACGTACCCACGACATCCAGACCGGCGGCTTTGATCGCTGCCTCGTCTGCTTTGGTCATGTCAATACGAAGCGGTTCACCGCGCTTTTGCTGTTCAGCCGCTTGACGTTCAATAAAAGCACCGCGCTGGTGTACGTACGAAGGCAAGAACGCGCCCAGCGTACCACCGGCCAATGCGCCGTAAGGACCAAGCGGGGCACCGGCTGTGGCACCAATACGCGCACCGGCAATAGACTCGGCCAGTTGTGGAGACTGTTCAGCAATAGCGTACGGTATTTGACGCGCCACCTCACCCGCCGCAGACATCAAGCCGTCTTTTTCGTAGGCTTTCTTAATCGCGTCCATGCTGATTTGATCAGCATACTTCTGCTGCATGGCTTCGCCACGCGCCAACCCCCTACGTGCTGCTTCTTCCGGAGACATCATCGAGGCTTCAACAGCCGTCTGACCAGATGACAACAAGCCTTCAAGCCCTCGCTGGAATGCCGCCCCCATGCCTTTCTTGGGCTCGGGAGTAGGTGCACCACCAAGCTGCTGCATTACTGAGGCGTACGCTTGTTGATCAGTAAGCTCTACGGGGGACTCTACTCTGTAGGTCCCCCGCCCCGGAATCTCAACACGATATGTCGGCATGTTTTACTCTTTAAAGACTTTTACGCCTTGAGGAATGGCTATACCAGCGTTGTTGAAGACCTGTGTTCCTTTCGGGGTGAAACCCATACCGGAAGGATCAATAATGCCCATTTCCATGAGCGTTTGCAGTTGCGGGTTCATGTACGCCTTCTGCAATGCGGTCTCCATTTGTGGTGCGTACTTGTACCGGTTGTACATCTCAAAGGCGGTTGTGAAGTCAACATTCTTATCCTGCATGATCTTCTTAACCATGCGTTCGTCTTCTCCACCTTCGCCAAGCTTACTGGTAAGACCTTTGTAGTAGTCTGCGTACACGGTCTTGTACAGGCGATCAAGTTCACGCTCTTCGCGCTCACGTTTGGCACCAAGCGTGGCGAGACCTGAGCGGCCTATGTTAGCGCCCAACTGCTGCAAAGCACTACCGGTCTGACCAGCAGGAGCTTGCAACATGTTGAGGCCCATCATCAGCCAATCTTCGTCGCTGAAGTCAAAACCTTTCTTCTTAGGCGTTGCCGCAGGTTCAGCGGCGGGTGCTGCTTCTGGCTTATTAGCGGGCGCTTCTTCTTTAGACGGGGTAGATTGACCGCCAAACGTGTAGCCGCCCATGCCGCTGGTCATATAGCTGTCGTCGAGGTCAACAGGAACTTCGCCGGGGCCACGAGTTTCTGCGCCTGCCAGACCACCTGTGATCTGACGACCTGCATCATAACGACCAGCAACCGCACGTTTGGCGGCCATGTCTTCACGAGCACGCAAGTCTTCAAAGCCCAGATCAGAGGCTCTATCGCGCTCTAAGCCCAGTCGCTTTTCAAGTTCTCCAATACGCTGCTTGTCCAACTCAAGTGCGGCTTCAGGCGTCAGCTTTGTTTCCGCCGGTGTTCCTTTTTGTGCAGCACGAGCCTGCTCTGCTGCGCGGCGGCGAGCAAGTGCTTCTTCGCCCAACGCAGTGGTTTCAGGTGCGATAGGGAACGTCGATCGGTTGGCACGAGCTTCTTCCATTGCACGTGCTTGTTCCATTTGCGCAGCCAGCGAAGGCTTAGCAGTACGCGCACGAGCGGCTGCGGCTACATCGGCCGCAAACGGAGAAACTGGTTCAGGTGCAGGACCGGTCAAACGAGGTGCCGCAACTTTGCCTTTGGCTGCTTCCAGCTCAGCTTCGGTTGCCAACGCAGCAGCGCGAGCTTTGGGGCCTTTGGCCGGGGCACGACGAGGTGCACCAATACCGGGGATGTACGGCGGAATTTTGTAATCTTCGACAGCCTGATACAGGCCGCTCAACGACTCTTTGCCTACCTCAGAACGAGGGGCGAACGTCGCCGCATCCATGCCTTCTTCAAACGTCATAGGCTTATCGGTGAACTGCGACAGTCCAAACGGAACCAGACCCGTAACCGGAGCGATAGCACCAGACAAGAAGCTGGCAGCAGCTTCAGGAGCGCCCAGCAATTCGCGCACGGGCTTAGGCGCTTTTTTAGCTTCAGCCGCTTTACGCTCTTTTTCTTTTGCAAGCCGCTCGCGCACAACCTGCTCAACAGGTACGCCGCGTTCAATTGCTTCGATCTGATCTGTGCCCATTGGCGCACCGGGGCCTGCTACGGAAGAGTACAGGTAGTTAAGCTGACCAAGCGTTGGGGGCGGTGGTGCTGGCGGTTGCTGGCCTTCCATGAGCTTCTGGCCAACAGCCAA
>JACCDO011981992.1_pt1 | contig 29009 bp, 17 predicted proteins | sample 7446101 | NCBI WGS metagenome assembly JACCDO01 (sample SAMN15323440, study PRJNA562643) | freshwater metagenome | isolation source: river surface water | place: USA:Blue River Watershed | collected 2017-08-16
ACCAAAGAATATATGCAGCAGAAGTCGTAGTCTTTCCTTGTTGACGACCTTCCATAAGAATAACACGACGATTATTATGGATAACATCAATCTTACGCTTTTGGCAATCGTACATTTTGAACAACTGCAAGCCATGGTCTAGCGTAACGATGTAGCAGTAGTTCTCAATAAAGTGAATAGGATCTTGAGAACACTTAATGTACTCTTGGATATTTTCTGGTGTAAAATCAACCTGAACCCCAGCTGCTTTGAGGTTGGCGTTCGAATTATAAACTTCTGCCATATTTAAAAGTTATTTTCCCAACTTTCGCTATCGACAGTACCTGTTATTTCGTCTCCTTGTGCAACAAAAACTCTACTTGGATTAGAAAAGTTTTCATTCTGTCCAACATTAGCATCAACTTGAGTGATAACACCCTGCCCAGACACAGGACCAAATAAATTAATCTTCATTTGGAAGTTTAAAGTATGGGTTACAAATCTACGAGTTTGAAAATCGCCATCATATTCATCAGAAACAGAAACAGAATTTAATATAACTGGCACTTCATGTTTAACATTCATATCTGGCACAGCATTTACCACTAAAGTATATTCAGGTGTAAATGTTGGGAGAATCTGCTCAATTATTTGTAATCCGTCTTCTTGTGTCTTAGTTAAAATGTATAAAGATAAATCAATATTGTATGGGACTGGGGAATACATAAATGACATAGAATTCGTAGCGTCACCACATTTAATTTGTTGCATACGATTTAGTTTGCGGGAAGCGTCATAATTATACCCAATAATCTCAAATGACATTCTTGGTAAAGAAACATATGTATGGTTCTCTAGAGTTGGATCTTGTTCAATACGAACTAACCATTTTTCTTTTGGTGCATATGCTAGCGGAACTTGGATTCTTTGGATAGTTGTTCCAGTCACTGAATCACCTTGTTTGCGATCAATGTAGACATCACTAAACAAACGACCAAACGCAACAATACTCTTGCGAATTAAGCCATGATAAAATACACTATTGTTTAACATTATTCACCTACCTCACCAAATGGATTTGATTCACTGAACAGAACATCTGCTCCTTCAGTTTTAAATGTATTATTATCGCCATATGATTCTACAGCATCTATATTATTTTCAACAATAGCTACTGCAGTGGCTGTGACACCAGAGGTAGATGTGGCGATCGTAACTGTTGGTGCTGAGTTGTAACCACTACCTGGATTAATAATATCAATAGAAATTACTTTATTTGCGGCAGCGCCAGATCCAAGATTAGCAACAGCTACTGCACCCAATCCACCACCACCAGAAATGGTAACTGCTGGAACAGAATTGTATCCAGAACCTTGATTGATTACATTAATTTTCTTAATTAAACCAGTTTCTGTTCTAGTAATATTAGTTGAGAAAGTTTTTAATGTTTCAAATTCATCAACTACTTTATTACCAGTATCAATTCTTTCAGAACTATACTGGAATAGTTCAACTTGAAGTTTGTAAACATATAGTTTACCAAGTTGATAAAATGGGTCTTGGTGTTGAACGAATTTAATTTCAAACAACCCTTTAGTCAATGGGAAATAAATTAAGTCACCCTCAGATGGTCTATTTGGTAATGGACCAATATCATAACGACCAATTAACTGATCCCATCTTCTTTTTGCGACTACAAGTGTTGCAGACTGTTCCATCATTAATCCAAATTTCTGGATAAATGCACCTTGTCCACCAAGAGAATCAACATTCTCAAAATACATTTCGATGGGGAATGCTGCTTTAAATTCTGATAAACGATCTTCACCAAGAACATTGTCTTTAGATACTAGTGTTCTTGGAATGTAGACTAACTCTTGACCATAAATCTTTAGAGATTCAATGATCAAGTCTTCAATAAGGAACTGCTCGTTACGAGTCCCAGTATTCTTACCGTCAGAAAAATATGGATTAACAGTAAACATTTTATCCCAAGAAGAAATCTAAGGGAGCAGATTTATTTTGTAAATCATCCTTAAGTTTATCAATTTCACCAATAGCCTCTTCATACAGTTTGTCGCCATCTAAAGTGACGCCACCTGGAAGTTGAATACCAGAGAACTTCTTAATGTTAGTTGCCCATTGCTTTTTAAACAATGCTGTTGTATAATTTTTTAGCCAGATCTCATCCCATGTTTTACTAAACTGTGCTGGATCTAATGCACGATATGCTTGGATGATGATGTAATCACCAAGAATAATATCTGATTCCCAGTTGATATCTAGATAAACACGATTTGTAACTTTATTAAATCTAAACATAGTATGACCATTCAACTCTAAATCTAGCAGAGCCAAATGACCCATTACAGTTTTGTAATAGATGATAGAAGTAGAAGTTAAGTCGTATAGGTCATTCAAACGCAGTTGATATTGTAAGTCAAACATGTTCTTAGATGACGATGCTTGACCTATACTTAAAATCTTAGTTACACCATAAACATAGTCTGGAACATCGATATACTTTTTATCATATTCACCTAATGTTACGCTTGCTACTGTAGCAGTATTTCCTGCGCTGCCATTAATAGTTTCGTTAGCTTGGAAAGAACCTACTACATTTCTAATAAGCAGCGTAGTTCCAGCTGATTGCTGGTTTGTTTCACGACAAACTTCTGCAGTCGCTCCAGATGTTTGTCCAGTAATTCTTTCGGCAATCTGAAAATTTGCAGCTACAGATGTTGTTAGTGTTAGTCTAGAAGCAGAGATTTTTTGTTTCATGTAGATTTGTTCTATACCATCATAATGATATAGACGCCAGTATTCTAGTGCCTCGTCAATACGATCTTCTAATTGATCATCGTCCACATTGATCTCAAGCACTGGTGCACCCAGTGCTCTAAGGCAATACTGTTTTAGTTGGTCTCTAGTAGCTACTGCCATTTAATTACACCTTGAATAGAGTTGCATGTCCCTTAATCACTGATGTGCCAGATGATGCAGTAGCAAACACAGTTAATGTACCAGCTGAAATAGAAGCAGTGAATGTAGTATTTGTAGCTGCAGTCTGAATTTCATTAGCCACTGCATAGTTTTCTGATAATGTTACTGTAGTACCATCGTGTACGAATAGTAATTCTAAGATTCGGTAAGCTGTTCCGTTGACAACTTGCATTAACAGCTTACCAGAACGATATGTTCCAGAAGCAAAAGAAGTCATTGCAGTAGCAGTTGTTGACGATGTAGTGCCAGTGAAGTTATAGTCATAGGCGATAGAGTCAACAATATCAGCACCACCATTGAATGTTGCCTTACCAGTGAAAGTAGAAGTGCTTCCAACAGTTAAGATGTTAGTAACAGCAACAGTAGCGTTACGGATTGTAGCTGTACCAGAAGTAGCACCGATAGTTAATGTGGTAGCTGCACCAGCAACAGTGGCAGTAGTAGCAGAACCTAAAACTGCAGATGCGTCAAGAACTACAGTACCGTTAATCTCATAAGACTTACCTGTAACTAGGTTAAAATCTTCCGAAGATGTCCATCCAAGAGAAGACCAAAGAATAGTTTTATCTGTTGCACCTTTAAGTCTGATACCACCACCATTGGCAGTAACATCAGTAGGAGAAGCTACAGAACCCAATTCGAATTCAATATCATCAATAGAAGTTACTGTTGAATTAATTGTAGTAGTTGTGCCGTTTACAGTTAAGTTACCAGTGATAACTGTGTTAGCGTTATTAATTGTTAGCGTACCAGTTGCCGCACCGATAGAAACTGTAGTTGCTGCGCCACCAATGTTTAATGTTGTAGCATTAGTGTTGAATAAAGTAGCTGTCCCAGAAGTAGTGGTGATATCTCCACCATTAACTGCAAGGTCACCTGTTAATGTACTGTTTCCAGTAACAGCCAATGTGCCAGATAATGTTGTATTACCTGTTACACCTAGAGTACCACCAATAGTAGCGTTATTTGTTATAGCTACTGTAGTGTTACGAATCGTAGCTGTACCAGAATTGCTAGCACCGATTGTTAATGTAGTAGCTGCGCCAAATGCATTAACTGTTGTGGCAGTAGTATTGAACACATTCTGTGTAGTTTGTGTTCCAATAAGTGTACCAGTATAATCTTTAAGATTTGTTCTGTTCCATTGACCAACTTGAGTCGCTCCATTACCGCCAGCATTTTCTGCATAGAAATCCAAATCACCATTTCCAACTGTCGGTGCAGTTTCAGCGATAATGTATGTATATCCGTCTACAGACTTTACGCCACCAAGAGAAGACCACGCACCAGCAGCATATCCTTCAAAAGCGGTCTGAGAAGAATTGTAACGAATCATACCCACTGCTGGAGTTGCAGGACGCTGGGCAGTAGTACCAACTGGGATAGTCCAATGGCTAGTGCCAGTTGCTGCAACGATATCTAGTCCAGCAAGAGAAGTGCTTGATCCACCCAGAGGGATTACAGTACTACCAACTGTAACATCAGCAGTTGCCCATGTTGGCGCATAACCAGCACCAGCTGATCGTAAGAATGTTCCAGATGCACCAGCAGTAATAAATGTAGTTAAACCAGTATCTTGTTGGATAACCAACTGACCAGCAGAACCACCATTAATGTTAGTAGCATATGTAGCGTTAGTTGCAGTACCAGCAGTAATAGAAGCTGCATTAACCCATGTCGGTGCACCAGAACCACCAGATGTTAAAACTTGTCCAGAAGTACCAGCAGAAGTTAGTGCTAATGCAGAACCAGTAGAATAAGCAATTGCACCTGCTACTGCGGTTAGTGCAGCACCAGTACCACCGTAACCAAGAGCAACAGCAGTACCATTCCAAACAGAGTTTGTAGATAAAGTTTTATTTGTTAGTGTCTGTGCAGAAGCTGTGTTGACAACTACTGCTCCGCCACCAGCATTGGATCCGTCGTGTAGACGCAGGGTTTTAACTTCGGTATCGTATGTGATTTCACCGATAGCACCTGTAAAGGCATTATTCTGGGTAGTTGTGCCTCGTCTAAATTGTACTTGTGTTGCCATTTAACAATTCCTTTTCTTATATTTATGCTTGGGCTTCTGACCAGAACAAATTCAAGTTAACCTTTGCAGATGTTGTTGTGTTTAGGTTTTTTACAACAATAGCCAAGACATCTGGACCATCAGGGAAATTACTGTATCCACCAATAGCCGAGTTTGATAATTCTTTTAGACTTGACAGATCAATTTCTGCAAATCCATTTGGTTGTCCAAGAGTGGAGAAAATCTGTTCTCCAGGTTGTGCTGCAGTAGTTGTACTGGTAGAAATTTGTGCAAAAGATGGTTGTGAACCCAATGCTACAGTGTTAACAGAATTCCATGTTAAAGAAGCTGCATCAATATTTCCAGGATTTAAAATACCATAAACTTGTACAGACTGGTCTGATTGAATCTGTAATTTTTGTAGTAATAACTGAGAACGATTAATTAGATCTCTGTCACCGAAAGCACCAGCAATAGAGTTTGAAACAGAAGGTGCTAGTCTTAGGAAGAAAGCTGTTCTATCAGCGTTTGCTGCAATAGTTTCTCCAAGGTCTGCATAGTTAAAATAGTAACCACGATCTGTGTCGAAACCACCATCCATAATATATGAAGAACCCCAGTGGTTAATAACTGGTGCAGCGGTACAGCTAATTAGAGTTACAGAGTTATAGCCATTTCCAACATTATGCACTGCAGCAGCTCCGCCTGTAAACGACTTATTAGATCCTCCGATAAACATATTAAACGAAGCACCACGAGTGCATCCTGTTAATGTATTACCAGATTTACCTGTATAGGTAATAACTTCATTTTCAATTAATACAGTGCCACCATTTGACGGGAATCTAGATGCGTTAACAAGAGGAACTGTTGTTTGAATATTGGTCATCGTAGATGCTAATCTATCAATAACAGATTCATTAATTGCCTGGTAACGAACTGCAGTGTTACCAGAACGCATATATGCTTCATCGTTTAAATTATTCTGTTTCATACGATGAGCTAGAATCATATTACCATCTGGTCCACGGCACATAAAATCAATAAAACCAGCACCATACCATGAGAAAGAAATGCCCATCATCTGCATTTTATTCAGATTGATGTTGTATCCAGAAATACCAGTACCATCTAGTTTATCAATATTAAACTGTGTATGGGGAATTCTTTGATCAATAATTGTTGCAATTTTAATACCAGTTGATGCATTGACACCACGATATTCTGGGTTAATAGTTAATGCAGTATCAGAAGCAATAGAACCTACCATATAAGTCATACCACGAATAACAATTCTATCTCCAACTTTTAACTGCTGGGTAAAACGAGTGCTGCTTCCTACAACAGCCTGAGAACCAGGACTTACTGTAACAAAACCAGACAACTGATATGTTGAAGATCTTCTAACAACTGCTAGTTCTTGTCCATCATATTCCCAGAATAATCCGTTCTGATCATCGAATGGACCAACACGAACTGATGCTCCGTGCCAGTTTTTAACTGTTACACGAGGTAAGTTTGTAATAACTGCATCAGTAGAACCAAGAGTGTTAGAAGCAGTATATGTGAATGTGTTTTCGTTTGTTACACCAGAAACACCATATGTTCCATTGTAACCAGAAGTGACAACACCAGAAATGATAACAGTTGCTCCAACTTGTAAACCATGGTTTTGTTCAGTGGTTACTGTTACAGTAGCACCTGGAGTTGTTGTATTTGCCGAAATTTGGTCTAAGTTAAGGACTGGATTAAATAAAACACCAGAAGTCCAAAGAACACCTTTACCTGATTGATAGCGCATGTATTTCTTAGTTTGACGAGAAATAGATGCACCATGCGATGGTAAGAATGGACCAAGTGTAACACCACCATCAAATGGTCTGTGAAGAGCGAACGCATCGGAACGAACATAAACGCTGCCAGTTAAACCTGCGCTTGTTACTGCACCACCAACTCGAGCAGTAAATTTAAATGTAGTAGTTGTTGGAACTTGTTCAGCAAAAAAGTTGCCACCAACTAGATTGTGATTTGTACCATTTGATGTAATAATGTTAGCAATAGGTGCTCCAGGTACTAAACCATGGTTGGCAGAACAAGTTACTGTAATAACAGATGGGTTTGCTCCATCTGATGTAATACTTGAAACTGGTAAAGCAGCACCAGCATAAAAACCACCACGACGACCATAAGTAGAACCAGTGAAAATTGATTGTCCATTTGTACCAACGATACCTTTAGCGAAATATGTAAAGGTTGTTGAGTTTGGAACAGAAGCAATAATAAATGCACCTTCTGCTCTTGCGTAGTTGCTAGCGTTACCCAAACCATAAACGATAACTGGATCTGAAACATTCAATCCGTGTGCGGCACTACAAGTAACAGTAATAATAGATGGTGTAGCACCATCAGTTGTAACATTTGATAAGAACAGGTCTAGACCTGGTTTTTCGTAAATACCTGGAATACCACGAACTTCAGTATAGTTTTGCCACTTAGTAGTTTGCAATCCATACTCAAAGTCAGCGTCAATTAACGATTGGGGATTGGCAACACGCATCCTTTCAATAGCATCAACACCGAACGCATATGGTCTAACAATATTACCAATTTGTTTTGGCGCATCGGTATAGATAGCGATCTTATGAGTCGCTAACATTGAAGAAGTATCTTTAGCGAATGTTACTGTAGTAACACCATCTTGCTCAGAGAAGAATGTTGTATTATCAGCTGAATCATATACTAAAGTACCAGAACGAGTTGGATCACCAATCGCATAAATGTTTTCTTGTGTTGTTTTATTTGCAACAATTAGAAGTTGTGTTTCATCACACTTTCCAGGAAATTTGATTGTACCTTCACCTGCATCTCCAGGTGTAAAAATATATTTTTCAACTAATTGACGAGCCATTTTATATCCTCTTTAGAAACCAAAAATAATTGCATATGCGGTATAGTCTGCTCGAACAGACTGGTCTAAGTTTTCTAGCGAGACGATACCATCTACTCGCAATTGACCCATGTTATAAATGAATGCTGCAACATCTGTGACTAACCCAAGATCTTCTTGGATACCAATAATTAAATCAGTAACCAAACCCAAATCTGATTCAGCGTTTGTTGCAAAAACAGCAGAAGCAACTGCAGTATCTGGATCAGCATTGATCCAGTTAGAACCATTAAATTTTAAAACTTGTTGCGCTTCAGCTGAAGTTATAACAACATCTGTTAAGCCATCTAATGTATTTGCTGTCGGTGGTTGCCACTGCATACCACTGCCAGTTGATGTTAAAATATAACCATTCGCTCCAGTACTACCACTTATTGTTAATGTACCAGTAATAGTAGGGTTAGATAGGGTTTTATTTGTTAGTGTTTCTGTGCCAGCTAGTGTGGCAAAATCACCATCTGAAAGAGCAGAATTGAATTGAGCAACAGTACCTGTTAAGGTATTGCTGCTCAAATTTATAGATTTATTTGTAAATGTCTCAGTTGCAGAAGATGAACCAAGAAAATTTATATTATTGGAAGAATTTTTAAAATACAGTTTACCATCAGCATAGTTGACTGCCAATTCACCGTATTCTAAGTCAGTAGTTAGCGGGACTTTTGCGCCAACTGACGACTTCTTGAGTATAATTTTGTTACTCATTCATCTTCCTAAAAAGGTTAGACTGGGAGTAAAAACTCCCAGTTAATTGCTAATTTTATCTATTTAGTATGTACCACCATCGATGTTAAATCCATCAAGAGTAGATGTTGCTGCACCAGCACCAGTAATATTTGTACCAACATAAACAGCCTTAGCAACAGACAGACCGCCAGACATAATCACGCCAGCAGAACCGATTGCAGTTGCATCAGTAGTATTGGATAAAGTGATAACACCAGATAGAGTTGCTGCGCCAGAGAATGTTCCTGACAATGCACCACTATTAATAGTTGGTGATGTTAGTGTCTTATTTGTAAATGTTTCTGTGCCAGCTAATGTAGCTAATGTACCAGTAGTTGGTAATGTAACACTAGTTGCACCAGTTACAGTCAATGTTGTGGCAAATGCACCAGATGTTGTAAGGTTGCCACCAAGAGTAATTGTTTTACCAGCGTTATTAACTCCAGTACCACCATATGTTGGGTCAACAATAGTACCCTGCCACACACCAGTACCAATGGTACCAAGAGTTGTGATAGAAGATTGACCGACATATGTAGATGCAATATCAATCGCATCGGCAGTAATAGTAATTCTATTGGCAGTACCAACTGCATCAATAGTATTACCAGTCTTAGTTAAACCTGCACCAGCAGTGATCTGACCAGCACCAGAGAACTGAACCCAAGTGATTGCAGTAGTACCGATGGTGATAGAACCATTGTTAGTACATACAAATCCGTTGTCAGCATTGTTAGTACCTTCTTCAACGAAAGTAAACATTCCTGGACCAACTTCAACAACAGGAGTGTTGGAGTCAGTATCAACTGCACGAGTAAGCACCCAGTTTGTAGAAGCAGAACCAGTATCTGTAACAGTATAGATACCGTTTTGTAGACCAGTTGTTTGATCTTTAACAAGAACTCGATCTCCAGTAGATAGAACGATAGAGTCAATTGTAAGAGCAGCTTGAGTGCCAGAGTTAGTGAGAGTAGCACCAACACCAGAAGATCCGTTGCTGTAAGTAGCAGTTAAGTTTGCAGTAGTTGCAACACGAACTGAATCTTTAACATCTAGACCAGTCTTAACAGCATCAACATAGTTCTTAGTTGCAGCGTCTGTAGCTTGGGTAGGTTCAGCAACAGAAGTAATTCTCTTGTTTCCAACATCAACAGTACCAGTACCTTGTGGAACAAGGTTAATATTTGTATTTGTTCCACCAGCAGTAACAGTAACCGCACCAGCAGCAGTAACACCTCCGTTAGCAGTAACTGCACCAGTGAAAGTAGAAATACCAGTTACAGCTAGTGTAGAAGATAGAGTTGTAGCACCAGTAACACCTAAAGTGCCACTTAGAGTAGTATTACCTGTAACACCAAGAGTACCACCAACAGTAGCATTATTAGTAATTGCAACAGTAGCATTACGGATAGTCGCTGTACCAGTTGTAGCACCGATTGTTAGAGCAGTTGCAGCACCAGCAAAGTTTAGAGTAGTAGCTGTAGCATTTAGTAGGTTAAATGTTGTGGCAGTTGTAGTAAGGTCACCACCATTAACTGCCAAGTCGCCTGTTAAAGTAGTATCGCCTGTTACAGCAAGAGTGCTTGAAAGAGTTGTGGCACCAGTAACACCAAGAGTAGAACTTAGTGTAGTTGCTCCAGTTACACCTAGTGTAGAAGATAGGGTAGTAGCACCAGTAACACCCAATGTACCTGCAACAGCAGTATTACCAGATGTAGCATTAACAGTAAACTTATTAGTGTTTACTGTTACATTACCTGTAACATCTAATGTGCTTGAAAGAGTTGTCGCACCAGTAACACCTAATGTAGACTGTGCAGTAACCGCACCAGTTAAAGTAGTTGCTCCAGTTACACCAAGAGTACCAGCAATAGAAGTATTACCAGAAGATGCAGTTACATTAAACTTATTAGTGTTTACGGCAAGATCACCAGTAACACCAAGAGTAGAACTTAGTGTAGTTGCTCCAGTTACACCCAGAGTACCAGAAATAGTTGTGTTACCAGAAGCAGAATCTACTTGGAATTTAGTTACAGTAGATCCGTTTTGTACTCTAAAGAATTCAGTGCCAGCAGTATCAGAACCAACTAATGTTAAATTAGAGTTAAATGTTGCACCGCCAGTATAGGCAACTGCGCCAGTTACATTTAATGCACCACCTAGATACAAGTCACCAGCGATACCAACACCACCAGCAACAGTCAATGCACCAGTAGTAGAACTAGTAGAAGCAGTAGTTGCATCTATCTGAGTAGTTGCAACTCCAGATCCAATACGGAATAAAGTAGAAGTTAAAGAAGCTGATAGTACACTTGACGCACCATTAGCAGTATAGAATCTTAATGTGTCGTCTGAGTCGCCTGGATTTAATTCTGCAGAGATATATGTTAAACCATCAACTGATTTTACGCCACCAAGAGAACCCCAAACAGTTCCTGAGTAACCTTCAAATGCAGAAGTAGTAGTATTATAACGAATTGTACCTTGTACAGTTGGACCACGCTGAGCAGTAGTTCCAACAGGAATTACAACACCATTTGTACCAACAATAGAAACATATCCAGTGCCATTTGGATCTAGTACGATATTACCATTGGCATCAGTAGAACTGATAGTATTTGTGCTACCAGTTAATGTTAAGTTACCAACATTAATTACATCGATTTTACTATTTGCGTCAACAATAAGGGCAGAACTGGCAGTTAATGTGCCAGCTGCATGATCGAGCATATCAGTGAAGTATTTACCACCGATAACCACATGGTTTGCAGCATTGCCAGCGGTTTCTGTACCCATACCAATGTATAGGCGATCACCACCATTTGAAATTGTACCACTTAAGGCAGAATACGCTAACTCACCAGCACCGAGTGTCGCTGGATTTCCGTTTGTTGCAGAGCGTTTAATTCTAATAATAGATGCCATCTTTTATTCTCCGATTTAAAATTCTCCACCTTCCATGTTCTGCTTATCAAGTAAAGTTGAAGCAGACCACTTGGCAGTGTTGTTCTTATAGATTAGCAGTGCGCCATCGGTTAAACCAGTTAAATCTACATCAGCCATATTCTCTATAGAATTTGGAACAATACTAGATGAAGAAACTATTAGCGATCCCGAATTAGATCCACTTCCTGTCGGGTCATCTACAGTAGCAATGATGTTTGTATCAGCCATCTTTAGATCTTTGTAATCTCTGGGTTAACAATGACTAGACCTTCTACGACACGAGTCTTTTCTCCTCCTGGAGCTGTAACTTCTAAGTCGTACAAGTATCTACCTGCGGGGATTGTTCTGGATGTTTCAGAGGCAAGTTCAATACGAACTCTTCCCTGAGTCGGATTACTTATGGAAGTAGTGAAGTTATACGCAGTCGATGACTGGTAAGACTTTCTCATTTGAGAAGCAACAGTATAGCCTGTCAGATCTAGCGCAACTCCATTGGCGCTAGATACGGTGACATTAGTTCGGAAAAACGACCCTTGGTCTATGTAAAGATTGGTTACAGTCGCCACTTGATAAATCTCCTGATTGTACTCAGTTATTTATAAACCAGGAGATCTTGCGATTATATTGCAGCGATAGGGATAACCTTTTTGGCTTTTCTGGTTTTTTCGGGTTTACCATTAACCCACCAGTATATATCTTTTCTATCTTGTCGTAGTGGTCCTTCTATGTACATGGGAGTCCAACCACCAGTCATCATTTCAATAGCAAGAGTGAACGGTAAGATATTATCACTAAATGCGTTATTGCAAGATGCATCCCAAAGTTCTTTAGTTAAGAACATGCATGCACCACGACAAATATGCAGGACGGGACAATTTGGACATTCTTCTCTGTCTGACCAATGTGTAGCAGTGTTTAATTTAACATTTTCTAAATCAGAAATGTGTCCAATTTTGTGGTCGATGCCAGATGGATTTTTAGCAACAGCACTTACATTCTGACATGTTATAACATTACCATTTAAATCTAGCGCAACAGCATCAGATCGGTCCATACCACACTTTTGTGGTAAAGATTCTATTCTAGTGCCGTGAAGAATAGAATTAATAAACCCTTGAGTTTTGTTGTTAATAGCACCAAATAACTTAACTTTACCATCTCTAAGTTCATTTAATGCGATATTTCTATATCTAATTTCTTCTTCTTCATCTAACAAAGAATTGGCTAGACCACCCTCGTCATAAGCATCTACAAATGTCCCCTCACCAATTTTTAAAAATTGAACATATTCTTCACCAATATTAGTTCTAACAAAATTAATAAAGAATGATTCAATATCTGCACGACTAATGTTTTTACTATTAATCATTGCGTTAAACGATGTTTTATTATAAGGAGCCAACTGTTTAAACAGTTTTATGATAGCTGCTTTAGAAACAGGATCTTCTAAAGGATCTGGTCCACGAACATATTGTCCTGGTCCGTCATGAGAAATACCAACCCAGAAATTGTTCTTTTCTAGCCATTCAATTTTCTCATCATCCAATAAACTACCATTAGTAATAATAGATCTGGTAGCATTTGGGTATTTTGATAAAACTGCTTCAGCAAGAGGTTTAAGAGTTTTCCAGTATACTAGAGGTTCACCACCCCAAAACTCAAAATGTGCACCAGCACCCATGCCGTCATCACCACCCTCGAACCATTTGTGCATATTATTAACAAATGGATCTACATCTGATGGATTGGTTTGATCAGCGTGTGGGACAAATCTTTGGTTGCAGTAATCGCACTCAAAATTACAAGAAAGACCCAATTGGATCTTAACTGTTTTTAAGTTTCGTTTACCGTGGTTTATTTTTGCAGGTGTCACAACATCAGGTTGCGTTAAAACTTCAGGTAAAACCTGAGTTCCATCTTCCCATGTTAATGTGCTTAAAGAACTATCGTATATAACTTTTCGTTCTTCTTCTTTGACTGGATGCCATACTGTAATATCAAATTTTGCCATGTTATGTTTTCCAAAAATGGGGCATTGCGCCCCATTGTAATTTACGAAACTGTTTTAGTATATCTACTAATTCCAGAAAAGTATTTATAACCAAATTTAATGTCGATGTTATCACCAGAAGATAGACCAAATGTGTTAACTTTTAAAGTACCTTGGCCATTGTTCATGATAACTCTAGTTTTGTTTGTAGCACCAATAACTGGTTCTACAAATATTTCTGTGACAGAAGTATCAGAACAAGTAACATTTAAATCTACAGTTTCATCTGGACCAATTGAAGTGGGTCCAGTAACAGTTATTGTAGCAAGTAGATCTTTCCATGATGCTAGAACATCTGTTGTACTAGGATTAGTTTCAAATACTGTTATAACTGGAGTATCTCTTGGCAAATCATCTATAAACATAATAGTTAAATCATCAATAGTAGATGTTTTTGATGGTACAAAAATTCTAATCGGGCTATAATAATTGTTGTATTCTTCTTTAAAAATACGACTATCTTTAGATACAAGTGTAGTAGCACCTACATTGATAATATCTTGCTCCGTTAATACATATGATTCAGGATTTCCGTCTGCTCTTTTATTTTTAACACAAGAATCTTTAATCGCCCAGAGTGTCTGATCTCCAAATGCCGTATTTTGTGATATGATGCTATAAGGAATTTCAAAGTTGAATAATGTATTATTATCTTCTTCTCTAGTAACTAATACGAATATAGAATCAGAATCTGTTGTGACAGAAATCTTAACAGTATTGACAGGCGCCTCTAATTCACTAACATCACCAGTGAATGACTCGAAGAATAGATTGTATCTACTTCCTTCAACGAATTGTTTTTTAAATGTAGTCATTTAAATTATCCTTAATTAACAATTGCAGTTGCAATTGAATCTAGTAGCAGTAACAACACCCTGAGGACCAACAATAGAAACATTGGCACCTTGAGTGGTATGGTTAACGCTGCCTGAGTAGTTACACTGAAAATCACCACAGTTATTACAGTTAGCCAAAACACCCTGGAAGTTTAATTGACAATTTGTTGCATTCACATTGATATTGGTTGTACAGTTGGTTTGTTGATGACCAATACCATAAGTAAATATTGGTCTAATTTGTCCATTAAGGTTAGGGTTTGATGCTGAATTTGTATAAACACCATCATTAGAAAATTGACTTAGCGCTGTTGGTCTACCCTGAACACCAGTCCATGCAATGTTTGTTGCAGTTGCAGCATTACCACCGATGTTAGTAACAATAACTGCACCAGTATTACCCTGAACAGATGTAACTGGAACTGAAACGATAACCGCACCAGTATTACCCTGGACAGATGAAACATAAGAGGTAACAGCGATAGTTGGGTTACCAGCAGCACCATCAGCGTTGGTAATAGTAATACCAGTACCAGCTGCAAGAGATCTTAATGCAGCAGTGTTTGCAGCAGTTTTAACATAAAGACCAGCAGTACCAGTTAATGCAGCGATTGCAGCTAAGTCACCATCATAACCCTGAACATCAGTACCGATAACAACACCTAGTGTAGAACGAGCAGTTGCTGCATCGGCATCATCGATAAGAGAACGACCATATGCAGAAAGAGTTGTTGTAGTAGCAGTACCAGAACCAGTAAAGTATGGTAGAGCGTTAGCTGCAGAAGTAGTAGAAGCTAAGGCAGCAAGTTCAGCGTCATATGCCTGAACATCAGTACCGATTGCAAGACCGAGGTTGGTTCTAGCACCAGCTGCAGTAGTAGCACCAGTACCGCCACCAGCTACAGCCACAGTATAGTTGAGGCTAGAAGCAACAGAAGCTGTACCAGTTAGGTTAGCAGTAATTGTTCCAGCAGAAAAGTTACCAGAAGCATCACGAGCGACGATAGTCGAACCTGTGTTTGCGGTAGTTTGTGTTAATCCGTCTAGTAAGTCGGCATCTAGACCAGAACCAGATCCATCTACAGTCAACAGTTTTGCTAAAACATCTGCTGCAGTATATGCTGATGAGTTAAGTTTAGTTCCTACTTCAGTATTAATGTTCGAAAAGTTATTATCCACCTCTGTGTTGGTAAGTGGACTTCCTTTAGTCGATCTTAATGTAATAGTTGCCATTTAAGATTCCTTTTTAGTACATTCTATTTATTAGCCAAAAGTTGGGTCAAAAGAGATTTAATCTCCGAAAGTTCGTTCTTTATGTTATTTATTTCTTCTGCTTGTTCAGTAATCTGACGATTTCTTTGCAGAGCAGCTTCTCGCTGTTTTATGTAATTCTCATAGTCGGTTGTATTGGTGTTGAGGATAGCTCCATTAGAAGTATCCCTAACTAATCCCTCATGACCAGCTACCTTTAAGAATTTCATATTATGCACAGGCGATTATTCTTAGATCCTTGATTCTTGGAACAGCACAAGAATTTGTAGACTTCATAACGATTTTAACCACAATATTATCAAAAGGAATCATATTCTCTAGGTCATAATCAACATCATAGAAAGTCTCATCTCCTAGCTCAACTTTTGTAATTCCGTTTCCAGAAGGGTTCGCTAAAGTATATTTAGTTGTTCTTAGTTGAGAAGAATCACCAACGCAAGTCTTGTAATAAATTGCAATATCAGATCCACTAGGTACATTAGCAGCCAGTTTGATTCTGGTGTATGTAGAACTTAGGTTCAGTTTAACTGGGCTAGTTACATACTTGCTATATGTAGAACTTCCAACTGGAGCAATCTCATCTACAAACAACTCACGAAGCTGTACAGTAGATCCTGACACAGAGTTTTCGCTAGTTACCAGAGTGTTGAGAATAATTGTACCTGTTGTACCATCATCTCTATATCCTGTTACTAGGAATGTTCCGTTATTATTTGTAGTTGAAGAAACAGTAATATACTTACCAACAGCTAAGTTAGGTAATAAACCACGAACTGTAGAGTTAGTAGACTGAATAGAACCGCTGTTTCCAGCGTATTCTAGAACAGCAGTACCGTTTTGTGCTCTTCCATATGTATGGATAGGAGCAGAACCACCAAGTGTACCACTTTGTGTCACTGTATACAAGTTTCCAGTTGTTGTATAATATTGAGTTCCAGCTGCTGCTGTTGCACCTGAAGACCATGCAGTTCCAATATTTGCAAAAGAGAACGCACCTGTTGCACCTGTGAATATAGTCTTAGTATCCAAGGCTGAAACATTTATGTTTGTTTCTAGAGGATAGTTGACCTTATTATTAATACAAATTAGCGAAGCTCTTGCTGTGTCAATAACTGGAGATAGAGAATCATTAGTAGATCTCATGTATACTGTAAATGTAGCAGAATCTGCACCAGCCATAAATGTATTTTCATTTATCTCAGAAGCAATCATTCTTGGAGAAGTGAAATAATTATTCTGTTTATTTAAACATGGTGTAGCGTAAGAATCAATGCTATATGCAGTTTGTCCTCCGTCTACTGATCTTCCAGAAGTTGTTCTGACATAGAAAGATGTTGTGGTGTCAGAGAAATTCTGCATCTCAACAGTAGGCATCAATACATCATACTGGATATTCTTGGTTGCATAGACAGCAGATCCACCAGCATATCCAGTTGATGTTGCATTTGTTGTAGTGGTAATGGTATATGAATCCATATCAACATTACCAATAGTTTTATCTGTATTGAATTCAGCCAACGGGATACCATTAACTGCTGCAGCAACACCTTTAATATTTACCTTAGAACCATCTGTCATTCCATGATCTCTATGCCATACACGAACAGTGTTTGTTCCAGATACTGTTTGGAATGGATCTGTTTCTAATAATTGATATGGTGTTACATCATTTACAAAATCAACTGTACCAGTTACAGAAGTATCAAATTTAGCACGATAGATGGTAAATTTAATGTCTTGATTTTGCTCTGGTGTCCAAGTTGAAGCATTCTGTGATTTAAATAGAACACCATTATATGGTTGAGCAGAGATTGTTCTTCCAGATTGTCCTGGAATTTCATCGCCCATATTAGAGATCCAAACTTTATAGTTGTTTGAGTCTGATACTAAGACGAATGCATACTCACCCATATCTTGAAGATAAACTGGAGTTTCAAACACAAATGATGTTGGAGTATCATAAGATGGAACATCTGAACCATCTGGTAATGTTACTGTGTTTGTTGACAGATTAACTTTATCTGGAGTTAATGTAACACGGCTAAATGGTAATACATTTTTACCTGGAGTGCCATTAATCAACTCACGGATTTCTAAAGTCACAGGAACGCTATCATCTTTAGTTGCAAAGAAAATATCAATCTTAGTGATGAATGCACCACCTTTATTCTCAACCAAGAAAGATTGAGCAAGTGGATCGTACCAACCTGTATCCGAAACTACTCTAGCATTAGTCTGCCAAACAGTCTGGCTATCAGTGATCATCTCACGAACTAATTCTGCGTTGCGAACAGCATTAATAGTAGTTTGTTTAGTTTCTAAAACACCCTCTGCATGATATACTGCACGACCACGAGAAGTAAACTGTCCATTAACAGTTGATACATCTATAAGTTTTAGTTCTTTAGAACCTGTTCTAAAGTGTACAGCATCTGTGTTAGGAATATTAAAGATAAAGTTTAATGCACCATTTGGATTTGTAACCAAAGTAGTTGGCTGTGTAAACGATACAACTGTTCCGATTGCACCGCTAACAGAACCTGTAATAGTTTGTGCTTGTCCATTAATTAATGTAGTAAAGCTACCATTAACATTAGCAAGATCTAGAACATATTTGTAACCAGTAATGTTTTTATTTGCGTCAAACTGTGGTTCTTTTGCAGAGTGTACAACTACAGCCCATGCAGTACCATTGTTATTGGTGATAACATCACCTCTGTTTAAGCAAACTTGAGAGTCGCCATTAATACGACGCTTGGTTTCATTACTATTACCGCCAACATTAGTCGAATCATCAAATGTTCCGCTGTTGACAGTATAAACTAGTTTTGCGCATGGTGTAATATATGAAGAAATGTCTACGCTATCAAAATATGCCCAGAAACGAGTGTTTGGTTTTAATCCTTTAGATTGAACTAGAATATTTCTAGAACGAATATATGGGATAACTGCAGTAGAAACTACTCTATCGCCAACAGTCTCATAGTCAACTTTTTGTACTAAATTAGTTTCAATACCAAATCTAGATTGTCCGATCTGTTGAGCAGTAACCTGTACTTCAACAACTCTTCTTCCACCACCACCCTCTCCGCCAATGTCAACTTGGAGTGATTGCCCAGATGCAGAAGATGTAACAGTTTTCGTACCACTAGTGCTGACAAAAGTTACATTTTGAGAAACAGGAACACCTGCCCATTCGTTCTGCCAAGCAGACCAAACTGTACCCAATCCATTAGTACCAATTTGTCCAGAAGCAATGGCAGCATCACGAACTGCATTATAGTTTCCTTCTACATTATTAATTAGGTCTGGCAGTCTCTCAGTCTCAAACCATTCATCTGATGGTGGATTGATAGTTACATTACCTAAGAATGTGAAAATAGCAAACGGATTGATATTTTCTAAACGAGAAGCATAATCTTGTTTAATTAGAACTTCATTTGATAAAATTGGTAATGTAATAATATCGCCATTTAATTTGTATCCAGCAGAAGTTCTTTGTGCAGTTAATGTATTTTTCTCTAATAGATTAGAGTTATACATTGTATAGAAAGGACGAAGTTCACCTTTCGCCATATCAATAGAGCATTTATAATCTTGAGACTTTGTGTCTGCAATAGTGCTACTCTTAAAATTATCTACAATGAAACCATTTTTCAATCTATCCAAGCCAGTGCTATCTGGAATTTTTAATGATTGAGTTTCAGTTTCCAATAACGATAATGAAGTGTAGTATTCTAAGTTATCAATTCGTTTTTCTAACTTACCGATATCACGCATAGTGTATCGTTTGTTTTCAATTTTTTGAACTGAAACAGAATCTTTGGTAGTATCAAATGTGTATGGTTCATATGTTAAATTATAAAGAATCATACCAAGTGATGGTGCCTGTGGTTCTCCAGGAGTTAATGATGGTACACCAGTAATAGCTGAGAATTTACCATTAACATCAAGAGAAATTTTATCTTTTCTCTTTAGATAATATGTGAATGAAGCAGTTACATCGATACCTCTCTTTGGAACACCAGTGATAGAAGCACCAGTTCCCAAGAAGTTTCTAACAGTACCACCAGATTTGTTTGCAACTTTTGGTCTAAAATCTAATGAATCTCTTACGAATGATGGGATATCTTTATAATCTACTGCAGTGCTGCCTGTTGCAGCATTTGTATATGAGTTAACAGAGAAATAGTCACCAGCACCATGCTCAAAATACTCATATTCTACAATGATAGGATTTGATGGTAGAGCATATGATTGCTTTAAAGTTAATCTTGCTAAATCATAATGAGTTAGTCTTTGTCCATTGTCAAACTCATAACGATCTGAAATATCTACAGTATATTGTGCATAAGTTGGAGTGCTGCCAAAGGCAACAGCTGGAGCCATCTTAATGCTCTTAATTTTAAATACATCAGCATGTTCAAGTAAAATAACTGGCTGTTGCGCAGCTGTCGCAGTAGTAAATGTATTACCAGACTGAATGCCAGTATATTGTGTTAATGTTTTAGTCTTTTCTGCGCCAGATTTAATAACAGATGCAATAACTGTAATTGAACGACCACTATAAGATGCACCCACATTAATGGTACAAGTAGATCCAGAAACAGTTATAGAAGCTGGAGTGAAAATAGCACCACCATCGGTTGCATCATTATTAATACAGATATAATTATCTGTTTCTGCAGCAGAAGCAAATGTTCCTGATGTGGATAAAGTTAAAGTAGTACCAGAAGCAGTTTGTGTGAATTTTTGATAAACTTGATATAAAACATCAACACTACCAGAAGATGCTAGTTCTGGCCAATAATTTATATTTGGATCACCATTTTTACGAACAGAACGAATAGAACTGTATGGTAGCTGGAAAATTAAACTAGAGTTTGTTGGTTCTTGTAGCTGTGTTTCTGCTCTTGTGTATCTTGAGTTCGTAGCAGTTAGGGATGTGTCTAAAGTTAGACTAGTAGCACTAGCAATACTTGCGATACGATAAACAGAACCAGATACATTAATATAATCACCAGCTCTAAAATCTGCAGTGAACGATGTACCAGAACCAGTAACAGTGGTACCAGCAGCAGTAACAAATCCTGTGAGATTATTTGTACTTAATGTGATTGGCTGGATGTCTGCTGTAAATGCCAAATTAGCATCAGATGATCCAGATGTAGCAGTTGCATAAATGCACTTAGCATCACGACCAAAATCATATCCTGGATTTATTTGAATATCAAATAATCCTAGTTTATAAATTGATGAATAACCAAATGGTTGAATATCATGCCATTCCATAAAACGAACACGAGCATAACCAACAATCTGTGCACCAGACGGAACTGATCCACGACCAGATGATCCAGAAACACGATTGTATATTGTTACACGATCTAATGTATCGATAGGAGGTGCATTGTTAACATTAGTAACAAGGATATAATTACCAACTGTTGCAGGAACAACCGCACCAGTTGACTGTAGATAATCTCTGGCTTTGTTTACTGTTACATATGTTGTAGAATCTTTTTCAATCTCATAACCTTGCACATATGCTTTACCAGCTTCTAAACCGATAGCTAATTTTGCTTCGTTAGCTCTTTGTGTAGCAATAGTTTCTGCATTGATAGATGTTTGTGCTGGTGGTTTGTTGATACCTCTGTTATATACTGGTGTTGGAGTGTATTCCCAGTAGATACCATTTGTTCCATCAATAACAGTTCCAAATGTATGAGTTGGATAAGAATTGTCGATAGATGAAGAAGTTCCACTATTCTTAGCAGTGTATGTAACACCACTTGGATTTGTTACTACATCACCTGCAAGATAAACAGTAGACTTAACCCATACACCACGATTATTATCACGGTATTCACGAACATCGATTGGAAATTCACGAACAGTGTAATCGCCAGACTCATCATATGTACGACGAGCAAGTTCTTTTGCTAACTCTGAATATTGTGTTTGATCAACAATAGTTTTAATTCTACCGTCAACGACACGGATCAATTCAACGAAGTCTTGATCCTCTAATGTATTAATATCTTTTTTGGTTAATGCTAGGTGAATAGAATAACGATGCGCACCAGGTGCTGCAAAGTTATAACTATTTTGTGCATTGTCCAGAAGTGTTTCATCTTCTTCTGGAGTTACTACAAATTCAGTCGCCAGTAAACCAACACGATATGACGGAGAACTGTCATATTTGTCTAAAGAAATGGTCTGGTCTTCAACTAAACAGAAATGTCCATTAACATAATAAACACCTCTTGAAATTGTTGCCAATGAACCCTTACCTGTAGCACCAGTTGCCAATGCTTGGAATGAGTATGTATTGTCTACTGTGCTGATTACTTCATTATCAGCAAATGTTTTAACTGTATTGCTAGTTCCTGAGTCAAGATAACGAACATAAATTGTAGTTGGTTCAGTGCTTTCTAAGTTTTCAATATGATAAACTTGTGCAGTGATTCCACTAGATCCAACAACAATTTGGTCTTGTAAAGAATTAACAAAGGTTTCTACTGCAATACCATTATAGATTGGCTGCAGCTTAACATAGTCAGCACCTTTATTTGCATTAGTGCTAGTTTCAACAGAGGCTTGCCCTGGAATAACCATGGCACCCTGCTTGAAAATTGCGTCGCCATGTCGTTTAATTTGGTTTTGAAGAATCGTCTGTAGCTGAGTTAATTCTCTAGCTTGTACAGCGAAAGATGGACGGAATAAAATTCGATAGAATTTATTGTCCTCGTCGAAATCGTCATTATACGGTTCGGTATTGAAGTCGATCATTCTTTTGCTCTTATCTCTAAGTTATTTTTTATTTATTAGAACTTGATAACAGTTCGCATGGTTACAGTTTGGTCCACTGTAGGAGTGAATGCTTGTTTATTATCGATAAACAACAAGTCACCAGAATATTTATCTGCTGTTGGCGCAGTAACCCCAGATGCACCAAAACCAACTGAGTTGGAATTTAAAAATGTAGCCCCAACAGTTGGTACAGCATTATCTAAAGACTGCAATAATGCGCCTGTAGATTTAACAGCAACAATTCTGAATCTTGGACCAGTTAATGAACCCATAGTCAAATTTGTATCTTGAGTGAATACTGTTGTGTCAATAGTTCCTGTTACAACATAACACGCTGATGCTAAAGCACTCTTAAGTAAAGAGTTTTCATTAAACGCTCTTGGATTTTTAATAATTCCAATTTGACGAAAATCGTTGTTTACATCAAAACCTTGGTTCTGATCTTTGGAAATATTAGAATAAAACATCAAAGTTCTTGCATACATACCATTAATTGGATCTTTTCCGTGTCCACCATATGGAGTAATTACTGCTCTAGCTGACGCTCCAGTTCCAGATCCAGCTGCGGTAATCGTCACTTTAGCCCATCGATATCCCTGACCATAATTAACCATATTTATTTTAGTTATAGAACCATTTTCTACAGTTGCTGTGGCTGCAGCGCCAGTTCCATCTCCTGTAATAGTTATAGTTGGCGCACCACCATAACCAAATCCGCCAGAAATAACAGGACAAGACATGATACGACCATCTGGTGTTAGCAATTCTGTGTTTGCTTGAAGTGTATCAATGTCTCCTGGAGATAAATCTGCAGTTAGTTCTGCTAGAGTTCCATCGCCTGTTACAGAAAGGTTAGCATAGGTATATCCAATACCACCATCATCAATCTGAACACCTACAATTTGCCCAGAATCAATTAATGGTATCAGCTTTGCTTCTGATTTTGATGTCACTGCATACCCAGTAGCACCTGCGCCACCTGAAACTGGAGAAATAGAAATACTAGGTGCACCAGAATATCCTGCGCCATATTTTAGTACTGCTGTACCAGTAGCTGGGCGACCAACATAATCTAACTTGGCTGTGCCATTAGTTGCAGTTGTTGTAGTTGCAGTTCCTGTTCCAGATCCAACACCAGTAGCAATAAATGTTCCGCCAACTATTGGTGTTCCAACATATCCAATAGAATTCCAAGCTGTTGTGCCAATGCTGACAATAGTATATTTAAATCCTGAAACAAAAGAACCTGCAGAAACATTCGAACTTGTCTGGTGTGTTGGTCCAGTAGTGCCAGTAGTTCCAGCAGTTAGAACAGTATATAGATTAGTGTTATGATATACTTGCTGTCCGACAGTCAAAGCAGTAGAAGCAGTCCATTGTGTTCCAAATTTTACAGTTGGAACAGAAGTATAGTTAGAACCAGCGTCAGAAATATGAACTTTAGAAACTGAAGTTCCACGCATCATTGATGTGCCAACAAAGTTAGAACCACCACCTCCAGTTAGCGTTACTGCTGGTGCACTTGTATACCCAGAGCCACCATCAGTCATATTAATTTCATAAATCATTCCATTTAGTGAGATGCTGGTAACAACACCACCCGTCACATTAACTGTTCCAGTCGCTCTCGTACCAATATACAAGAATGATGCAGAACCATTTTCTACAACTCCACTCTTATGAGAAGGACCAGTAGAAGAAGTCACACCAGTTCTAGAACATTGATATAAGTTATTGTTATGTTCTATTTTCTGTCCAAGAAGAACTGCAGTTGATGGTTGGAACGAGTTAGCAGTAGGGAATGGAGATTCTATTGTTACAGTTGCCCCAGCAGTGTATCCTGTACCACCTGCAGAAATTTGAATATTTTGAATTAATAATGGATCAGATTCTCTATATCCATCACCAGAAACTGTAATATTACCGAAGGTATAACCAGTACCACCATTCTGAATAACGACATTAATTAGTTGTCCACCAGAATAAAATTGAGATCTCAATGCATTAATAACTGGCATATACTGGTCAGTTAAAAATTTATTACGAAGAGCGATAGGAATACTATACAAATATTTCCACATGTATCCATCTGGCATGACAACTGGATCTACAACAGTACCGATTGGTTTGTAAGTAGAAACTGCATTGTTATTATTGTCTAGACACTTGTATACATTAAACTCATCTGTAATAACATAGCTGTTAGTGTTCTCTATCTTTTGTGCTCCAGAATATGCTTTAGTGATAACAGCAGTAGCAGCAGCACCTTCACCACCACCACCAGTAATAGCTACTGTTGGGACAGAAGTATATCCAGAACCCTTTGTGTTTATTATAATATTAGTTACAACACCATCAGTAATTTCTGCAGATGCAGTAGCACCCGATCCATTACCACCTGTTATTGTTACAGTTGGTGGGTCAGAATAACCAAACCCACCAGATATAAGATTAATACCTTGTACTTCAGTGCTGTATTGATCATCATACATATCCCAAATCTGACCAGAAACCCAGTCAACACGAGGGACTACATATGCAACATCAGTAGACTTTATTTCTTTCATGGTAATAATTTCATTACGAGTAGAATTCTCATAATAAATGCTGTCTATGGGGAATGGTGCAGCTTGCTCGTCATCCCAAGACAGTGTTTTACCAAGAAAGTAATAATATCTCGCTGATCTGTTTTGAATCTCATTAAACAACCCATCAGCAATAGAGTTGTGTAATGTAGTTTTCAGCAATGAAGACATTTAAGAAACCCTAAAAATTAGCTTACTGTAACAACCCAAGTTACAGCGATAGAGTCACCAGCTGCCTTGTTAACAACTGGGAAAGTAGTACGGCAAAGTAAAGTGCCTGCAGAAGCAGCGTTAAAAATACCAGCTTCAGTGATAGCACCAGTGCCAGTGCCAGCTGGAAAAGTTGCAGTATATGTAACAGCGTTGCTTGAAGAAGAGCTAGATGCTAGCGTTACACGACCAGCTTCAGTAGTCAAAGTAGTTTGAGCTACAGCTGGAGTAGTTGTACCAGTACCGATAGCCATATGAGTCATAATAGCTTGGGAAGTACCTACCATGCGTGATGCAATAAAAGTCTTACCTGCAGAAACAACCAGGTTTTTGATCGCTCTTTCGTCTTTTACATTACCCTGTTCATCGAAAAGAGTTATAGTTAGATTACCCTTCATTTCGATTGTATCTTTTGTTTGATGTTCCATAGAATTCTCCTACCTATTAAAAGTTGATTTGGTTACCAACATACAGACCACCATCATTCAAGAAATAACCAGCTTCTGAATATGGATTAAAGTCTAAAAATCCACCACTATCAGTAGCTACTGCATTATTATCTCCTGCGGTTGTCTGCGTAGCGACAACATAATATGCACTTGGTAAAGTCGTAGTTAGCGAAAATGCTGGGGTCGTTCTATTTAGGTCAGTTGCGCTAGTGGCATCTGTATCTGAAATAGTTTGAACATCGCTATCTAGCGTAACCCCATCGTTCAGATAATGATTGTAAGTTGTAGAGTCGAATCGTTTAATAATACCAGCGTCTGTAGCAGAAAGTGTTCCAAGCGCAATAAATTGGATACCATCTCTAGCAGCAGTTGTTCCCCCTGCTGGCGCAGTAGCAGTGTATCCCATAGGATAAGATGGTTCTACTGCTGGCGCAGAATTATTATCTACAACGCCATCAAAATTAAATGTTCCTGTATTAAGATTTTTATAAAAACCAGCATCTGAACCAGAGAGTAGCGTGCCGCTCGTAGCAACAAACGCTGGATTAGTTCTAGTAGAATTTTGAACATCTCCGCCATCTGTTGGTAATACATTTTCTGCGTCTGCTGTTGAGTTGTCATTTATTAAGTGTCCAGCAGACAGCATTTTATAAAAACCAGCATCAGAACCAGAAAGCAATGTACCACTAGTAGCGACAAAGGCTGGATTAGTTCTAGTAGAGTTGTTTACATCTCCACCATCTGTTAGTGTTACATACTGACCATTGGTATCGGCAACACCACCATAATTTAAAGTACTATCGATAATTGGTTTGTTTATAACAAAATACGGGTCTGTTCTAGTTCCGTCAAGAGCCAGACCAATTTCTTGCATAGTTACATACTGACCCTCTGCACCACCATCATAGTTTAAAGTACTATCAATAATTGGTTTAGAGATATCAAAATAACGAATTGGGTCGCTACTTACAAGTTCTTCACGATTAGTGATAGCAAGAATCTTTAATAGCGATTCTAATTCTAAACTAATATCAAATTCATTACGAATATCATACTCACCAAAAATAGCCATACCAGATGGGTGTAGCAGATTTTTAACGATGGTTTTATAGTTGTCTAATTTTTCGTCAATTTTAATAACATAAGAGTACGCTTGGTAATAACGAGAGTCTTGGATGTAAATAGCGTCATTTAAAAACGAATCATTATTCACATAGTATCCAGGATATTTTGCCAATGCTCCAAGAGTACATTTGATAATAGCTGGATTGGTGTCAACAACTGTTGAGTCAAGCGAGCTAATACCGAATTCACGGAGAACTAAACCAACATAGGTATTATCACCAAAATCTTGCCAGTAATCTGACTGGTTAATTGTACCAACTTCAGCAAAACCATCCATACCTTCAGAAATAGAAAGATTATTACCAACTCTGGTAATAACTGTTCCAGCAGTACCAGCTAAATCTTGTCCAGATTGAGAAGATAAAGTTGTAGTGAAATCTGTAGAGTATCCAACACCAAATTTAATAAATTGTGCTCTAGTGATACCACCATTAGTATCAACCGCAGAAACTTTCATAATGGATCCATATCCATTAAAGTTTTTGATGTTGTAAATATCACCAACCTTGAAACCAGATCCAGGTTGCAATATTTCTAACTTGGTAGTTGTTGCTTGAATCTCTGCACTAAAATAAACTCCAGTATTATCGTCACGATAACGAAGACGATCACCAACAGCAATATCACCAAAGAATCTTCTATCAATTAAAAATTCGTAAACATCGTCAGAAACTCTAATAGCTCTTTCAATTTCAACTTCAACATATTGTCTGCGATCAACTAAAACACGAATAATTTTATTCGGTGTAACTACATCAACTAACTTGCCAACAATATCATCTGGACTTCCAGATATAACCTTAGCAAAAACTGATACATCTTGATTCCACTTACCATCTGATGCTCGGAGTAACTGAGTAGAAGGATAAGAAACAGTTACATCTTTATTGTACAGTATTTTAAATAGTAATTTTAGAGATGCTTCTGATCCCTTTGCGAGATACTGAGACTTAATATTCTTTAGTAAGAATCTAGTATCAACTGAAGAGTATGGTAAATTTGGAGCAAGTTCATTTTTAAAATGACGAATAAAAGAATCTAATGTTTTATCGATATCACGAATAGTTTTTAAATCTACTTCATTGTTTTGCAAATATTCGTAATATGCTTCAACAAAAGAAACAAAAGTCTGGTAATCCTCCCTGACGAACTCAGGGAGTTGTGATTTTACCAACGAAGAAACATTAGGTTTTGCTATCGCAGTCATTATGATCTACTTGAAGAGAATGTATAATTATATCCACCACGAAGGTCGCCTGTTGCTGTTTTATCAGCAATAGCTGTTACTGTTAAGTGATCTCTGGCAATCTCAGCAATTTGAGTTAGAGCAGAGACTACATCGTTTGATAAAGGTTTAATAGAAACTTCTAAATCAACATCTGCCAGCGCAGTTATATGTAAGTTTCTTATATCAACAATACCATTGTTGTAGTCAACAGTGCCAATTCTAGTATTCACATAAATTTTAACACCATTTGGTCCATATCTGAATAAACGAACATATCCTAGTCCATCATCATTCATATAATGAATTTCGTTTGAGCCAGCAATATAAAATCCCGTTGTGGTAAGTGAACCACCATTACCAATACCATCAGCAAAAATTGGGTTAATAATATTTAACAGATACTGTGCAGAAACATTATATCTTGGCACCAGTTTTCTACGAATCAATACAGTTGTGATGTTATTAACAATTGATGTCTCAGAGTTATCAATAATTTTTGATAACTTTGAGAATCTGAAAACACCATCAAATTTCTGTAGGTCAGAATCGTCATAATCAAAAATTGCATTTCTTACAATTGTTTCAATTTCAGAAGCAGAGCGAGTTGTTTCTTGTTCATTATAATAAACAGTTACATTTAGTGCAATATTTAAGTACTCTGGATCAACAATCTCAGGAATAATAGAAACTACTTTTCTGTTCGCCAAAACAGTAGACTTAATGTATGCCTTTTCTATTGTTGTTAGTTTAGTTGCATTATATGGTTTTATACAAATATATGTTTTACCATAGACAGGTGGATTATTATCTTCTCCACCCCAAACCGATA
>JACCDO012287851.1_pt1 | contig 29007 bp, 19 predicted proteins | sample 7446101 | NCBI WGS metagenome assembly JACCDO01 (sample SAMN15323440, study PRJNA562643) | freshwater metagenome | isolation source: river surface water | place: USA:Blue River Watershed | collected 2017-08-16
AGCAGTTGAAGTTGTAGCTGAGCCTGTTGTTGAACAAGCAGTTGAAGTTGTAGCTGAGCCTGTTGTTGAACAAGCAGTTGAAGTTGTAGCTGAGCCTATTATTGATGAAACTGAATTTACATTTGATATGGAAGATTCTGAGAGCTCACCCCGCAAAAACAATCTTTTTGCGTTCTTACAACAGAAAATCACTGATCTAGATAGCTTATCAAACAGACCTAAAAACAACTTGGTTAGATACGGATTTGAAACTCTGGAAGAAGTGTTCTTAAAATACCCCACATATCTTGATCTAAAAGAAGCAGGAATCAAGGGGTTTGGTAAGTCTGCTTTGAATGATCTCGCTTTGTTTATTAAAGAACAAGTCAAAAACATCACCGATCACTCACAATCTAATCTACTAGTAGATCAATTCATTACTAGCTTACCAGTGGACTTTAACAACGAAGAATCTACTGATGATACAAACCAAATTGTATTATCACTTGCTGAACCTGTAATTGAACAAAATGTTGAAGTTGTGGCTGAACCTATAGTTGAACCTGTAAATGAACTTGTAAATGAACTTGTAAATGAACAAAATGTTGAAGTTGTGGCTTCACCTGTAGTTGAACTTGTAAATGAACCTGTAATTGAACATGTAAATGAACTTGTAATTGAACAAAATGTTGAAGTTGTGGATGCACCTGTAGTAGAACATATTAAAGAAGAGTCCAAACCTGTTGATCCTGTAGAAGTAGAAAACACTACACAAGATAACCCTCAAGCTAAAGGTAAAGAGCCAGAGAGTGCTTCAAGTTTCAAGATTGTTTTGCTTGGTTGTATGCCTATCAAAGGAGTGGCTTTTGTTTGTTTTGAAGATCTTGTCTCTGGTTATGAGAAAAACGTAGAAGAAGTTAAACAAGTTCCTCATATTGCAATGGTTGAATATGGCAAAGGCTATGATTATTTAGCAACTGTAGTCAAAAATGACATCACACACAGCAAGTTTGATTGGTCTAAGGCTGTTTATATTTCAACCCAAGCACAAATCACTTATGCGAAAACAGTTCATTCTTTGATTCAAGCTGCAGATATTGTTATTAGAAATATTTAAAATTATATTGTATTGAACTTTGAATTATATATTTTATATTAATTAAGGGGTCAAACTGAGCAACCCTCTTGCCCGTCTACGCTCTCTTAGAATGTCTTTTACCACTTGACTTTTTCTTGCCCGCTTTGGAGGCTTTGGATGCACTTTTGGAGTGCTTTCTAGCTTTATGCTTCCTCCTTGGATTTGAGCGTTGTTCTTCTGCAATTAAAATTTGATTGGCATTGTTTGCAACAACTTCAGCGACATACACATTTTCTTCTTCACAGCAAGGTTGTGCAAAACCTTGAGCAAAAGCATAACCAAGGTTGGTTAAACCAAATATACCACCAAGTGCAAACCCAGCAGTCATCAAATATTTTTCTTGATCTGGCTTGTTTTCATATCTCTTGAAACCGTGGAAACCCAAAGCAGCACCATTGAGAATAGACAAACCAAGATTGATGAATTTAGAAGTACCTAGTGAACTTTCTTTATATTCCTTGCTTTCTTTGATTTTATCCATAATGGCGTCTTTGGCACCGCTTCTAACAACAACGTGTTCAACGCCTTTGCTATCTTTTTTGGTTTCAATGATGTCAGCGTCAGCGGGTAAAGTGAAAATACCTTGAATTTTGTTTTCCAAGAAACTATCGCCCACTGTTGCCAAAGAACCAACGATATAACTGGTTAAGAAACCAGCACCATTCGCAGCAACACCTTCTGCCCAAGTGTTTTCAACGCCAACACCTGCTCGTTTAGAATCCATTTTTTGACCAAACAAAGCTTTAGAAGCAGCATAAGAAGCACCACAATTAGCAGCAACTGTTGTAAGATAACCAGGAATGCTCAAGGTTTGATCTTTGAATACGAACTTTTGTGCACCTGATGTATCAGCTTGGAACATAGGAATTAATTGAAAATCATTATCACCGATTTGGAACATGCCGTCACGAGCTGCTTCAGTTTGATCGAAAGCTTTTTGAAAAGCATTTGATCTTTCAATAGCTTTACGTACAGCTGCTTGTTCAGGTGTTTCTGTATCGCCAAGACCTTTTTTGATATAAGAGCTTAGACCAGACGCAACTTGCTTACGGACAAGTCTGTCTTCTTTTTTTGTTCTACCCGCTGGGGTATTTAGCATAAACTTGGTTAAATCCATGATTAAAACCTTTCATTTTTGTTATTGTTTTTTATATATAATATTTTTTTTGAAAATCTATCAAATGTTTTTTTTCAAAAAAATCTATTATCTCGAAAATTTTCTATTTGTGTTGTGTATTATGTTCATTTTCTCATCTGGTAGTGGCTTTGCAAATCCTTGAGCATAGGATAGCCCAAGGTTACTAACACCCATAGCAGTAGTAATAGCCCAGCCCAATCCCCAGGCGAGATTATCATTATGTCTCTTATACCCATGATAACCATTAGCAAGGGCAATGCATCTATTGAGTGTCTTATTTATAATTGGATATTTAATACCTGGTAATGTTTTTTCATCTTCTGAGTAGGCACTCTCAAAATCTTTGATTGCTTTTTTGGATTCATCAGAATCTGGATTAGTCACAGACAGGTTTCTGGTGTAACCAAGATATGGTTGAATAAATGCCTGATCCAATACAGCCGAGATAAAACCCGACCCCAATCCAATTAAAACAACATCTCCCCAAGAACTCTCAACACCGTAATCATCAACTGAGTTTGATGTTTTTCGTAGAGCCATTTCACTAAAAGCCAAACCAATACCCTGTAAGGAAGCAACATTTACAATTTCAGATACTGTTGATGCAGTAGATGCTTGCATTTCTATTGCGGGAGAACCTTCTTTAGTTGTGGAGTGCTTGAATATACCAGATAACGCAATTGCCATTTTCAAATCCTTTGGTTTGAGTACGAATATCTGATATTTATTTTGATATTTCAAATAGATGGTAGTCAATTTTTTTGTTTGTTTTCTTTAAATTCATGTTGACAAACTACTGGAAAAATGATATGAATAGTATTACCAAGACGTAAGACACCTTGGTGATCGCATGATTCAACCGAGTTAGCGGTAGGGTAAAAAAAAGCACCGATTCCTTGTGAGTTGGTGCTTTTTTAATTTATAGTCCTGAACTTGCGTTATCTGGATATAGCACTATATTTAAATATTGAAATTGACAAACCAAAAATTTATTGATATTATCGGCTTTGACATATCAACTAGAACAAAAAACTTATCACAAGGATAACACATGAGTGAAGTGCAACGAATACTCAGCTTACCGATAAAAGACACCAAAATTCCAGATCTCACAAGTTTTTTCAAAAAGCCAAATGGTGGGATGTCACTTAGACCTATCCAATCCGAGATTCTCTATACTGCCAGCCAAGCACAAGGTCTACTAGGCTTAGTGGGGGTGGGGGAAGGTAAAACCCTAGCTTCTTTTTTACTACCGCAGGTGTTGGCTCAAAATGGGCGTAGTTTGTTGATTATTCCAGCAAATATGCGAGCTCAGTGCTTAAAAGACTGGGAAACATATTCAGAACACTTCAAACTCCCTGCTCACATGGAATTACGAAGTTATGAGGAAATCTCAACAGCTCCTAATCTGCTAAGGGCCATTGCACCAGATGCTATTATATGCGATGAAGTGCATAAGTTAAAAAACAAAAAATCCACCAGAACTAAACGACTTGCTAGATATATCACCCAAAGATATCGTGACGGAAATCCCGTGAAATTCGTTGGATTATCAGGAACAATTACATCTACTTCATTACGTGATTTTGCACATCTAGCAGCTTGGGCACTAAGAGAAAAGGCTCCTACTCCGTTGTCTTATGCTCTAATTGAGAGATGGGCAAATGTTATTGATCGTGATGCAAAGCCAAAACAAGCAGATAAGATATCTATGCAAGCCCTGGTTCAGAAGTTTGGTGGTGATGAACGAACTGCATTTAAGAAAAGATTGATTTCATCAGAAGGTGTTGTGACTTCTATCAAAGGACGACCACCTTGTAGTTTAGAAATGGAAGAGCGTATTCTGCGTAATATCCCAGATCCCATCATCAAGGCTCTAGACCATGTAAATCAAACTTGGCAAACTCCTGATGGAGAAGAATTAAACTCTCCCCTAGAAAAGACTAGAATTTTTAGGCAGTTGATATGTGGTTTTTACTATTTCTGGAACTGGCCTAAAGGTCAGGTTGATACTGAATGGATGAAAGCTAGAAGTGGTTGGAATAAGGAGATTAGAAACTATTTGAAAACTGCAAAAGAGGGTTATGATAGTCCTTCTCTAGTGAGAAACGCTTGTGTAAGACACATTACTGGTAAACAAAAAGAGGATCTACCTAGAGAACTTCTAGAAGCTTATTTAGAGTGGCAGCCACACTCACACAAAGAAATGCCTCCTGTAGGTGCTCGATGGTTATCTAATTATTTGATAGAAGACATTATATCTTGGGCGAGTACTCAAAAAGAACCCCCAATAATCTGGTATGAACATATTGCTTTTGCTGCACGATTGGGGCGTTATACAAATTGGCCAATATTTGCTCAAGGGACAAAATCTGATAAAGCATTATTATCAGTGAATTCTGCAATACCTGCAATTGTATCTGCAAGGGCACACGCCACAGGTAAAAATCTGCAGGTTTGGGGTAATCAGATCATTGCAAATCCTTTGTCAGATGGTGCTCGTTTTGAGCAATTACTTGGGCGTTGTCACCGTAATGGTCAACAACGCCCTGTTGTTACAGCAACGGTATATAATCATCGTATTTTTGCTGCTGCATTAGCACAGGCTCGTTTAAGTGCCAAGTACATTGAAGAGTGTACTGAACAAGAGCAACGTCTAAATTATGCCAAATGGACTAGAGTAAGGATTTAATTATATAAAACAAAACTTGATATTTTAAAATAAAGTATTATATATTGCTTTGTGATTATTTTCTTTACACACAAAGGATTATTTACATGAGTGATATTAATTTAGAACTACCTGATTATGGTTATGCTTTTTTAGAGCCACGTTATTTGTTTGATTCTGCAATCAGCAGTTTAGAGTCTAACGCTGAGAGCAATAAGATTTATTACAACCTCAGTAAGGTACAGGATATTTGCTTAAAGCACTATAATGAAAGTACATGGCAAAGACTTTTAAAGAAAGTAAATAATATCAAAGAAGTAATAGAACTTATTTAACATCCACAAAAAATCACATATTTTTTCATTTAATTCAGAGGTACAATAAATTGACAAATAAGAACCATTTTTTTGAGGTACTCCGATCATATATCAGCAAAAAACAAGCTATGTCTCATTATTTAGCGTTTGCTAAAGACAATCGTTTGGTCGCTTTTATGGGGAGTGACAAAATGAACCCTTTGATTATTTCAAAGAAAAGTGACACCATTCCTAGTGATCTATTCATAGAGATGAAACAGGATATGCCAAATATCGACTCATTGATAGATGGATTAAGCAATATAGACAGCTTTTTAGAAGAATCTAAAATTGAGGAACCTAATGTATATGTAAGTTTAACTGATGAAACAATAGAAAGAATCAATCAATACTACGAAGATATTAATGAATCACTAGATAAATTCATACAAGAGCAGCCAGATGACAACTATGATGCTTTAAACAAAGCAAAGCTTGATATTATCGGAAGTGGGCGTGTATTCTTCCTATTAGATCTGAAAAAGAAAAGTATGCGTTTATCACTGGAAAATATCAGTTCCTTTCGAACCAATGAGAAAAAAACAAAGATAGTATCTCGTGGGCGATTATATGGGCATTACACTTATGAACCTATACATGTTACTCAAGACGACGGAGTATATGTGGTGGAAAGCATTGATACTAACGAGTATCCTACGATTTGTTTTGAATTGGATTTATTGGACTTATACTTGATGTTATCAAACAATTTAAACATTATAGGGCTTCTGGATGGTGATAAAAATACATGTAGATTAGGAACAGATTCTTTACAAGTGAATGACTATATATGCTTTTATTCCGATGAAAACGAGAATAAGAGCCTATCTTTCTATTGTTTATTGCTTCCAAGTTACTTAAAATAAACTCAATCTAAGTGGCATCTAAAAATTTTTTAATTTTTTTTAATTTTTTTCTTGACAGTTTTAAAGTTTGATGTTATATTACTTTTCAAGACGTTGATGAAGAAACTAAAAGACAAGTTTTTTAAAACAACCAACAACGACTAGAAACACAAAAACTAAAACACTAAAAAAACAAAGGACTTAAAGCTATGGCTAGTTCAATTTTTTCAAAAGTCGCTGAGGCACAAGCCTTAAACAACTCCACATACTTCACTGAAGGCCATTACATTGTAGATATTCAAGACGCTTTCGTTAAAGAAAATCGTTTAGGCTTACAAATTGCTATCATCGAATGTAGAACAGTACAATGCACAAACCCATCAGTTCGTATCGGCTCAAACGTATCTTGGATTTGTAAGTTACAAGGATCAGACATTGGACCACGTGATTTAAAGACACAATTCTGTGGCATCGTTAATTGCAGACCAAATCAAGTTACTCCAGATTTACTCGAAACATCATTCACTCCTGATGCTGCTACTGGCGTTAGTCCTTTGGCTGGAAGAAGATGTTATGTTTATGCTTATCCTGTAACCACAGAAAAAGGCGGCACATTTACAAAGGTTGAATTCAGAGGTATCGATGAAAACAATCCAGCTCCTGATCTAAGCACAATCAAAGCTCCTGTAGTTCAACAAAATTCTGATAATGATGTTGTAGCTAACGGTGGTAACATTCCATTCTAATCGCTAGATTAGCGGACTAACGATCAAGTAGTTGTTTTCTTGATTAGACAAAAAATAAGTTAAGCCCCATATTGCACTTGCAATTTTGGGGCTTTTTTATTATAAAGACTTGTAACACACGACTCAAACGACTTAAACAAAACCTTAACCACCATGAACATCATTTTTGAAATCTTAACAGATTCCCCAATTTCAAGTAGAAACAAGTACCAAGGTACTTATGCTTGTGCTTTTTATATTCCAAATGATAAAGATTGTGATATCAACACTTGGCTAAGTAACCTGCCTTTGATATTCAACAATCCTCAAGCACACTATGATGACTGCCGAGATTTCAATATCTTTATTCCCATAGATCAAAGCTTTTTGGGATTAGTTACAAATAATGTAGATTCAATATCATTATTTAAATGGATTCTAAGAAATACCAAGCACAAACTAGTAAGTAGTAATATTGCATATCAACTAACCAACCTATGTGCAATAGATTCATCTTGTGTTAAACCTATTCTAGCGTCTCTAAACAAGGATCGTTTTCATTGCCTACACCTAAGAGATATGATGCTTGATGTTAAAGCAGGTGGCGATATAGATAGTCAAACGACGAATATATCCAAGAATGAAGATCACTTGAATCATATCATAGGAAAAACTTTCAAAAAACTACCCCCAGTTTATTGGGAAGATACTATTATTAGTCGTATTATGTTGGAGTTAGAGAATGAATCTTTTCGTTTTAATGATCAATCTCTGAAACAAACAATATTTATCCCATATTTGAATACAAAGATAGACTCGTTATCATCCGAAAATGCAAGAATAAGGGCATCTTTCGCTTTACACTTAATATCTCATAAAGGAATTAAGGTAGATGCAAGAGAGATTCATAACTTAAGATCTCGTTTATTACCCAAGCTGCATAGTATTGAGAAAAACCTTGTGGATTCTGGTTTTGCTCATTATAAGAATGATGGTAAAACAATAGACAATAAAGGTTTTTCCTTAATCCATAAAGACAATAAAGCAATTCAAAAATATTTAGCTAGCCTTCCGAACGCAAGTAAGACACAAAAAGGCAACTTTGAAATGTCAGCAGACGCTTTATTGAAAAGCAACAATCAAGCTCTGATAGATTATGCGAATTTTAAAGAATCTCATATCATAAAAACTTATCTCCCATTTCTAACAAGTGCTCTAGATAGCATAGACCATGTAGTCCATCCAAACTTTTCTCACTACTCAGAAACTGGGCGTGTCAATGGGCGTGATCCTAACTTATTGAATCTACCTAGAGAGGGAGGCGTTCGTAGTTGTTTTGTGGCGAGAGATGGGTTTTGTCTTGTGTTTGCCGATTATGATGGTGCAGAAATGAGAACCTTTGCCCAGGCACTTTTGGATATTGTTGGACACTCTAAACTAGCCGAGAAATACAAAGAGAATCCAAATTTTGATCCTCATAGTTACCTAGTTGCTGAGTTTATGGGTATTAGCTACGATGAAGCGATTGCTAGAAAAAATGCCAATGATAAAAATGTAAAACAAATGAGACAGTTGATGAAAGCAGCGAACTTTGGCTTTATGGGTGGGCTTTCATCTAGTAATTTTGGGACTTATGCTCGTGATAGGTATGGTGTTATAGATATCAACCAATCTAAAGCAATGGAACTATATAGTTTCTATATGCGAGTTTTTCCTGAGGTCAAGCCTTATTTCCAATGGATAAAGAAGCAAACAATGAACCAAGATGGGATCATGGATGTTGTACTTCCCAGAAGTTTAAGAGTATCTGGTGGAAAACAATTTACTCAAGCTTGTAATTGCTTTGCTCAAGGCGTTGCTTCTGATGGAGCACTGAAAGCTTTGTTTGATATTACTGAAAAATGTTTTGACACTAATTCATCACTATTCAAAAGTAGACCTATACTTTTTATACATGATGAAATTATTACAGAAGTACCTATCGAACAGGTTCAACAGGCATCTAGGGAAATAAAATCTGTCATGCAAAGCAGTATGGAGTTCTATACTCCCGACATTCCTTCATCTTGTAGTGTGGCACTCGCTACTCGTTGGTATGAAGGGGTCGATACTGTGTATGATGAACAAGGTAATTTGAAAATTTGGCAACCTAATTAACTCATATAATTTAATCACTTTTCATTGACTTTATCGGCTTTTCCCTGTAATATAATTTCACTCTCATGTAGATGAGATTGGTTCAAAACACACAAAATGGAAAGACACAAAGTCCATGGAAAAACATTTACTTCATAACGGATACAGTCCAAACTCGATCAATGCTATTCTAGATAAACTAGATTACCTACAAAAGCTCACTAGCAGTTATACTGGCTTTTCTGATTCTGAGCGAAAACGCTTAGAGGTTTTATTAGCAAAAGCTATTGAAAATGATCAAGCAGAGAGTGTTGCTCTATATAAGAATGAGTTAAGTAACCTTGACAACCTAAGAGAAGAGTCAAAAAAACTATTGAGTCTTACTGAAGCTGAAAAGAGCGATCTAGAGAGTTTCTTGTACAATGAAATTAAGCAAGTAGTACAAGTCGATGATGGTGGTTTTGTTGAACTGCGTGATTGGTTTGGTCAGGATTTATCTATTATCAATGCTGCAAAGATCACTTATGCTAGATTCTGCTCCGAAATGACAGATAAAGAGATTAGTTTATTAAAATATTTATGGACTCATCAACATACCGCTCCTTTTCGTCATGCAAGTTTGACTTTCAGGGTTCGTTGCCCATTATTCGTTCTAAGACAATGGCAAAAGCACCAAGTTGGTTGTGCCTGGCTATTTGATATGGGAGAATCATCAGGTCGTTATGTAAAACTAGAACACGGGGATTTTGTTCCTACCACTTGGAGAAAACAACATCCAGTGAACAAGCAATCATCTTATGGTTTCTTGGACTCAGAAAATAGCCAACAGGCAACAAAAATACTAACTGATCTCCAAGAGCATAGTAAACAGGCTTACAAACAACTACGTGAACTTGGGGTATGTAAGGAACAAGCTAGATTTACAAATATGCTTACTGTATATACCGATAGTCAATGGACTGGCAGCTTACAAGCAATTTTACATTTCCTATTACTTAGGACTCATCCTAACGCTCAATATGAAACAAGAATGTATGCGAATGCTGTTGCAGATATTGCCAAAATCAAATTCCCACACACAATGGCTTTGATAGAAGATATATTGAAAGAGAATGTAGAAGCTTGTCAGACATTGAATAATAGTATAGACATAAAGCTTAACTCATAGTATAATTTTTAAAGTATAAGTATCTAAAAATACATTAAATCATTGAAAGGTTTATTATCATGCATCCATATCTTGGTTTTTATGATCAAAACATCTCAAAACACTTAAGAGGAAAAGCCTCTGATACAAGAAAAATCCTTGAAGCTTTATTAAGTAAAGGTAAAAGCAGTTTTTTTATTGTGATTATAGGCACACAAAACACCGATCAAAACGGAGACCCAGTATTACCACTCCCTATGTTATTTGACAACTTGATCAATGCAAGAGGGTTTGATGGTAAGTTGATTGTGATTGATGCCGATCCAACAGATTTCAAAGCTTTGGCACAGAGAACATCGGATAAGACTACTTTGGTTCAAGAGGATTATGTAAGTGCACTACATAGTTTGGCTGCCAATCAACAAAATGATATTGACTTGATTTATTTTGGTGAATCTGGTGATGTCAAAAACAAGAGTTCAGTGATAGCTTCTCGTTCAATGAAAGCCCTACCAGTGATTCAAGATATATTGTCAGATAACACTATTGTTGTACTAGATGACAAGCAAGTAGAATCTAATGTAGGACAGGAATTGGCTACTACTGCATCTGAATACGGCAAAAAGCCTTTGGTAAATAATGTGTTATCAGGCTGGAGTTGGTAGAACTGATGGATAAACTAGAAGCTTATGTACAAATATGCAACATTCTATCCCAACTATCACCATGTCCTAGGGCAAAAGTGGGGGCAGTAATCATAAGACCAGAGCGTTGGTCACCACTATCTACAGGATTCAATGGAACACCACGCAAGAGTAACAAGAAATTGTGTGGCGGAGATTGTTGTGAAAGAGACGAAAGGAAAATACCATCTGGACGAGATACTCAAATTGGATGCCACCATGCGGAAATCAATGCTATATCCAATGCTGCATTTGAAGGAGTTCGTCTAGAAGGCTCTTGGCTTATATGTACAGCCCCACCTTGTCTTATGTGTGCAAAAATGATACATCATGCTGGTATTGAAAAGGTATTCTATACAAACTCCAATCCAGAACGTTGGATATCATCTGATGGGTTGGATTATTTGAGAGAAAACAGCATAATTATTGAAAATATATAAATTTTATTTGAATTAAAAGAGTATAAATAAAAGAATATTGTGTATAGTTATATTTACAATTTTCATCAACTGGGGAATGTTCATGACAATATTTAATGTTACAACAAGTGGTAACGAAATCCTGATTACCGATGGTAGTATTAACTTAAAAAACATTGATATGCCCTTGTTTGATGGGACTCTAAATACAACACAGTGGATCAATGATATTTTTTTTAGGTTATATCAAAGAACTGGGTCAGGGGTGGGATCATATTCATTTTCATCAGTCAATTGGGCAACTCTAAACAATCATGACATAGGAATGATGCTTGCTACAATATTCCCCAACCTCTATAACAATCCCAATATAACGGCAATCCAAACGGAATACCCAGAATTTACACCTCTGTTTGCTAGATTAAATGGACAACCAATAGGTAGTGGATCCGCTTATAACTTCGCAAATACTTTTGATCAAACGGCTTTTGGTACACCTGCGAACTTGAGTAACAGCACTACTTGTATATTAACTCATTTTGGCATAGGAAACATACTAGATGATTACATTCCAACAGGAGGAGCGAGTGCTGGTAAATATGGCATTCATTTAACATCTTATGATCCTACCGATACATTAACAAGAGATGAAAGTTTTTATACTGGGGCTTTGGCGGATGTAGGCGTTCAATATATTATCTATAGCAATTTACTTTTTGACGCCTTTTCTAACTATGGAAATGTACCTGGTGGAATACAACCATTCCAGATGCTTGCGATGTGGCCTCCAATTTCAAGGTTACTAAAAACAGTTGAACCTACAAAAAACCCAGTTTTATATTTGAATGCATTAATTGATACAATGTGGCTACAACGAGGTACATCGACATATTTCAATAGAACTAGTCGCTTGAATACCACTTATGGGGCGACAGGCAATTATTTATTATCAGTTTTCAATTACAATCCAAGTGCCCCCAGTGGAGAATCTTGGGATATCCCAGTTTTTCCTTTGTTCTCATCCTTGTTTGAGCATGAAATTGTCACCATAGACTTACGAAACAAACTCCCTCTTGGTGTAACCTCTGCCGTAGATAATAATATAGCAATACAATACAATGGAGGAATCGCTCAGAATTTGAGTGCTCAATATGAATACACAGGGAATTTAGCGTTGAACAATAAAAAGGTGTTTAGAAGATTGATTATGTTGTATATCGCAGCAATTGAATATGATGTTGATAATGCTAGTACGCTGGGGCAGGATTTTATAGATGCAACAGAGGCAAAAATAACAGAGTTACATGGAATTACCCCAAGTACATTTTATCAACAAGCTGCGAGTTTATTGAATGACGGTGAGTATGCTTATTTTTTTAAGTTCGCATCACAAGTGGCTTTCACCCCTACTGGTGGATCACTAACGAATGTATTTGCATATTTTGTAAATCCATATATTACTTGGGGGGCAAATGTATTAGCCCTGCCAGTTGCATTTAATTTCAAAAGAAATTATGTTGCAGCTCAAACCGCTCTGTTTTCAAATTGTGCTATATTAAATACTCAAATAACGAATGCTTTGACGACACTAGGAATCAACAACATGACGAATGGGCAAATGAATGCAGTTCAAGCTTATGTATATCCGCCTGCGTAATTAAATTTCAATGTTTATAGAACATTGACCGCCAGCACAAGCAGCTTCTTGTGTAAATTTTGTATTATCATCGTATTCAATCATTGAAGTATAATCAACGTCTTGTAGTGTGCTCATTAGATGAGTCCATAGATTATAATAATGAATCTTTTTATCATAATGAGGATCATTTTTATCTAATTCATCTGGAGAATAAACCCTAACAAAAGGAGCTTGGTCATAATCATAATCACCGCTAGCCCCCAGCATGGCAACACCTGTAAAACTATCTCTATGTTGCCATAGGTAATCTTGAACGCTATCCCATTCGCTTTGTTTTACGGTAACGGTAATAGAAACATTATGTTTGAGCCCTTCGCAAGAGTCTGGACGAGCCCAACCATTTTGAACCCAGTTCTTTTGAGTCATGAGAGAATATTCTAGTAAATCAATTGCAGATACTTGGTGAGAATAGATTGCATTATTGAATTCCATAGGGAAAGCAATCACTTTTTGGTTTCTACCCCATACAGAATCAAAACAGGCTTGAGGATTTACACCAGCAAAATGCAAGAAAGGAGCGTCATTATCCGCAGATTGTACATGGCGAATGTATCTATTGGCATGAGCTGGATGTATTCCACTAGTAGAACCAAGAACAAGAGATGCAGTACCTTCTGGTTTTACAAGAGTAATTCTAGATGAACGATTGATTCCAAGTTTATCGCAATATTCTTGATTTGTCTTTTTTGCAATATCAGCTGCTTCTCTTTGGCACTCAGCGTTCAACAGTACGTCTTTATTCATCATCATGCCAGTGATGGATACGCCCAACAAGTTCTCACGTTGTAATATTTTTTGAGATACCTTTGTTAAATAACCAGGCTCTGAATATGTGGTTTGGAAAGTACCTAATACGGTTGCTAATCTAGTAGCTTCAATAAAATCTTCTTTAGTATTAACCAAAGCACCGTTAATAGAAGTTAAATTACAAGCTTGCCAACCACTTTCATAAGTATAACCTAGTGATTTATAGTGCTCCTTATTGTCTAACATATCAAGAGTGTAATTTTGAACAATATTACCTTGAGGATCAGTGATCAATAATGGACACATAGAGGCTTCAGAGCATGGGTTCAGACAATAATCTTCATGTGCAAGGAACAAGAATCCAGGCTCACCCCATTGTTTAGTACAAGAAAAGATTTTATCGTAAGTTTCTTTCGGTGTAGTTGGTAGAATGATCGCACTGATGTTGGCTCTAGCACGTTGAGGATTATCAATATACCATTCCCCAGTTTTTGCTTGCATCATCTCTTGATCATGTGCATCGAAAATACAGATAGTACTGCTTCTACGAATGCCACCTGCAATCACACAATCTGCCAAATACATCATGATGTCAAAGCATTGAATTGGACGTAACTTAGGGTTCTCGCCTTCATTGTTTAGTAATGCGGTTTCTAGCACAGCACGAATAGAGTCGATAGCAAATTCTAGGGCTTGATGTCCTGGTGCTTTACCTCCATGTCTCAATTTTGCACCTTTTGGACGAATCAAAGAGTAATTGAAATAGGGAACATCACCTTCGCCCAAATAACCTTGCATGAGAGCATGGACAGCATCTGCCCAGCCCTCAATACTATCATCTATTACAAATGTGTAACTGTTGCTAGATTTCTTTAGAGCAGGTAACTTATCTACATGGCTCTGACATACTGAAAAACCAGTGCCAGCACCACATAATAATAGCCACAAAGCTTCTGCAAAGAAACGAGTACGATCACAAAATGATGTGGTACAATTATAGATACGCCAATTTTTCTCTTCAATAGCACTGCCACCGAATTGAAGAGCTCGTTGCGATCCGATAATTTTCTTTTGCTTAAGAGCATCTCTTAATTCACTAAATACATTTTGATCGATATCTGCTTGTTTGAACTTGTTCTCATGCATATCCATCATACGATCAATTGCTTCGGTATATGTTTCTCTACGTTGTTTATTATTGTTATATTTCGCATATTTAGATACGAATACGAAATCTGAAAGCATTTTTATTATCCTTGACAAAGACACAGCCACACAAATGTGGTTCAGTCATTATAACATAGGGCAGGATAATAGGCAAGTATAACCCGAACTAAATAAATAAGCTTTTATTTGTTTTTAAATGAAAAAAACTTTGGCAATATATAATCAAAAATGTAAAAATTGTAAATAAAATAACATTGAAAAAAATGGAGAATAAGATATGCGTTTCTTAAGTAATTCTGAGATACAGAAACTAGATCAAATTGCAGACAATATTGTAAGTGGACCAAAAACCCAAGATACCAGAAAAAGTGCTTTGTTTTATCCACAAATGGTTGAAGAACAAGGGGCTATGAGTCCAGATGAATGGCTTGATCTGCCTAAATCAAGCAAAAAGATGTTCGTTTTCTTAATGATTTGTGCCGATTTACACTGTAAACATGGTGGGTATGAAAAAGCTATCAATAAAAAACCCATTCAAATGAATGGGGGGCTTGGTCGTGCTATATGGTCATCTAATTTAGCCACAATCAACGGCACTTTTGCACCAAAATACGGCTGGGCGGTACTAAACACCTACACAGGTCCGTCAGATCCACAATTATCAAAAGATATTTATATATTCCAACACTATGCAGAATTTTCTCAAATGGGCGAAAAGAATCCTAGTATTGCAGATCCTAATGTAAAGATGGAAGATGCTATCAGCGGTAGTGCGGGTGCTGGTGGTTACAATCGTGATGGTATTCTAGGACAAAGAACCATGAATATGCTAGAAAGCATGGTTAATTCAGGCTTTACCAAAGTATCATCAAGTGCTGTAAATATAGCTCCTGCTGGTGCTGGTATGGCTAGAAAGCTTGTAGATGCTTTATCTTGGCCAGCTCTAAATATGGCAAAAGATCGCCCTAGCGAATCTGCTGTGCCAGCAGCCCCACAAAATATCCCTTGTTCAGATATTGCAAAATCAATCCTCGAACAACCAGGTATTGAAAACAATCCAGCGTATGCTCATTGTTTCACTGGTAGTGGGCAACAAGCTTCTGGTGGAGGCTCAGCAGCAAAGCAGATTCCAACTAGCTGGCTCACACCTGTAATAAAAACTGCTTTGCAACAACCATTACCTGGGTTTCCAGGGTATAAGTTCTCTCCTAATTCAGTTGCCACTCTAAGAGAAAAACTTCCTCGTCTAATCCCATTGAAGCCTGGTCCTTTCGACCCAAATGCTCCTGACAATGACAAGCCATTACCATTTCCTGAGGCAGAACCCGAACAAGAAGAAATTGCACAAGCTGAGTCTGATTCTAGTGATGACTCATCAAGTAAAACCCCTGTAGACACAACAACAACAAGAAAAACTGAAGGAGCTACCCAAACTGAAACCGTAAAAACATCATCTGGCTTGTTCACAGATGAAAATGGTAAGTTAACACCTTTAGCTATTGGTTTAGGTTTAGCAGGTTTGGCAGGTTTAGCTTGGTTGTTATTATCACCAGGATCTAATCAAATCGAATATAATCAATTTGGTCAACCCTTACAAACATACGATGATAATGGTATGCCTATTATTCAAACTAACAAAAACGGACAACCATTACAATGTTATGACATGCAAGGACGCCCAGTGTCACTAACAAACAGATTCGGACAGCCATTACAAACTTATACAGAAGATGGTTTAGCAGTTTCTCGTAAAAATGATGATGGATCTGCAATGACTCTGTTTGATTTGGAAGGCAATATTGTATATGTGAATCAAGTTGCAAACGTAAGTGTCAATACATCTATGGTTCCAATGAATGCAAATTACGCAAATAAAAGATAATCAATCCATATTCAATTTTATTTATTAAGAACATTTCAAAATATATTTTCATTATTTAATACAAAATACTAAAATGAATTTAGTATTTCTAGATAGTGAGGTTATATGCAAAAACTTAACAAGCCAATTGCCAATCAACAAAATATGGCGGTAAATACAAGAACTTATAAGGGAACTCAACAAACAATCAAATACATGTCTGCTTTATCTAATGAAGGACAGGTATCTCCAAAAATAAGGCAATATGCAGAGCAAGTAATTCGTGAGGTTCAACCTAAGGACTATATGTCTGAAATTGCAGCTCTATATTATGATACTTGTAGAACTATTCGTTATACTCGTGACCCAATTGGTGCAGAATACCTACAACACCCAGAAGTTATTCTTCAAAATAAAGCAGCAGATTGTGATGATATTGCCTTATATCTAAATACCTTACTTAAATCCGCTTTGATGTCTGTTGGTAATGAAACATCTTTTACTACTGTTAGTTTTGACGGAGGCGAACATACCCATGTTTTTCTAACTGTTGTTGAAGAACGTTCTGGCAAACGTTTGATTTTAGATCCTGTTGCTGGACCTAAGTCCACAAAAATGGCAAACCAAGTAAAAGGTTTTACTCATTATAAAGCTTAGTTCTTTCACCTAGGATTATATAAATGGCAAATCAAAACAATTCCTTGATCAATAAACTGATTACTAAAGCACCAAAATCAGAATTAGATTTTCTAGTATCCAAATCAAGCAGTCCAATATCTAAAAGTATAATGGATGTGGTAAAAAACAAAACTCCTATTTATAATTTGATAGATATAAAAAAAACCGCTTACAAGACGCTAAGAACTTTTGTTGCGTTCCAAAATATGTGCAGCCTAACACTGCCAAACAACAAACAATTATTTGGTTCTCCTGCAAGTAGAATTAGCGTATGGAATCGTAATACCGAATTATTAAATCTAGAGTATTATCAAGGCTTGTGTTCAAGCCATGGTTTGTTATCAACAATGAGCCCTAGGGAAGCTAATCTAAAATTTCTACTAGAAAAATACAGTAGAAACCTAGATATGATTAGTAAGAATGATACAAGTCGCTCTCTTATGTATACAGGAGATTACTTTTTTCAAGACGCATTCCAATCAGGGTCTGTAGTAAATCAAAAATTGAAAGAGATTGTATATGGCAAGGTTAAAGTTGAGAGATTTCTCAAGGGAAGTAAATTTGTTTCAACCTTGTTCCAGCCAGTACTCGCTAACAATCCTTTGTCTCGACAATATTTAGAACAAAAACTACCAACCTTTCAATCCAGTTTTGATTCATATATACAAGGTGTTATCCAAGTATTGAACACTAAAATCATGGACAGCTTGGATGCTAGAAAGAGATTCGGCTGTGGCTTACCCGAGAGTGTTATCAATACTTGTTTTATGACTCCTAGCAGCCTAGCCAATTCTGGCGGATACAATCCATTTGACAATACTTGTTTGAATTTAGGTAAAAATCTGTTTGATATGGTTGGGGGGGTTGTTGCAGTTGGACCTTTGGATTCTAGAGATGTGGATAAATGGAATTATTCATTGAATACATTTTATTCTACAAAAACAATGAATCCAAAATTATGGGAGCTAAATACATACAAGATACCAACACAAGAAGAAATAGATCAAGCAATACCTCAGCTAGATTATGTCTGGGCTATGTCACAACATATCCTATATCAATCTCCAAATATTGAAAAAAATGCTGTTACAAAAAACAATAACTCAACAGCTCTAGATGTCAAATATGCCCTATACTCTGACAACAATACAACAAGATTGATTGAGACCTGTATAAATGCGGAAGTGGAAGCGTTTAATACGGTTTGTACAACCTTTAATCCTTATATTCGCACTTATGAGAACCCTTGTGCTTATTCTTGGATGAATTTAGACGATATCAAAGCCTTACATGGTAGCTTCTTGGGGAATGATGTATTACCCGATAGCACAAAAAGAAAGTTAATTGATGCCACGATATATTACAGATATGTAAATCAAAACTCATACCCAGTAGGTGATGATGTTACCTTAGAGATGATGTCAACGAACGATCCTAGTTCTACATTATTAGTTGCTCCACCAGCAGATTTAACAGATGGTAGAACAACGAGAACGGCAGACTTAGGTGGTGAATTTGCGAATAATATATTTGAGAAAAATTTTAGCATATTAACAAAATCACAAGATAACGACATTAGGGTAGATGCAATCAACTTGGTTGCAGACGATAATAACAAGTTTATGGATGTTCGCCTACCATCATGTTTCTATGAAAAGCGTGACAACAAGGGAACCATGAGTCAATTACAAACCAATATTGACTATGCCTTAGGATACAGTTCCAATTCAAACGTTGTATTACTAAGTCGAACTATTTTAAATTCACCAAACAATGATGATTTTGGCGTATTTAACGGTAAGAACGCCCAAAATCAAGCTAATACAGTTCAATTTAATAACTTATTGAACTTTAACACCAATTTCACTTTGGACACAGGCGATGAATTTGCTCAAGATGTTAAGATAGGTAGAAAAAATCCAATATCACCAAAACGTTTGATGTTTGATACTCTATACACCTTATTATCCGATAGCATGAGAAAATATGTGAAAATCATTAGGGATCAGGGTAACAGTAAGAGGCGTTGGAATAAAATCGATGAATACCATAGACCTTATCATACTAGAATATTACAAAGTAGCTTATTGAACCTAGATAAACATGGTAGGGTATTTCACACACCATTTATTTCTTACAAAAACTCCAATTATGTGAACCTACTAAGAGGGGTGATGTATGACAAATCAACTCTTGATTACGATAAGACACCTAAAGCAATCACAGGATCAAAAGATTTTTTGACACAACGCCCTTCACAAGGCAATGATTTAACTGACCCCTTAGTAGATAGCTTTTCCTATGTCAACAGCCCTAACTTCAAGCCATACACTGAGAACACAGAATTTCCTAAGCCTCAAGATATATACTTAACAAGAGGAGATGGTTCTATTAGCGATAGTGGTGATTCTGTCAGCAGATCAGAATCTGGGTTTGGAGCTACGATTTCAACAGGTAGTAAGAGTGCATATCGTAAAGAGCGTGATTTAAGAAAAGTGTTACTAACAAAGAGCGTATATAATCAATATGATCGAGCACTAGTAACCGATGGAATGAATCTCGATGCTTCTCTTCCCTTTATTGCGAACGGTCTGAAAGCTTTGAATTTATTTAAGGCGAATCGACTAACTTCTTTCTATGAACCAGCAACAGAGTTCAATGGATGCTATGCAAGATGCTTTGATCCATATCTAGATAAAGACATGACGCTAGACACTTTGTACTTTTATCACAAAGCTGCTGTGAATAACGGAGCACCATTTAGCCGTTTACTTGATAACCAAGAACTACCAAAGGGGGTTATAAGCAATTTAGTATTCAAACCATTAGTAATGAACCCTTATAACTGCACACCAATCAAAGGACTTAATTTGCAATTAGATAAAGGTTTCAATTTTACAAAGTATTATGAAACAAGGTACCAACTTAGAAAGGAATTCTATGCTATACGCTTTATGTCCTTATTGGGAAGCTTCCTGTCTCGTTATTTGGATGATCCTAAAAATAATGTAACACTAAATGACAAGCAAGGGGTTGTAATATTTGAAGATGCGTTCTCAATGCTTGCAACTAAATTGCTTAATGCATTCAATAATTGTAAAAACAAAGAAGCTTATAACTACTTCCTGTCTATTATAGATAGTGTATCTAATGCCGAATACCCCAGGGGTGAGGGTTTGATTCGATTATGCTTCTTTGAGACCAAACCTTTTGAAATATTATTGAATAGCGTTAGGGATTGGGGCGGGTATACCTTCCAATATGTAAATTCTAAATCCATGAATATTGCGTCTTGTTTAAGAAACTCAAAAGGGCAGAATGAAGGTGAGTTGTTTATCAATGAGCCAAACAATCCTAGAAAGATAGGTTTGCTTGAATATATTATCCGAGTAGAGCTTAATATCAATTTAAATCCTGGCGAGATAATTCCAAATGACTATAAAGAACGTGCCTATCGTTATGTTTGCTCGTTAGATAGTGCTCAAAGAGAAGAATTGGTTTCTCGTTGTGAAGCTGATTTACTAGCAACTGTGATGGTTTACATTACACAAATCACACCAGGAGCATCTCTCAATCCAGAAGTGAAGGATTATTTCTGTGGTATCAAAGGAAAAAAGAAGCCTAGGGGTATGCCATTCTTACCTTTCTCAAACCCACAGGTTTTAACTGAGTACCTTGCAAAAATACACGTAGAAGCAGGCACTGATTTATTACAAAAGATAAATGAGTTGGATTGTGAAGGGAATGCGTTCTCTCAGCAAGAAATTGAATCCACACGACAAGTGCAAGATAACAGTAGGACAAGCAACAATTCAAAAAACAGGATTGTATCGCCCCCAGTTACAATGTCAACTCAATTGAGTGATACAAAGAGCAATATGTCCTGGGGAGTTGGGCTCATTGGATTGTCTTTGATATCGTATCTTGGCTACAAAGCCTATAAACATAAGAGAGGAAAAAGATAAATGAGTGCGTTAAACTATAAACAAGTTATGCAAGATTTGATAAGAAATCCTGGTGGAGATTCTATCCAGAAAATAGAAGCTCTACTAGTTAACAAGAGTACCAGGGTTGATGATGTAAATAAAAATATCAAAGACCATGAAAAATTTGTAGAATCGCATGATACTACATTATCAGGGGATTTTGATATTACTAGTGTTTCCAGTGAAACTGATCAATCACAAGCAAAATCATTGGAAGATCAAAGCCCAGTATGGCATTTCTTATTGAGTGGTTTTGCAATAGGAATTGTATACTACCTAGTAACCAAGAAATAGTCTTGATTTAGTTCAATCCAAAATGTAAATTAAACACAAAACCAAAGGAGAAACAAAATGGGTTGTGGTTGTAAAGAAAAAAAAGCCAATGAGCTACCAAAAGATGGTTGTGGTTGTGGCTGTGGTCCTTCTTGTGATTGTGCCGATTGTCAAGAGAAGTGGCATGGAACTAAGAGAACTATGGGGCGTTTTGATGAATACCCCAGACCCAAAGCTGCAATGTTTGATCCTCGTAAAATCATGCAAGAGTGGCCTGAGCCTAGCGATGATCCGTTGATTCCTTATGTTCGTGCAAATGAACAAGGATTGCCTTATGAAATGTTGAACCAATATCGTGGGCGTCCAAACACACTTCATGGTTGGGATGCTGGATCAATATCTCTCAACGGTTTGACAGAGGGGCGATTGGTTAAGTCATCTGTTGCTAACTTATTGAACCTGTTGGCTGTTGAAGACTTATCAATGAAAGAGCTAGAAGCAGATATTGTGGAATATCCAGACAATTTCTTTCATGTTCCTGCAGACGGCAAAGTAGGTCAAAATGTGCAATATCGTAAAGTAAAAAAAGCTCCCAGCGTTGAAACCTTTTTCGCTTTTGTGCCTTTAGTTGTGAAAAATGGTAATTTGACGAATTATGAGTTTTTCATTAGAATGGGTAGTCCAGAAGCTAGAAGCTACTGGGATGATGACTCTGATGAAATAGTTGTTGAATCTGCAGAGAGAAAATTCGTCAAAGCAATGTCCGACTATCTAGGTATCTACAAAACCTATGATGGTTTAAAGAAAGAAGGACTTCGTGCCCTACAACAAGACTACCCTTTATATTTTGCTCATGGTGAGTCAGCAGATGCAAAGTTGTTCAAAGTTGGAGATGAAGGCAAAGCTTATTCTACAAAAGCAGAAGCATATAAAAACTTTGCGAACAATCTTTTGAGTTTCATTATTTCTAATGCGATGAGAAAATTATCTGAGGCAAGCACTTCAAAGGGAGCAAAAGAAGATCTCAAAGAAATGCTTAAATTGGTTATGCAATCTTGTCTAGATAAATCCAACTTACAAGATGTTGCTGATGGGTTGGCAAATGCTATCAGTGAAAGACTACAAAAAGACTACGAAGCAACAGAAGAGATATCTTATTACAAATACGAAATAGAGTCACTTGGTCCAAATAATATATTGCCTGTAGATAGTAAACTTCGTTCAGTATTCGATAAAAAGAGAGCAGATCTTACCGTTGCAATATCTAAGTTCAAAGACTCTTTGAGTACAGCTTTTGTTTCTGTAATTACCGAGAACAATCAAAACTTCTCTGATGTATTAAAAGGTCTATTGGATTATGACAATATCAAACAAGCTCAAGACCGTGTGAAAGAGTTAGAGAACCAATCACAACAATTACAAACAACAACTCAAACACAAAGCTCTGAATTACAAGCTAGATTGGAATCTCAACAAACAGTTATAAGCACACAACAACAAGAGATTGATCGTTATAAGCAAGAAATTGCGAGAAAAGAACAGGAAATTTCAGAAGCTAAAAGCCAAGCAGAAGCTCACGCAATGAGCGAAACAATTAAAACAGAGAGTGATACGAAAAATAAAACTCTAGTTGTCAGTGCCTTTGCTCTAGCTCTGGCTACTGGTGCTTTCTTTATTTATTCTCATAATAAAAAATAAGTATTTAGAATAAAAATATTATTCACGTCTATCAATAGATTCAAGTTTGTTCAAAATATCTTGCATTATTCAAGATCAAAATTTAGTATTTAATAAAACTTTGTATAATAAAACTGTTTTAAATGAGGTAAATATGAAAAGTTTATTCCCCAGTCTTGCTAATGTTCAAAACGAATTGAATGCAGAAGATGGCACCGATGTTAGAAGTTTCGTGAGTAAAAAACGCTATTTCAATTTTCCAGAAGTTGATAATATCAGCTATGGTCCCGCTCTATTTGCAAAAGAAATGGAAGAACATGCAGATGTTGCTGTATATCCAAACGATCCTAGGGCTCCACTACCTAACACTGGGTATGATATTATCACTGGGCTAGAACATTCTAGTGATTCTAGAGCGTATAATCCTCCAATGAGAGATAGAGCAGGGTTTAATGGATACAATGGCACACCACCAGAAGGTGAAATTCCTATTGACAGCAAGATGGTTGAAGATGTTGATTCCAATGGTGTGATTAGAAAACAAAATCTTGACATCATTAACATGACTGGTGCAGAGACCTATTCATTTGAAGATCAAACCAATCAATTCTCTAAGCGAAAAAAGCAAAGAAAAGTCCAACAAGACCCCATGCACATGGATGAGACAACTCTAGACGATGGTAGAAATATGGCTGTTAATTACAGTCCTAGTTTTTACGATCATAGTGAATACGGTACATTTGTAAAAGATACACCTAGACTTCAAATTGAAGAGTTAGGAACTCCTATTGAAGATATTGAGAGTGGTACTACAAGCAAAGTTGAGCAATTCAATCAATTACCTTTGTTTGATAATATCGGCTTTATGCAAAATCGTTTCACTCAATCAATGAACAACGCTCTAGCAGAACGTGATCGTTTATCCCAAGTGGGAACCAATTCAAAACGTCCTATGGGCAATAGTAGACAAGTATCAGGCATAGATGAAACCCAAGGGGTTGATTATTCTTTGATTCGTCAAACAAATCAAGATTCAATCAACCAACACCAATATCGTAAGCCTTCTGCATCTGCTCTAGATATGAGTGAAACCGAGCTAGATGATGGTAGAAACATGGCAGTTAATTATGCTCCCAATTTCTACAATCACAGTGAATATGGTACTTATGTTAATGATACCTTGAAGTTACAAATCGAAGAGGTTGGGACACCTATAGAACAAATTGAACAACAAACACGAAACAAAGTTGAGCAATTTGAACAACTACCTTTATTTAACAACCGTGGGTTTATGAACAATAGGTTCACACAAGCTATGAACACTTTCTTATCTGAGGAGGATAGATTGAGTCAAGTAGGTACTAATTTTCATCGACCAATGGGTATTTCGCCTAATTTTGCAGCTTCGACATCAAATAAGTACACCTATGATGCAACAAAGGAAGCAGATACAACTACAGAAAACACAAATAAGACACCAACAACACCAGCAAGTGTAGCTATGCCTGTATTTAGTTCAGTGGGCGAGATATTCTTAGTGTACAAAGTGATTCCTAGAGATTTTATTGCTCAATTACAAAATGCAAAGATCAAATACACAGCGTTGTTGAATGAATTTCAGCCAGCCTCAACAACAGCATCAAAGAATCAAAAAAGTCAAAGTATTGCTTTACAATATTCAAATGCTACCCCTCCTACTTACTCATTGAACAAAACAGGATTGAAGGGCGTTGAAACCAAAGCTACAAAAGACAAAGTAATTGGTTGTATCAAATCTGTTTTAACAACAATAGAAGCCGATCTAAGAATGGTTGATGTAATTATTAAGCCTTTGATGAGCGGTCAATTCAGTGGTGACTACAGGCTTTTCAACAATGACGGAACTATTTACAATGAATCTGCTTCACTCTTTGGATCAACTAAGGCAAACGCCATAGCCAAACTTGCAATTACTTTGAAGACTGTTCAAGATTTATCAAATGGATTCAATAAACAAATGCTTGATTGTGATGCTTTGATAGATGAATACAAGAACCCAACTCCTTCTTCCAAAGATAAAACATCTGCTAGAGGAAGGGGAACCCAATCAACATCCTATGCCCCATCTACTCAGCAGAGAGCAAGTGCAATAAAAAGCAAACGAATTGGCAAAGATGTTGAAATGACTCCTGTAGCCGACAAAAGATCCAGCACACAATCATCAAGCACTGCTCGTACATCTTTGGTGGATACACCAAAAGCAAGTAGTCAGTCTGCTCAAACACAAGATAGTCGTAAGGGGTTACAGGTTAAAGGTGAGGTGCTAATTAAGGCGTATGGCGATTTACTTAGGCTTGCCGAGAAAATTGGCAAACCTTTTGATGCAATATCACAGAAAAACTGGTCTTCAATTGTGGGATTGAAGGCTTCTACGATCAATGAAGAGCAAAAAGGAATGTTATCTTCATTCGTAGGTAGAAAACAACCAGCACTAACTGCAGCAATAAAACTATTAACTACCACCAAATCTCGCGTTCCATCAAAGAACGCTTCCAACACTTTAGTGTCTGTTTCTGTTGATCTATTAAGGGATTTTGAATCAAACAGAAAAACATTGAATGAAATCTACAATACCTTGAGTGCTATGATTGTTGATATACTACGAACCACTCCAGCTCCATCTGGTGGATCAACAACCCAACAAGGTGGTGGATCAACAGCCCAACAAGGTGGTGGATCAACAACCCAACAAGGTGGTGGATCAACAACTCAACAAGATGGTGGATCAACAAACCAACAAGGTGGTGGAGCAACAACTCAACAAGATGGTGGATCGACAAATCAACAAGGTGGTGGGGGATCTCAAAATATTCCTCCTACTCCTGAAGCATTCATCCCTCCAAAAGATATAGTGGATCGTTACGAAATAATCGAGAATGACGAAAGAATCAAGGAAAATCGAGTTAAGGATTTCATTATTCTTTCCTTGCAAGGGAGAAACTTGGTGGATATTAAACCAATTCACCCCTACTTAACAGCACTAACCACATACCTTTTGGAGGACGTTGACAGTGGTGCACTAACATCGGATGTCGCTGCTCAAGTTATACAAGCTCAATTTATATCTGCTAATCCTTCAGTTCAAGGTTATCCATCTCACAATATGAGTTCTATGGGAAGTAAGCCAGATGCAGAATACAATTTTGTGCCAAATCCTAGATATGCCGAGATAGCACAACAGGGATCAGATTTATCTAAAGAGGACTATGCTCAAGTGCGTGATGATGTAATTAATCAATTATCTCAAACAACTCCTATTGTAACTGAAGAGATTGTAGAAGAATCTTATGTGCCCCCTCAGATTCAAATACCAGAAGGTTCTGTAGTTATGCAAAATGTATCTCCTATGAGTGAAGAAGGTAAATCTAACACAATGTATTGGTTATTAGGTGGTATTGCCCTATCAGGAGCTGCTTATTTTGGTTACAAACAATATCAAAAAAAGAAAAACCAATAATTCATAAAAAAAAATAAAAACAAATAATTTATTTTTGTATTATACATGTAAAAACAAGAAAAAGGTTTTCACATGAAACTATATCACAATCATTTGAATTATAACACTTTGGGGGTTGTCTCCGTTAATGTAGACACCGAATTAGATGCCTTGGTTAGACGAAGCTTAATATCATTTGAACAAGCTGAGCGAAGAGACGGTCGAACAGTATCTGCTAAAGACAAAGAGAAAGTTCGTCAATTTAATAGTACATTCCTAACAAAACTTCAAGGCTCTATTGATCTAAAAATCGAAGAACTACGAAAAGAGTTAGTAATATATAAAAATGAAATTTATAATCTCTTGAGTCAAAAATACGAGGTACTAAAAGAGATTAGGTCAAATGAAAAAGAAATTCAGAAGTTGGAGGACAAGGAGTTTAGTTTATTTCTCGCGATAAGTGAGAGTGTACTCAAAATGTCCTATGGGTTTGTAAAAAAATCAATCAAGATAGTGTGTGGTATTACTAAAGACCTGATTACTGGTAAACTTCCATTAAGCCTTAGTGCTTTAGCTGATCGTTTAACACAAGATTTTTCAAATCTAGCTATGGAAACTCTGGCAGAGTCAGTTAACGCTATGCTTACAATCACTTTTGAAGCTGTGGGTGAGAATGGTGGTATTATAGGGAATGCCTTAGTAGGATTAGCATCAGCCGTAAATGATATTGTAAATGTAGCTTGCTCTGGTGAAGTAAAAGCTATAATGGATGGCGTCAAATGGGCGAGTGAAGCAGCGATTGCTACTCCTGGCACTGCTATGAAGCAATTAGCAGTTGAAGAGGGAACAAAATGGGCAAAGATGGAAGCAAAAGCTGTGAAAGAGTATGACGATATCGCAAATTCATCTAATGTGAAAGAATTTATGGGACAGTCTGTAGATGCTGTTAAGAAAGCCCAGGACGTACCAAGTAAGTTAGAGAAGGCAGTTACGGATACTATGATAAACACGGGAGAAGCTTTGGCTCAAGAAGGACTTGCAGCGGTGGGTACTGCGTTTCCTGCGGTCAAAGCTGGTGCTGCTATTGCAATGGGGGTTGCTAATATATATGCGTCTTTTTGTGAGTCTATGAGTGATATGCCTATTTTAAACACTGTTAGTTCTGCTGCAGACCAATCCAAAGCCAATAAAAAAGCTAGAAATGCAGCGGATCAGCGTAAAATGGATGAATTACAAGCAAAAGTAGACGATGGTTTTAAGCAGTATGAACAAATAAACAAAGATATTATTACTGGTTTAAATAAACATACAGCAACAGAAATGCAAATTGTGCAATATTCATTTGTATCATCTTGGTTGATCATGAGCTGTTGTCAAATATCATCTCTCGCAAAAGCCTATCCATATATGAATAGAGATGAATTGATTACAATGTATTGGGCTACTTTGGGGGATGAGACCTTTATAGGAATATCTAATTTAGTAAATATGAATTTATTCTCTTTGATGATGCGAGGATTTATGGTCTATATTGACCAAGAAATAAAGTATACTCCTTTATCTTGCCCTGTTATAGACCAGAAGCTAGAGTCCTTGCTCAAACAGAAATGGGGTTTGGACAGAAGAAACTATTGCAAGTATATGTCTAGTGTAGAGGTCAAAAGCTTTATAGCTCAATACAAGGAAACTAGTGTTGCAACAGATACTCAGACCAGATCGTCTAATATGAATTTGGATTACTATGTATCAGCCTATCGTTCAATGATTATCGATAGAACTAAGTTTTTCAATCAAAAGTTCTTCTCAAATAACAACTTGTTCAATTCATACGCTCTAAAAGGAAAAAACGCATCAGACAGTGCATTGACGCCGATACTTCAAGATTACTATGATACTAATATTGACATTGATTTAAGCACAAGCCATGCGAAGAGTAACCTAGTTCAATCTAAGGAAAGCACCAATAAAGGGTTGTTTATTCTATTAGGGTTAGCTAGTATAGTGGGGGTCACAGCTTTTATTTTGAAACGTTCAAGAAAAAACAAGAAAAACAAGCGAGGATAAGATGGATTATAGAAAAACGAATGTAGAATCTCTTGATAAACTCAATCAATACTTCGGTAGTTTAGGTTTCAAATACCAATTAGTTATGATGGGGGGCGATAGAATGTGTTTTGTGGGCAATGATCGTTTTGGTAATGCAACTC
>JACCDO012312133.1_pt1 | contig 28992 bp, 26 predicted proteins | sample 7446101 | NCBI WGS metagenome assembly JACCDO01 (sample SAMN15323440, study PRJNA562643) | freshwater metagenome | isolation source: river surface water | place: USA:Blue River Watershed | collected 2017-08-16
ATAATCTTCCTTTACCAAGAGTACGTGACATATATATATATATATATATATATATTATCTTTATATAATTTAAAAAGATAAGATTATTATAATTTTATAATGAAAGTAAGTCTTATTACAGGTATTACAGGTCAAGATGGTTCTTATTTAGCTGAATTCTTATTAGAGAAAAACTATGATGTATGGGGGATTGTTAGAAGAGCATCTGATATAAATACTCATAGAATTGATCATTTATATAAAAACAAAAAATTGTTTTTAAGATACGGTGATTTAACAGATTCAACTAATATACTTAAAATATTTGCAGAAATAAAAGAAAAGTATAGTGATAGTTTGGAAATATTAGAAGTATATAATTTAGGTGCAATGAGCCACGTTAAAGTTTCATTTGAAGAACCAGAATATTGTGCAAATGCTGATGGAACAGGTGTATTAAGATTACTTGAAGCAATAATGTCATCGGGATTAAAAGGAAAAACAAGATTTTATCAAGCATCAACATCTGAATTATATGGTAAAGTACAAGAAATCCCTCAAACAGAAAAAACTCCATTTTATCCAAGATCGCCATATGGTGTTGCAAAATTATATGGATTTTGGATTACTAAAAATTATCGTGAATCATATGATTTATATGCAAGCAATGGTATTTTGTTTAATCACGAAAGTCCAAGAAGAGGACCTACATTTGTTACAAGAAAAATTACAATTGCATTAGGAAGAATTTTAAAAGGGGAACAAGATAAATTAGTATTAGGTAATTTGGATGCAAAAAGAGATTGGGGGCATGCTAAAGATTATATTGAAGGTATGTGGCGAATTTTACAAGCAGATAAACCGGATGATTATGTTTTATCAACAAATGAAATGCACAGTGTAAGAGAATTTGTCGAAAAATCATTCAAATTAAAAGGTTTTGATATTAAATGGAAGGGAGAAGGTATTAATGAAATTGGATATGATGAAACAACAGGGAGAGAATTAGTATTTGTAAGTGAAAAATATTTTAGACCAGCTGAAGTTGAATTATTAATTGGAGATTCAACAAAAGCAAGAACAGAATTAAATTGGATTCCTAAAATTACTTTTGACAAATTAATTGAAGAAATGGTAGAAAAAGATTGTTAATTATTTAAAAAGTATAATATAATAAAAATTATATTATGTTAAAAATTTTAGTAACTGGTGGAACAGGATTAGTTGGCAAAGCAATTGAATCAATATCAAAAGATTATAATTATCAATTTATATTTTTATCTTCAAAAGATTGTGATTTAACAAATTATAATGAAACAAGCAAATTATTTCATAAATATACGCCAGATTATGTAATACATTTAGCTGCAAATGTAGGTGGATTATTTAAAAATATGAAATACAAAGTAGATATGTTTGAAAAAAATGTTTTAATAAATATGAATGTGTTAAAATGTTGTCATAATTTTAAAGTTAAAAAAGTAATATCTTGTTTATCAACTTGTATATTTCCAGATAAAACAACATATCCTATAAATGAAACTATGTTACATAACGGCCCTCCTCATACATCAAATGATGCATATGCATATGCAAAGAGAATGTTGGAAGTTCAAAGTAATGCATATTATGAACAATATGGAGATAATTTTATTTGTGTAATACCAACAAATATTTATGGACCACATGATAATTATAATTTAGAAGATGCACATGTAATTCCTGCATTAATACATAGATGTTATCTTGCAAAACAAAATAATGAAAAATTTATTATAAAAGGATCAGGTAAACCATTACGACAATTTATTTATTCTGAAGATTTAGCAAAATTAATAATGTGGTCATTAGAAAAATATAATAATAAAGATTCAATAATTTTATCAGTTGATCCTGAACACGAAGTTTCAATAGAATATATTGCAAGAGAAATTTCTAAAAATTTTAATTATGAACACATGATTGAATTTGATAATAATTATTCAGATGGACAATATAAAAAAACTGCTGATAATGCAAAATTAAAAAAATTAAATCCATATTTTCAATTTAAAAATATAAATAATGGAATAAAAGAAAGTGTAGAATGGTTTATAAATAATTATAACATTTGCAGAAAATAAATTATTTTATTAATGTTTTTCCAGTTTTATTACGAGCATACCATATTGGCACTCTATAATCTATTCCTTGATTTGTTGCAATTAAATCATAATTGTGTAATTTTAATTTCTTTACTAACATATTAAAAATAGATTGATCGTGACGATGTTCTCTAAAACTAGGATGATTTGGTATAATACTGGGAGAATCGTCAATTAAATGATATTCACAACTATATTCATAATATTTTTTAAACAACCCTTGAATTAATTTAGAATTTTTCATAAATAATGCTCCAGCTTGCATATGGTTTTTTTGTAATAATTCTAAATTATTTTGCAGATCAAATTTATAGTATAAATCTGCTTTTGTATAATTTAAATCATTTGATCCTGCAAAAGTACCTAAAATATGTTTTTTATTAACTAATTCTATTTGAGATAAAAATACATTTAATTTAGGTTTATATAATTCACAACCACAATCTAAATACAATAATAAATCAAACTCATTCATTTTTAAAAGTGTTTTATAAATAATATATGGTTTCCATAACCAATATCCATATCCTCTAGGATTATTTTGAATAAAGTCTTTATTTTTCAACCAGAATTCATCATCTTGTTGTAAATCTTTATCTGTTAATCCAATAATTTCAAAAAAACAACCAAAATCTTTTGCTTGATTACAAAGTCTTTCTACAGCATCATAATAATCTTTTCCTCCTGCTCCAAAAGTAAGAAAATATATTTTTGGCATCATATAATATTTTTATTATTATATAATAAAAAAATAGTCAAATATATACGTAGTTAACTTGTCATCCAAGCAGTTTCACAAGATTCACAAATATATCTCATTTTATAAGAATTTGGAAGTCTCATAAATGCTGCTGATTTTTTAGAAGCATTTTTATGTGATTCGCATTTATCATTGGGACATTCATATTGACGTGTTCTTGGAAGAATTGGCATTTGTAAATATTCTTTAGCATTAAAAGTAACTTCTGAAACAACATTTTTAGCATTTTCTTTTGAGGCAATTATAGTTCCATCTTTAATTACTTCATAATTGCCACAATTTTTACAAATAAAATACATATTTTTATGATATGTATCTGGATTTTTTGGAGCATGTTTTTCAACTTTATCATTAATAAAATTATAAATGTAATCTTTTTGCTTTGCACTTAATTTTTTATAATTTTGGGATTTTTCTAAATTATGTAAATCAGATTCAAAAAAATTATAATCATCCAAAGTTTCATTATCTAATAATTTTGTTATAATTTCTTCTATTTTATTATCACCCCCTTTCTGAGATAATTCTTCTTTACTTTTTATACTTTTTGTGATATTATATATATTTAAACATTTCGGACAGTAAAACATCTATATGATTTATTATATATATAAAGTTTTAAATAAAAAAATCAATTTTATTTAAATATTTTTCCTTATAATCCATATTTATATAAACAAAATAATACTAAAAATAACATAACAAGTAGTAATACATTAATAAATTTAAAATATTTAACATAAAAATGCATTACTGATTTAACTGTATTATTTATCCATGAATTTTCATGTTTATGAACTATATATGTATTATTAGTAATATCACATATATCCATAGTACACGGTTCTAAATAATCGTAATTAAGTATTTTTATTTTTGATTTATTTTCTCTATTATCTAATTTAATATATTTATTAATAATTTTATTAAAAATATATGGTCCAGTTGTTTTTTGTATACATTGTATTTTAGAATCTATAAATAAACATTCTGTTTCAAAATTGTCAATCATATATTTTAATATATCTGCTTTTTTTTTAGAAATAAATATACCATTATTATAACATTTACCAATACTTCTACATATAGACATATTTGAGATAAAACCAATATCTTTTAAATCTGAAATAACCAAATCATAATCTACATAATTAGCAAATAATTCATCTAAATTTTTATTAGTATATGCATCAATATCTATATAAATGCCACCATAATTATATAAAATTACTATTTTTGCAAAATCTACTTTTTGATGCAAATACATAAATTTATAATATTTATTTATTAAATCTTTATCATTTTTTATTAATTCTAATATGTCTTTTTCATCCCATAAATAATATTGCCATTTATCATGATTATCTTTTATTGTTTTTATATTATTATTAAATTTACTTGGTAAATTATTTTCTCCTTGAAGCCATATTTGATGTATTACTTTAGGAATACTCATTATAATTATAAAATATAATAATTTTTATAATTCATTAAAAAACATTATAATTAATACCAAAAATAAATTTGCTGTTCCGCAACCAAAAAACTTGGTAATTTTCATATAGTCAGTGACATTATCTTTATTGGCAATGCATATATTATTTAATATAGAGAGAGTGCATGATGTTTTACCTACTGAATTACTATTATTATTAAAATATAATTCTTGGAAACTTAAATGTACAAACGATAATACAAATAAGATTATAATTGCAGGCAATAGTTTTTTTAATTTATCAGCATCTATGGTATATAATGCCCATAATACTAAAATAATTTTAATAAAGTCGCTAAAATGGTCATAATAATCACCGAATACAGTAACTTCATCATATGTTCTTGCCATATTACCATCCATACAATCAAAAAAATATGCAATTAAAAATAACATACCAGCATATTTAAAATTTTTATTAAATATTTGCATAGTAGTCATTATACCAAATAATAAAGATAGTGTAGTTATACCATTTGGATTAAAACCAATATTATGAAATACGTGTTGAGTTTTTTCTGAAATTAATATTAAAATATTATCTAATGGGTTTTCATATATTTCTGCTATTTTGCGCATTATATATTTAGAAAAGATTAAAATATTGTATAAAAAAATTTCCTAAAAATATCAATTTATAATTTTATTAAAATAATCTACAGCTAACAACCATTTTATTTGTGTCTAAATTTAAAATAAAAACACTAGAAAATTAGACACAAAAATGTCCTTAAAAAAAATGAAATTTTATCTACTTAAGAATATAGTATTTTAAACATATAAGATGTCCGAAATAGATACAGAAAATAATAGTAAAATTAATAGTGTAAAACAGTATTCTTCTGATATTATAAAAGAAACTAATGAGAAGTTTTATAATTTTCTGGAGAAACACAAAGTAGAAGGAGATGGTGTAGAATATACACATACTAGCTTTGGTCCTCCTTTTGGAAAATATTTTATTGATGACAGGATGGATTATGAAAAATTTTTAGTACTTTATAAGAGAATTTTAGAAACCGGTGTATTACAACACGGTGGATTATATATTACTGAAAAACAAAAAAGAGTAGGTCCATTATTCGTCGACTATGATTTTAGATTTGATGATAGAAATCGTCAATACTCTGCTAAAAATATCGAAGAAATTACTGCTGTATATATGAATCTAATTCGCAAATATCTTGAAATTAAAGATTTAGATGAATTAAAAGCATATGTAACAGAAAAAGCAAAACCAACTTTTGATGAAAAACAAAATAATTATAAAGATGGGTTTCATATTATTTTTCCAATTCCAGTAGATGTCAATATAAGATTTTTAATTCATGAAGAAGCAAAAGAATATATTAAGAATAGTGATATCTTAGTTGATATTCCATATATTAATGATTTCGATGAAGTTATTGATGAATCTGTTGTAATGCGTAATGGATGGTTAATGTATGGATCTAAAAAATGGCAAAAATCATATTATATTTTAACAAAAGTATTTGATGCTGATATGACTGAAATTGATAAAACTAAATATTCTAAAGATGAATTAGCTGTTTTATTTTCTGCACGTCGTAATGATGAAGATGAACCAATTGAATTAAAAGAAGAATTTCAAACTTCTAAAATGAAACAACATATTAAAACTGTATATGACAAATACAATGGCTCAAAAAAACAAAAAAACAATATTATTCGTCAAGAAAGAATTAATAACTACATACAACCAGTAGTTAATAATAATCATCCTGATGTTCAAATTGCTAGAAAGCTTATACGAATTCTATCTGAAAAAAGAGCAGATAAATATACAGATTGGGCGCCAGTTGGATGGGCTTTAAATAATATTGATCCTGGTCTCATAGATGAATTTATTGAATTCTCGCGCAAATGTCCTTACAAATTTAATGAACACGAATGTAGAAAATTCTGGAATAATATTAAATTAGGTGGTTATACAATTGCTTCACTTCATTATTGGGCAAAACAAGATAGTCCCGAAGAATATAATACTATATTAATGGAAACTATCAATAAAGCTGTTGAAAATGCAGAAACTGGTAATCATGATGATCTTGCAAAAGTTCTCTTTGAAATGTACAAATATGAATATAGATGTGTTTCTAAAACCAAAAACAAATGGTATGCATTTTATAATAATAGATGGCACTATGTAGACCAAGCATATACTTTAGCTAATATTATTTCTGATGAATTAGCCGTTATGTTTGGTAAAAGAGCTATAAACTATTTTAATAGAGCATCATTTGGTCTTGGTGGTGATAGAGACAATTCTACTAAAAAAGGTACAGATTTAATGAAAATTGTAGAAAAACTAAAAACAGAATCATTTAAAAATTCTGTTATATCTTCAGCTGCAAACAGATTCATTGATGATAAATTTGAAGAAAAACTTGATTCAAATCCAAATTTAATTGGTTTTGAAAATGGTGTATATGATTTAGAAGCAGGTATTTTTAGAAAAGGTGTTCCTGAAGATTATGTTATCTTAAGTACTGGTTATGATTATAATCCCAATTATACAATTGATTCAAAAGAAATTAATGAAATTAATAAATACTTTGCTCAAGTTATGACAGAAGAAAATATGAGAGAATATACATTAGTATCTTTTTCCAGTTTTCTCGATGGTCATATTAGACAACAAGTATTCAGAATTTTTACTGGTTCTGGTGGTAATGCAAAAAGTCAAACTATGGATCTATTAAAAGAAACAATGGGTCAATATTTTGGTAAACTTCCAACTGGTATTATTACTAGAAAGAGAGGTAGTGCATCTGCAGCTACACCAGAATTAGCAGATAAAAGAGGTAAGAGATTTCTTGTTATTGACGAACCAGAACATGATGATGTTATGTATGTAGGTCAAATGAAACAATATACTGGTGGTGATATTATTCCTGCTCGTGCTCTTTATGGTGATCCTTTTGAATATAAACCTCAATTCAAAATGGGTCTCTTATGTAACAAATTACCTCAACTTCCAGCAGTAATGGATGGTGGTACAATTAGAAGATTAAAAGTTATCCCTTTTGAATCAGAATTCGTTGATAAGATTGATGCTAAGAACAATGGTAGACAATTCAAAAAAGATCCAAATCTTGGCGAGAAAATGAAAACTTGGGGTCCTGGATTTATGTGGATTTTACTTAATATATATTACAAAAAATATAGAGAAAGTAACTTTCAAATTAGTGAACCTAAGAAAGTCACGCAATTCACTGATAAATACAGAATTGATTCTGATAAATACTATGAATTCTTATCTGAATATGTTGTTGATACCAGAGATGTCAATGATATGGTATCTGTAGTAAGTCTCTATAGTACTTTTAGAAACTGGCATAGTGAAGCCGGTTATGGAAGAAATATTCCTAATAGAAATGAATTTATCAATTATATTAAGAGTAATAAGAAATATGAAATGGAATGTGGAAACTTTTTAGGTGTATGTTTTAAAGATGATTGGGAAGAAAAACAAAAATCACAAAAGAAAAAGCAAACTAAAGAACAACCTACTATATCTGTTAAAGATGAAGAATCTAAAGAATCCGAAGCATCTGAAGATGATATGGAACAATTTAATTCAGATGATGAATAAAAAAATTGAAATTATATTTTATTTATATTTATAATAATTATTATAAAATGGACAAAGATATATTGCTTGTTACATTTATTGTTAATGACACTACATTAACAATAGAAAATCCCACACCTGAAATTATTGCTGAAATTAAACAGCAATATCCCGGAGTTCAGCTAATAGAAGAAAAAAAACCAATTAAACCAAAAGAAAAAAAAATTATTGTATATTTTCCAGATGGATTTTATTTGGAATTAAAAAATCCAACTGACGACCTTATTGCGAATATTTGTGAAAGTAATAGTAATGCAATTGTGTGTGAAGAAGATAGTCAAGATGAAACAGTAAAGGTAATGCCACGTGAATTGCGTACTGTTGTAATGAATCCAATGGGAAGTACACACTTATTTTCTCTTTTTTCTTTATCCTAATAATTTTTTTATAATCATAATATAAATATGAATGATATAATGATATATATTTATAATAATAATAAATTACCAAATGATATAAATTTTAACAAGAATGAACTTTCAAATTTGGATTATACTATTTTTCCCTTATATGATATAACCACAAATAATATTTATTTAATAGATAAAGAAAATATATATTCTAGAATAGTTAATGAAAATTATAGATTTCCTGATCTTTTTATTTTAGAATATTTAAAATCCAAAGTTGGTTTATACACAGAAGAAGTATCTAAAATTGAAAATGACGAAGATAATTATTTAGTATTATTAAAAATATCAAATATTAAGAAATCAATAGAATTCCTGAACTTTTTTAATTTAGAAATATTAAAAGAAAAGTTTATAAAAATATTTGATGAATTTGGTAAATCAAAATATAAAGAATTTACTTCTTGTATTAGACCATCTTATACAAATATATTGCCAAATACTTATTATATTAAGCCTTATTTTTCATTAGATGAACTTAAAAAGAATAATATAATTTATAATGATAATAAAAACCAAGAAGAAGATTTATGTTTAAAAAGTGTTATGAGAGATATACATTATTCTAAATTAATACGCCACCAAAAACATATTATTGAAAATAATGGAGCAGGGATATTACAATATTATAGTTTAATTGGATCATATTTAATAAATAATTACTTAAGAGAACTTTATCCAAATAATAAATATAATAATGAAGTATTAAATGATATTATAACAAAATTTTGGAAAATAATTATTACAGCACCATCTTTTGATGAAGATTTTTATATTTATCGTTTTATTAATGATGATAGTTTTTTATCAGAAATTAAACTTGGTGATATTTTTAAAGACAAAGGTTTTTTAAGCTGTACACGCGACCCATACTATACATCTGAATATTATAATTTTGGATCAATATTAATGAAAATAAAAGTACCAAAAAATAAAATAGGAATGGGTTTATGTTTAGAATTATTTTCACATTTTGGTAGAGAACAGGAAATATTATTAGCCCCAAATACCCCCCTTAAATTAGTACAAATAGACGACAATGTTAAATATGAACATACTAATATGGATATTACAATTAAATTAAAAAAGAAATATGAATTTCATATTATGGACACATCTAATGATATTAAATTGCCAAAAAAAATAGATATAGATATTAAAACAATTGATAATATAATAAATATAAATAATACAGATTCATTTGATGATTTAAAAGAAACATATTTAAATGAAAATAATCAAGTAAAATTAAAAATTGGCCATAATACAAAATTAATAACTATTGATAAAATTCGTGTCTCTGAATCATATACAACTAAAGTATATTATGCCGGTAAAGAAGATGAATCATCTACAGAAGAAATAGTTATATATTATATAAACAATAATGAAATAATATTTTTTATTGAAATTGTAAAAGAAAATGATAAAAATGATATATTTGTTAATTTAAATAATTATCATAATTATAGTAATCAACGAATAGAAGATAATTTTAGTATTAATGATTTTTTTATATTTTTAAAGAAAATAGGTAAATATTTTAATTGCGATGAAATTGTTTTATCTTGTGATTTTATCTCTTGCGAATATTTCAAAGATCAATCAAAATTAAATAAAATTATTGATGATTACAAAGATATATTAGGGGGTAATTTTAATTTGGAAATATATAATTATTTTAAATATAAAAAAATTAGATTTAGCGAATATATCAAGAAAGATATTATAATACCGCTATTTGATATAGAAAAATTAGAGAAATATAATACTTTAGATATGGTTAATTTAATAAATTTATCTGATTCAATTGAATTAAAACAAATATATCAATCATATAAAACTTATTTAAATAAAGAAATCACTGTCAAAGAATTTTTTATTTATATTAAAGAAAATAAATGTTTTTTAACAAGTGAATTAAGTTATATTATTTCTTTATATGAAACAAAAAATAATATGTCAGAAGATGAATTAAATTTAAATATTTTTTATAATCCTTTTTATATTTTAGATATAACTAAAGTTAATTAATTTTCAATAATGATTTTCTATATTTATAAATAATTATTACTAATAATATACTTACAACAATTATTGAGATAGTTAATAAATTATAACTAGTTTTATTTTCCTCAAAACCTTCTAATATATTAGGTTTTGAATGAATATATTTATTATGTGCAAGTGCAAAGTCATCATCATTATCTAAATATGGTTTAACTTGATGATTATAATCATCAATTGATGTGCTAAAATTATATTGACTGGTAATATCTTTATTTAAATACCAAGGATTATCATTATGAGCAAGAATAACGCTTTTACCTTTAATATTTTTCCATTTAAAATCATCTGTCAAAGTAGATTTATAATCTAAGTGTTCTTTAGTAAATTGCTGTGATTCTTCATTTGAACATTCTTTTAATGAAATATCATTATCATTTATAGTTAAGCATTTATTATCTTTATTGGAAATAATATTATTATTAATTAAAGACCATTTTGTTGAAGGATCTAATTTACTTGATTTATTGCAAGATTGAAAATTTAATTTATTCGTTAAACATTTATCATCAATAATAATATCACCATTAATAGTATATTTAATTATTTGTTCAGGATTTCGTACTTTATTTTTATTATTAACTAAAACAAATTTATCATTCATTTTAGTTAAATATTTACCATCATATGTTAATAATTTAAAATAATCACTACTATCTGATGATATTTTATTTCTATCAAGTGTCCAAAATCCATGAATATTGTTAGATAAATTTTTAAATTCAGAAACACTTTGAGATCCAGTTGAAGGGCCATTTTTTATTCTAACTAATATGTCAACTGGTAATAATGGAATTTTATTTAATTCAGGTTTATCATTACCTTTATTATAAATTAATCCTAATGATTTATAACCAGCATTACCAATCGGTTCCCAAATAGTACCATTATTATAAAATTCAACAGATATATAATCAAGTGGTAATTTATAAATATTTTTATTAATCAATAATAATTGTACTATGGGTTCATTTTCATAAACAAGTATATCAGATGCCAATAAAAAGTTATTCATATCTAGTTTCAGATTTTCAAAGTCTTTATTTAATAATTGATAATTAAGTGTATATATATAATTTTTAACAGAATTAAGTTCTGTGTCATTTACAAATTTATCTTTTAATAATAAATAGGGTTTTAGATTAGAGTTATATAGTATTAAAAATGGGGTATTATTATTTATATTATTATTCCCAAAAATATCAGTAATATTAATCATTTATATATAAATTATATTATAAATTTATATATTAAAATTCGATAGTAAAAAAAATTGAAATTTTAGAATGTTTGTATTGTCCATACAGTCTAATTTTTACTATATATAAACAACAAAATGGAGCTCATTTTAAACATTCCTGGTCTTGAAGATATTATTGATGATATTAATAATAATCTTACTGATGACTTGAAAGCGATTGGTAACTATAAAACTAGTGCAATTTATTTCAATAATTTTAACAATCAACAAATATATTTTGGAGATAATATTAGTATTAATAATAATCTCCCTATTGGGTGCGGTGGTAATTATAATTTTACTCCTGGCTCGCAAACTATTGAATTTAAATTCAATCCTTGGTAAAAAATGAATGATTTATTAAATCTTTTGCTGATTTTCTTTTTAGTGGATTAATTTCCAAACAGTTTAATAGAAAATCAATAAAAAGTAATAATTGTTCACTTACACCATATTTTTTTATTAAATTATCCCAAAATGGTTCAATTTCAATATTATTAAACCCACGTAATAAATTATTTGAATCTAAATAAATATATTTTTTTTTTGTCATATTCCAAAATTCATCATCAAAAATTCCAATTTTTTGGTGAATTAAATATATATGATATCTATCTTCACTAAAATCTTTGATATCATCTGGATTCAGTAGTATTTCTTTAGTTAATAATTCATATAACGCACAACCAAGAGACCATATATCTATTTTTTCGGAAAAATGACATTCTAATAATACTTCAGGTGCTCTATAATATCTAGTTTGAATTTCATAATCAGGTTTATTTATATATTGACAAGTATTAAAATCAGTAACTTTTATATTTTGAATATTATTAGTAGTATCTAAAATATCATATTTATTTATTTCTTCTATATTTTCATTATTAGAAAATTCTTCATCTGATACTGAATTTTCAATAAAATTATGTGAAAAAAAATAATTATTATTAGATGGTTCTTCGCTGCTACTTTCTGAACTTTCAGATGTATCTTTATTTTTAATATTATCACTATTTTTATAAAATTTATTAATTAACATATTTTTCATTGCAACTATACCAACTTTTTTCATATCTAATTTTTTATTATTTTTCATTATATTTTTTTTCATATTTAATAAAGAATCTTTAAATGTGGGTTGTTTTATAAAATCATAAATAGATTCAACTATTGGTAAATGACCTTCTAATAACATATTTTCTGGTTTAATATCTGTATGAACAAGACCAGCATTATTTAAACTAACTAAAAATTCTAATGTTTGTTTTGCTATTAATTTAATTTCAGCAAGATTAATATTATTTTCTTTTCTATAACTATAAAGTGAACTTTTCATAAGTTCCAAAACAATACATAAATGACATCCTTTATCTGTATCTTTATCAAATGATTCAATAAATTTAATACAATAGTTAGATTTAAGAGTATTTATTTTTTTTAATAAATCTACTTCATATGTACCATAACTATAATCATTAATATTAAATATTTTAATTGCAACACATTTCTCAAGTTGATTATCATAAAATAACCATACACTGGAACAAGCTCCATAACCTAATTTTTGAAGGGCAATATATCTATTATTAAAAATTTCTCCTTGCCAATCTATAAAAGAATCATCAGATATTTGACCTGAATCAGTACTTAGTGACATAATTAATAGAATATAATATACAAAATTTTAAGTATTAATATAAAAAATATAATTAACTTAAAAAAATATATGTATAATATAAAAAGGAATGACTGACTTGGATTTGAATAATATTTATGTAGATAGTAATCCATGGGATGAATTATTAAAAAATAAAGAAAAAAGTCAAGAAAAATTACTTTCTAGCACAAATAGTTTAAATAATATTTCATCAAGTAAATCTAAAATTTCTTTAAAGTCTTCAATTAAATTAAATAAAGATAATGATAATGAAGATAATAGAGTAGTTACTATTAATGAAATTGTTAATCTAAATTGCGAAGAATTAAAAGTTCTTAAAATTTTAGAATACCAATATGTAATTACTAAGCATTTAAAAAATAATTTAAAAAATTTAAATGATCATAGAGAAGATTTAATAAAAAAATTATTATGGTTATTAGAATCTACAAAATATTTGCAAAATAAATTTGACCTATCAATTGTTGAAACAAATAAAACTATTGATTTAAATATAATTCCAAGGTCATCGTATAAATTTTGTAAATATAACTATAAATGCAAATATGTTTATAAAGATAAATGTATAACAGAATCTTGTTATGAACAACATATTGTTTATAATTATCTTTATAATGATATTAAATTCTTACATGAATATATTTCTAATAGACAAGATAATTATGAGTTAAATGAAATACAAAAATGTATAAATACTGTTTATTTTGTTATAAATCATATTAAAGAAGAATTAGAAAATATTAAAAGTATCAACAATTGTAATCTTGATACTTTAAAATGTATTAAAAATAATTAAATTCTAAGTGCAATTTTCTTCATATTCAGAATCACTATTCTCTGATTCTGATGTTTCAATTTGATATTCATATTCAGTAGATTTTTTTAGTGGTTTTTTAAAAAAATCTTGTGTATCACCAATTGATTTACTAATTAATTTTTCAATATCTATCTTTTTATTTGTTAATTCTTTTGTAAAATTATTAATTAATAATTTTTCATCACTAGTGATTTCAGAATCAAGAATATTTAGTTCATCTTCATTTAATAAATATACTTTGTTGCCAAAAAATTTACGCGATTCAGTTGTTAATTCATAATTGCTATAATAAATTAGTTTATATACTAAAAACGAATGGCTTGTATTTAAAAAATTATGCTCATCCATAAATTTAAAAATAGGATATTTATGTGCGAACATAATAGGGATTTCAAAATCTTTTCCACTAGAAAAAATAAGTTTTGCCTTTAATTCATCTTTAGTTAATTCAGTTGGTCGTCTTGAATCAATAATACCCTTTTCTTCATTATCTTTAAACTCTTGAACCTTTTTTATAATGTTAGAAAAAGTTAAATAAAGACGTTGATCTGCTTCAAAAATATTTTTTAATTCTTTTTTTTTATCAAGAACTAATCTTTCCTCCATTTTAACTCTTCTTTCTTGCATATCTTTATTTTGTAAATCTTCTTCTTCTTTTTTGAGTTTTTCTAATTGTTCATCTTTTAGATTTTCCATATTTTCAATTAAATCTTCAAGTTCTTTTAATTTGGCATCATTAATCTCAATAATTTTATCATCAGTTTCATCTTTAGGTGATTCTTTATTAGTATCAAAATCAACTATTTTTACTTTTGGAGTAACTGGATATTTTTTAACACTAATAACTGGATTATTAACGTGAGGAGTAGAAAGAGTTTGTACTTGTGAAGTTTTAGTAAAATTATTTAAATAATCAATATCTGAGATTGAATAGATTTTATTATTATTTGAAACAAATCTATGATTATTTTTGTCATAATTTATCATTTCAAGATATAAAGCAAATTTTTTATGAGGATCATTTAATTTTTTTTTAATTACTAAGTTATAATTAGTGTTATAAGATAAATACTCATGAAAAACATAATTTAATCTAGAATTTTCATACAAGCAAAATTGTTCATCTAACCATAATTGATAGGTATAATAAGACATAATATATACTTATAGGTTACAAGTATGTCTTTAAATAATAAAAATGTTGAAAAATATTAAAAATATATTATATTTAATATAGAGAAATGACTTTTAATAATTTTCCTTATGGTCAAAGCTATCCTGTTTATGATCCATATTTCCATATAATACATTTAGAAAAACAAATTATGTCATTACATATGTTACTAAATAATACTGTACAAAAAGTAAATGAAATGGAAAGCCATATACAAAAAATAGAAAAAGATAATACATTTTTAAAAACTCAAAATAGTAAATATTATAAAGATATCAAATATCTAAAAACCAAACTTGTAAATAATAATTCTTCAGAAAAAGATAATGAAAAAAAACCAAAAAAAAATAGTAACAAAAAAGAAAATAATGAAGATATTGACAAAGAAATTACTAATATGGTAGATAATATTTTAGAAAATATGTTTTCTGGGCCACAGAATAATAAAAAAAAAAATCCAAATGATATAATTAGTCAAAGTTTTGTTATTGATATGAAAACTGGAAAAGTTATTAACAATACAAATAAAAAAGATCAAGGACCTATACCAAAAATAATTTTTGGCTCAAATGGCCAATCAAAAGGACCAATGCCATTTAATCCATTTAGTATGCTATTTGGTGGAATGAAGAAAAAGGAAACGGAAAATATTAATAACGATGATACAGAAGCTGATACACAAAATGATTTTTCAAAACTAGAAAAATATTCAGTAGAAAATATTAGTTTAGAATTAAATACAATAAGTGATCTTATTAAATTAGCGAATAAATATCCACTTTCTAAAAAAAATGATGTATCAATATTAGAAAAAGTTCCTGGATTATATGAATATAATGGTAAATATTATGGAATTAATTTAGAAACATTATCTAAATTAAAAAAACCATTAGAAAAATTAAATAATATGATTGGTTTAGATAAAATTAAATCACAAATTTTAGAAATGATTTTATATTATATGCAAGAATTTGAAAAAGGTACTTCTAATATGTTACATACAATAATTGAAGGGCCTCCTGGAGTTGGTAAAACTGAATTAGGCAAAATATTTGCAGAATTATATTCAAGTTTAGGGGTTATTCCATCTAATAAATTTAAATTAGTTAAAAGAACTGATCTAATTGGTGAATATGTAGGACACACTGGAAGAAAAACACAAGATGCTATTGACGAAGCAGAAGGTGGTGTACTGTTTATTGATGAAGCATATTCTTTAGGAGGTGGAAGCGAAAAATCTGATACTTATTCAAAAGAATGTATTGATGTTCTTAATCAAAATTTATCTGAAAACAAGAAAAAACTTATTGTCATAATTGCTGGTTACAAAGATCAATTAGAAACATCATTCTTTAGTTACAATCCTGGTCTTAAAAGAAGATTTCCTTTTAAATACACAATTGAAGGATATACCCCTGAAGAAATTAAAAATATTTATATGAAAAAACTAAATGATATTAAATGGAAACTTGATGAAAATGTAGATGATAAATATTTAACATCATTTTTTACAAAACATAAAGATAATTTTAAGAATTTTGGAGGGGATATAGAAAACTTTCTACTTAATAGTAAATTTGTTCACTCTAAACGTGTATTCAAAGAACATCCATCAAAACGTAAAAAATTAAATATAGCTGATTTTGAATCTGCATTTGAACGTTTTGAAAATAATAAAAAAACAGTTGATAATGCAATTCCTATTGGAATGTATTTATAATTTTCTTTATTTAATATATAAAATATGTTAATTATTTTATTTATTATAATAATTATTATGTTTAGTTTTTATAAAGAACACTTTTATCCTATTAAATCAAAATTTCCGAATATTACTGATGAAATAATATTAGATGAAGAACAAAATTATTGTAAAACTAAAAAATTTAATATAAATGATATAAATTTAAATGATACTTTGCTAAATTATAGACCATTACAAATCTAATTCATCTAATTCGCGTTGAATTTCGTCTGTTAAATTTTCAGTATCAGTGTCTTCTACTTTTTTATGTAATTCTTCTAATTCTTTTTCAAATTTATCATCTGGGTCAGTATTAACTAATTCTTCGTCCTCTTTAATTACTTTTAATTTATTTTTTTTAGATTTATGCTTTTTTACATATATTACTTTCTTATCTTGAACAACATCACCAAAATTTTCAGTTTGATTTTCTGATAATAAGGCAGGATGATTTCTAATTAAAATAAAATCAAATATAAATACCATATATGTGAATATACCAGCAATTAACAAAAAGTTTTCTTTTGTTATAACTTTATAATATCTTAAAAATGTTGTAATTAAAATTAATAAAATTATATATTTATATATTGGGGGATATTTATAATCCATTTATATATATTTAATAAACATAAATAATTTTAGAAAAAGTTGAAAAATAAAGAATTTAAGAGTATATTTATATATTATTATATAAAATGTCCAAAAAAGCTAGTAAAAATATTCAACCCACAGAAGAACCAAAAAAAGACCTAGTTGGCTTATCCCAACTACTTAAAATTGAATCTCCAGCAAATAAAATTGCAAATGCAAAAACAAAAGAAGATTTTGAAGCATTATTCGTTGATTATAATAAACCATTTTTAGTAATTTCACATGAAGTATCAGCTCTTGATATTCTTAATGATGAATTAACTTCTTATATTGCACAAATTCAAAAAGCTTATGCTGATAAATTTGGTGATCCTGGTGCTGATGATAATTTTTCTGAATTAGATGACGATGAAGTATCTGAACATTCAGATGACTCATCTGTTCCTCCAGCAAAAGGAGGAAAAAAGAAAACACAAAAAAAGAAAGAGAGTGATGATGAATCATCTGATGACGAAGGAGGTAAAAAAGCAAAAGCTAAAACCAAAAAAGCAAAGGCTACTAAAAAAGAAACTTCAGACGATGAAGAAGAAGATGAAGTAAAACCAGCAAAAGTAACTGTTAAGGGCAAACCAAAGAAAACTGAAGAACCAGAAGAAGAACAAAAAACAACTGTTAAAACAAAAGCCAAGAAAACAGAACCAGAAGAAGAACCAAAAGTAACTGTTAAAACAAAAGCCAAGAAAACTGAAAAAGTTGAGGAAGAAGAAGAACCTAAAAATACAAAGAAGAAATCTACGAAAGAAGAACCTGAAGAACAATCTGTTAAAAAAGAAGGAAAAAAGAAGGCTAAAAAAGACGATTAAAAAATTTGATTTTTTTATAAAATAATTAATATATAAATATATATGCTAATTATAAATGAAACTAATAATCATGTAGAAAATTTATTAGACAAAGTGAAAAAAACACAAAATAATTTATATTTATGCTCAAATGAAAAAATTATTAAATCAGAAAATAAAGTAGATACCATTTATACTTTTGATAACAAAATACTACAAAATAAAATAAATAAAATAAAAAAAATAGTGGAAAAAATAGAAAAAACTAATTGTAACTTAGTTGGAGCAAACATGAAATATTATAATCAATATCGAAAAGAGAATAAGAAAAAGAGAAAATTAATGAATAAATATTATGAAGAAATAATAGTAAATTTTGAAAAAAGATTAAAAAATAGTCCGAATAAAATTAAATCTATGAATAAGAAAAGGATACAAAATTATAAAAAATTGATTTAATTATTATTAAAGATTATAAAAACTAAAATAAAATGTCTTTTTTAGAGAAAAATTTTCCATTTCTAAATGATTTTTTAGAAGGATGTCAACAATTTAATTCATATTATGAAAAAGATCCAAATGATCCCAATTTTCAAATTCTTGTAAAAAAATTAAGAATTTATGAAAAATTTTTAGTAACAATTGAAAAACTAAATAATGATCAAACAGAAATATTTTTTGAAAAAGTAGAAAAAGATAAAGATTATTTTAGTAATTTCATTTTAGAAAAAAAAACAAAATTATATGCATTTGATAAAGAAGCATTAACTCAGTTCGATAATGATAGTTTTACTCTTAATACAAGTAGTGATAGTTCGGATTCAGAAAGTGTTTCGAGTTTAGACGATATCAATAGTCAAAATTCTGATAAAGATGAAGATAATAATCTAGAAACACAATACGTTAATAAAATGTTTGCTAAATCTTTAATTGAATTTAATATTAGAAAAGAACTAAAAGATATTCGTGCAGACAAAGTAGAAGAATCTCAAGAAGATAGTTCTATTTTAGTTTAAAAAAAATGAAAAATACTTTTTTTATAAATAAATTAATATGTATGTCTTTATTAATTTATGTGGATATTGATATAATAAATAGCCACACTAAAAATATATTAAATTATCTATATTACAAATTAATATTTTTGTTATCAAACAATAATATTGAACGGTGTAATCTATATTTTTCTTCTAATAATTATTATTATGATAATTTACATATTAGTAAAATATATGATTATTTAATGAGAAATACATTTTATTATAAAGAATATAATGAACCAAAATCTATTACAGATACTCAAATTATTTTAATTAATAATAAAATTTATTTTGATTATTTAACTGAAATAATAGAAAAAACAAATAATATTGTTTTATTAAATTTAAAAACACCAAGAAATTTTATTAAAAATAATACTATTATTAAATATAATGAACTATCTATTAATTTAATAGATTATTTTACTAGTAAGTATAATATTAAAGAACATAATTTAACTAATAATTTTGAATATACTGATTATCCATTTGATAAAGAAAAATATAAACAACATTACAGTTATCATATAAAACAAAATATGAATTATAATTATGATAATATTACAATTAAAAATATTAAAAATAATAAAAAAAATAATATTTTAACAAATAATATCAAACAAGTTAAAAAATATATAGATGAAGATGAAATAAAAGAATATTTTGAATCAAGTATATCTTTATCTACATATATTGATGAAATAGAAGATAATTCATTTATGGGAATTATGATATGCTGTGATAAAAATATTTTTAAGTTGCTATTTATTCCAGATCTAATATATACAGATTTTATCAATGAAATTATATCATTTAATGATTATACTGAATTAATAAATAATCAATTAAATAAAATTAAATATGAATATTTAACACTAAATAATTTAAACTCAGCAAATAAAGAAATAAATGGATTAATACCGTTATATATAAATAAACAACATTTTGATATTATAAATCAAAATCTTAAAAAATATATGGGAATTATGTTTACAGGGGATGAATATGGGTATGACAAAAGACAATACAGAATATTCTATAAAATCTTAATTGATTTTGTCTATAGTTTTTATAGTAAAAAAAAATTAAATGATAAAGAAATTATATTATTTTTAAACTATTACAGATTTTGCTGTGAAATAAGTAAGATTAATGGTTATGTAAAAGGAATAAATAATTATATTAGTAAACTAAATGAAACATTTCAAAATACACCAAATGCTGTACAATATTTAATAGGAGAATTAATGACACTTGGTAATATTGAACAAATTGAAAATTTTATTAGTAAAATACAAGGAGAAGATGATACTGAATATTTAGTTATAATACCTACTATTATGAAACAAATAATAACTCATTTTGGCTCATGGACTAAATTCTTAAATTCATTTGATATTAATAATGGATATTTTGAAGATGTTAGTTTTATAAAGATTTATGACAACATTTCTTAGATTTTATAAAATAAACTTGACGTACAGGGCTATTAAAATCAATAATTATTCCAATAACTCCATCATAAATACCACTTGTACCTAATATTGTAAATCTTTGTATAGATGGTTTAGTAATTCCAGTATTACTATTTTCAGGATAAAGGCCATTAAAAGTTATACTTCCATTTTTTTTATTTATAGTAGAATCATACGATGATATAATATAATTTTCTTGTATAAATTGTAAATTATTTTGAGTTAAATCATTTACATAATTCCATTGAGCTGTTCTAATATTATAACCATTTGAATTTTTAGAAACAGTACAAGGTAAAGTACTAATATTACCTTGAACATTTCTAAAAGCCGTATCATAAAATCCGGTAAAAGAAACATATTCATTTGATGCTAAAAGAGCTTTTATTTCATTGGATATTTTATAATTACACATTTATATAATTATATTTATAAAAAAAATATTGATTTTTATTTAAAATAATTATGATAAAGTTAAATATACATGTCAGTAAGTAAGAATACAAAAGAGTTTTTAACTAAACTATCTAATAAGTCATTTAATCTGCAAGAGTTTATTGATGATATTGATGCTAAAAAACTTGAGAAAATATTACGAGATTTATCTTTAGCATATTATAATGAAGGAGAATCTCTTGTTACAGATGAAATATTTGATTTTCTTAAAGAACAACTTGAAGATAAAGATCCCAATAATCCATTCTTGAATGAAGTAGGAGCACCTATCGATTCTAAAGATAAAGTTAAATTACCATTTCCAATGGGAAGTTTAGATAAAATTAAACCATCATCTCAAGAATTAGATAAATGGAAAAAAGATTATAAAGGACCTTATATAGTATCTGATAAATTAGATGGCATATCTGCACAATTATATATTGATAAATCAGGTAAAGCTAAATTATATACAAGAGGAGACGGAGAATATGGTCAAGATATTTCACATTTAATACCATATGTAACAAATATTGATGATATATTAGAATTTGATACTATTATTAGCATTCGAGGTGAATTAATTATTTCAAAGAATAATTTTTTAAAAGTAAAAGATAAATTTAAAAATGCTCGTAATGCTGTTGCTGGTTTTGTTAATGCAAAAAAAGTCGATAAGAGTTTATCTAAATTAGTAGAATTTATAGGATATACTGTTATAACACCTCCTATGAATCAAGAAGATCAAATGAAATATCTTGAAGAATTTGAACCAATAGAAAAAGTAGTATCATATAAAATATATAAATCAGATAAATTAACAAATGAAAATCTATCGAAATATTTAGAAGAAAGAAGAAAATCGTCAAAATATGAAGTTGATGGCATAGTAGTATTTGATTCAAGTCGAACTTATGATCATTCATCAGGAAATCCTGATCATGGATTTGCATTTAAAGCTGTTATGTCAGATCAATACGCAGAAGCAACAGTTATTGATGTTATTTGGGAAGCTTCTATGGATGGATTTTTAAAACCAAAAGTACAAATTAATCCAATTAATTTAGTTGGAGTTACTATTACTTATGCAACAGCATTTCATGCAAAATTTGTCGAAGAGAATAAATTAGGTCCAGGAGCTGTCATTAAAATCATTAGAAGTGGCGATGTTATTCCCCATATTATGGAAGTAATTAAACCAGCAGAACCAAAAATGCCAGATACTGATTATGTATGGGATAAAAATCATGTAAATATTATGGTTAAAAATCTAAATAAAAGTAAATATTTAAATGTAATTAAAGCTAAAAAAATGGATTATTTCTTTTCTGTTTTAGGAGTTAAAAATATTAGCATTGGTATTCTAAATAAATTAGTAGAAGAAGGATTTGATAATATTATTAAAATACTCGATGCAGATAGAGATGAACTAGAAGATATTGAAGGTTTAGGAAAAAAGAGTATTGATAAAATATTTGATAATATTGATGAAGTAATGGAAACAATTAGTTTAGAAAAATTAATGGCAGCATCACACGTATTTGGTACAGGTATTGGTGAAAGAAAAATTAAACAAATTATAAGAGAAATACCAAATATATTAGATATCCAAGATCAAGAAAAATTAAAAGAAATGGTTAAGAATATCGAAGGATTTAGTGATATTACGACTGATAAATTTGTTGATAATTTAGATAAATTTAAAATATTTTATAAACAACTAAAAGAGATATATGACTTATCTCATATAGAAAAAACTGTAAAAGAAAAGAAGAAGGAAAATAATGATATATCATTTAAAGATATGAAAATAGTTTTTACTGGTTTTAGAGATAGTAATTTACAAGAAAAAATAGAAAATGCAGGAGGTAAAGTATCTACCAGTGTTTCAAGTAAAACAACTATTGTAGTGCATGCAGATAGTGAAAAATCAAGTAGTAAACTGGATAAAGCCACTGAATTAGGTATTCAAATAATGAGTAAAAGTGATTTTATAAAAAAATTTCGTTTATAACTAATTTTTAAGGTATAATATAAAATTATATAATGTTAAAAGTTAAAAATATACATAATATTACAACACCGATAATTAAAAAAAAAGAAAAATCAGTTGAAAATAATCTAAAATCTATAAAAGTACTAAATATTAATGAACTCGTTAATTTAAAAGAAAATAAAATTCAAATTTCATCTATTATAACAGGAAAAATAAATACAGATAATAATCAAATAATTAATAATCCAATTAAAATAGAAAATGGGATAATTTTAATTAATAATAAGACTAATAATGAAAATAATGTTTTAACAAAAAGAGAAATTGAAGAATTAATAGTTCATAAAATAGATATTTCAAAAATAATAAATAAAGAATATTTAAATGAAAATATAAATTTAAATAAAAAAATAACTGAACTTGATACAAAATTAAAAAACTATGATAGTCAAATTGAAATTCTAATGAATGAAAAAAAATATATGGAAACAGAATTAAATAAAATAAATAAACAAATAAATTTTTTATTAAATAAATATACAGATGAAAATAATTAAAATAAATTACATTTAAAAAAATATTAATATAACACAGTATGTTTATGAGTGAATTAACTTTAACAAGAAAACGAAAAATGAATTATGTTGCCAACAAAGGTCCATTAACAACTCCTCCAACAAAAAGACCAAAAAGAGATTCTACAATTAGAAGACCTAAGACAGATGATGGAAGTGATTCATCTGATGGGAGTGATGATGAAAATATGAATGTTATTTTAATTCTCGATGATTTATTTAAAAATAATAGAAATATGAATAGTAGAAACAATACTAAACCCGAACCAGAAAAAGAAAAAGTTAATGATAACAAATGCCCTAATCCGTTATGTGATCATAAAAATAAAAAACACGACGAAGTATATACAGTTGCTAAAATAACCGAAGTTAAGGATATTAATGATATTATTGAATTAGGTAAAACATATCATTGTAAAAAAAATACACATTTTAATGGTATGGATTTAAAAATATTATGTAGACTAGTTAATCCACTTAGCGAATTAAAAAATATGGTAGGAATGAAAAAAGTAAAAGAAAATATGGTTAATCAAATTTTATTTTTCTTACAAGGACTTAATGTAAAATATGAACAAGACGGATTTGGTAAAATTACATCAAATACTGATATGTTACATACAGTTATTACTGGACCTCCTGGTGTTGGTAAAACTGAATTAGGTAAAATTTTAGGTAAAGTTTATAAGGCAATGGGCGTACTTAGCAAAGGGTCATTTAAATTAGTAACTCGTTCTGATTTAATTGCAAAATATCTTGGCCAAACAGCAGTAAAAACACAAGATGTAATTAATAGTTGCGAAGGAGGAGTTATGTTTATTGATGAAGCATATGCACTAGGTCATGAAGAAGGACGTGATAGTTTCTCTAAAGAATGTCTCGATACACTTAATCAAAATCTTACTGAAAAGAGAGACTTTTTATGTATCATTGCTGGTTATAAAGAATCACTTGATAAATGTTTTTTTAGTATGAACGATGGTCTTAAAAGAAGATTTACATTTAGATATGATATCGAAGGTTATACTGGAGAAGAATTAAGACAAATTTTTGAAGTTAAATTGAATGCTGATAAATGGAAAGTTGAATTCCTTGATGATGCCGAAAAATTTAAACAATATGAAGAATTCTTTAAGAAAAATAAAGATAACTTTCCAAATTATGGTGGTGATATAGAAACATTATTTTTAAAATGTAAAATTGCCCATTCTAAAAGAATTGTTTTTGAATCAGATGACAAACGAAGAATTTTAAATATGGATGATATAGAAAAAGGATTCAAGACATTTATTGCTGATAGAAAAGGTTCTGGAAAAAAGAATCTTGGTTTATATGATTAAATTTATATTATTATATTAATTTAATGAAAAAGATATACTTAATAGTAGGTGCTAGACCTAATTTCATGAAAGCATTTCCAATATATAATGCTCTTAAAAATGATTTTGAAATTAAACTAATACATACTGGTCAACATTTCGATGAAAAGATGAGTAATATATTTTTTAATCAATTAGGATTTCCCAAACCAGATATTCATTTTGAATTATTTGAAAAATCACGAGCAGGATATATTGAAGACCAATTATATATTAATAATATAGAATATTTAAAAAATAAAAAAAAAGTTATTAATGACTTATCAATATTAAATGATATTGGTCAAATTAGTGAAATACGTGATAATTTATATAAAATTTTTTATAATGATAAACCAGATCTAATTATTGTTTTTGGAGATGTTACAAGTACACTATCTGCAAGTTTAGCTGCATATAAATTACAAATTCCAATTGCACATATTGAAGCTGGTTTAAGAAGTAATGATTTAAGTATGCCAGAAGAAGTAAATAGAATTCTGACAGACTATATTAGTACTTATTTTTTTGTTACTGAACCAAGTGGTGTTAATAATTTAAATAAAGAAGGTATTAAAAATAATGTATATTTAGTAGGAAATACAATGATTGAATGTTTGGAATTTTTTAAAAAAAAAGCACTAGAAACTAAAGCAAATATTAATCTAGGATATAAAAACAAAGATTATGTTTTGGTTACATTACATCGACCAAGTAATGTTGATAATTTAGAACAATTAAAAATAATTATAAATAGCTTAAATAAATTATATGATAATATTATCTTTCCTGTACACCCTCGTACAAAAAAAAATTTGGAAAAATTAAATATATCCAAAAATATATTATTATGTGAACCACAAGGATATTTAGAATTTATATGCTTAGAAATAAATGCCAAATATATTATAACAGATAGTGGTGGCATACAAGAAGAAAGTACACATTTATCAATTCCTTGTTTTACATTAAGAAATAATACAGAAAGACCAATTACACTTATAGAAAATGGAGGAACAAATCAATTAATAAATAAAATAGAAAATTTATTAATAATGAATTTTAATAAAAATAATATATGGGATAATTTAACAAGTACACGAATTAAAAATATTATTCAAAAAGTTCAATAATAGAATTAATATTATTTTTCCATGATTTATTTTTAATATAATTATAACTATTTATTTGAATATTTTCTAAATTATATTCAAAATTAATTATTTTTTGTATTTTATTATAAAGATCATTAATATTATTTTTTTCGAATAAGATACCATTATAACCATCAGTTACAATATCAGCGAGTGCATCTACAGATGAAGCTAATACTATTTTACCATACATCATTGCTTCATATGGTTTTAATGGAGCAACAATATTGCATACTTCGGTGTCTAATCTTGGTAAACAAAATATGTCAATTAAATCATAATATTTTTGGATTTCATCATGCGATACTTGACCTAGAAAATGTATTTTACTTTCTAATTTATATTCACTTATCATATTTTTTATATATTTTTGTGTATTAATAGAATCAGTAGTTTTACCTCCACCAATAATATAAAATATTGTATCAAAATTGGGTAACATATTAATTGCAGTAATTATTTGATCCAAACCCTCATAAGAAACAACTGATCCAATATAACCAAAAGTAAGTTTTTTATTTATAAATTTTGTAATTTTAAATTCATGTAAATATGGAATATTTACACCATTATTTAAAACAGAAATCTTATTTTGTTCAATGCCAAAATTATCAATACAATATTTTTTAAGAATTTTATTTTCACAAATTATATAATCATTAGTATTACAAGCATATTTTTCCATGTCAAAATATTTATTATAAAAGTGTTCATTATAATTAACATAATTTTGTGCTTTTAATGACAAAAACCATAATCCTCTAACTTCATAAATAGATTTTATATTAAGAGCTTTTCCTAAATTTGCAGATATTAAACCATTATTGTAATCACTAGCAGACCATAATATTTTAATTGTACTGTTATTTAAAAAATAAAATAATTCTTCCTCATAATTAGTAGTATTTAAATAAATATATACAATATTATTGTCATAATAATAAATTTCAATTCCTCTATTTGTTAATTTTTTTACATCTGGTCTAACAAAGCATATTATACTTTTATGATCTATAAAATTTTCTAATATTGATTCAGTACGAATTGTATAACCAGAAATATTAGATGGTATACCAGAATTACTTAAATATGCTACATAATAATTATTTTTATAATAATTCATAGTATTATTTTTATCAATGTGACATAATAAGCTAAATAAATAATCAAATCTTTTAATATAATATTTTTTAAATTTATAATCAGTCTTTAAATTTGTAATTAAAGGTTTTTTAAAAATAGAAAAAATAATCAAATCAATATTTCTATTTTCAAAACAAATTATATAATCACAATTATTAATTTCATTCAGTTTATCATCAATAGATAAATTAATTTTTAAAGAAATATTTTCTGATAATAATTCTAAATAATGCAATAATTTATCATTAATAATACTTTCATTAAATAAAAGTGTAATATATATATCTTGTCTTATTTTTAAAATATCTGTAAATATAATTAATAATTTTAATAATTGTTCATAATCATTATTTCCATAATATAATAAATTAATAATATTTGTATCTGAATCAAAAATAGTTTTAGTTAATAAATAATTTTCCTCACATATATTATTAAAAGTCATATTTGATCTAATCTTTTTGTTAATTTCATTTCTTCCATAAAATTCACATTTATTTATCCATTTTTTTGTTGATATATTATTTTTTAACAAATTTATATCAAATATTATTATTTCATTAAATAAAGAATACTTTTCATCTAAATATTTTATTGTATTAGTTTCAATAATATAAGCTATATTTGATTTATTAATAACCTTTTTAAGTAAAGTTTCTAATGTTTTTGTTAATAATATTGTTAAACTGACATATTTTAAATTATTAATATAATGAATAACCCAATCTAATATTAATTTATTTTCAAATAAAGTTTCATCAAATACTAAAATAATTTTTTTTTCTTTTTCTATTTTTTTTGGTTTAGAGTTATTTTGATTATTTTTTTTAGGTTTATATGGATTATAATATATAACAGTTTTTTGATATTGTTTTCTAATCGTATTTTTTAAATTATCTTTGCAATTTAGTTTTAAATTTTTTACAATTTTATCATTATATAAAATAATATTTCTATTTGATTCTTTATTATTTGGTCTTAAATTTGTTATAACTTTAATACTATTTTCATTATCATTATTAGTCTCTTTATTTAAAATAACATCTCTATTTGGTTCTTTACTATTCGTTATTTTTAAATTTATTGTTCTTAAATTTGTAAAATGTTCATTATCATTATATAAAATAATATCTCTATTTGATTCTTTATTATTTTGTTTTAAATTTGTTATAACTTTAATACTATTTTCAGTGTCATTATTAGTATCTTTATTTAAT
>JACCDO010082202.1_pt1 | contig 28974 bp, 71 predicted proteins | sample 7446101 | NCBI WGS metagenome assembly JACCDO01 (sample SAMN15323440, study PRJNA562643) | freshwater metagenome | isolation source: river surface water | place: USA:Blue River Watershed | collected 2017-08-16
ATTGCTAAAATCACTTCTTGTTTGTTGCTTAAATTTTCCATTTGTTTAATTGTTTAATTGTTTAACAATACAAAGATACATCTTTTTTCTTTCCCACCAAATTTTTGACAAACTTTTTTTTATTTTTTTTTTGTTTAATGTTTAGGGGCAAAAGTTAAAAAGAAAAAGTATCGTGTAGGTTGGAGTCTACTCTCCCGACTCTTCGCCCGCCCTTCGTTGTTCCCTAACGACAAAACAAAGATACTATAAAAAACTTTACCCGCAAAATTTATTATAGATTATTTTTAAATTATTTTATATAATAAAAAAGGGGACTTTCGCCCCCTCTCTTTGTTGATTGATTCCCTTTGTTAAAAGTTGATAAACACCCCACTACCTTTGCTACTGCGTTTGTGGTATCTGTGTGCTTTCTTGCTTTGTTTCTTGTTAAACTTCACTGATTTGCTGTAACCACACCCTTTGCTTGTTGCACAACTTGTTGTTGTTAATGACACCGCGAAAACAACTACTAATAAATAAACTAACTTTTTCATAACTCTTTGTTTAATTGTATAGTGTAAATGTAATATATTATTTTTTATTGTGCAACTTTTTTGTAAACTTTTTTTTAAAAGTTTGCGTGTTGGTTGTGCCAATAGTTTTTACTTCTTTTACTGCAAGAATGATTAACAATTCCGCAAGATGCCATAAGCACTGCCACGATTCCGATTAATAATAATATCTTTTTCATAATTGTAATTCAAAGATAATATAAAAAACTTTATTGTGCAAGTTTATGACAAAAAAAAGGGGACTTTTTTTGTCCCCTCTCTTTTTAGTTATACGCATCGCAAGTATGGCTTCGGTGCTTATCTCTTTTGATTGGTGCGTAGTGTGTTTTATACGCATCGCACTGCACATATCTTGGTCTTTTGTGGTGCTTTAATTTTTTAGGTTTGCCATCGTTTGCGAAACTTGTTCCGACTGCTACTAAAACTGCTGCTGATAATAATACTAACTTTTTCATTTTGCTTTTGTTTAATTGGTTATAGGATAAAAGTAATATAAATAATTTTATTGTGCAACTTTTTTACAACTTTTTTTATATATTATTTTCTCGGCAAAAATTATCAAAGTACGCATTCTCTTGTGCTTGTACCATTTTACCATCGTCTTGGTAAGTATAATCTTTTGGTTCGTTGCCAGGAATGTAGGCTAACTTCTTATAGATATCATATAAGATTGTATCCCCTTTCTTGATTCGTTTGCCACTCTTGGCACACTTGCTTGAAAACTTTGCTTGAATGATTTTATACATAACCCTTTGTGTTTAATTGTATATCAAAGATAATATAAAAAAGTTTATTGTGCAAGTTTTTCGATCGATTTTTTAAATAAAAAAACCCCGCGTTTCGGCGGGGCTTGTCTTGGCGTTAGCAGGATTACCAAAACGAAGGTGTTTCTATCTTTATCTTACTTTTTACCCACTTCATTATTTCATCGGCATAGTAAGAACTCGTTACCTCAAATAAGAACGCGTCTATCTTTGTTTCCGCTCGACTATCATTTGTATCAAATGAATACTCGTGGTCGTTTACTAGAAAGGTAACTTTCTTTTTCTTTTCATCGGTTGTTACTCGGATTGAGCCACCTGAATGATACTCGGACTTCCATAATTTTGTTGCCATGTTTAATTGTTTATTTTGTTAATTCAAAGATAACATAAAAAACTTTACCAACCAAATTATTTTACCACTTTATTTCAGTTTCTTTTCTTTCCTCTTTTGTCAAGGGGAACCCGATTGATAATAATAGAATGAATGTAAAGGCAATGAACCCGAACACAACCCCGAACCATAACTCAAATGTTGATGCAACTTCGTGTAATGAACCAAAACACATACCAACTGCAACGAACCCTAAAATTGATAGGATTAACGGAACGATTTTAATTTCTCTTTTCATATTGTTTAATTGTTTATTGTAGTACAAAGATAATATAAATAAATTTACTATGCAAGTTTTTTTTATTTTATTCTCGTTTCTTTTATATCAACACCAATCATTTCACCCTCTTCGTTGAACTCGTAAGTACCAACTGAACGCATACCATTAACCTCGTTTATATCATTCACAATATCATAATCAATAGTAACTATAATAACTTGTGGCGACTTAACCTCAACCCAATGTTCTAACTCAACAAATGTTTTCGGTTTGCCCGATGTTCTTATTATTGCTTTCTTTAATTGATTATAGCAAAGATTTCCTTTCTCGGTTTCAACTTGTTCTATCGGTGCGGTGCAACCCTCACAATAATGCTCTTTTTCTTCGATTTGCGGTGCTTTCGCAACTTCTGGTACACTACACCCCTTAATGTTCTTAAAACACCAATAGATTACTAAAAATATAATAAGGTAATGGAATAACTTTTTCATCTTGTTTAATTTGTTAATTCAAAGATAATGTAAAAAACTTTACCGACCAAATAAATTGATCGATTTCTTCAAAAAAAAAATGGGGACTTTCGCCCCCACTCTCTCACTAACAATTAAACAAGATTTATTTTTTCTTAAAGGTAAGTATCCACTTGTTACCCTCGTGTTCGATTTCGGGTGCTGATGCGTTGTAAAGGCGATAATTTGCACCGATGTAAATTTTAATCTCTTCAATGTCTGAATAGATTGATTTCTTTTTGGTAATGAATATCAATTCACCGATTTCGTTGTAGGTGATTGATAAACCCTTTTCAATTCCGTCAGGCAACTTTGGTGCTTTGGTTTCTTTCTTCGGTTCTTCCTTTGTGGTTGTTTGTGCCATTGCCACACCACCGATTAAAAAGATTGCTAAAACTAAAACTACTTTTTTCATATTATTTGTTTAATTGATTTATGATACAAAGGTAAGTGTAAAAAAGTTACCCACCAAATTATTTTACAACTTTCTTCAAATAATTTTTAATATCAACAACCGCTGTGATAAAAGCAATAGTGTAAAAGAAGCAACCAAATAAAGCCATTGCGATTTGATTGTCTACTGGTATATCCCAAGTGTTTGCAACTCTGAAAGCAAACGCGCCCATTACAACCGCTGCGATGATAAGGGCTAAACTTTTAATTGTTTCCATACCTCAAAGATAATATAAAAAAATTTACCGACCAAATAAAAAGGGGGTTATTTACCCCCTTGTCTTTTCGCCATTTCAATAATGAATTTAATAAAATCCGATTCGGGTGCTGATTGTTTGTCCGCTATTGATTTGGTTAAACCAATAAGGTAGCCAAGTGTTACCAACTTAACCTCGTACTCCGAAATACTGATTCCTGTGTCTCCGAAAGATTCGGTTCTTTGGTCTTCTGCTTCCTTTAAGATAACATCTGCGATGGTCTCAACCGAATTCCAAGTTTCTTTAATTGATTCGATTTTGTTATCCCACCATTCCTGTTTTAAACCGAGTACATCTGTGATTTTGTCGCTTGCCATAGTATATTGTTTAATTGATTATAATTCAAATATACTATAAAAAACTTTACCGACCAAATTTTTAATAAAAAACTTTCGTACTTTTTTTCAATTTCGGATCGTTGGCTATTGTTAACGCGTTGTTACCGAATACAAGTAAATCTCTTTTAGGTGGTATTGTATTCGCTTGACAAACCCCAAGTAAAATGTTATCGTCACACGAATAGAAATCAACCTTAACAATACCATAGTGTTTAGGATAATCTTCTGCTGGACACTTTCGGATAATCTCGAAACAAAAATCTTTACTGAATGTGGTGTCGCTTACAAGTTTCAAACACTTTGAATACTCCTCATCGGTGTTTGGATACAATATTATTTTCACCTTTGCCGACTGCCCAAAAGCATTCAATCCAGCTAATAGGAATAAAACTAAAATATACTTTTTCATTTGCTTACTTTTTCTTCTTCGTCCGAATGTTCTTCCACCTCAATACCAATCTCTTTGAATAGGTTTAGAATGTCTAACTCTATGTTTAAACCACCAACCTTTTTATCGAGCAACTCCAATTCATACATTAAGGTCTTTCGTTTCATTCGATACAACCTTGCATCAATTTTGCTCAACTCCATTTGGAAATCAAGTGTTGTTAATTCACCCTTAATCTCACAAACTCTATCTTTAATCATCTCCAACTGATTCTCGATAAACTGAATACGTCCTTCTTTCTTTTCCATAGTACAAAGGTAAGTGTAAAAAAGTTACCGACCAAGTTTTTTACAAAAAAAAAGAGGGGTATTTCTACCCCCCTTTCTCACAATTAAACAAGTATCAAGTCAGCAACAACCTAACACTCTCTTTAATCCTCGGTAGTCGTTGCAACACCTTTTCTTTTTCGTTTTCAAAGATTAAGGTATTGTAGGACATTATCTCCGAGGATAAGCCGTTCCACTTGTTCTTGAATACTTCAAAACACTTCTCTGCCGTTTGGATATGGGCTTCGTGTACTGATGAACTCAATATGTGAATTACTCTCTCAAAATCCCTAATGCTTGACATTTGGGTTTGTTCTTTTTCTCGTAGGTATTCTTCCATAGGAACATACCCCATTTTCTTTCTGATGTTTAAAAACATTTGTTGCATATACTTGTTTGTTTTGTGTTTAACAAAGATACTACAAAATTATTTACCCACCAAATTTTTTACCAAGTTTTTGGATATTTTTCCAAAATTGTTTGTGGGTACAATTCCTCATTACCATTACCCAAAACATCTTCCCACCAACGAACACCGATACTGATGCGAGGTACTGCGAACTTTTGAATGTCCTCATCGTGGATACGAAAGAACAAATCATTTCTTCCACCTGTTCCCTCTACCCCTGGCGTTGGTAAGGTCAATACTTCCTCGCAATACTTTACTCGCACTTTCCAAACATCTTGAACCCAATCTTCAAAGGTTTTGATATCGTCTGCTCCGACAACCGTACCTTCCCAAACACATACTTGACTAAAATTTTCCATTGCTTAATTGTTTTGATACTTCAAAGATAACTATAAAAAAGTTCTTGTGCAAACTTTTTAATACATTTTTTCCGTCATCGCTTTCGCCTTTGCAAAGTGCTTCTCAATCTGCTTGGCGAACGATACCAATCTCGCTTTGGTCTTGGCATATGCAAAGAACTGACTGAACTCGCTATCGAACTCTATACCACTACAATTTACATTGCGTTTGATACAATCCTCGAAATCGTATGCTGATTCAAAATGACGTGCTAACTGCTCGTCCTTTGGAAACCCAGTGATTGACCATTGCGCTCCCTCGTAGTCACCCTTATAGATTAGTAACCCAAACGCCGTTCTAATTTCTTGTGATTTTATTGCCATGTTTAATTGTTTTGATACTTCAAAGATAAGGTAAAAAAATTTACCACGCAAGTTTTTTATAAACTTTTTTTTAAAAACTTGATTCTGGTCTTAACTGATTCGCCTCATAGGTGCTACCTTCCCACTCGGTATCGGGGTTGGTCAACAAATGATAGTATTGTTTTAAACGCTCCGCTATCTTGTCTAACTTCTCCGCTTGTTTTGGTGTGCAAGGTTTGTTATACGCTCGGATTGTATCGTTGGCACAAACTTTACCCAACATACCACCACCCAAATAGTTTTGATACGCTGACATAAATTCGCCCTTGAACCCGAAACGTGTTAGGTCTATTTCTATCCCACCACCACGACTTGAAACTTCAAGACGGGTCTTTACTTCTGAAAATTGGATTCGCTTTGCCATAACTCTTTGTTTTAATTTGTTACTTCAAAGATAACGTAAAAAACTTTACCGACCAAATTTTAATACAAATTATTTTGTTTTAAATAATCTCTGTAATTTGCGTAAGTTTTGCGGTGGTTGTCCACCTTTGCTTTGGCATCTTCATGGGTCATGATTTCATCCTTATCAAAGAAATACCTACCCTCGCCACCAAGTCCAACCTTTGCATATAATACTTCGGGATTCTCATTACACACTGGGTATCGTAAATCATACGAATATGCGTAATTATTAACATGAGATAATGATGTGTTGACTAACTCAGCAAATTTTTTCTTACTTGTGGTAACCGCTATTACGTCAAGTTCAATACCTCTGTATTGGGTGGTTATTGAAAAGGTCTTATGCTTATTTGTTAAAGTCATCTTGTTTAATTTGTTACTTCAAAGATAACATAAAAAAGTTTACTGACCAAATTTTAATCAATCTTTTCTTCAATTCTTTGAAGGTGGTCTTTAAGTTCTAGGAATAAAGCAATACCAAAGTATTCGAAAAACCCCGCATCATTACCCTTGTAACTTAAATACAACGCAATGAAAAAACAAACATAACTTAATATGCGATAATATCTCCATTTATACATCTTATTCTGATTTAAATGGTTTAGGTAATACTCCTTTCTTGATTAGTTGATTCCAATCAAATCTCTCTTTGTACTTCCCCAAGTGGTAAGATACAAATGCTACTATTGATAGTAAAATTAGTTGTGTCATCTTGTTTAATTTGTTATATCAAAGATAATGTAAAAAAAATTACCGACCTAATTTTCTCGTAAGAATTTTAAATTTTGATCCAGTTCCTCTTTGTCGCAACAAACCCCTACACGTGTATGTGTTGGTATCCAAAAAAACCTCTCGTTTCTTACAATGACATAACCCATATAAAGTTTACCATTATAACAATAAACTTGTTTGTAATAACCATAACCCAAGTCCTCGAACCCGCGTTTAAAAAAAGCAATAATTTTCTTCATATCTCCACTTCTATAATTTTACAATAGTTTTCCAATTCACTCAAAGGAATTCGTCCGTTGTTAGATGAATAATACCCTTGTGATTCAAATCGTTTCTTCCAATCAAAAAATGCGTTCCTTGCATCCTCTTTGGTTGCGTAGGTGTCGCTATGATGAATGCTGAACCCATCGGGACTGATTACATCGTATCTTGTTTTGTTTTTCATATCTCAAAGATAACATAAAAAACTTTACCGACCAAATTTATTTACAAAAAAAATGGGGAACTTTCGCTCCCCACTTTCGGCCATGAAAAATAAAACAATTATGAAAAGAATGGTTGGATAATTTCGTTATCACTCAACTCAACTTGGGTCTTAACATACTCAACTGCTTTCACATCGGTTGGGTCATAGACATACGCTCCGTTGCTTGATGCTACCACGAACTGCCCGTTAGATAAACCCCAAAAGTAGTAACGGACAATATCATTCACTTCAATCTCATTCAGTGCGTTTGCACACACTTCATTCAACTCGGGGAACAACTTAACACCACCCGTAATTGTGTTAGCAATAGCCAACTTCATACTTCCGTTGTTGAACTCATTTGCTTCGGTAGTTCTTCCGATTTTGTTTAATGCCTCAACCAAATATGGTTTGTAGGCCCCCGCTTGCGGTCTTGGAAATGGATTGTACATATTATTTGTTTAATTGATTTATGATTCAAAGATAAGTATAAAAAAGTTATTGTGCAAATTTTTCTATATCTTTTTTTCCTTCCACCAATTTACAATAGCCGTCCATGTAATCATGGTACACTTGTTGGGCAACCCTGAAATAACTCATCGGGTGTCTACGTCCATTCTTGGTCAATCGGTAATATCCTTGTCCGAATATACCACTCCAGCGATACTCCCACTCTTTGGTTGTGCCGTCCTCGTAGCGGTAACTAACCTTTGGTTTTGCTTGTAAAAAATCTACTATATTCATGTCTAATTGTTTGTTACTTCAAAGATAATATAAATAAAATTACCATGCAAGTTTTTTGCAAAAAAAAACGTGGATTAAATCTCCACGTTCTTTTGTACCAAAGGTTCTTTTTCCCTCTCCTCATCTTCCTTTCTCCTATCTCGGACTATCTTTATAGTCACCCCCGTAACGAATGCACCGAAAGCCGAAACCGCTAACTTCGCACCCAACGATTCAAATGGGCGAACATTCTTATAGATTGGGTAGTTGTTCTCATCTTGTCCAACATAGACACTATTGTTAGAACCCGAATTTTCCCACGCTTGTCCATACGATAAACCCGACAAAGACAAAGCAACTAATAATACCAACTTTTTCATAACGTTTAATTTGTTATTGTAAATATATGTATATTAAAGTTACCGACCAAACTTTTCTACATTTTTTTTACCAAAGCAACGTATTGTCCGTCCTCGGCATATCGTCCGTCTATGTTTTCAAGGTAGCGATTCTGAATACGAATGTAATCTTTAATACAATCACGATAGGTCTTGTAAACACAATGCTCACGATTCTTCCCTGCAACGTATTCGCTTCGGCTTGTCTTGATACCAGCGATGTTCTTATTCTCCTTGCAAATCGCTGATTTAAAGTGTTGGCTCTCAATCTTGAATTGAGCAAGTGCCACGTTTGGCAATACACAACCTTGGTCTATCAACTCTTTAAGAATTGCATCATCATTCAATTCAATATCATCAACTTTGTCGCTTATGAGTGTTTCCTTTACAATGGTCTTGTATTCGGTTACAACCTTTGGCTCTGAACTGAAAGCACTTAAAAGTACAATGGTGTTCACGAACAATGAGATAAAGAATAAAGGTCTGTAATCAGCAACTCGATACTGACGTAAATCTTTTGTTTGGTGCAAAAGATATCTCGATTTTAAAATCGAAGCATTTAGATTTTTCTTTTTCATATCTACTAATTTAATTGTATATCAAATGTAGCGATAAAAAAATTACCGACCAAATTTTTTTATAAGTTTTTTAGAAAGTGGGTGTTGGGTAAAGCATCATTGTACCCGCATCATGCCATTCATAATACCAACCACGCTTTTCGGTTTGTTCATTCAGTTTGGGTTGAACTCCATGTGAATTATACCAACTCTCACGATAGTAATCAAATAAATCACTACCCTCACCTGATACCCAAATTCCCGTACCCTCGCTGCCACCATAGAATTGTTCGGTAGTGCCGATAACATTAACTCCTTTGCCCTCGAGCCATGCCATCATCTCGTCTCTGTTTAATACTTTCATCTTGTTTAATTTGTTAATTCAAAGATAATGTAAAAAACTTTACCATGCAAGTAAATCGATCAATTTTTTTAAAATAAAAAAGGGGACGTTTCCATCCCCTTTCGTTATCTCTTTTTATGAGTTCCAACAATTGTTAAAGAAGTCAAGATAATCTTCCTTACGACCGTAGGTTTTGCCGTCAAAGTTTCGCTTCTTCATCCCCCTCTTAATACATTGGATGAATTTCTGCTCACTCTTTCGGTATTTCTCAATACCCAAGTTACCCATAAAGTCAATCAAACCTGTCGTAGCATACTGACTACGAACAAACCCTGTCGCGTTATAGAAGTGGTCAATTGACGTAATTCTCGCAATTGCCTCATCCATGTCAACTACTTTGAACTCACCACTGGCAATTTGTTTTTTGGCAAGTGTTGAAGTTGAATTTGTCAACAACGCACCGATAGTTGTGTAGGTTAAACTGAAACGCTTTGTCAACTCTTTAAGAACTTTTACATCCTTATTAAAGTTTGCCCAACCATCCACAAAGTTTTTGATACCCCAATTTCGTGAAGTGCTGTTAAGCATGGTTACAATCTTAAGTGCCTCACGTTCGTCCTTTGCCTCAATCAGTTTGCAACGAATAGGTAGGTTTGCTGATTTAAGGTAAACATACAAGTGCTGACCATCAACGATAAAATAGTACATACCAATTTTAACGATGACAACGTCACGAAGTACGTTACCCAATTGAGTAACACTAGCACCCATTTTCTGAACGTGTGCAGGTGCAACGTCACGATTGAATTTGAGTAACTTAAGCAACTCATAGTTAGTTGTCTCAACGATGTCGGGATAGCAAATTACGTTACCATTAACATCCGTTTCTACTGAACCTTTGAGCAAGGTTTTGAACTGAAAAGTTCTGCTGTTTTTTCTGCCTTTCATGATAGATTATTTAATTGATTTATGATACAAATATAATGTAATAAAATTTACCACGCAAGTTTTTTACAAAATTTTTTTAAAAATAAAAAAAGGGATACATTTCTGCATCCCCTCTTTATGTATGAACAAAACAGATTCCTAAATACAAGGCAACCACTCGCTCGGGTTACTCATAGTTCCTTTGGCATCACGAAAACCTTCCACCAATTCCTTGGATACCTTGTGGCTCGCTTCGTTCCTGCCGTCAAAGTTATAGTCCTCACTGGCACAATTCTCCAACCATTCAATACATAGTTTGGTAAAGCCTTGCTGCAAGGTTCGGTGTTCGCGATTCATCTCAGCGATAAACTCTTTGTTCTTGTTGCTGAATGAGTTTAGGTAGTTGGTTACATTCTCAACAACTTCCTTTGCCTGGGTTTGTGTAGTTACACTCATAATATCTATTTGTTTAATTATACCCCAAAGGTAATATAAAAAACTTTACCAAGCAAATAAATTGATCAATTTTTTCAAAAAAAGTGGGGAAATTTCTTTCCCCATTTTCTTAACTCTCTGCTACAAGTAATTTAAGATATTCTTGTTTACTCAAATGTCTTTCCTTACCAAGTGTTTCGTACCTCGCTTTCGGTTTAATCATAATACAATCACCTTGTCTTACAATCTTTTCAATTCCACCTTGTGCGATATTGGTTTGAATAGTCCAAGCAATACAATCAATAGCATCAATTTTTTTCGCATCAAACTGCCAACGATTTAATTCTTTATCGTTTTCACATTTAACATTCCATACACTATTCAAGTCCACCCAAATAAGATATTCTCTATCGGTGCTGGTGTCCTTACAACGAACATAATAAGCATCACTCATTTTTCGCCAATTATCCACACCTTGATTAAAGTATTCACCATTCACTTTGTAAAGTTCGTAGGTGTCATCAAACTTGTGTTCAACTAACTCACCTTGCTCGTTTATCCAAGTGGTTTGTTTCTTAATTGTTTTGGTGCTTACCAAGGTTGGCTTCACCTCTGCAATCATTCTTTCCAAACCAAGAAACAATAAAGCAATTCGCCTTTGTTCCAAGTTAGGAATTTGTGCTATCTCGTTAAAGTTTAAGGGTTGTATCTCTTCCCAAAAATCTTGTAACTCATCAAAGGGACAATCACCACCTTTGGTTTTGAGCATACGGCAACCTAAATTAAATTCGGTTGGTACATTGTTGATTACTATTTCCATTTTGTTTATTTGTTAATTCAAATGTAAGTATAAAAAAGTTCCCGACCAAATTTAATCTTCACTATCGGTAAAAACATAGTATTCGTTTGATACACTAACGATAAGTTTGTTATCTTTGATAACCACTTCGCTATCGGTAATATCATCTTCGTTTGTAGTGTATGAATACCAATCATTCACCTCGCCATCACCCTCAATTTCGGGGGTGAAATTACCACAAGCATCACTAACTTTACTACCGATACTATCAATCAGTTCCTTACGCTTTTGGTTAATGATAAAGTCCATTTTGTAGTTAAAGTTTGGGTTCTCGCTATCACCACCATTTATATCCCTAACAAACTCCTTAACAAACTCAACTTCCTCATCAGTAAGTTCCACCTCAACCTCGCTTGTAATTCTCTCACACCACTCCGATTGAGCCGATTTCATATAGTTAAACTCATCACCCTCATCGTTTAGTTCAATCAGTACATTTCCGTTCTCACCCATATAGTGTCCATCGGAATTTACATAGAACTCTACTCGGTTATAGACCTCGTGGTCAAAGTAGGTTGATAGGGTTTCGTTCTCAATGATTTCCTCGCCCTTGTGGATATTAAGGGTTGTGTCATTCATACTATCACCACCACAAGTAAACTCAAAGTCAATGTGGGTGATTTCTAATTCGTTCCAAAGTTGGATAATTTTTTCTACGCTTTCCATTTTGTTTATTGATTATGTTTCAAAGATAAGTATAAAAAAGTTCTTGTGCAAATTATTCTCTAATTCTTTCTAATAATTCTTCTGCTACCTTTGTGGCTTCGGGGTTCTCAATATCCTTTACACCATTGTTAAACCAAGGTTGAACTTGCAAGTGTTTAAGATAATCTTGTGGGGTTGGTACGAACTTCATACGAAAGTCCTCTGCGATATGTAACATAGCAATATCAATCGTGTCTACACTCTTACCACTTGAATTGATAATGTTGTACCCAAATATCTTTGGAATGATTGTGTAAGCAAACCAAGTGTTGTGGGTTAATGCTCTTGATGAATTGTTGTTCATAGTCGCTTTTGGACTATCAATCAGTTCGTGGATTGCGATATAATCTTCAATTTTACCACCCCAACGCTTAACTGAACTTTTTGAATGAATTTCTGGATTTGCCATTTTGTTTTTGTTTAATGTTAATACAAATGTAAGTATAAAAAAATTACCCACCAAACTTTTTTACAAAAAAAATGGGGAAATTTCTTTCCCCACTTCTCAACAATTAAACAAAATACTCAATCCCAAACTCGTGATACTTGCTGATTGAATGGGTTATACTCAACTTGTTTACCCATTACCCAATCACCTTTCTCAACTTGTAAGGTCTTGTGTTCGTTACTCCAAGCACCATTCGGTTGTTCGTGCTTCAAGAAACTCGTGTCCTTTACCTTTACTTTGGCAAAGTCATTGATTGTGTCGGCAACCATAAAGTCGCCATACAATGTGTGCTGATTGATACCCTCACCAACCAACAAGGTTTTTTTGTTTTTGAACTTGTCCATTTGTTTATTTATTTAGATTACAAAGATAAGTATAAAAAAGTTCTTGTGCAAATTATTCTAAAAGTTTTATCCAACCTTGTTGGTGTGCTTCGTTAATTAGATACTCATCACTGGCATCGTTATATGTTTCATCACCTTGTGAACGTAGGAACTCCACCAACGCTTCATCACCTTCGTAAATGATCCCTGTGTTATTGTCTACCCAAATGTTTATCATTGCCACCCTTCTTTAATGATTTGACACTTATTACCTACCTTTGCCCAATTCTCGTACCATTCACCCCATTGTCCTCGTCTGCGTCTGAACACACTTACATTCTCATCAAAACTATCATTCATAAAAGCATTCATTTTTCTTTTGACTGCTTTGTATGTTGGTACAAGTACATTTTTGTACTCACCCTTTTCGTTTGTATAAGATACCGTTACCATATTACAAATGTAATGTAAAAAACTTTACCGACCAAATTTTTTTAATCAACAACTCCGTTTCCGTAGTAAAGATTAAAACTTTTCTTTTTGTAGTCATCCGACTGCAACCACTCTTTATACTTTTTATCCCATTGTTTATCTTGGAACGTATAGTATGAGCCATTGCAATACCGCAAACTATTATTAAGTTTGTAGAACTGCTCAAACAATCCTATCTCGGTCTCGTCTTCAATATCCTTTGTTGTGGTGATGACCGAATTTCTATCAAGGTAACGAAAACCGCTTTCAGTTACAACGGTCTCGTTTCTTGGATGCCAATAATCTAATGTCGCTTTATTCATAATACAAATATAAGTATAAAAAATTTACTGACCAAATTTTTTTATAAATGTGTGGTGTATCCACAATTCATACATTCACAATAAGGTTTGCCACCTTCCTTCACCTGGATACTCTCCTTGGGTAAAAGATACCACTCTCTCCTGGAATCATCACACTCGGGACACAACGCGTCATTGGGTAATCTTTCTTCCAAAGTCATCTGACCTTCCTTAAGGTGTGGGTAAACATGTTTGATAACATCACCTTCAATAGGAACTAAACACGCTTGATAGAACATTGCCTTACTCATAGTACATCATCAATTAAAATGATTTGTGCCTCAAAACCCCCGTCCGTTCTATCCCATTCTCCATTCAATGCCATTTCCGCGTCCTCACGCAAAGTATTCAATGCGATTATCAATGGTTCAACAACCTTGTCGAATACACTTGAATCAAGTGTGGTCATATCCAATGGTAGTTTATCCTCAACTGCAAGTGCAACCAAAATGTCTTTGATTTGCTCTGTGTATTTTATCTTTGTTTGTTCCATGATACAAATGTAAACATAAAAAAGTTCTTGTGCAAATTTTTTTACAAAAAAGTTTGGGGGATTTCTCCCCCATAACTATTTTAGAATCCGTAAACTCTCGGGCCTTGTGACAACACACGATTTTTGTGTGCTTCACAATCTTCCACACCCACCCATGTAATCATGGCTTCAATCTCCTCAATGGTGGACAATGGTTCGGTGCTATCACCCTCGTCATCCGTACCCTGCACGATAGCGTTACCCAAAATTGGGTGGGCGAACCCTTCCAACATCCAACCACCGACACACTCATGATACATGGCTTCCTCATCCACATAGAACGTGTCATTGTTCTCCAATGATACTGGTGCTTCAAATGTTCCACACTCACCACCAATAGCGGGTGCAATGTCTCTCCAATCGTTAATCTCGATTGCTTCAACCTTTCGGTCGGTTACGTTAATTTTGTACGCTTTCATATCCTTAATTGTTTAATGTACTACAAATGTAATATAAAAAACTTTACCAACCAAATTTATTTTAATATTTTGAAAGAACTTTTTTATCTTCCTCAATTTGCTTCTCACTCAAAGCGTTCATCATTGGTGTGGTGCCAGTGTCCCAAGAATAGAATTGGTTATTATTGGTCTCGTCAATACATCGGATAGAGGTGACCCCCTTCGCTAAAAAGGGGTCTCTCTCAATCACATCTAATACCTCTGCAATACCTTTGGAATCTAAGTTTGCCACATCTAATATAAACCTCGCCATATTAGTATTGGTATTTCGCTGAATGAACATTAATGTAATTCTCCTTCTTCTGCAAGAATGGTTTAAGTTGTTTAATAAACTTCTTTTCAAACTCTGCATCAAAGAAACCACCCAATGCACTCTTAACAACTTCAAGTATTGGTGTATTGGTTGTGGTGTCTGCGAATACACAAAACAAGTCAACCGACCAATCCTTTGGTATTGAACCATGGTCATCGTGGCTTATCTTTGCTTTCTTCAATCCACGCTTAATGGTGATGCTTGGTGTCTCATACACATCACACATATCATCGTACCAATCGATCTCGCTGAACGATACATTCGCCAACAATAGTTTCTTGGTTTTGATACCCTTCCAAAAAGATTCTAAGTTGGTTGCCAATCTTTCCTCATTGACATATAATTCACTCTTACGGCTTGAACCCGAATAGTCCGAACTAATTGTCAACGCAATTTTGTTTTCTTGTCTGCGAGCCACCACCATTGATAACTCTTCTTCTGTAAATAAATTTCTCATTGTTTAACTGATTTATGATACAAATATAAATGTAAAAAAGTTACTGACCAAATTTTTTTATAAAAAAAGGGGGAAATTTCTTTCCCCCGATTAATCACTCTGCGGTCTCCGCTTCCAACTGACAAGCCTCACCTCTTTCAGTAGCCTCAATCAACTGACGGATATCGTGGTTGATATTGCTCTTCCACTCCTCGGTTTCAAAGTGAACGTCCTCAATCTCGATTTCATTCCCATTGCTGATGCTGAACTCACATCGTCTTGAATTGACTTCAATCCCCTCGTTGTCGGCTTCATCAACGATTGCCTCAAGGCGGTTCGCTAACTCATCAAAGTCGATGTTGGTTGTACCTTCGATGCTCTCAATCAATTTGATTACATCTTCCTTGGTGAACAATGAACCTGCTGATTCACTCACCTTGCTAATAACTTGTTCTTTTGTCATATAAGTGGTTTTTGATTATGGTGTAAAGATAATGTAAAAGAATTTACCACGCAACTTTTTTATAAAGTTTTTTTAATTTTTTTTCTGAACCCCTTGACAATACTAGGGTTCATGCTTACTTTTGTAACATGAAAAAACTTCTTATCCTGGGTTTAGTAGCCATGATGGCTTCTTGCTCAACTGAAACCACGACCGAAACAACTACGGTTACAACTGATACCACTATGGTGTCTGATACCTGTGTTGTTGATTCAGTATCCGCAGATACTGCAAAGTAATAGGTAACTGTTACGTTATTAAGATGGGGTTCCGAAAGGTTCCCCATTTTTTTTTGCAAAAAACTGTAAATAAATTTGCACGAGAACTTTTTTATGTTTAATATTGCATAACAAAACAATTAGACATGGAATTACATAAAGCACAGGAACTAGCAAAAATTTTAATGAGCAATCACGACCTCACCTCAAAGGGTTGGCGTTTTGAGTTTGACAACGCAAAGCGTAGGTTTGGCTGCTGTAATCATAGGTGTCGTAAGATAACCTTATCTAAGGCGTTGGTGTTAATCAATGACGAGGCGAGGGTTAAGAATACAATACTACACGAGATTGCTCATGCGATTGTTGGTGGTGGACATGGGCACGATTGGGTGTGGCGTTCAAAGGCACTAGAGATTGGCTGTGATGGAAAGCGTTGCTATACATCAGAGAATACAGTTACCCCCGAGTCAAAGTATGTTGCTGTATGCAATGGCTGTGGTCGTACACATAAAAGACACCGCAAACCAACTAGAACATCCGCTTGTGGTACTTGCTGCAAGGGTGTGTTTCAATCAAAGTATATCCTAGAATTTAAACTGAACCCGAATGCGTAGTAAGATAAGTGTTCAAAAAGTATATGATATGGTCAACAAGTTTGACCTGCACCACCTAGACCTAACGATCGGGGACGTGAATAAGTTACAGGTGGCGTTAGACGAGAACGCCAGTGAGGAACAATTCATCTACGCACTAGAGAGAATAAATAAAAGCAATTATTTTGTAGAAAAACTTGCGGGGTAACTTTTTTATACTTACATTTGGATTATGGAAAAGCAAATGACAATAGACAACTTTTACGAAAAGTATAATCCTGAATTTAATCAGGTGCTTCTAAAGGATGCAAAGTGCAATCCTGAAGATATGAGTTCATTCGGTGGCTGTATGTATGAAACCTTTGGTAAAGAGGTTGAGTATGTTAAACAGAAACCTAACAAGAACATCTGGACAATCGTGGACAACGAGGATGGTGAGTTAATCATTATAGCTGGCTTTCACTTTGTCAATCGCTTGGGCTACCTGATTACACCTGAAGCGTGGGAAGATGAATACGAAGAATACATTTGTGATTAAATTCAATTGGCAAATTTATTTTTGTATTCAAAAATAAATTTGGTGGGTAACTTTTTTATACTTATCTTTGAACTATGAAAAAACCACAGGGGTTAAAAGATTGGGATTTCGTTAAGAATCAAAAGCACGACATTACTCGGTTGCTTGACAGGAACTTAAATCCAAAGGACTATTACTACCAATGTGATAGTGGTGTTTACACACCTGCGTTTACAATAGATGAGTGGAACAAAATAATCAATAACAAATAATATGGGACATTTCATTGACTTTGAAGAAATCTTAGTAGGACTACGAAAAGGTTTAGATGATGCTCTTACAAAAGAGTTAAAAGAACACAACAGGGGGGTAAATAATCCTTTGGATATTTCAGAGGCAGAGGTTCCGCTGTACTTCATTCACCCAACTGAACTTGACGGCAAGAGCAAAGCGAGTTCAATCTTTATGGATTTCGCAGGTGTTGTAATCAAAACTGAGGTTGGTGAGTGTGTTGACTTCACCGACTTGGAAACCGATGATATGCTTGCAATCTATGAGTATGTTTACTACGAATTAAATTAAATTCAATATGGCACAGGAAACAATGCGACAAAAGTTAATCGATGCTATCTTCGATATGGCAGGCGATGAAATCGAAACGGTACAGGATGCAAAAAAGTTTGCAGCGATGTCCGATGAGCAGTTGGTTGATGAGGTAATCAACTTAGCGAACTATTATAGAAATCAATCCAACGATGATTTCAGAACCTTTAATGAAGCACCTTATGGAAACGATTAAAAGACAGGATGCAATTGACAGGTTGGTGGATGATGATTTAGATTCATTCCGCACAGGACAGCAAGACGGTGATAATTCATACGCGGCTTCGCTGTTAGAATACGGACATAAAGGTTATGCCGATTACACCAACGAGGAATTGGCAGCGGAGTTGTTCGAGAGAAATGATTTCAATCAGTTTAAAGTAATTGACGATGAGCAAGAATAAATTATATGAATGCCAGGTGGCGTTCACCTACGAGGCAACCGATCCTGTGGATGCGGCTAGACAACTTATCGCTAATATTCAGATGAACCCGAATTGGTTTGTCACTGTAACTGATACGGATAACCCTGAACATAAATTCAGTGTTGACACCGAAACAGGTGAATGTGAACAGGAGTGGGAATTGTATTGTGAGGAATGTGGTTGGATCGGGAACGAAGATGAACTCAAGACAGCTATGTTAGAGAATGAACACAATCACCAGGACCATACACTATATGAAACCAAAGTTTGTCCTGAATGCAGGAAAAATAATTTTTCAAAATAAATTTGGTTGGTAAATTTTTTTATACTATCTTTGAATTCTAAATCAAAATAACAAAGCAATGGCTACAAAACAAAAAGACATCCAAGAGTATTGGGACAAAGAAGCCCAAAAAGTATTAAAGGGAAAGACAATCGTTGAGGCACGATACCTGAATGATGAGGAAATGGAAATGATGGGTTGGAACAAACGACCTCTTTGTTTCTTCCTGAATGACGGAACTAGTTGTATCTTATCAGCAGATGATGAGGGCAACGAGGGTGGTGTACTATTTTATGGCGAGAACGGAGTTTTACCAACACTTTAAAATAAAATCAAATGACACAAAAATTCGAAATCACTTCAGGGTCGTTAGTATGTAGTGACCCTTGCTACACCACTGATGTTGGGTGTATGGAAATTGTTAAGAATGTAAAGAACGGTACTTGGTTGGCCGACTCTAACATTGAAACCGTTGGGTCTTGGGGAGAACGGAATATCGACCTGACAATTCACCACGCTGATTACAAAATTGATGAGAGTGCTTGGAAAGAGATCTCAGGAAGTTTTGGTGTGGACAGCGGCCAGTTCGGTTTCTTCGACAGCGATGGTTATCGTAAAGCCGCTAGTGTTAAAGGTGTTCCCTTGTATGACTTCGGTGGTGATTTCCTTACTGACGACAGCGACCCTGATGGAGATATATGGTATCGTGCTTGTTGCAAGATTACTCTAGATAAACCTGAAAGTTGGGGTGCACTTCCAAACGGTGTTGTATCATCCTCAGGATTCGGTGATGGCTTTTATACTGTCTATGGTATCAAAGATACTTACAGTCCTAACCACGAGTATGTCGCTTTCCGTGTAGTATTCATTGATATGGATGAGGAAGATGATTTGGATGAGTGGGAAGAAAATGAAAATTAATTTGCACAGGAACTTTTTTATAGTTATCTTTGAATTCTAAATTTAAATTGTATGCACAAAGGAGTAATTTTATTAACTAAGGCTTCCGATAAAGATGAAGCTATCGAGAATGCAAACACTTTCCTCGAGGATTATGGTGATGGCGATGTTTGGGATTGGTATGTCATAGGCGGCCGCTGGAGTGGAACGCTTAACCCAAAGTCATCCGAGTTCTTCCTGAAAGCTGAAGCGCACTTCAAAAGGATGTATCCTGATATGGGTGAATTCCTTTCGACCAAGATGGTTCAGGAACAAGCTCAGGCTCTTGAAATCATTTGGGAAGAAATTGGCGGCGAGGGTTCGAATCCTTATGCTCGTAGTTCTTATGATAGAGATGGTGATGACGATGACGTCCTACCACTTTCTAATTGTCTACGCGTGGTAACCGAGTGGTCAAAGGATATGGATGCTGAAGCGGAAACCTTTTGGACAAAGATGGTTGAGGCAAAAGGCAGCGGTGAGAAACACGATATGTCAGCGTACTACGCCAAGCGATACGCCGAGTGTAAGTACGATGAGTTCTCTTTCGAGACCAACGTATACGATATCGATGAGCAGACCAATGACCCAAAGGATGCCCTTGAGAATGCAGACCAATACTTCGCAGTGATGGTTGATATGCATAACTAAGACCCTGAACCCGTCAGTACCCTGAATTTCGGTGGGGAGTTAATTGAGAACCTCTACTTACGGAGTAGTGTATCAGCTGACGGGTTCTTTTTTTTTTCAGTTTTTTAAAATTATAATATGGCCTTAAAGAAAGTAAGAATCAGTAAATCTACGTACAAATATGTTAAAGTAACACCTAAGCAAAAAGCGGTCCCAAAACAAAAACCGAAAAAAAAATAAAAAAAAGTTGCGCAGTAAAATATTTTATATTATCTTTGTACCAACAAAAAAAAATCAGAAATTATGTTCACAGTTGAAGAGTTAAAAGCAAAAGCCCCCGCAGTATTCCGCACAGCAGAAGAAGGCGCTAAGGCAGGTGCATCAAAGCACTATCAGTTCATCCCAACAATCGATGTTATCGATGACCTTTCGAAGTTCGGATGGAACATCCACGATGTTGGCCAGCAAAAGTCAAAGACAAGCCCTGACACGACTCGTCACCTAGTTCGTTTCCGTCACCAAGATTTCGGTGCTGTGGGTGTGGGTGGTAACGTACCTGAAATCCTATTCACCAACTCACACGATAGAACTCGTTCAATGAACTTTCACGTGGGTTTGTTCCGCCTGATTTGTTCAAACGGTTTGGTGGTTGCTGATGCAACGTTCGGCAAGTTGAATCTTCGTCACATGGGATACTCATTCGATAACGTTCGTGAGATGATTGCGGATATCACCGAGAAGTTACCTGTGGTGTTCGATACCATCAAGACATTCGAGCGCACTGAGATGAGTGAAGAGGCTCGTAAGGATTTCGCAATGAAAGCCTTCGCAATTCGCTACCCCGAGTACATCAAAGAGAACGACTTGGTTGACTTGGCTCAAATCGCTTTGTCAGTTGATGTTAACGGCTTGTTAGTTCCACAGCGTGCAGACGATGCCCCTAACAACCTTTGGACCGTTTTCAATCGTGTTCAGGAGAAGTTGGTGAATGGACAATTCAAACATTTAGGTTCAGATAACAAAGTTCGTCAGGCTCGCCCTATTAAGAACATCACCCTGAACTTGGACATCAACGAAGGTCTTTGGCAACTTGCAAACTCTTACGCACAATGAGAGTATACACATCAGAATCAATCCCTGTAGATTTTTGCAGGGCTTGTGCACCTTCCGAGGAAGAGGCTCTGGAGATGTTCAACAATCTGGGAGATGGTCCTGATGATCGTGGTAATTGTTTCGCATACGATGAAGAGCATCCACCATATGAGGAGACGGATTACACATGTGCCGACTGTGGTGAACTTCTGGGAGCAGCGGATAATTAATTCAGGTGAGGGAAGAAATTCCCTCATTTTTTTTTAGAAAAAACTTGCACAGTAAATTATTTTACATTATCTTTGTATCATAAATCAAAAACAATATGGGACAGTATTACAAGCCAATCGTTTTAGACGAGGCAAAAGAAGGACAACCTGAAAAGGTAAAAGCATGGGTTTATTCCCATGAAATCAAAACAACCTATACTAGGGATGACGGGTCTAAATTCACATCGGGTAGTGGTCTTAAACTCATGGAGCATTCATGGATGAAGAACCCCTTTGTAAAGGCGTTTGAAACCCTGATAGTGGATAACCCGCAGCGAGTGGTTTGGGCGGGCGATTACGCGGATGAGGAAGCAGACCAAACCTGTGTAACTGACAGAGGTCAGATAGAGAATGTTAACCTGTATTCCCTATGTGATGATAGCACAAAGGTTAAACCTAACAGAGGTAGAAAGGCACATCGCTATGTGATTAACCACACCAAAAAGCAATTCGTGGATAAGAATAGTTGCCCAAAGGATGCTGACGGTTGGCAGATTCACCCACTACCTTTGTTAACTTGCGAGGGCAACGGAAGAGGTGGCGGAGATTTCAGAGGCTCAAACGACTATGTGGGCTTGTGGGCTAGGGATGTAATATCTGTTAGCAATTCTGTTCCTGACGGTTTCGAGGAAATTAAACCTGACTTTGCGGAGTATGCTACCACAGGTTTGATTGACCTTATGTAATAGAATGGGGGTGTAACAACCCCCATTTTTTTTGTGATAAAATTTGGTCAGTAATTTTCTTTTACTTATATTTGAGACATAAATCAAATTAACAATGGCAAAACAAATTCACTATTTAATTATTGCTCGCCACCTACCAAGTGACAGCGAGGTTCTATTCTTCAAAACAGTTGAGGAAGCAAAGGCTGAATTCCAAAAACGTACACAACCTTTATTTGCTGTGGATAAACTGGAAGAAGATAACGATTACTGGATTGAGGATGAATGGGCTGTAAGGTTTAATTCAGGTGGTAATCAGTTACTGTCTGATGAACTCGGAGAGGTTGACCACTACTTCAAAGTTGGTACGCAGGATGTTGAGGATGACTGTGACTGTTATGTTGCTGACTTTTCTGAATACGTTGATGAATCCATGATAAAGTTCTTCAACAGAGAGAATGCTGTGGTTAATTACAACGACATGGTTGAATCCGCACTGGCGATAGAAGGTAAGGTTAATCGGTACGACCAGTCAACTTGGGAAAATGATGATTACGGTACGCTGTTTACGGAATCAGATAATGATGATGGTTCAACTGACGCGTTCTTTGGAATGCACGATGTCTACTGGACGTACAGAATTGGTAAAGTAATCTTGACAAAGTAATAAACTTTATTATCTTTATACCATGTTACAAATCACACCAAAAGGACAAGAGCATATCAGAAAGGTTGTTGATACTTACCTGCCGCAGGAGAGAGTTCACATTAATAATGATTTCTTTGCGAAGCATGGAATCGACACCACTGAGCTTACAGACGATGAGCTGTACGCGTTATGCGAAGAGAAAGGTGAAACTGGAAATATCTGGTATTCACTGGCGACCATCTGGGAAATTTAAACCCAGAATACACTTTACTTTGAATCCATACTGGTTATATTACTGGTATGGATTTTTCTTTACAAGACGGTGAGAAATGGATCGTGGCCTCTGGATCTGGCAGGGTTCTGGTGGAGCTTAAAGCTTCTGGTGAACCTGTCTGGGAAGTCCAGTTCTCCAGAGCGAAGTTTTTTCCAGACCAGGAAGCGGCTCTAAACTTTATCACAAAATCTGGAATTCATGGATCACCAGCCCAGGTGAAGGATCTATTCATTCCAGTTTACCTGGTGCTCAGGGTTAAAGAGCAGGTGAGAAGGATTCACTGTGAGCTTACCTGGCTCCACCAGAATTCACAGCGCATGTCCAGTTACTTCCAGACCAGGGAAGCGGCCCAGAAAGAACTGGATAAATTAAAACAGGAAATTGTTATGGAGCACCAGGATGTAATCATGTATGCCAGAAGCATAGTTCTCCCAGAATTCAAATAATACAAAAGGCCCGCTTCTCAGCAGGCCCGTTGCAATAAATCAAATAAACACAGCATGAACAAAACATGCATCTTTCACAGCTACTTCATCTTATAATAGATGTAGCTAACCGTGTCACCTACTCTGGTATTCTCAGCGACTGGTACGGTGTCCCCGTTTTCCAGTACACCGCGATACCTGGGTGAAAGCTCTTCGTGTATCCCGCTAGGCGGGACCTTAAACTTTTTTACAATTTTATGTTTGACCTCGTCACCCTTGACGGATTCATAACATGAACCCAACAAGAATACACTTAGCCCCAACAGCAAAGAATTCATCTTAATCATTTTCGAAAGCTTCGGGGTTTTCAAAATCTGTTTCCGTATCCATGAACATGAAGCTGTCCTCAAGCTCATCGTCCGTCAATGGTTCTTCGAACATGGAATTCAAAAAGGTCTTCGCCTCTTCCTTGGATCCAAATTGTTTATACTCACCTGTCTCATCCAACAAGTATTCAAGTCCGTTTAGACTTATGCCGTTAATTGGTCTTCCGATAACAATAGCCATAGTTTTATTCTTTGTTGGTACAAAGGTAAGCATAATTTATTTATCCACCAAACTTTTTAGAAAAAAAATATCACAAACTTTTTTATAAAAAATAATCGATAAAAAACTTGCACAGGAAAAACATTTACATTATATTTGTATTTCAAATCAAAAACACATTAATTATGTTCGACTTATCTTACAAGTACAAACGTCCAACGAAGTTGTTCGGTACGCAAAACGCCAAGACTATTAAAGGCGAGAAGTTGGGTTACACTACATTCATTATGTACATGTCACCTGAAAAGCAAAACACCTCTGGCAAAAACTTATGCGCGCATGCTAGCGAAGGCTGCAAGGCTGCGTGTCTCTTCACAGCAGGCAGGGGAGCATTCAATAACGTTATGACAGGACGTCTTAACAAAACTGAATACTTTCTACGTGAGAAAGCTTTGTTCCTGGAACAGGTATACAATGAAGTTGCCAAGGGTTACAAAAAACATGGCAAAGCTTTGGCCGTTCGTTTAAACGGTACTTCTGATATCCCTTATGAGAATATTAAGATTAAGGATAACAAAAACATTATGGAGTTATTTCCAGACGTTCAGTTCTACGACTACACAAAAGACTTCTCTAGAATGTTGAAGCCACAGGCACCTAACTATCACTTAACCTACAGTGTTGATGAGAGACCTGTAACAAAGATCAATGCTATAACAGCTTTGAGTTCAGGTTTGAACGTGGCCATGGTCTTCAACGTAAAGGATGAGAGTGAGCTGCCAGCTGAATACATGGGCTTTCCAGTTATCAACGGCGATGAGCACGACTTAACTTTCTTACATGGTAACGGTGTAATCGTGGGCCTGAAAGCTAAGGGCAAAGCGAAAAAAGATAATTCAGGTTTCGTAATTCAATTATAAGCATATGGAGAAGATGATTGTAATGCTGCCGATCGATAAGTTTGATAGACGAAGAGACGCCGAGCACCTGGAGAATAACACCCTGAATCAGGATCAGGTTCAGGAATGGAGATCGAGGGGCGCCGCAGTGTTGGCGCTCACCGAGTTCATGGACCTGTGCAATGATATGGAGATCGACCTGGGTGGATACTGGATCAGTTATATCACCCTAGAAAAATAAGTTCACCAAATCCTGGGGAAGGCAGCTTGCTTTCCTCAGGTATTATTATTAGTATTGTAACAAACACATAATATGAAAAGAAAAATGTATAGCACTGGCAACCTGACCCTGATGGGGATCTACGGTTTGTCACTCGTGGGAGCAATCACCTTGGCGGTGGTCACTGAAGGAACCGAAAGGCACCAGAATATTAACCTGGCAATCTGGATCACATCCGCGGCGATGTGGCTTCACCTATTTAGGGTGGCAAAATATAAGAGAGATGTCATGATGGACGCCGCGGACATCCCCGCGAGCACGGTGGGCCAGAAAGCTTTGACTTCAGCACCATCTAATCTCACCACATATGAGAAGGGGATCTATGAAGAAGGATTCAAAGACGGGGTGAATTACGTAAAAAACGAATTAAATTCATCTTTGTAAAAAAAAAGTTAAAAAAGCGCTTGCTTTTTTCATTTTTTATCCCTATTATTATATTGCCTACATGATTAATGCATGTTGTTTTGATTTGATTTGGGATCTGGGGGTGAGTTCAAAGGAATTCATCCCCGTGATCTCCAAAAAAAACAGAATTCAAATCCAGAATTGATTTAGAATTCAAATCCACCCAGAGGTAATCCCCAAAAACTTCCAGAATTCAAATGGCACCTTGGTTTAGAATTCATATTTGATCCAGAATTCATACGGCGCCCTAAAAAAGAAAAGCCCCAGAATTCATCTGAGGCAATTTTTTGTATTCAATTAAACTTTTTTATACTTTTAGCTTAGCTTTTCCAGAATTCAGATCGGCTTTAATAGAATTCATCTGCGTATTACAGGTGGCGCCGTTTCTTTTCACTTCTATATAGAATTCACCATTCGGTGCCAGGTAAACATCTCCGATTTGGAATTCAGTTTCCTCTTTGATCAGGGTGGCCCCAGTTAATTTAGTGGCGTCTCTCATTCCTCTTCATCCAGTCTGGCATCTTCCACCAGTTTTTTTAAGCGTTTAGCCTTTCTTCTTTCAGCTAATTTATCTTTAAGCTCGATAACTTTTAATACCGCGGTGATCACCGCAATAAAAAGACCGATAACCACACCCACCAGTTGCAACATTTCGGTGGTGCTCATGCTAATCGATAGCATGGAAGAAACAATTCCGTATTCTGGTTTTTTTGTTAAGGTGTCGCTCACCGACTGTAGTAATTGAGATGCCATCTTTCTTATATTATACATATAAATACTGCGCATAACAACAAAGTGCATTCACCCCCAGAATTCATTAAACTTTTTTATAAAATGGATCTGAATTCACGAGACCAGGGGGGCCCGCCTTTAGGTGGGGTATAGTCATTTTTACCCACATTTCCAAATTTTTCAAAAAATTTAATAGAAAATTAACGAACGGCTCAAATTCCCCCGCCATTGCTAAAGGGTAAAACATACCATTTTCTACCACTTTTCTCCACTTTCTACCACCTCATATAACACCCTGACATTCAATACCTTACAAAGAATTCAGTGAGTGTGAAAACGGATCGTGTAACACACTGTTTACCAACCAGTTGCGGCAAGCCGCAATCTCGGTGGGAATATGTGGTAAAACACTGCCATTTATATACTATGTCATGCCATTATGTCATGGTTTTATAACAGTACGATCATTAAGTATATACATCCATCTTTCCTGTTTAGGGATGTTATGTTCATATACTATTCTTGCCTTTCTGTAATCGTGATACACAACACCATTTATGGGTTTAACAACCATCTTTGTATTTGCCGATACATATACAAAACAAAACTCCTTTAACTTTTCATTCTGGTCTTCCAATATCTCCGCCACAAGTATTCCACCGTTGTCAAATCTTTTTACCCCCATCCTCTTCCTTACATTCACATACGCTCTTTAGCTCACCACATTCTTCACATTCGGTGTATTCTTCATGGTTTCCATCACCATCTGATATCGCAAAAAATATGATTCATACTTTCGATATAGCTCTTCATCGAATTTGTTTATTACCTTATCCCTATCCTTAACATTATAATCCCATAGCACTTTTGCTATATGAGTATTTATCGCTCTTTCAGTATTCCATAGCAATACCTTATTATGTATACCCAGATAAACATATTCATCCCCATGTTTTAGATCCACAAATCCATTTGCCAGTGGTTTAAATATTATATCACCACCGTTCTTTTTTCTTTTTATTACACCGTATTGTTTTTCCATATTATACAAATACAAATCTTTTTACCATGGTGTCATGGGTTATTTAAATATATTTACCAATATCTTCTTTAGGGATTTCAGTTATCGAATCATCCATGATTTCTTTATTACTATGTCCAATTACTATAACGGAATAATATTTACCATCCAATTCATATACCTGATATGCTGAATCTTTAATCCATTTACCTTCTCCGATGAATGTCGCTTTATCTAAGTCTATCATAATTATATTTTTTGTTTTACAAAAATAAGTCTTTTTTATTTACTGTGGAAATTTGTTGCGGCTAGTTTTGCAAATTCATCCACAGCATCGCACCATATTCTATATGCTGCCGCTTCAGAAACCCCAAGTTGTTTATAGAGTTCCTTATTTATTTTCCAGTATTCTTTAAAGCTCATTGTTCTTGTTGTTTTAGGTATTCTGTTATTCCCCTTTCCCATCTGTCGGTTTCCTCATAGTCTTCAAAGAGCAGCCAAAAGAGCATGATGGGTGCAAAAAGGGTTATCGCTGGGATTGCGACAATAAAGTTTTTCCAGGTAACTAGATCACGAAGCTCCTTGACTATCTGTCGAGCGTCTTTGCAACGTCTTTTAAAGTGTTTCATAGTTCTTATTATTTAAAACGCGTATGGGCCATCCCATTCGCCTATGTTTGGTTCGGGTTGTTGAAGGTTAATGGTTTCCACGGGTAAATTTTGTGATAAACACTCAATGCTATCTTTTGTGATAACAAGGCATGCTTGCTTGTCTTTTAAAAAATCTTGAATTGCGATTAATTCGTTTTTAATCTTTTCTATATCTTTCATTGTTCTTCTTATTTAAATTCCCCCGTACTTTTTAAAGTCCTCGTTGTAATCATCCCATCTTCTCTTAAACCAATTACCTATGGCTTCTGATATTTTATTTAGTATGTTTTTCATTGTTCTTGTTTGATTTCGACAGCGACCAAGTCACACAAATTTTCTGCTGATTGATTAACCAACATATTATCTCTTACAGAGAGTTGTATTGGTCTAAGGTTCATAGGGACACGGATGTGATTGTAAAAATTATTTACAGGATCCCCGTTTTCCATGTCTTGAAAGGAAATATAAGCAAAAGTTCCTTCGTCTGTTGTTTCGATGTGAAACACATCGATGTTTGTTAAATCTCTCATTGTTCTTGTTGTTTAGTTAGCAAAATTCTCAAAACCTTCCTTTAAACCATAAATCATGGTTTCAAGTTGTGATATCAATTCTTCCTTATTATCACCGCATTGGTGCATAACGATCAATTTCCCGTGACCACCTTCACTCTCATCAATTGACTCACCTTCCGCTGTGATTCTTGTGATTGATTTTCCAATCCAAGTTGAGATTTGTTCGGTCTTAAACCATTTGGTTGGCAATTGTTCTTCTTCTTGTTGGTTATAAATCATAGAAGTACAATCATCTGTATTTGTATATTCAATGTGTGATGTAGGTTCTTCTTGTGGGATGATGATTTTGTAATATACTTTTCCATCAATATCAACTTTATCATAATGTTTTGAAATATCAACTTTCTCACAACTCGGATTCTTTACAAACCATTCTAAGAACTCATCATCAATCGTTTGTACACCATCGTTGATTAAGTCTTGGTCTGTCGTTAGGATAATTTTTTTAAGAATCATAGTTTTAGGTCTTTGACCATTTACTACTTTATGTATTCCTTTTAAATCTCCATTTTCATAGTAACACCA
>JACCDO011139563.1_pt1 | contig 28942 bp, 17 predicted proteins | sample 7446101 | NCBI WGS metagenome assembly JACCDO01 (sample SAMN15323440, study PRJNA562643) | freshwater metagenome | isolation source: river surface water | place: USA:Blue River Watershed | collected 2017-08-16
ACATTGTTAGCGGTAGCTGATAATGTAAGGTTACCTGTAGCAGCTGTAAAGTTAGAAGTTGTACCAGCATCTAAACTTAAACCACCAGTTGAATCAACTGTAACACCTCCTGAACCAGCATTGACATCAATACCACCTCCAACTGTTGTAGCGTTAAGTTGAATAGCATCAACCGCAGCTTCAGCACCTGTAATAATTACACTATTTGTTGTAGCAGATAATGTAAGGTCACCAACAGCAGTTGTAAGGTTAGAAGCAGTACCAGCATCTAAACTTAAACCTCCAGTTGTATCAATTGTAATACCCCCTGTACCAGCATTGATATCAATACCACCATTTACATGTAAAGCGCTTAATCCAATCGCATCAGCACCTGTACCAGCTGATGTTAATAATAAACTAGAATCAACAGAACCTGTTTGAGCAATTGTAAGATCATCTGAAGGACCATTGGCAGCATGTGTAATAGTGTAAGAATTATTAGCTTTTAATGTTAATATACCATCAGCACTAAAATTAGCTTGTGAAATGCTATTATATTGAATGTCAGTGCCTGTTTTACCATTAACTGTAATAGCCCCAGCTGATGTTGTAAGGTTTGAAGCAGCACCAGCATCTAAACTAATAGCTCCAGTTGTATCAACTGTAAAAGCTTGACCAGCAGTTACAACTACATTGTTAGCGGTAGCAGCTAATGTAAGGTTACCAACAGCAGCGGTGAAGTTAGAAGTTGTACCAGCATCTAAACTAATTGAACCACCAGTTGAATCAATTGTAACACCTCCTGAACCAGCATTGATATCAATACCACCGGCACCATTTGATGTTGTAAGTTGAATAGCGTCAGCAACTGCTTCAGCAGCTGTAATAACTACACTATTTGTTGTAGCAGCTAATGTAAGGTCACCAACAGCAGTTGTAAGGTTAGAAGCAGTACCCGCATCTAAACTAATACCTCCAGTTGTATCAACTGTAAAAGCTTGACCAGCAGTTACAACTACATTGTTAGCGGTAGCAGCTAATGTAAGGTTACCTGTTGCTGTTGTAAGGTTAGAAGCAGTACCAGCATCTAAACTTAAACCACCAGTTGAATCAATTGTAATACCTCCTGAACCAGCATTAATATCTATACCACCACCTACTGTAGTAGCATTAAGTTGAATCGCATCTATAACATTTTTTGTAGATGTTATCGATATTATACTATCATTATTTTTAATTTCAGCCATTTTAGAATATATTTTTAATTTAATAAAAGAAATAAATTTATTTTAATGTAATAATAGATAAAAATGATATGATTGTGAATATAATATATCAAATTTGGTTTGATATAATATAAATTTTAAATTAAAAAGTAAATTTTTATGAATGAATTTATTTAAGAAATTGTTGTGTTACGTTCATTTACAATCACCCACCCAGATGATGTATATATTAAAGTCGCTGAATCACCATTTCCATTAAATGTTATTGTTGTAAATCCTAATTTAGTTGTAGGTGTAACTGAAGCCTGGTTTGTATTATTTGTCATTATTAAAATTTTAGTTTGTCCGACAGTACCATTTGCTAATGTTGCTGTTATGGCACCTAATGAACCATCAAAAAATGTTATTAAGGTTGATAATGAAATAGCTAAAGATGTAGCTGATGTAATAGTTTGTGTAGCATTTATAACACCACCAGCAATTGAAACGATGCTACCTGTTGTTCCAATATTAATTGGTACATTCGCATTTGATGTTCCAATTGTAATACCATTTGTAGTATCAGTTGTTTCTAAAGATATAGCACCTGTAACATCGATATTAACAGATGTACCAACACCACCTTGAACTGAGAAAGAACCAACCTTAAGAGGAGCATATTTAATAATTGGATCTTCTAAAAGATTACCTAACCCAGTTAATGATGTTTCAATAGCAGCCCATTCATCAAGTTGTTCATCCCAAATAAAAGCTACGTTATTACCGGCAGTACCTCTTTCACCTACTAAACCAATATCATGAGTATTAGCACCAGTCATATCACTATTAAGATAAAATATAGGATCTACATAGGTATTGACTGTGGCATTATTAGTTACTGTTGTACCATTAATAAGAAGATTTCCCGAAACAGTTAAGTTACCAAATACATTAGTTTCACTATTTGTAAAACCAATATTTACTGGATTAGATGAATTTCTAGCAATATTAATAGTTGAAGCTGTTAAAGCTAACGTATTATTGGCACTAATTGATATACCACCACCTGTACCGGTAGCTGATAAACCAATCGCATCAGCACCTGTACCAGCTGATGTTAATAATAAACTAGCATCAACACCACCAGTTTGAGAAATGGTAAGATCATCACCCGTACCATTAGCAGCATGTGTAATTGTATAAGGTTCACTAGCTTTTAATGTTAATGTACCATCATTACTAAAATTTGCTTGAGAGACACTGTTATATTGAACATCAACTCCTGTTTTACCATTCATAGTAATCGCACCAACTGAAGTTGTCATTGAAGAAGCAGCAGCACCTGAAATAGCTACACCACCAACTGAACCACTAATCGAAACAGCACTTGATCCTATCCCAGCAGATGAAATAATTGTTTGTTGTGAACCTCCACCTAAAGTGGCAATAGTTAAACTTTGAGCATTACCAGTTACTGTAAAATTTGATGATGTTTGGGCATCTAAACTAATACCACCTGTGGCATCAACTGTACAATTTTGACCAGCCGAAACAGCTACACTATTAGTTGTAGCTGCTAATGTAAGATCTCCTGTAGCAGTTGTTAAGTTAGAAGCAGTTCCAGCATCTAAACTAAGTGAACCTGTTGTATCAACTGTAATACCTCCTGAACTAGCATTGACATCAATACCACCACCAGTTGTTGTAGCGTTAAGTTGAATAGCATCAACCGCAGCTTCAGCACCTGTAATAATAACACTGTTAGCGGTAGCTGATAATGTTAAGTCACCTGTAGCAGTTGTAAGGTTAGAAGCAGTACCAGCATCTAAACTAATACCTCCAGTTGTATCAACTGTAAAAGCTTGACCAGCAGTCACAACTACACTGTTTGTGGTAGCAGCTAATGTAAGGTTACCTGTAGCAGTTGTTAAGTTAGAAGCAGTTCCAGCATCTAAACTAAGGGAACCTGTTGTATCAACTGTAATACCTCCTGAACTAGCATTGACATCAATACCACCACCAGTTGTTGTAGCGTTAAGTTGGATAGCGTCAACAGCAGCTTCAGCACCTGTAATAACTACACTATTTGAGGTAGCTGATAATGTAAGGTCACCTGTAGCAGTTGTAAGGTTAGAAGCAGTACCAGCATCTAAACTAATACCACCTGTTGAATCAACTGTAAAAGCTTGACCAGCAGTCACAACTACACTGTTTGTGGTAGCAGCTAATGTAAGGTTACCTGTAGCAGTTGTTAAGTTAGAAGCAATACCAGCATCTAAACTAATACCACCAGTTGAATCAACTGTAAATGATTGACCAGCAGTCACAACTACACTGTTTGTGGTAGCAGCTAATGTAAGGTTACCAGTAGCAATTGTAAAGTTTGAAGTAATACCAGCATCTAAACTAAGGGAACCTGTTGTATCAATAGTAACACCTCCTGAACCAGCATTCAAATCAATACCACCGGTTACACTTGAAGCGTTAATTTGGATAGCATCAACGCCTGTACCAGCTGAAGAAATAATTGTTTGTTGGGTACCACCACCAGTTGTTGTAAGTGTTAAAGATTCACCAGAACCATTAACATTAAATAATGAAGATGTTACAGAGTTAAGAGCAATTCCTCCATTAGCTGCGGTTAATTGTATAGCATTTGCTACAGTACCATCTGAAGATATAAGAGTTTGTTGTAATCCTCCACCAGAAGATGAAAGAATTAAACTTTGTCCATCACCAGTAACATTTATATTAGTTGTCAAATCGGCATTAATATCAACAGCACCAGTTGAATCAAGTGAAATACCACCGATTGAATCAAGTGTAATACCACCAGAACCAGCATTAATGTCAATACCACCTCCAGTAGTTGTAGCATTAATTTGGACAGCGTCAACACCAGCTTTAGTACCAGTTAAAATTAATCTCCCATTACCACCATTGTGGGATAATGTAAAATCGCTAGCTGAATTATGAGTTAAACTAGCAGCAATAGTGCCATTAAGAACTAAATTGGCATCGTTTTCAATCGCTGTAACAGCTCTAGTTGGAAGAAAATATAAATTTGAAGTACCTTCAATAACATTGTCTGTATTAATACCACCACCACCACCACCGCTAGAAAAGGTAATACCAGCAATTACTACGGTACTACTTGCTGAACCAATTGTAACTGGAACTCCAGAAGGAGTTGTACCGATATGTACACCATTTGTGTTATTTGTTGTATTAATATCAATCGCCCCATTTACAGCAACATTAAAAACTGTTGGTGTAGCATTTGAAATATCTGTAACCACTTTAAGACCACCTGCTTTAATTGGTTTGTAATTGCTAATTGGATTAACAACGGGATCAATACCATTATCGGTTGTACCTATAGCAGCCCATTCTTTATTGGCTTCATTCCAAATCCATCCTACATTTTCTAATGTACCTCTTTCACCAATAAAACCAATATCACTTGTATTTGTACCTGTAAAACCTGAATTAATATAAAATAATGGATCTTCTTGAGTGTAAATAACTACATTATTAGTAAATGTATCACCATCAACTGTTAAATTTCCATGAATTGTAACATTACCTGGAACTGTGCTTTCAGTTGTTGATGTACCAATTGTTATTGGAACAGGAAAACCTGTACCTATTTTAATACCATCTGTTGCGTCAGTTGTGTCAATCATTATTTTTTTTCCGGCTATCATATCAATACCTCCATTTGGTACCGATATTTCTAATGCTGTTTCTTGTGAACTTGTTGTTTCAATAGTTAATGATCCATCTCCTGTATGTTTAATTCTTGGATTATTAGAGCTAAAATTTAAACCTAAATCGTTAACAATTTCAATAGCTTGTGACTTAATATCTTCTACAATTTCAGACATTTATATTTTATAAACAAAACTTTGTTATTTTTTTAATATACTTAAAAGAAATAAAAAAAACTCTTATAACATATTTTAAAAAAAAATAATTATATTTATCACCATAGCAAATATACAATTTATAAATCAAAAATAAAAAAATTAAAAAATTAAAAAAATAAAAAATTAAAAAATTAAACATTATCTATTTTGAATTAAACCTTAATAATGTAATTAAGAACTAAGAAAGGATTCATTACATCAACATTTCCACCAGCAATATTTGTACCTGTATTATTAACTGTTACTGACCCAATATTACCATCACCAACAACATAGTTTTCATCACCAAATGCAGTATTATTTTGGTCGTGGGATGCATTACCATACGATTTTGCTGTAGTTGTCGCATTATGGGTATGTGGTGGAACTTGGGAAATACTTTCTTGACCACCTGTTGCTGCTAATGCTCTAGTAGTTAATCCAGCACCAGCTCCAGCACCTAATGGCATACGACTTCTAAGGTCAGGGACTGTAAAATTAGCTTCAGCACCTCCATAAGTGTATCCAATTACAGCAAATAAAGTTGAATATGTTGAGGTTGATAATGATTGACCATTACATAATACCCATCCTCCTGGAGCTGATGAACCAGCATAAGGCATAACCGCACCAGTTGGAACTAATAAGGCAGCACCAGATGGTTGATAATCTTGGAAGACTGTTCCAGCTTCTAATTTTCCAGGAACATCAACTTTACCAGAACCTGAAGTTGTTAATGTAATATTTTGATTTACAGCAGCTGTTACATTTACAGCCCCATTACTTGAAGTAATATCAATATCTTTCAAAGAACCAGTAGCTGTAATATCAATACCACCTGCTGATGAAACAGCTATAGCATCTGATGCTACTGATGTTGTTAAAAGATTAATTTTACCATTAATTTGAACATCACATACAGTAGCTGTACCATTTGATGTATCAGTTTCGACTTTTAAACCACCACAATGTACTGGTTTATAATTATTAATTGGAGATATTATATCATTTGAATCATCTCCATGAGCAACAATCCCAACAGCGGAAAATTCTTTATTTGATTCACTCCAAAACCAACCGATATTTTGTTGATTTCCTCTTTCACCAATAAATCCAATGTCTTTAGTATTTGTTGAACTAATTGTAATAGATTTATTTAAATAAAAAAGAGGATCTTCAGAATCGAAGACAGTAATATTATGTTGAACGGAGTCACCATTTACAATAAAATTTCCTTCAACAGTTAAATCACCATTAACAGTTGTTAAATTTTCAGTTGTACCAATATTAACAGGTACAGTAAAATTTGTTCCAATATTAATTCCTTCGCCATCATCTGTTGTATCAATATCAATACGACCTTCCATTTCAATTTCAAAACCTCCTGGAGCGGTCATTTTTAATGCTGGTTCGGCAGAACTAGTACTTTGAACAGTTAAACAACCGTCACCAGTATGCTTAATTCTGGGATTATCACCTGATAAATTAATACCAGAATCCGATGTAATCTCAATTAATGTAACTTTTAAATCATCTACAATATCAGCCATTTTATATAATTAATAATCTTTATTTATTTATAATATTTAAAAGATTTTTTTTTTATTTTTTTCCCATATTAAAATATTTTATTAAAATTATAAAAATAATATAATTCTATACATCTGATGTAAAAATACAAAAAAATAAAATATTATTTTACTTTATTCATCATTTTCTCCTTGATTAGATCTTTGATGAATAATTTCTTTATTAGTTTTTCTAATAACTCTTGTTCTTGGTTCCATTAATGTAGCAAGTGGTTCAACACCAGGAGCCGCATTGAAGGTATCTAATAAACCTAATTGTTTTAATGCTTTAACGATATCACTGATTGTATAGGCTTTATCACCAAGATTACCGGTAAATGTAGATTCATGTCTTAAATTAGCTTGATCTTCAGAGTATGTAAATACTCCAGCTGTTTCACCAGTTGATGCTGGACGAATTACAGGCGTATTACCAAAAAATCCAATCTTTTGAGATGGTCCACCTGAAATTACAATATTACCATAACTTGAAGCACCATATCCACCATAAATTTCAACATTTCCTCCGTTTATTTCACCATATCCTCCAGATAAATATAAACTACCTCCACTACCATTTTCACTGTAACCAGATTGAATATTAATATCACCCCCAGAACCATTATTTGTTGAATAATTATCACCTGCCGAAATATTAATTTGACCACCATTTGAATTGTTACCATAGGTATCTCCAGCAATTATATTAATATAGCCACCATCTTCATTATTAGTTATATTATCAACATTTGAGTCCCCCGCAACAATAAGAATATAACCACCTTGATCACGACCATTACCAGCTCTTATTTCAATTTCACCACCATCATCATGACCATTACCCGAAGTTAATCTAATATCACCACCATCTCTACCTGTAAATATACCATCACCAGCAGTAATAAGGATATCATTATCTTGATCAGATGAAACAACTCTATCTTCAGTTGTAATATGAACCTCACCACGAGATGAAATGTTTAATTCAGTTGTACCAGTGTGTTTAATACGAGATGTGTCACTTGTTAAATTTATACCTAATTCGTTTGTAATTTCAACATTTGAGATTTTAAAATCATCAACTAATTCAGCCATTTTAATTTTTAATTTTATTTATATATTAAGAAATAAAAAAATAATTTTTATCTTTTATTTATATAAAATAAATCTAAACTTTAAGTTAAAAAAATGAGCGGTGGTCTTATGCAACTTGTCGCCTATGGCGCACAAGATATCTATCTTACCGGTAATGCCCAAATTACTTTCTTCAAAGTCGTTTATCGTCGTCACACTAATTTTTCAATCGAATCAATTGAACAAGTTTTCAACGGATATGTCGATTTTGGTAAAAAATTAACAACAACTATTTCTAGAAATGGTGATTTAATTCATAAAATGTACCTCAGAGTTGTTCTTCCAGCTCTTAAACAAGATCAAAATGATGCCACATGGCAAGGTTACGTTAACTCAGTTGGTAATGCTCTTATTAAATCAGTTGAAATCGAAATTGGTGGTCAATTAATTGATAAACATTATTCAGAATGGTTAGAAATCTACGGTGAATTAACACAATCGGACGCTGAATACCGTGCTTACAAACGTCTCATTGGTAAATACGCTACAAACGTTTCTCTTGAAACAAACGCTCTCGAAGAAAGAACTTTATACATTCCTCTTCAATTCTGGTTCTGTCGTAACCCTGGTCTTGCTCTCCCTCTTATTGCCCTTCAATACCACGAAGTTAAACTTAACTTTGAATTCCGTGGTATTAGAGAATTAACTAAATCTGACGTGGTCATCACTAATCCTCTTGACGTTGATGGACATAACCCATCGATTAAATCGGCTAGTTTATGGGTTGATTACATCTACCTTGACACTGATGAACGTCGTCGTTTTGCTCAAGTCAGTCATGAATACCTCATCGAACAAGTTCAATTCAATGAACCTGAAGGTATTGATGCTCGTTCAACAACACTCAACTCGGCTCTTCAACTTAACCACCCAGTCAAAGAATTATTATGGGTTATCCGTAGAAATGAAGTTGTTGAAACAAACACTCAAACTGGTAATGACTTATTCAACTTCACATCTTCAGTCGGTGGTGATACATTTGAAACAGGTAAACTCTTATTCAATGGTCACGACAGAATGAAGGAAAGAGATTCTCTTTACTACCGTGAAGTTCAACCATACAATCATCATACCAGAACACCCAATAAACATATCTATTCATACTCATTCGGTCTTACACCTGAAGAACACCAACCAAGTGGTACATGTAACATGAGTCGTCTTGACAATGTTGTTCTTAACCTTACATTCAATGGTTCAACTAACGTTGAAAGTGAATTAAGAGTATTTGGAGTCAATTACAATGTTCTTAGAGTGATGTCAGGTATGGCTGGATTAGCATACTCGAATTAGATACTAAATCATCGATAATTTGTTATTAATTATTTATTTAATTATGTCTTTTTGTTTTCTTTTTTTCCTTTTAATTTGAAATATATTCAAATTATATTCAAATTATATTCAAATTATATTCAAATTATATTCAAATTATTATTCTAAATAAAAATATAAAAAAATAAGATAAGATATGTGGTGAAATATTATTTTTTAGTTTGGTGTTAATGCTTCATTAATTTGATCTAATAAAATATCTTTGGAACCAATAGCATTATTATTCATATTTTGAATTCTGTTTCTAATACTAACTAATTCATCTAAAATTGCACGTTTTCTTTCATATGAGGAGGATTTTTCATCTAATTCTAATATTAATTCAGCTATTTGTAATCCTATTTTCATGAGTGGATTTTTTTTAGATGTCCCTCTAGTAATAGTCGTTGTTGATGTGCGGGTTCTTTCTTTATTATTCCCAGTTGTAGTTTTAGCAGATGGTAAATACATTTTTCCACTTAATAACCTACTAGTTTTAGTATTAAATAAAGTTCCTATTTTCATTCTTTCTAAACCTTGTTTAAGGTTCGCTATATTTTGTATATTTTGTGGACTTAGTACTGTGGGGGTTGTTCTTCTTCTTGCTTCTTCTTCAGCTTCTTTTTTTTCGCGTTCTAATCTTAGCGCTTCTAAATTGTTTGCTACACTAAAACCAAATTCTACTGGATTATTTGTAGAGGGGTTATATCTAACAAAATTATTATCAACTTGGGCATTAATTTGTTTTCCTAAATTACTATTATCAAAAATAGGTATTGCTATATAATAATGATATACAATTTTAATTATATTAAGAACTGTTTTAATATCTAATTTTTCTAATTCTTCTATTATATCTTCTATAAACGAGTTCATTTCTGTATCATTAGTTAAAAATTTATTAGTTTTACTTAATGTATACTCAACACTTCTAAATCTATTATTAAATAATATGCTTTTATTATCAAACTTTTTAAAAAAATTATCATATAATTCTTGTTTTTTATTATTATTTAGATTATTAAACTCTTCTAAAATTTCAACTACTTTTTTTATGTTTGTTGTTTTTAAAATTGTAATATCGTTCGAATTATAGTTTGGAATCTTTTCTTCAAAATCACGATTTATATATATTTTATCATTTTCATTTTTCTTTTCATATTTTATTATTTTAAAATTATTATTTATTTCTATAAATAACTTATTAATAAAATTTGATTGTAATCCAAATAATTCGTCACCAGAAGTAGTATATTCTAATAAAATATAAAGAGGGGATATACCTATTTTGTCAATAAGTAATTCTAAAAAGTCTGAAATTTTACTATTTTGTAAAGATTTTATTAATTCTAAAATTTCTGTATCAATCTCATCGATATCATCTCCCGTATCAAGCGCATCAGCCTCATTAAAACCAAATGATTCTTCGTTACTTTTTAAGGTATTTACATTTATTAATGGTGTTACTGGTTTATTTAATAATTTAGCATTATTTAATATATCATTTAATAATTTAGCATTATTTAATATTTTTAATATTTTAAATTTTTTAGTTAAAATATTATAATTTGTAAAATATTCTGTATATTTTTCTAATAATTCTATAATTTTTTTTAATAATTCAAGTGAAACATTTGGAATAGTATCAAATTGTATAGAGTTTTTATATTTTACAAATTTTTGTGGATACTTTATGAATATTTTGAGTAGTTTATGTAAAATTAAAATATCTGGAATATATAAAAGTTTTAATAATATGGGTGTTAATGAATCTATAGAAGATATAATAATTTGACTAATATTTGTTTCTTTACTAATACCATCTATTTCAGATATTTTTGTGTCTAGAAGACCCATTAGAAGATTTTCATCTTTAATAAGTTTTTTTTCAGCTAATCTTTTTTCTCTTTCTTCGGCTTCGGCTAATCTTCTTGCTTCTGCTTCAGCTAATCTTTTTGCTTCTTCTTTTTCACCATTTGTTAAATTATTTGATATTTCATTTGAATTATAACCATAATAATAAAATAAATTAGATAGTATAATTTTTATCGTTTCATTCATATTTGTTGTTTTTCTAAAACCATACTTCTTAAAACCTGTAATCATGTTTTTAATATCTTTTATTTTATTTATTATCTCGTCTCCAATTTGAATTTTTTCTATAAAAACTTTTTCTTTTTCTTCTTTATTTTCTTTCATTAAAATTCTAAATTTATTATGTATTCCTTGAAAAAAATCTTTTTTAAATATTTTAGAAGATAAGTATGAAGAATATGCTTTATTTGAATTTTCCTCTTGATGTGTTGAAGATAAAGAACCCTCAAATTTATCTGTATCACTTTTATTTAATTGAAGAATCGAAAATAAACCATTTTTTAATTCTATAATAAAACGTTGTTGTAATAATAATAAATATTTTTCACTATTAGTTATTTCTAAAGCTTGTTCTGGAAGGTTTGTTTTTGGCTTTTCATCATGTTGAATTGGCTTTTCATCATGTTGAATACGTTTATAATATAATGAAGGACCTAAATAATCAACTATATCTTGAATCATATACTTTCTAAAATTATCTAACGTTGGTTCTCCTCCATTTTGTTTTCTTTTTAAAGTTTTCTTAAAATCAATATCATTATGATTATTATTACGATTATTTATTTTTTTCTTTGAATTTCTATTTGTTTTGGTTTTTTTCTTACCATGAATTTTATTTTTTAGTTTACTTTTCATTTTTATATTGGTTTTATTTTGTTTTTATTTTGTTTTTATTTTATTATGATATTTATTTTTTAGTGTAATCTAAAACAATACCTTTAATACAATACTTTACTTGATTTTTAATACCTTACATGTCTACTTTGTATAATTGTGAATACATATTGAAGATATATTTTTTAATGACATTAATATAATCATTTTTTGAATCTAATAATTTAATAAGATAGTCTCTAGCTCTAATTAAATCCATATATTTATGTATATTATTTTTTAATTTTAATAAATAATCATCCATTTCTTTGACTTCCATTATTGTAGTATAAGTTTCTGGACTCAATAATTTTATTTTTTCTTCTAATTCATTTCTTATTGTTTGGTTTTTGTCTAATTCATTTTTTTCACTCATATTATTTCCTAATCCAGATTGTATATATTCCCAAAAAATCATTTTTCTAATATTATTATAATATTGAAGTAACTTTTTAATTTCATCAGGATTTGAATTATTAATAAAACCAAATTCAGGTTCTTCTTCTTCTTCTTTAAGTCTTTTTTCTTCTAATTCTAATTGATGTAATCTATTAGATGCTGCTGTTTTATATCTGTTTACTACTCCATATTTTTTCATATATTGTCTGAATTTTGTATCTGCTTTTTCTTGTGCTTTTTCTGTGTTTATTCTTTTATCATTAATTCTTGCTTTTCTTTCTTCTAATAATTTGGGGTCAAATCTATTTTCGTTAATTATGTTCATAAATTCAAATTCTGTATATTTTTTATTCAATAAAAGTTTTTGAGTTAATTCTGTACCATATCCATAATAATAAATTAAATTATATAAAAAAATATTTACTATTTTATCTATTCCTTTTTTAAATTCAATATTTAATTCGTTAATACCATATATTATATTATCGATTGTACTTTTATGATCTACAGTATATTCTAATGAGTTATAAGCAGTTTTTGCTGTTGTTGATAATTCTGATTTATCAAAAATTATATCAAAAAAATTATTAACCATTTGATATTTTTTTTTTATATTTTTAATTTGATATTCATCATATACAAAATTAAATATTTTTTTTAATTTTTTTAATAAACTATCAATAAAATTATATTGATTTTTAAGTAATTTAAACTCATAAATAGTTGGATTATATTTTGAATTAGCTCTTAATTTTACATGATATATTGAAGGTCCTAAATATTTAATAATACCTTTTAATTTTATTTTAAATGATTCTGTAAATCTTCCGCCACCTTCCCCTTTATATCTATTAATTCTTACATTTTTATTATAACTTTTCTTAAAACCCGTTTCATTATGATTATTATTATGCTTATTTATTTTTTTCTTTGAATTTCTATTTGTTTTGGTTTTTTTCTTACCATGAATTTTATTTTTTAGTTTACTTTTCATTTTTTGATTTTTTATTATATTATGATATTTATTTTTTAGTGTAATCTAAAACAATACCTTCAGATGTTTCAACATATCCATTAATCTTAAGCTTTCCACGAGGATGATGTACTGAATTATGACACTTCTTACATAAAACAACTAAATTAGATTCTCGGTTTTTATGTATATTACCAATCTTACCATTATTATCAGCAGTACATTGAAATTGAATATGATGAACATCATCTCCTGGTCCTTGACAAACTTGACATTTATCAATTCTAACATTAAAATTATATTTAGATGGTTTATTATTCAAAAAACTACCCATAATTTCATTAGTAATTTCATTTCTAATTTTAAATGCTTCCTCTAGAAAATCATCTTCTAAACCCATTGCTTTACAAACTTCTAAACCATATGTCGAAGGACCAGAACCTTCTTTTAATTTACGATCATAAATCAACTTTTCTTTAATTTTATCAAAAATAACACTCAAATGATAATTCTTTACATTCTCTAATTCAATCAAATGTTGGTTATCAGCTAAGAAATGTAAATGTGTCGCAAAAATGAATTTGGCTTTACTTTTCGATAATTTCTTAATCCCAGCAGTTACAATCGCACTTGCGGATACAGTTTCAGTTCCCGAACATAATTCATCACCTAGTACAAGACTTTTTAAACTAGCATGTTTGATAATAGATTTTAGTTCACTAATTTCTACTTCAAAAGTAGACTGACCTTTAAAAATATTATCATTATTCCAGATTCTAGTAAATAAATATTCAAATGGTGAGAATCTAAGTTCCTTACAAGCTACGAAAAATCCAGCTTGAGCCATAATGATATTAATACCAATCGCTTTCATCAAAGAAGATTTACCACTGGCATTAACACCAAATAAAAGAATACCATCAAGGTTTTGTGAACCAAGAGAGATATCATTATCAACATAATGAACTTTTTGATTGATATGTTCAATGATAGGATGACGGATTCCTTTAAAATCAAAGAAACTTTCTTCTGCTTCTTCTAAAATAGGACATGAATAGGTCTTTTCAATCGCAATTTTAGCACCAGTTTTAACAATATCGATTTCTGTAACAAATTTAGTAATATCATTTAGAACAGATAAATAATTATCGGCAATATTTATAATGGTTTCTTTGTAAACTGAAATTACAGTTGCTTTTAATGCTTCTAATTCTAATTTAATCTTCTTATTTTGTCTATCAAATAGTGAATAGATTTCAAAATAATTAGAATTGACATTATCTGAATGATTAGAATTATCAGAATGAACTTTTTCTTTCGTTTTATTTTTGCTATCTTTTTCAGGGTTAGGATTCGGATTTTTCAAAAGAATAATAACATCATTATTACTTGGTGAACGTGATTTAACAAGTGATGTGATGCTATTTAGTTCAATTTGATATGTTTTATATAAAGTACTGTCTTTTTTGTATGCTTTAAGTTGTTCTTCTTCAGTTACGTAAGTATTATAAAATGAATTGGGATTTACTGGTACTTGTAATTCAATAACTTTTTCACCATTTTTAATTTTTTCTTGAATCTTTTCATTTAAAATATTGAATCGATTCTTTGTTAAATAGATATGATGTTCGAATTGTTCACTATAATCAAATTTAGCGACATTCTTAAGTTTCTTTAGTCCTTCTTTTTCACGTTCATTAACTTGTTCATCAACCCATTTAGCAAACTGAATAAAAATATTAAAAGAATGGTCAATTCTATTTTGTTGTTCATCTAGAGTAGTATTACATCCAAATTTAAAGAAATTTTTATCAATCTTTTCCAAAGTATTGAAAGTTGTTTTTTCCAAATCAAATGTTGTATCAATAGTTTCAAAAACACTAACAAATTTTCCCCAAACTTCTTCATTTGGTAAAAATCCATGTAATGGTTTTGATTTACGTTCTTTAATCAAAGAATACAGTCCAATGATTGCTTTATAAGAAATTACTAAGTTACTAATTTCATTAGGTACTAAATTACCCATAGCAATTCTCCGGTGGAGACGTTCTAGGTCTCGAATATTTTTAAGATGACTTTCAACTGATAAATAAAATTCTTTCGATGGAATACCATTTTCATCAAAATCCATAGCATCCTTGATTTCTAGGTACCGTTGATTTAAAATTTTAGGATCACGAATCGGGTTTAATAAACGATTACGAAATCCACGGCGTCCAATAATGGTTGATGTCATGTCAATAATTTTGATGAGGCATGGTTCACGTGAATTGAAACGGTTATCAATAATGTTGAGTTGTTCCAGTGAATTGTTTGCTAAAATTAGTTGGGTATTCATTTCCCATACTTCGGGGACTCGAATTTGATTGAGCATAATATTCGAATGATCTAAAATGTAACGAAGAAGCATCATTAAACTAAGGCGCCCGTATTCTTTGTAATGAAGACCTAGATATTCTAGGATTGATACTTTGACTTTATGTTGATAGATTTTTTCAAAAAACTTGGATTGAACTTCGATTGTTTTTTCGACTCGACTATATGTAATGTAATTGAAACGATATTGACGACTGCTTAGGTTCAAAGCCGCTACCATATCGGTTTCTGTAATATCTGGGTCAGAAGTTTCAATTAAAACTTCACGAGGGGCTTTAGCGGATATGAATTTCTGTATTTCGTCATACGAAAGAATTGTATTTTGGTCAAAAGAAAATGTTTCGTAAACAACCGTTTGACCTGTAATACTATCAAGGGATGACATACCAATATAAAGAGTTGAACTTTTATGATTCATTCTATTTTTAACTCTTTCGATAACAATCATTACAATAGTATTACTATCTTGTAAGGTTCGAAGATTAGTACCAGGTGAATAAATACCTTCAACTGATCTGGTTGTACCAGCACATTGTTCATCTTGTTTGATTACCACAACTGTCCAACCACATTCATCAACTAGAATATTTACGAATTTGTCTAACATATAAATTGGGAAACCTGCCATATAAACTTTGGCATCTGATGAAGTTCCAAGACATACTTTTTTTTGTGAAACAGTTAAATTTAAAGAATCAGAGATTTGGTCTAAAATACCTAAACGTTTACCGTCTGGATATTCGGCACCATAAATTTCATAAAAATCACCAACTTGGATATAAACTGCTGTTTTAGGACCAAATTGTGCTTGATATTTAATGACATCGGCAAAATAAATGTCAATTACTTTAGGTTTTTCATATTTTGTAACCATTTGAATGTAATATTTATTAATATATAATTAAATATAATTAATTAATCTTATATAAAAGTCTTATACATATATATTCTAGGTACTAAAAGTTATATTATTTTTTATAAAATTTTTATATTTTTATAGTCATTAAAATATTTTTCTAACAATAAATTAAAAAATTATTATTATAATTATATAAAACATGGATAATACATTACAAAAAGAAACTGCTAGATTAAAAAAAGAATTTATTAAGGCAAATAAAGAAGCTGATAAGTGTACAATAAAAAAATGTAAGCACATTAAAAACATTAAAAATATAACAGCTAAATTAAAAAAATGCAATAAAGAAGTTAAAGATTATCCTCCTGAAAAAATACTTGAAAAAATGAAAGTCCTTAATAAATGCTATGAAACCCATAAAATTTCAAGTGATGATATTTTTAAAATTGGACAATGTGCGATTGATAAATGTAATGACCATGTAGATAAAATAGAATCAATAACTTCTGATTTAGTCTATGTATCCCATCCAAATGGTAAAGAATTGAAAGAATTAAAAATTAAACGCGATGAATTAATAGAACAAGAAAAATTATGTAAAGAACAAAAGTGTGGTCATATTTACCCTTTAGATAAATTAAAAGCTGAAAATGATAAATGTAATAGAATATTATTTTCACAAACATCAAATGGTAAACTATTATTTACAAAAAATGATAAACATTCCAAATGTGTGACAAAATATAAAATATATGAGCATAATACAGCAGTTTCAAAGTGTAGAAAAAGTAAATGTAAAAAGGTTATAAAAGAACTTGAAAAAATTAGAGACAGAATGTTTAAGTTACAAAATGACAATTCAATTAAAGAAATGGTCAAAAATTTAATGAAAAAAAGATCTAAATCTAAATCTAGAAAATAAGTATACTAAATATTACTTTTTTATCTTTTATTTTTTTTATTTTGACAATATAAAAAATTGAATTTAAAATAGTTCAATAAAAATAATCTAAGACAATTATAAGAGTATATTATTAACTTAATAAAAATGCTTGTACCAGTTCGTTGTTTTACTTGCGGTAAAGTTATTGGAGCTATTTGGGAATATTATCAACGACGCCTTCGGGAAGAACGTTTTAAAAAGGAAATGGATTTGAATGAAGAAGAAGAAGAATTTATGGATCTAAGTGCTGCTGAGTTTGGGAAAACTATTGCTGGTAATATTTTAGATGAAATTGGATGTATTCGTCCTTGTTGTCGTTCTACATTATTCACATGTATTGACCTTTCAGAAGAAATTTCCTATTAATTTCATAATAATTTCAGAATAAATTTAAAAAATAAAAACCATTATTTGATATTGATAGTACAAATTTATTTTAGTTTTATAATTTTTTTATTTTTTTATTTTTATATTTATAGAATTTTAAGCGCTATACATTAAAGCTGCTTGACCATTTTTTATTTCTAGAATATTATAGTTTCTAGCATATACAGTTATTGAACCTGCTGGAATATTATCAGTGAATGTTAATGAAATAACAGCTGAATTCAACATTGAAAAATTAAGATGTCCTGATGGTTGAAATCTATGAGGTTCCATACTAAATGAATGTAAATAAATAAAATTATTCGGTATTCTATTGTAATATTTATAGGCATTAACTAATCTAAAATATTGTGCTGATTTTTCTTCCATTAAATCATGTCCGTTAATTCTCCACTGGCATGCTTTTAAAGGTTCTTGTGGTTCGGTATTATTTTCATAATAATTTAAAGTGCGACTAAAATTAAGCCAATCATTAGTGTTACGAATACCATCTGCTTTATAAATCCAGAATAATTCTTTAATTGGATGATTAAAGAAGACTTCGATGTTTTCATTCACTGTATTTTGTGCTACACCATTACCATCATGTATTTGAACTTGTTCAATAAGATATTTATGATGTTCTTTGGCAAAAAAACGTCTTTCTTGGTTACTAAGAAATATAAAATCGCAATGAAGTCTACCGTCAATTGAATTTAAAGTTTCGGGTGGTCTGTCTGTCATATCAGGTCCTGAATACCAAGATTCATCAAAATCTCTTAAGAAAACATTGATTTTAATTTCGTGATATTGTAATCCAACTAAAGGTAATGCTTGACTAATATGACGACAAAACCAAAATTGTAAAGGGATAAATAATGTTGTCTCTTGAGTAGTTGAATATCTATTAAAATATTGATTTTTGGCAATCATTTTATTATAACCCCATCTTTTTGATTCTTGTAATTCTATATTACTTAAGATTTCCATGAATTCACCTGTTTGTGAATCTATTTTAACACCACCAATTTCAATTGAAACTTCTTTGATTAATGAATGACCTGCTGCGTTAACCCAACTAATATTAGGTCCTAAAGAAGGTAGTCTAAGTTCTAAAACCATACGACTTAATAAATCTGCCTTTCTAGGTATAGTTAATGTAGATTTTTTCCCAAAAATTAATCCTTGGTCAAAATATACAGGAATAGATTCTACAGAAAAATGGGTGTGCTGTTTATATACATTTCTAAAAAAACTAATTGCGGGATTTCCAACAAATTCAGCATCTTGTTTACCAAGTGCGACTAAAGCTAATAAAGACCCTGTCATTTTACTATTTATTATATATTTATCTAATATTTATCTAATATTATCTTATAATCAAAATAAGAGAATAAATTTTTATTTTTTTTTCAATATAAAAAAACTTTAATTTTATTAAATTATCTTATTTTTTACAGAATACAGAATATTATAATATGTCTACGTCTATGTCTAAAAAGGAAAAAGTAAACCATGATAAAACAAAAGGTGAAAGAGTTATGGAAATTGTCAAGGCAATGAAAAAAATAAAAGAATTAGGTATTCCAGATACAACACCTGGAATCATAGAATTTAAGAAGATTACTAATCAATTTATTGAAGATGGTATTGCTGTAACAGGAAAAGTTTCATTAGAAGAATATGGTAGAATGTTATGTTACATTTTAACAAATCATAACTCAAAGGAATCTACAATTGCTTTAATGGCAACAAAAAAATAAAAATAAAATTGAACTTTTTAATTTTTTAAAATAAATTATTTATTAATATTAAATTGATTAATACAATGTCTGAAAACAACCAATATTTTGAAGTTGACAAAGATCTACAAATTAAAAAACTTCAAGAAGAATTAGATAAAGCAAATAAAAAAAATTGTGATTTATATACTAAATATGGTTTAGTAATTGGGGAAAAAGATACAAATGAATTAAAATTAAATTTGAAAAACAAAGAAGCTATTTTTTACCATAATTTTTCATTACATTTATATAGTATTTTAAGACATTTTTCACCAGAAGATACAGATATAGCTTTTGAAGATTTATTTTTATCTGAAATTAAAAATTTTATTAAAAATAATATTAAAAAAAATCAAAATCCAACGATTATTGATGATACTGAATTATTTTGTAAAATAGAAAATACAATTATCAAAACATATAATATTGAACAAATGAAAGATTATTTCAATCCTGATTTTATGTAAAATCTTCATCTTCATCTTCTTCATCTTCATCTTCATCTTCATCGTCATCATATGATGAATATGAAGATAAAGATTCATTACAATCATTTTCTATGTTTTCATCTTCTTCTTCATCTTCTTCTCCTTCATCTTCTTCTCCTTCATCTTCTTCGTCTTCTCCTTCATCTTCCTCTTCTCCTTCATCTTCCTCTTGACTTTCATCATTATTTTCTTTTTCATTTTGAACATAAGAATCATCTTTTTTTGTATTATTTTCTGAAGAATTATCTTGGATAGATAAAACTTCTTTAGAAGATTCCAAAAGAATATTACTATTATTAATAGGGGTGTTATTAGTATCTGTTTTATAAAAATCTGGTATTGATATTTGAGATAAAACAGAAAAACCAGATGCTTTTAGAACACCGTTAATAATTCTTTTCCTTTGTGAAGCATTAAAATTTAAAAAAGTATTATGATGTGTGAATACTTGATTATTTGTAATACTTATTATTCTTTTAATATTTTCAACCATTGTTGTTTTATCCCATTTACCATTTGTTGTTTTTTCAAAGTGTTCTCTTAAAGATTTATCACTTAATAAAAAAGGTAGAATAATATCTTCTATTGAAATATCTTTTCCTTTTAACTCTTTGTATTGTTGTATGGCACTTTTTTTAAGATAATGTACTAAAGTTGTAATACAGCTATTTATACCATCACTTTGATAATTTTCTAATAATGTTAAAGTTTGTTGATTGTTTAATCCAAATTTATTTTTATAATTATCAATAAAAGTATTAATATCAATAACATTACTAAAATTTAGATTAAGAAATTGAACTTTTGATATTTTTACATTATTAATTACAGTATTATTAACAATATTATTTGTATTATTTGTATTTTTAACTAATGGATTTGAATCATGTACGTGTACTTGTAATTGTAAATGTTTATTTTCAATATTTTTGATTTCTAATTCTTTTTCATAATCTTTTTTTGATATTTCATTCTTTAATTTTTCAATTTCTAATTTGTATTCATGTTCTTTTTTTAATTGATTTATTTCTTGAGCTAAATTTTGATGATATTTTTGTAATTTACAAGTTTTTAAATGTCTATTATAACTATTTTTATATTCATATTCCTTACAACAATTTAAACAAAAGTATAATTTTTGATTATCTTGATTTGAATAATTTCTTTTTTTACAATTAATATTTATTGATTTATTTTCTATTATGGCATTTTCTTCCATATTTATATCAACTTGCTGATTAGAAGCAATTATTTGTTCTGAATCATTATTATCCGAAGGTTTATGGAAAATATAACGATGTTTTTGTTTGACTAAATTAATATGTTTTTGGGTTGCATTATGTTTTTTTAGGTTACAATGTGATGAAGTCAGGTAATTACAAATTTCACAAAAATGCATTTTAGATTTAATTAAGAAAATTAATTTTAAATCTTTTTCTCACCAATTTTTTACTGTTCAAAAATGTTCTGCAGAACATTTTTTGCTCTATCCCAAAAGTATGTGTGATTTATGGCATATTTTCAGCATCATATTTTTTGATGCTGTAATTTTAGGACCTAATACGCATACTTTTTAAAAATTTCTTCAAAAAAAAAGTATGTGTGTTTTATGGCATATTTTAGCATTAAAAGTTTACTATGCTGTAATTTTAGGGCCTAATACGCATACTTTTTTTTGAAGGAGGGGTACCCAAAAGTATGTGTGATTTATGGCATATTTTCCGCATCATTTTTTTTGATGCTGTGATTTTAGGACCTAATACGCATACTTTTTTTTGATTTTTAGTCGAACATTTTTGAACATTTCTGCTCTGTTTTGTTCAAAAAAAAGTATGTGTGATTTATGGCATATTTTAGCATCATAATTTCACTATGCTGTAATTTTAGAACCCAATACGCATACTTTTTAAACCGATCAAAAATTCTATTTTTTTTGATTTTTTTAATGAAAAACAAAAATACTTTTGCATTTTTAACACTTAAAATTTTTTTTGATGCAGGATTTCCCATACGTAAAAAAAAAAGTGTGTAAAATGTTGACGTTTTAAAATTTGAATTCCAGTAGACCTAATTTGCTCCCATTACGGGAAAAATTTTATGAGAGCAAATTGCAAAATCCAAAATTAAACTTTTTTCAATCAACAAAATTAACATTTTTAAAATTTTATTTTATATAGTAACTATTAAAATTTAGAGATAAGAATGTTTGTAATTTTTTTATGATTTTTAGTTTTTTTTATTTTTTTTTTATTTTTAATTTTTTTTATGATTTTTTTAATTTTTTTTATGATTTTTTGATTTTATTTTATATGATAGTTAATAAAATTTAGATATAAGAATGCTTGTAATTTTAATAAACTTATTATTTATTATTTTTTTATTTTTTCAAATTTTTTTATTTTTTTAATTTTAATTTTTTAAACATCAAAATTTATGTTTTTTATTTTAGGAGCTTATTATTAAAATTTAGGGACTAGAATGTTTGTAATTAATATTTTCTCCATCTTTTCATTTATTTTATCCAAAGGGGGGGACTTGATATGTTCTCCCCTTTAGGTAAATTTATATTTATTTACTTTGAAAAAACAAATAAATAAATTGATTAAAATAATATAAATTTACATCATGATTTATTAACAACTATAATATTTTATAAAATTAAAAAGAATGACAGATAATTTATTTCAAGAACATAATTTAATAAATCCATATGAATTTTTAGGATTTGATAGTAAAAATCCAAATATATCAATGAATGAATTAAAAAGTACATATTATCAATTAGCTTTAATATGTCATCCTGATAGAGGTGGAAATACAAATGATATGTTAGTTCTTCAAAATGCCTATTTATACATAAAAAAACAAATCGAATTAAAAGATGAAAAAGCAACTACATTTGAAGAAATTGAAAAAGAATTCAAAGATTTTATTAATGAACAAAATAGTACATGTCCACCATTTGGTAAGATATATGATGATACACACACATGGAGATATGAATTTAATCAAAAATTTGATGAAGTTAATAATAATGATGAAAATTCTTTATTAAGTAATGGATACGGAGATATGATGGATCAATCAGTAATTAATAATTTAAAAATAAGTGATAATAATATTATTTTAAATGAAAGACAAGAAGAATTATCTTCTAAACCAGTTAATCAATTTACATCAGATATAGTAACATACACCGAACCTAGAAGTTTTAATTTTAATAATTCATCTGGTTATGATTTAAATAATAATAAAAAATCTGATTATACAAAAACAGTTGGAGACTTAACTTTATCTGATTATAAACAAGCTTTAACTTCATCTAAAATAGATTCAATAAAAAGTGAAATTGATAAAGATAATAGTGATATTCAAAATAAATTTGAAAAATTAATGAAAGAAAGAAATCAAATTACTGTTACAAAACATAATACTTATGTACCTCCAAATGAAGATTGTTTATTTGGGAATAATTATTAATTTTGTAATTATTTTTATATTTTTATTTTTACAAGTATAAAAAATTGATTATTATATATAATTAATCATATCAAATCATAACAAATCATAAAATATTGATATTTTAAAATAAATCATGTCAACTTGGGAAAATATTAAAACAACCGAAGGTATACTTTATTATTGTCAACCATTACAAAAAGTAAATTCAGATAAAATTATTGGTTTTGATTTGGATTGGACTTTAATTAAACCAGAAATTGGAAAGCAATTTCCAGTATCAGCTGATGATTGGATTTGTGCTTATAAAATGGATAGACTTCGTGATTTTTCGAAAAAAGGTTATAAAATTGTAGTTTTTACTAATCAAAAAGGAAGTTTTGAAGGAAAGGGTAATATGACTTTTGATGATTTTAAGGATCGTTGGTTTAAAATTCTTGATTGTCTAAAAGTTCCGGCTTATATATTAGCTTCACCTTCAGGAGATTTTTATAGAAAACCAAGTAAATGTATGTGGGATTTTATGGTAAAACATCTTAATAATAATATGAATCCATCAATCAATGACTGTTTATATGTTGGTGACGCAGCAGGTCGTCCTAAAGATCACAGTGACTGTGACATTAAATTTGCTATTAATATTGGTATTAAATTTATGACACCTGAAGAATTCTTTGAAAATTCAAATAAATTTCCATTTGAGAATTTAAAAAATAATCTTGAAAAATATGGATTTAATCCTAATACCTATTTAGAAAGTCTTAAAGATATTCATAAGATTAATCATATATCATGGGAAACTATTCAAGAAATATTTGAAAACCCTAAGAATCGCCTTTTAGTTCTTGTTGGTTCACCAGCATCTGGTAAAACATCTTTATCAGATTTATTAGAGAAAAAAGCATTAAAGATTAGTTCTAAACAATGGAAAATTTATAGTCTAGATAAGGAAGGTTGTACAAAGAAAAAACTACAAGTAAAAGTTTATAAAATTTTAAAAGAAACTGATGAAGGGTGTATCATTGATTGTACAAATGGTACTATTGAATCTAGAAGTGAATGGATTAAATTAGCAAAAAATCTTTCAAATAATATTGGTGTAGTTTGTGTTTTTGCTAATGTACATAAAGATTTGACAATTCATTTGAATAAATTACGAACAATTAAATATGAAATAGACCCAGAATCACATTCAAAAGGAGTGCCTACTGTGGCTATTCATACATATTGGAAAAAATTTGAAAAACCTAATAAAGAAGAAGGCTTTGATAAATTAGTAGAATTTGATTTTGAACCAAAATTCAAAACAGAAAAGGATAAAACACAATTTTTAACATGGTTTTAATTAGATAAACTTAGATCAATTGAATCAAAATCTATTTTATTAATAATAACTTTTATTTTATCGAACATTTTATAATTTTTATTTTCATTTGATAATTCTTTTTTATTTGTATCAAATACTAATTTATTTTCTGATAATTTGGAAATATGAATTGTAAATCTAGTATCAAATTGTTCAATATATACAACAATACCAGTTGGAATTACATTAATAATAATTGCTTCAAATGTTTCATTTAGATGGTTATTTTGATATTGAAAATTCTTATAACTTAAAATAAAATATTCAATATTATCTTGTTTTAATTCTGCTTCATTCATATCATTTAAATATTTTTTGGGATTAATATCATATCCTCTTAAAATACAATGATTAATTAAATCAGTTGAACGGCGGATTGGTGATGTCCAATGTGTATAATCTAGTATACCAATCCCATAATGACCTTCATCTGTATCTGAATAATATGCCTTTATTAAGAGACTTTTAATAATGTGTTGACATAATTTATCATTCAAATGTTCTCTTGTAAATTGAATAATTCTATTTCTATTATTTATATCTAAATCTGTAATACATTCATATTTGTGTTGATTTTGAGACTTAATATATTCTTGAAGTAGTACAAATTTATTTACCGATGGTTGAGGGTTACATCTATATAATTTTTTTATTTCTTTACACATAACTTGATTAGTATAAATCATCCAATATCTTACCATTTCGTGTGATTTTGTCTCTTCACTTATAATATAATCATTCATCATAGATTTAATAACTTGTGAACTTTCATAAATGATTTTAAAACTTTCTGATATTTCTAATTCAGAATTATTATAATTTTCATCAACATATTCATACCATAATTTGTTTTTTGATTCAATAATAGAATAATACCAACCAACATATTCTAATGTTTTTAATTCTGGATTATATATAAATTCTGTTGTTACTACCCTAGTTTCTTTATTTGGAAGAATAGAACAAAAATTATCAGAGTATTCTCTAGGTATCATGGTCCAATTTTTTTGTGAACCATAATATGTATTACCACGGTTTATTATTTCTTCAAACAAATGATGGTCTGGATTTATATAATATGACACATCACTAATATGAACATATATATGAATCTGATTTTCGAATATATCAATACTAAAGGCATCATCACAATCTTTAGATGTAATAGGGTCAATACTAAATGTATTAAGATTTTTTTGATCTAAATAAACATGTTTAAATCTTTGATGTTGGTCATGTTCATCTATAAATGATGATAAAGCTTCATTTGTATCATTATCTTGATTAGATATTGATGTATTTTTTAAAGATATTTGGTTAAGGTTGTATTTTTTTTCAACAATAGAATCAACATCATTTGGTAATATCTCAATAAGTTCTCCTTCGATTTTTTGATTATCCGAAGTGACTTTAATAACAACCCAAGTATTTTTTTCAAGATAATTTTTAGTTTTGATTATTATCATATTTGATTTTTTTAATTCAGGAACAAATATATAAATTTCATTTTTATAAATATGATGAACAAAACCGGTTAATATTTTTCCAACTAACGAATAATTAATCACTTTACCATAATATAAAACTTTATCTTTTTTATCTTTACATTCTTGATATTCAATTTCAACAGTTTCTAGATTGAATGCTTTTCCAATATCCTTTTTATTAATATATATTGTTTTATCGTCTATATTAATAAATCCATTACCAAACTCATTAATAATTAGTTTACCTTTTGTATAATAAACTGTATTATTAATATTTCCAGATTCAATATTTCCGGATTCAATATTATTATTTTCTATTGTAGCCATTGTATTTAATAGTTTTTTATTAAATATTATTAATTATTGATAATAATTACATATAGGGAATATTATTTTTTTTGTTTTTAAACTTACTATAAAAAAAGTGAAAAATTAAAAAGGTAAAATAAAAATAAATCATAAAATTGAATATTTGTTTATATTTAAATTTAAAGATTTGGATAAATATTAATAATAATAATAATAATATTAATAATATTAAGTATTTTAATGTCTAACAAAATAAAATCTAAAGAACCAATTTTTAAAAAAGCATCCAAAAAATCTATTCCATCAAAAACTTCAAAAACTTCAAAAACTTCAAAAACTTCAAAAAAAAATGGTTACACATCTTCCAGTGATAATGATTTTAATGATTTTAATGATGAAGAAAACGAGAATGAATCATCATTATCTGGATGGAGTATTAGCAAAGAAGACCAAGATAGGTATAAAAAAGAATATAAATCTTCATTAAAAAATTTAAGTTATGAATCTAAAATTAATATTGAAACTGTAGAAGAAAGTAAATTATGGGTTGATGTTTATGCTCCAAAATCATTGAAAGAATATATAGATGAAGACCATAATATTGAAAAAGCAAAAATATGGTTAAATAATTTTAGAAATAAGATTAAAAAAACTCCAGCAATTCTTTTACTAACAGGTAAACCAGGGATTGGTAAGACAACTTTAGCTCATCTACTTTTAAAAGAATTCAATTATGATTATCATGAATTTAATGCTAGTGAAGCTAGATCAGGAAAAGAAATAAAAGATTTTCTTGAACCTTTTAATAAAGGTAATATTCTTAGTTTTTTCGAAGGCTGTGGTGATATTAAAAAAGGGCTTATTATGGATGAAGTTGATGGGATTGATAGCCGAAGTTCTTCAACCGATGGATTAACTACATTTTTAAATATGACTGAAGCTAATAAACCAGATAAATTTAAATATCCTATTATTTGTATTGCGAATGATTCTGGTTGTAATAAAATCGATAAAATTAGAAAATTTTCATTAGAACTAGAAATTAAACCACCATCAAATAAAGGTTTAAAAAGTTTTATTACAAAGATTGCGAAAGGAGAAAAATTAGATATCGATAAAGATGTAATTGATGATTTAATAAATAATTCTGACCCTGATTTTCGACAGATTGCTAATAAACTATCATATTTAACTAAATTAATCAAAATTGAAAATGGTCAAAATGTAAAAAAAAAGATTACTATGAAAGCATTTGATATCATTAAAGGTTTAACTCAAAATGATAAAAGATTGGAATTGACAGAGATAATTGATACAATTATGTTATCATCAACTGATGTAGAAGAAGCTATTAGATTATATGAAACTGATATAAATATTATTACAATGTCATTTTATTCAAATTTTACTGAAAACATAACTAAACTAAATATTTCAAACAAAGATAAAATTAGAAGTATATCTCAAGTTAGTCAATATTTAGTTGATGGTGAAATTTATGCTGATTATTATTGGAAAAACAAAGTATCTTCATTAGAAATTTATCAAGGAGTTAATCAGATTTTAAGCCCTAAATATTTAATGAATAATTTGAGTTTAAAGGAAAAAGAGAACGAAAATGGAAAATCTAAAGTTAAAGTTAAAATTAATGGAAAAGTAAAAGTAGAAGATAATGATAATCATAATCATAATCATAATCATAATCACAAATGGGATTTTACTGGTAAAAGAATCTTTTATCTTAATCCACATATCATGGATCGTTTTTGGAAAATTGGTATTGCTAATCAAATATATTCAACATCTCATTTATCTTATTTGATTGAATTAATTTGGAATTTATTAAAATCTAAAAAATATCAAAAAGAAGATAAAATATATAAAAAAATATTATATAAATTATTTGAAGGTGGTTTAGAAATTAAAGATTTTGAAAATATTTATAAAGGATTCACATTGGGATCTGAAGATAATAAATTAAATGAAGAATGTTCAAAAGAATTAAAAGGAATAATGAAACCTTATTTTACTGATTACCAAACAAACTGTCTAATGGAATTTCAGGCAAATTTGGAATTAAGTTCAAGTCAATTGGCTTCGCTTTTGTCATTTTAGTCATAACCATTTGAGGACAATAAAATTTCTCGACATGATTATTTTTTAAATTAAAATTAACTCTTTGAATGTTTTTAACAGACAAAGGTCTATTTTTTTGTTTACCTCCTGTACTTTGACCATTTGTACTATTTGTACTATTTGAAGTTGTTGATGATATAT
>JACCDO010876890.1_pt1 | contig 28921 bp, 29 predicted proteins | sample 7446101 | NCBI WGS metagenome assembly JACCDO01 (sample SAMN15323440, study PRJNA562643) | freshwater metagenome | isolation source: river surface water | place: USA:Blue River Watershed | collected 2017-08-16
GGGTCAACCTCGCGTTGTTTCTGTCGGTATCGCTACTCTGTCTACTGGCGTTTCGTTCGATCCGGATCACGCTGTGCATCATTATTCCCCTAGCGATCGTCACGGTGCTGTGTAATGCGGTGATGACGCTGTTGGGCATTGGCCTAAAGGTGAACACCCTGCCGGTGGTTGCGCTGGGGGTGGGCGTTGGCGTGGACTACGGTATTTATCTGTTTGAACGGATTCGTCATGCACTGGATGATGGCATGTCGCTTCAAGATGCCGTCTTTGATGCGCTTCGTCAGCGTGGGACCGCGTCGCTCTTTACGGCCGTTACGATGACACTGTCGGTCTTAACCTGGATGGGGTCGGATCTGCAGTTCCAGTCAGACATGGGTGTCTTGTTAGGCTTCATGTTCTTAGTCAATCTCTTTGGGGCGATCTTGCTACTTCCCGCCTTGGCGGCGTTTCTGGTTCGACGCCGCACCTCGTCAACCGTTGCACCCTAATCTGAAAGGGCTCTCGTGTCCGTCCCTGCACTCCTAAAAGATCTTCGTCTGCCCTTAATCGGTGCCCCTTTATTTATTGTCTCGAACCCTCTGCTCGTGATCGCCCAGTGTCGCGCCGGCATCGTTGGCAGCTTTCCGGCGTTAAACGCACGTGCGCCGGGTGAACTCGAGCAGTGGCTTACGCAGATTGAGGCTGCGCTTGGTGATCCCGCTGCGGCAGTCCCCGGGATTAAGGTTGCGCCTTACGCGGTCAACCAGATCGTCCATGCCTCTAACCCTCGGTTAGCGGAAGACGTTGAACTCTGCGTCAAGCACAAGGTGCCAATCATGATTACGAGCCTTCAGGCGCCGGACCCTGTGGTAAAGGCTGCGCATCGCTACGGAGGACTGGTCTTTCATGACGTGATCAGTATTCGTCACGCACAAAAAGCGTTGGAAGCGGGCGTGGATGGGCTGATTTTAGTGACTGCAGGGGCCGGGGGGCACGCGGGTAGTCTGAATCCCTTTGCCTTTGTGGAGGAGATCCGTCGTTTCTATGACGGCCCTATTATTTTGTCGGGCGCGATGAGTCGCGGGCATCATATTCTTGCGGCTCAGGCGATGGGCGCAGATCTGGCGTATATGGGAACGCGATTTGTCGCCTCTGAGGAAGCACGTGCGATCGACGACTATAAGCAGATGCTGGTGTCGTCGACGGCCGAGGATATTCTTGGCACCAATGTCTTTACCGGAGTTTACGGAAACTATCTCAAGGGCAGTATTGTTCGTGCGGGACTGGATCCTGCTCAGCTTGGGCAGTCCGATAAGAGCAAGATGGATCTCTCCGCAATGCAGAGCGCAGGCTCAAAGGCCTGGAAAGATATCTGGGGTGCCGGCCAGAGTGTGGCGGGTATTCAGTCGGTATCGTCGACACAGGCGATCGTGGATCAGTTAGCGATCGAGTATGAATCCGCGAGACAGAAGCTGGCGATCTAAACGCATCGCTGCCCTGATGCTAGGGGCGTTACTTTGTGGTGGCCCGAGTGCGCAGGCACAGGATCTGACGCCGGCGGGCGCTGAGCGAGCAGGAACGAGTGATGGGCTTGTTCCCGCCTGGTCGGGAGGCCTTCGAGAGCCTCCCGCAGGATGGCGACCCGAGATGGGCTATGTCAATCCATTCCCGGATGACCGTCCCATCACCGTGATCAGCAAGGCCAATCGTGAACGATTTCATGCGGAGCTCTCTCCGGGGCTTATCGCTTTGTTCGATCGTGTTCCCGATTTTCAGATGCCACTCTATGCCACACGAAGAACGGCCGCTTATCCAGACGCGGTCGTTGCACAGGACGCGATCGTGCCCTTTCCTCGGCCTAGAACCGGTGAGGAGGTGATGCGGAATGTGGTCCAACGGTATCTAGGCGGTAGTATCACTCGGGAGGGGCGTGCCTATCCGGTCAGAGCAAATGGGGAGTATTACGCGATCGGGACTTGGTCGAGACGGTTTTACGCATCCCACTTAGAGGGCGCACCTGAACAGCTTTTGTTTGCTGCGATCGGCGGATTTCAATCACCCGCTTCTCTGCGGGGCAATCTTGCGTTAGTCCATGAGTCCCGTTCGCTTCAGACAGAGTCACGGCAGGCATGGCTGTATAACGCTGCGCAGCGACGTGTCCGTCGCGCACCTGATCTTGCCTATGATGCGGTCAGTGATGGCTCTGAAGGGTTGCTCACCGTTGATCAGGTCGATGGTTTTAATGGGGCCACTGACCGTTACGACTGGCAGCTTCTTGGAAAGCGAACGCTGATCGTCCCGTACAACACCTATTCAATCGCTGAGCGGGGTGTTAAGGAGTCCTCGTTGATCCGTCGAGGCAGTGTCAATGGCGCGCTCATGCGTTACGAACGTCATCGTGTCTGGGTGGTGGAGTCGGTGCTGAAGTCTGGGCAGTCCCACATCTACGCCAAACGACGTTTCTATGTTGATGAGGACAGCTGGACGGTGTTGATCGAGGAGGCCACCTCTCGTCGGGGAGACCTTTGGCGCGTGGCGCTGCATGGCGTCGTCCAGTTCTATGATGCGATCACCCCTGGGATACGTCTGTCGATCTATCACGATCTAGACTCAGGAAGTTATCTGGTCTCTGGTCTCGATGGCGATCGCCAACCGTCAATTCGGTTCGGTGCTCGGGCAGATTTTTCAGAATTCTTGCCGGACGCCCTTCGGCGTCTCGCACGCTAAAGACGCACGGCTCGACAAGAAGATGAATACGCGGGCGACTACGCTGTCAGCGTGTCGGGGTATCCGATAACGTGTGATGGACCGTGGGGTAGCGTAGACGTGCGCCGAGTTCCGTTGTGAGTCTCGCTGTGCGCACCTGGCGTGAATCTTTTAAGAAGCTCATCATCATTGCGCTGATCCGGCCTTGCTGGGCAAGAGACTCCATCTCAGCGCGCGAGACACGTGGCGGTCGAGCATAGCCTTTGGCGTCAGCAATCAGATCAAAGTAGTCCCCGGTTTTCAGGCTGGTCTCATCGACGGCGTTGGTGATTCGACCTGGACGACCCCGAAAACAGGCTAGCCAGGTAATCTCTGCTAAGTCGTCCGCATGGATGTGATTTGTGTAGACATCTTCTTCCCGACGAAGCGCAGGCATCTGCGTGCGTAGTCGCTCCAGCGGTAGCCGATCCCCTGCGTAGATGCCCGGCACACGAAGTACGTGGGCACCCAGTGGCCGGCACTGATGTTCAGCATCGATACGTCGAAGTGATCGAGGCTGTTGGGTGAGGCAAGGGCTTGTCTCCGTAACGACTGCCCCTTGTGCATTGCCGTAGACGCCGGTTGTACTGATGTAGACGAGTCTTGGGGCACGTGGGCGTAGTCTCAACTGGTGGATGAGTCGCCGTACCCGAAGATCGCGCGTGTCAGCGTTGCTGTCGGCAGGGGGGGCAAAAATTACAACGCTCTGACCTAACGCGCGGATGCGTTTGACAGATCGTGGATCATCCAGATCACATTGAAGGAACAGAAGGCGCTGCTGCTGGGCGGTGAGATTGAGCGACTCATCATCAAGGCGACGAGTCGATCGGCTGATCGCAATAAACCTGGGGCCAAAGCGTGCGCTGGGCTGGGTGAGTCGCTGCTCCAAGAGTCGTCTGGCAACGTCGCCAAAGCCCATCAGGGCAATACGGTGTCGACGAAATTGTCTGGGAAGTGCAGCCATTCAGAGACTCTACCGAAGACGGCAACAAAAGAAAAAGCCCTCGAGTTGAATGAACTGGAGGGCTTCCTCAGTTTTTCTGGCGTCACGCCAGATGACACACCGATTACTTGATGGTCAGAACATACTTTGCCAGGGCCAGCGCGTCTGCGTCAGAGACCTGGGGGTGCGGAGGCATGGGGATTGGGCCCCAGACGCCAGCGCCACCAGCTTTGATCTTCTTGGCCAGCTTCTCAGCAGCGCCACCGTCAGCTTTGTATTTAGCGGCAACGTCTTTGTATGAGGGACCAACCAGCTTCTTATCGTTCGCGTGGCAGGCGGTACAGTTGTACTTCTTCAGCATCTCGGGTGAAGCAAATGCAGAGCCAGCAGAGGCCATCAGGCCGGCAGCGATTGAGAGTGCAACAAACTTGCGCATTGAAATCTCCTGGTTTGTAGAGTGACTAAAGGCTACAGAGCCTTAACGTGCCGGATGCCCAGCAGGTTGACCGGCATTCTATCCTTAATTAACGGCCTTCCAAAGCGCTAGACCGACTCCTTTTGAGAGAGTTCCGGATCCGTCACTGCGCCTCGGCTTGCCGTTGACGCCAGCTTTGCAAACTTGGCGAGAACGCCCCGGGTGTATTTGGGTTTGGGGGGCGTCCAGGCGGCGCGTCGGGTAGCCATTTCAGCGTCGGAGATTTTGAGTTCAATCAGGAGCTGATGGGCATCAATCGTGACGAGATCTCCTTCGCGAATCAGGGCAATCGGCCCTCCTACGGCCGCCTCGGGCGCGACGTGACCGACCACCATCCCCCAGGTTCCGCCTGAAAAACGGCCATCGGTAATCAGTCCCACGGACTCTCCCAGGCCTTGTCCGATCAGGGCAGAGGTGGGCGAGAGCATCTCGCGCATCCCTGGGCCTCCGCGTGGCCCTTCATATCGAATGACGACGACATCACCGGCCTTGATCTCTCGGGCCATGATGGCCTCCATTGCCGCATCCTCTGAGTCAAAGACACGCGCCGGGCCGGTAATCACCGGGTTTTTGAGACCCGTGATCTTCGCGACGCAGCCTTCGGGAGAGAGGTTGCCTTTCAGGATGGCCAGGTGTCCCTGTGCGTAGAGCGCGTTGGAAATGGGTCGAATCACCTCTTGGCCTGCCTTCGGCGTCGATGGCACGTCCTTGAGCATCTCGGCAATGGTCTGTCCGGTGATCGTCAGGCAGTCGCCGTGTAGAAGACCCGCATCCAGCAGGAGTTTCATGACCTGCGGGATTCCGCCGGCCTTGTGCAGATCGGTCGCGACGAAACGACCGGAGGGCTTGAGGTCGCAGATGACGGGTACGCGGCGACGAATCGTCTCGAAGTCATCAATCGTCCACGGCACCTCGGCGGCGTGCGCAATCGCCAAGAAGTGGAGCACTGCGTTGGTCGAACCCCCCACGGCCATGATGACACTCACTGCGTTTTCAATGGATTTGCGGGTGATGATGTCTCTTGGCTTGATGCCTTTTTTGATCGCTTCGACAAGTACCCGCGCCGATTCCGCTGCGCTCGTGGTCTTCTCTGCATCTGGGTTTGCCATCGTCGACGAGTACGGGAGGCTCATCCCCATCGCCTCAAAGGCCGAGCTCATGGTGTTCGCCGTGTACATGCCGCCGCAGGATCCCGAGCTTGGGCAGGAGCGCTTTTCGATTTCTTTAAAATCCGTTTCGCTGAGCCGGCCCATCGTAAATTCGCCGACTGCCTCAAAGGCGGAAACGACCGTCAGGTCTTTGCCTTTGTAGTGGCCTGGCAGAATCGTGCCGCCGTAGACGTAAATGGCGGGCACGTTCGTTCGCGCAATGGCCATCATGCCGCCGGGCATATTTTTATCGCAGCCACCAATCACGACGACGCCATCAAGCCACTGACCGTTGACGCAGGTCTCAATCGAATCTGCGATGACCTCGCGCGAGATGAGTGAATATTTCATCCCTTCGGTGCCCATACTCATTCCGTCGGAGATGGTCGGGGTGCCAAAAATCTGTGGGTTTGCACCGGCGGCCTTGAGTGCGGCCACGGCGGCGTCGGCGAGTGGCTGCAGGCCGCTGTTACAAGGGGTGATGGTGGAGTGGCCATTGGCGACACCCACCATTGGTTTATTGATGAAGTCTTCTTCCTTGTACCCCATCGCGTAGTACATGGATCGGTTCGGAGAGCGGGCCACGCCCTCGGTGACATTGCGTGAGCGTTCGTTAAGTCGTTTGGGGGTGTTGCTCTCGGCCATGGCCTGCTCCTGTTGAATCCGAAAGGTTATATTGTGCCGTATGACACCCACTGTTCTGATCCATCCCCAGTTTGATCCGATTGCCTTTTCACTCGGCCCACTTGCCGTGCGCTGGTATGGCCTGATGTATCTGGTGGCATTTGCCGCCGTCTTGATCCTGGGCCGCATCAGGCTGTCGAGTCCGGCCGCAAGATCAATCGGGATGGATGCGAAAGCGCTGGATGACCTGTTGCTCTATGGTGTTTTTGGGGTGCTACTGGGCGGGCGACTTGGCTACGTGGTCTTCTACAAGCCTGAGTACTATCTGGCCAACCCCGCCGAAATCGTTGCTATTTGGCAGGGGGGAATGGCCTTTCATGGCGGCATGCTCGGCGTCATTTTGGCCGTCGCACTATTTGCCTGGCGCCGTGGCGTTCCCTTCTTAGCAGTCGGCGATTTTCTGGCGCCGTTGGTCCCTTTGGGGCTTGCCGCAGGGCGACTCGGAAACTTTATCAATGGCGAACTATGGGGGCGGGTTGCGGACCCAGGACAAGTCCCCTGGGCGATGATTTTCCCGCAGGCCGGGGATGGCCTTGCCCGACATCCGTCACAGCTCTATCAAATGGCGCTCGAAGGACTTTTGCTGTTCGTGGTGCTCTGGTGGGTATCACGCAGGCCACGTCCTTTGGGATTTATCTCGGGATGTTTTCTCGTGGGATATGGGTTATTTCGTTTTGTTGTCGAGTACACGCGAGAACCTGATGCATTTTTAGGACTCTTAAGTCTGGGGCTGAGCATGGGACAATGGTTATCGATTCCAATGATGGTCATCGGCGCTGTCATGCTGGTGGCAGCAAGCCGTACGGAGAAAAACGATGCGTGACACGAGTGCTTCGCAAGGGCATGTTCACTGGTTGCGAGACGGATTTGTTGCGACGGTAGTGATCTCAAATCCTGGCCATTTGAATACCTTATCGATGGCTATGTGGCAACAGCTCCATCAGTGTTTTCGTGAGATCTCAACGCTGTCCGATCTGAGATGTGTGGTCATCCGGGGCGATTCGGGTGCGTTTTCATCGGGGGCGGATATTAGCGAGTTTCCTGCGAAACGATCGACACGAGAGCAGGTGCGTGCATTTCATGACCAGACCATCGCGCCGTGTCTCGCTGCGATCACGAATTGCATCGTGCCAACCGTAGCAGCCATCGATGGCCCCTGTGTTGGGGGAGGTCTTGAGGTGGCCAGTGTCTGCGATATTCGAATTGCGAGTGACCGCAGTACTTTTGGCCTACCGATTCATCGACTCGGGTTCTCGATCGCCCCTGCCGAGGCTGCGGTGCTGCTTGCCCTGCTTCCAAAGGCAGTTGTCCTGGAGCTGTTGCTCGAGGGGCGAATCCTCGAGGCTGAAGAGGCCTTTGAGAAGGGGATCGTGAGTCGCCTGGTCGCGACAGAGCTCTGGCAGGACGAGGTCGCCGTCACGGTTTCTCGGATCTGCTCCGGGGCCCCCGGTGCGGTGCGCCGCAGTAAGTGGCTCATTGCGCAACTGTCTGGATCATCGCAGTCCCTGACGGATGGTCAGGGACTATCGCCGCTGACGCGTGAGGTCTGTTGGGATTTTGTCGAGTCTCAGGACTACCAGCGGGGCGTGACCGCATTTCTGAACAAAACCACGCCGTCGTTTCAGGGAGACTAGTCCTGGGGCAGTTGTTCGAGCAGTGTCTCAATGCGTTGTGTTGCGGCCTGAACGCGAGTGTTGAGCTCTCGCTGTGCCGCGGAGAGGCTGGCCAGCTCTTGGCGAAGTGACGCATTTTCTTTGCGCAACTGGTTTACGATCCCGGCCAGGGTATTCGTTTTTTCGGCGAGGACTTGTAGGTCGTTCAGCATGGGCTACATGGTAACAACTTGAATCCACTGAGATCATCTTTCCTATGAATTTTTTCACGCGTTTGGCGCTGACGAGTCTCTGGTTCATCCCGCTCTACGGGCAGGCGCAGGGGTTGCTGCAAAAGGCGCAGCAGCTCCAGACGGGCGTGGTCACGTCGTCGGCCCGTGAAGGGCTCGTCCGTGCCGGTGAGCTGCAGGCGGGACTTGTCGCTCAGAAGGTTGCGGTCGCCCCGGGCCAGCCCGTATTGGTGGGCCTAAGGCTTATTCATGATCCTCATTGGCACACGTACTGGCGTAACCCCGGGGATTCGGGTCTGCCTACGAAGGTTGACTGGCGTCTCCCTGCTGGCTGGAAGGCTCAGGAGATTCAGTGGCCGACCCCCATGCGACTTCCCGTCGGGCCGTTGGCGAATTTTGGTTTCGAGGGCGATCTTGTATTGCCGATGGTACTAACACCGCCAGCGGGGCTTAGCCCTGGTTCAGAGGTTCGTCTTGAGGCGCAAGCCAGCTGGCTCGTCTGTAAGGACGTGTGTATTCCTGGCGAGGCAACGCTTGCCCTTCGGCTGCCCGTCGTCGCCAAGGATGTGCCAGTAGCAGACGGACCTGACGCGAGTCTGTTTGCCCGCGCACAGGCGCAGACGCCCGTGCGGGAATCGAGTCGGCCGGTTCGTGCCTATCTTTCAGACAAGCTGTTGACCCTGACCTGGTCTGTCAGCAGTTCAAAAGAACAGCCCGCTAAACAAGAGACGGGGTATTTCTTTCCCTACATTGAAGGGTTGATCACGCCGGCGGCTGCGCAGAAGCTTTCTCAGACATCCGATGGTGTTCGTCTGGATATTCCTTTGGGAGAGTCGCCGACGCGGGCGGTTGCCGAGCTTCGCAAGGCAAAGCAACTCGGGGGTGTCTGGGTCACGGGACAGGGTCCCGGTGTCGAGTGGAATGCGGTGCTGGCCGCGGGCGAGGCACCGGTTGCAACGACGCTGTTGGATGCTGGTAAGACTGCTGCGCAGGAGCGCCCAGAGCCGGTGAAGAGTGCGGGCTCAGAGAGTGGCCTGTGGCTCGCGATCGGGGGTGCGTTACTGGGCGGGTTAATTCTGAATCTGATGCCCTGCGTGTTTCCGGTGATCGGACTGAAGGTCCTGTCGTTTGCCCAGTCCGCTCATTCTCGCGCCGCGGCGATTCAGCATGCGTTGGTTTTCTCGTTGGGGGTGGTCTTAAGTTTTCTCGCGTTAGCAGGGCTGCTGATCGCGCTACGCGCAGCCGGCGATGCAGTGGGCTGGGGGTTCCAGCTTCAGAACCCATGGGTCGTCGGACTACTGTCGCTATTGTTTGTGGCAATTGCGATCAATTTGCTGGGTGGCTTTGAGATGGGGCTGTTAGCGAGCCGAGCAGCCAACCTTGATTTCTCTCATCGTGTTGCGGGTGCAGGTGGTGCAATGGGTGCCTTCGGCTCTGGTGTTCTGGCGGTGGTTGTCGCCTCACCATGCACCGCCCCCTTCATGGGGAGTGCGATTGGATTTACGACGACTGCAGGCATCCCTCAGACACTGGCGGTGTTTGCGGCCTTGGGGCTCGGGATGGCGCTGCCTTATCTGTTGCTTGCGGCATCGCCTGGACTACTGGCCCGACTCCCAAGACCCGGCCCATGGATGCAGCGATTTAAGCAGGCCTTGGCCTTTCCCATGCTTGCGGCATCGGCCTGGTTGATCTGGGTATTGGCAAGTATCCAGGGGACCGATGCGGTGCTCTGGATTTTGGTTGCGGCAACAAGCCTTGCGATGCTGCTCTGGATATACGGTAGCTTTGTCCAGATGGGACGCGCGGGCTTGTTCTCGTGGGTCGCGATGCTGGCCTTGGCGGCTGCCGTTGTCATGAGTCTGCGCGCCATGGCGACACCGGGTCCTTTGTCTTCGGCATCCCCCGTGACGTCGCCTGCCGCGACCGGTGCTGCTCGCGTTACATCGGCGGGCCCTGCCGAGGCCTCTGCGGCAGCGATTGTCTGGCAGCCCTGGGCGCCGGGGCTTGCGGAGCAGGCCGCAGCGCAGGGGAAAACGGTATTTGTCGACTTCACGGCCAACTGGTGCATTAGCTGTCAGGCGAGTAAGGTACGTGTACTACAAACGGATGCGATCGCTGCCGCCTTTGCACGTCATCAGGTAGTTGCACTTCGTGCGGATTGGACACGGCGTGATCCCCTGATTGCGAATGAGCTTGCACGACACGGGCGAAGTGGTGTGCCGCTGTACCTTGTCTATTCCAAAAAGGGAGGTGCACCGAAGGTGCTCTCCGAGTGGCTTACCGAGTCTGAGGTGTTGTCGGCGATTCAGTGACAAAGGCCAGCTGGGTTAGGCCAAGCTGACTGGCAAGTGTCATGACGCGCACAACGTCTTCGTAGCGCGTATCGCGCGCTGCTCGGATCTGAATACTTGGTGGTGTCGGCGCCTTCGAAGCGGTCTCAAGCGTTGTCCTGAGTGCTTCGATCGTGACGGGCTTCTTATCCACGAAGAGCTGCCCTTGCGCATCAAGACTGATCGTGAGGGTCTGCTGCGTGGCTGCGACAACAGGGTTATCCGCCTTTGGAAGGTCCAGCGAAACGCCTCGTGTCATGAGCGGTGCGGTGATGATGAAGATCACCAATAAGACCAGCATGACATCGACAAGCGGTGTCGTATTGATCTCCGACATCGGTTCCCGCTGTCCTGTTGTGTCGAAGCGACCCATCCCCATATCGTGTCTCTGTTACCGCTTGGCGATGAGTTGTGCGCGCAGATCATTGGCAAAACCGTCGAGCGTCGCCAGCGCCAGTCGATGACTACGCGTGAGTGCGTTGTAGGCCAGCACTGCCGGAATTGCGACCACAAGACCGAAGGCCGTCATGATTAGCGCCTCGCCCACGGGGCCTGCGACCTGCTCGATCATGATCTCGCCGCTCCCCGAAATGCTAATCAATGCGTGATAAATGCTCCAGACCGTCCCAAAAAGACCTACAAATGGGGATGTGGCGCCAATCGATGCAAGGGTCACGAGTCCAGAATCTAAGCGATCCGTCGTGCTCTGGAGCGTGTCGCGCAGTGCGCGTGTGATTCGGTCCTCGGGCGGGCTCTGTCCATCAAGGCTATTCGCGTCCAGGCGAAGATCACGGAGTCGAATCGCTTCGCGAGCCAGGCTTGATAGAAAAGGGGCGGGCTCTTTGGTCGCAATGAGCGTGAGCCCCTCTTCGAAACTTCGTGATTGCCAGAAAGATTTTGCAAGGTCTGCACTGGTGAGTCGGAGCTGTCGTGCGCGACGCCCCTTCGTGATGATCAGAGTCCAGGAGATGATTGACATCACCAATAGCGTGATTGCGGTAAGCCAGATCACAGCATCCGCATTCTCCAGCATGTGGGTAAAGCCAAGGGCGCTACTGGCCACGTTAATCTCGCAGTCCTAAAACATCTTGCATGTCGAATAGCCCGGTCTTATGTGCCATTAAAAACTTTGCGGCTCTTAATGCGCCTTGGGCATAGGTGGCACGTGAGGATGACTTGTGGGTAATCTCAATTCGCTCACCCGTCCCCGCAAACAGCACCGTATGATCGCCCACAATATCACCGCCGCGGATCACTGAAAAACCGATCTCCTGCGCGGGGCGCTCTCCTGTGTGTCCCTCGCGAGCGTAGCGTGCGACACTGTCCAGGTCACGTCCTGTGGCCTTCGCGATAACCTCTCCCATTTTGAGCGCGGTGCCCGAAGGCGCGTCGACCTTGTGGCGGTGGTGGGCCTCGATGACTTCAATATCGAACCCCTCTTTCAGGAATCGTCCCGCCGTTTCCAAAAGCTTCAGCGTAATGTTGACGCCAACGCTCATGTTGGGGGCAAAGACGGTTGCATGGGCCTGACTAAAGTCGCGAATCGATTTCAGTCCTTCGGCATCAAATCCGGTTGTTCCAATGACGGCACGAAGCTGATGGGCCCGACAGACGTCGAGATATGCTCGCGTTGCCTCAGGCCGCGTGAAGTCAATCAGGACGTCGGCGGTCGACAGTGACGCGAGCTCAGCGCTGATGATGACCCCAGTCGTCTGACCCATAAAATCTCCTGCGTCGCGACCAATGGCAGGGCTACCCGCCTGATCAATTGCGGCCGCAAGTGTCGTGGCTGGGTCCGCGAGCACCGCTTCAATGAGCATCCGCCCCATCCGCCCGGAGGCGCCAGAGATCGCGATCTTTGTCTGTTGTGGTTGTGTCATCGCACTAGATCGATTTAACGGGTTGTCTTAGAGGGCATGATCGTCTCGCTGCCTTTTGCGGGGAGCGGATCGCCTCCCCAGGTCGTGAGCAGATCGGACTCAAAGTGCACCGAAAAGCGCCGTCTTTCGCGTGCGCCATCACCGCGTCGGAAATCGAATACATAGTCCCAACGATTTGCTCGGAACGGATCGACCAACAAAGGCGTGCCCAAGATTGCGCGGACCTGCTCCCGGGTCATTCCCTTTTTCAACTGGGCGGCCATTGATTCTGAGATCAGGTTGCCCTGGCTCACATCGGTTCGGTATGGAGTTAGCCAGCTGGGAGGCTGTTCCTGGATAGAGCGAACCCAGGAGGGCGTGCTGCAGCCGCTCATACCAAGCGGTAGCGCGATGACCAGGGGGAGAAGGAAAAAGCGGGTTTTCATGGAGACCTTTGCTCACAATCGAAGGATTTAGCCCGATATCATAAGCCCCATGCCAGACGTCCACGACCTAAAAAGCACCGGCCTAAAGGTGACCGGCCCCCGGATCAAGGTGCTAGAAATCTTTCAGCGCTCTAAAAGCCGTCACCTGACGGCCGAGGACGTCTACCGTGCGCTCCTGGCTGAGGCCGAGGAGATTGGTCTGGCGACCGTCTATCGAGTGCTGACGCAGTTTGAGCAGGCTGGCATTCTCGAGCGAAGCAACTTTGAGTCCGGTAAGGCGGTCTTTGAGCTCAATGAAGGCACCCACCACGACCATCTGGTCTGCCTGGACTGCGGGTTTGTGGAAGAGTTTGTCGACAGCAAGATCGAGGACCGTCAGCGCAAGATTGCCGAAGAACACGGGTTCGTTTTGCAGGATCATGCGCTTGCCCTTTATGGCCACTGTCAGCGCACCAACTGTAGTCACAAGCAGGCCAAAGCCCGCGCAAAGCCTTCAGGTAAGGGCAAGTAACGATCGTGCGTGTTCGCGCGAGGTCTGTTTAGCGCCTTCATCTCCAAGCATCCGCGCGATCTCATCCACGCGTTCGGTATCCGAGAGCGGTCGCAGCTGACTGATCGGTCTGCCTGAGGCATCCGATTTTTTGGAGACCTGGAGCTGTTGGTGGCCCCGTGCGGCCACTTGGGGGAGGTGGGTCACGCAGAGTACCTGTCGCCCATCACCCAACTGACGAAGCAACTGGCCAACGGTATGGGCAACGTTGCCACCAATCCCTGAGTCGACCTCATCAAAGATGAGTGTTGGGATCTGGCTCGCGGCCGTCGTGACCACGGAGATCGCAAGACTGATACGTGCCAACTCGCCGCCAGAGGCGACCTTCTGAATGGGGTATGGGGCGGCCTCGGCATGGCTGCGCAACAAAAAGACAACATCTTCCAGCCCGTGTGGCCCTGGCTGACTGCGCGCCTGGCAGACCGCTTCGAAGATCAATCCCCCCATGGCCAGCTGACTGAACCAGTCGTTCACGGCGGCAGTCAACGCCGCGCAGGCGGTCTGCCGCTTCGATGAGAGCGCTTTGGCGATGGTCTGATAGGCCTTTTCAGCTTTTTGAAACGCCGCGGATAGCTGCGCAAGATCAGAGGCTGCCTCGGTCTGCTGGAGCTCGTCTTTAGCGGCTTGTAGAACTTCGATGAGTTGTTCGGGGCGGGACTTCAGCTTGCGGGCAGTGCTAAAAATGGCCTCCACGCGGGCATCGACTTCTGCCAGCCGCTCAGGATCAAGGTCTGTTTTGTCAAGGTAGCGACGTAGCGCATCGGCCGCTTCCTGAAGCTGGATGACACCCGATTGCAGCGCCTCTGCGCTCGCGCCGATTCGAGGGTCTTTGTCAACGAGCTGATGGAGTCTAATCGCGAGTCGATCAATCTGTTGAATGAGTGACTGGTCGTCTTCTTCGAGCGCAGTCAGTGCCGATTGAGCGGTCTGTAACAACTCCGCAGCGTGCGAGAGTCGCTTCTGCTCTTCGGATAATGCCTCCCATGATCCGGGCTCAAGGGATAAGGGCTCAATTTCACCGATCTTCCAGATCAGTTGATCTCGCAAGAGTGCCAGCTGCTCTGAACGTTCTCGGGCAGCCGTGATCTTTGATTGAAGTGTCTGGCACTCACGCCAGGCCGCATCGCAGTGACGCGCGTCTTGGGTGAGACCAGCATGGGCATCCAGAAGCTCACGCTGCGCATTCGGTTTGAGCAGGGCCTGATGGGCGTGTTGTCCGTGAATATCAATGAGCTGCTCGCCTATTTCACGCAGTTGGCTGAGGGTCGCTGCCTGCCCATTGATCCAGGCACGAGACTTGCCAGCGGCATCGATTGTTCGACGAAGCAGCAGCGTCCCATCATCGTGGTCAAACCCAGCGTCAGAGAGCCAGGCAATGAGCAGGTGATCTCGCGTGAGCTCAAAGGTTGCCGATAGTTCTGCCTTTGGGGCACCCTCTCTCACCATGTTGGCTTCGCCTCGACCCCCAAGCAAGAGATCGATGGCGTCAATCAAGATCGATTTGCCCGCGCCGGTTTCTCCCGTGAGCACGGTAAAGCCGGTGTGAAAGTCCAGTTCGAGACGATCAACGATCACAAACTGTTGAATCGACAGGTTCTGCAACATTGACGGGACGGATTAGTGGCTCTCGGTGGGAGGCAGCGGATCTGGCCGACCAGCGAATAAAGGGTTCGCGCTCCAGTGGAGCTTTCGGCGCAGCATGACAAAGTAATCGTAGCTCTTAGGGTGAAGCAATCGCACCTTGTGATGACTGGGCCGAATAACGATCTTGTCACCATCTTCAAGAGAGGTCAGGGCCTGCATGTCGCAGTGAAGGCTGGTGCCTGCGCCGTCATTGACCATGACCTGAACCTCGACGGATTCGGGCAGCACAATGGGCCTTGACGAAAGTGCCTGTGGCGCGACGGGTACAAGGGTGGTTCCCGCAAGGCCAGGGTGAAGAATGGATCCAAGTGCCGACAACGAGTAGGCGGTGGACCCTGTTGGCGTGGAGACGATCAGGCCGTCAGCGCGCAGGGTCTGCAGATAATGGCCATCGACGAAGATGTCGAGCTCAACCATTCGGCTGATCGCCCCACGACTAATGACCGCATCATTGAGTGCGGGGGCATCGAATACCGCTTGACGGGCTGCCTGGGGGCTGGGTCGGCGCATCACTGAGACCTGCAGCATGCTGCGTGCTTCCTCGACATAGGATCCCGTCAGTACAGCAGGCAGTTCCGACTCGACCTGAGCGATGTCGAGGTCAGTCATAAATCCAAGGCGTCCCTGGTTCACGCCAATGATGGCAATGCCGAACGGTGCCAGCTGTCGGGCAACGCCAAGCAGGGTGCCGTCGCCACCGAGAATCACGCCAAGATCAATTGTTTTGCTCAGCGCATCCAGCGACCCGGTGCCCGAGACCTCTGTTGGCGCAAGCCCGGCGCTTTTGGCGGTTTCGGACTCCACCCAGACCTCTGCGCCCGCCTGGCGGATGCAGGCGATGATCTTGCGCAGCGACGGTGCAAGACCTTCGGTCTGTGGGCGTCCGAATAGCCCGACGCTTTTAAAGGTTGACTGGGCTTGGCTCATGCCCTGCATTACACCACAGGCGCAGGGATGGGGAATAATGTGGCCTATGCTTGATGACCGATCTCGAAACCTGCTGAAGACCCTGATAGAGCACTACATTGCTGATGGTCAGCCGGTCGGCTCGCGGGCGCTTTCAAAGTTCTCAGGCCTAGACCTATCGCCAGCGACGATTCGCAATGTGATGGCCGACCTAGAGGAGATGGGCCTTGTGGCGAGCCCGCATACGTCGGCCGGGCGCGTGCCCACGCCAAAGGGGTATCGGCTCTTTGTCGATAGCCTATTGACGGTGCAGCCGATTGCGCCGACGCAGGCGGCGATGTTGGAGGGTCAGCTTCAGGTCGATGCACCCCAACGTGTCATGGCGCATGCCGCGCAATTGTTATCGAGCCTTTCGAGTTTTGCGGGAGTGGTGGTCACGCCACGCCGTGGCGGTGTATTTCGACATGTCGAATTTCTGCGACTCGGTGATCGTCGCCTTCTGTTGATCGTGGTGAGCCCCGAAGGAGATGTTCACAACCGAATTCTGCAAACAGACCGGGATTACTCACCCACCGAACTGACCGAGGCCGGAAACTTTATCAACGCCCATTACGCCGGTCTTGATTTTGAGTCGGTACGGGCGCGACTGAAGTCTGAGCTCTCTGAACTGCGTGAGAGTATCTCGAGCCTGATGACGCTTGCGGTGGAATCTGGGGAAGATGTCTTTAATCGTGTGGATGATGCCGTTTTAGTCTCGGGAGAGCGACGGCTGCTCGAGGTCGCTGACCTATCGGATAACATGAGCCGGCTGCGACGACTCTTTGATCTTTTTGAGCAAAAGGCGAGCCTTGCGCGTTTGCTAGAAGCATCAACTCAGGGGCAAGGCGTGCAGATTTTTATTGGGGGTGAATCGTCACTCGTGCCAATCGAGGAGCTCTCGGTGGTTGCAGCGCCCTATGAGATTGATGGTCGAGTGGTGGGTACATTAGGGGTGATTGGTCCCACACGCATGGCCTATGAACGGGTGATTCCGATTGTGGATATCACCGCAAAGATGCTGTCGACTGCACTGAGTCAGTCCGGTTCAGCAGATCGTTAGTTTTTTCCGAAAGCGAGACCCAGAACTCATGTCGTTTATGTTGAAACCCGAGCCGCCTTATTCGCATGGCCAGGCCCTGCGCACGGGGGTACTGCTGATCAACCTGGGAACGCCCGATGCCCCGACGGCGACAGCACTGCGTCGTTATCTCAAAGAGTTTCTGTCCGACCCACGCGTTGTGGAGATTCCCTCGATTGTCTGGTGGCCGATCCTGAACGGCATTATCTTGAATGTGCGTCCTAAGAAGTCCGCTGTGAAGTACGCCAGCATCTGGATGGAAGAAGGGTCGCCGTTGCGGGTCTACACCGAGCGTCAGACCGCCCTGATTCAACAGACCCTGACGGCTCGCGGCCTTGACCTGGATGTGCGCTTCGCCATGCGTTACGGGAATCCCAGCATCGAATCGGTGCTCGATCAGATGCGCGCGGATGGCCTGCGTCGGTTGTTGGTGCTCCCGATGTATCCCCAGTATTCATCGAGCACAACGGCCACCGCTTTTGATGTCTTGCTGAAGGCGTTTACGCAGATTCGTAATCAGCCCGACCTTCGACTCATTCGAAGCTTCCAGGATTTCCCACCTTACATCGAGGCATTGGCCGACCAGGTCCGGGCGCACTGGCAGGCACATGGCCGAGGGGATTTGTTGCTATTTAGCTTTCATGGCGTTCCGAAGCGTTCGCTCATCAAGGGCGACCCTTACCACTGCGAATGTCACAAGATGGCCCGGCTGATCGCGGAGTCCCTGGGGCTGGCCCCGCATCAGTGGCGAACGGCCTTCCAGTCGCGATTTGGAAAAGCGGAATGGCTTAAGCCCTACACATCCGAAGTGCTGCATGAACTGCCTGCCCAGGGGGTCAAGACCTTGGATGTGATGTGCCCTGGTTTCCCGGCAGACTGTCTGGAGACCCTGGAAGAGATTGCCATGGAAGGCAAAGAGGAATTCCTGACGGCGGGTGGCGAGCACTATCGCTATATCCCTTGCCTGAACGACGATCCAGGCGGGATCGCCGCGTTGTCGACCTTAATCGAGCAACACCTGTCGGGCTGGCCAGTAGGGAAGGATCCCGCTGCCGAGGAGGCCTTGCGCGCCCAGCGGGTCCGGGCCCTTCAGCTCGGCGCAGCCGATTAGCGATGGGGGCTTGAAAAGCGCCTAAGGCATCCCCACCTAGGAGGGAGAAACTCTTTTAGGAAAGGCTGCAATGTCAGAACAAGACCGTCAGACAACGGCGCAGGAGGCGCCTGCGTCCCCCGAACTTCCCGATACCGTTCCGACCTCTGCGTCGGAGGCGAGCGCCTCCGCGCAGGCTCCCTTGGCCAGTCTGGAAGAGCAGCTCGCCGCGGCGCTCGCCAAGGCCCAGGCCTGGGAAGAAGAGTATCTTCGCGCCCGGGCCGATATGGAGAACCTTCGCAAACGGAGTGCCCAGGAGGTGCTCAATGCCAGCAAATTTGCAATCGAGAGTTTTGCCGAGGGCATGTTGGCGGTGGCCGATAGCCTTGAGATGGCGTTGGCGGTGGAGCAGCAGACGCTCGATGGGCTTCGGGGGGGTGTAGAGCTCACCCTAAAGCAGCTTCAACAGGCGTTTCAGAAGGGCAAGCTCTCGGCCATTGAGCCTGTGGGCGAGAAGTTTGATCCGAATCGCCACCAGGCCGTGTCGATGGTGGACGGCACAGCGTTGACGCCGCCAGTCCCATCAAACCATGTGGTCCAGGTCATGCAGAAAGGGTACATGGTGGCGGATCGTGTCCTGCGGCCCGCGATTGTGATCGTCGCTCAGTAGCGAACTAAGCCCTCTTGAAATTGGGGTTTTGATCCCCACTTAAGCGGTAACTCACATTTTCTGAAGGAACTTTTGTTATGGCAAAGATTATTGGAATTGACCTTGGTACGACCAACTCCTGCGTGGCAATACTGGAGGGCGGCACCCCGAAAGTGATCGAGAACTCAGAAGGTGCGCGGACGACACCATCGATCATCGCGTACATGGAAGACGGGGAGATTCTGGTCGGTGCGCCCGCGAAGCGTCAGGCGGTCACGAATCCGAAGAACACCCTCTATGCGGTGAAGCGACTCATCGGTCGAAAGTTTGAAGAAGACGCTGTTCAGAAGGACATCAACCTGATGCCCTTTGAAATCTCCAAGGCCGATAACGGAGACGCCTGGGTCAAGGTACGTGACAAAAAACTTGCGCCACCACAGGTCTCCGCCGAAGTGCTGCGCAAAATGAAAAAGACGGCTGAAGACTATCTCGGCGAGGAAGTGACGGAAGCGGTGATTACCGTACCGGCGTATTTCAATGACGCGCAGCGTCAGGCCACCAAGGATGCGGGTCGGATCGCGGGGCTTGATGTGAAGCGGATCATCAATGAGCCGACCGCGGCGGCGTTAGCCTTTGGTCTGGATAAAGCGGGCAAGCAGGATCGCAAGATCGCGGTCTACGACTTGGGGGGCGGCACCTTTGACGTGTCCATCATCGAGATCGCTGACGTTGATGGTGAGAAGCAGTTTGAGGTGCTGTCGACCAATGGCGACACCTTCTTGGGGGGTGAAGACTTCGACCAGCGGATCATCGATCACATCATCGAAGACTTTAAGAAGCAAAGTGGCGTTGATCTTTCGAAAGATCCCATCGCGTTGCAACGGATCAAGGCCGCAGCTGAGCGCGCCAAGATCGAGCTGTCGTCCAGCCAACAGACAGAACTCAATGAGCCGTATATCGCGATGGCCAATGGCGCCCCGGTGCATCTGACGTTCAAGATCACTCGTGCAAAGCTGGAGTCGTTAGTCGATGAGCTGATTGCTCGAACGATTGAGCCCTGCAAGATTGCGCTCAAAGACGCCGGTGTATCGGCATCAGAGATTGATGACGTGATCCTCGTCGGCGGCATGACCCGTATGCCGAAAGTGCAAGATGCGGTGAAGGCGTTCTTTGGGAAAGAGCCTCGCAAAGACGTGAACCCGGATGAGGCGGTGGCGGTCGGTGCGGCGATTCAAGGGTCGGTGCTCTCGGGGGATCGTAAAGATGTGTTGCTCTTGGATGTCACGCCCTTGTCCTTGGGGATTGAGACCCTTGGCGGCGTGATGACCAAGATGATCCAGAAGAACACCACGATTCCAACAAAGTTTTCGCAGGTGTTCTCCACTGCAGACGATAACCAGCCGGCGGTGACGATCAAGGTCTTCCAGGGGGAGCGTGAACTCGCCAACGCCAATAAGTTATTGGGAGAGTTCAATCTTGAAGGGATTGCACCCGCACCTCGGGGGACGCCGCAGATTGAGGTGACCTTTGACATCGATGCCAACGGAATCTTGCATGTCTCTGCCAAAGACAAGGCCACCGGCAAAGAGAACAAGATCACGATCAAGGCGAACTCGGGTCTCACCGATGATGAGATTCAGAAGATGGTGAAAGATGCCGAGGCGAACGCAGAAGAGGATAAAAAGCGTGTCGCGATCGTGCAGGCACGCAACGCGAGCGAGGCCATGATTCACTCGGTGAAGAAGTCGCTTGAAGAGCATGGCGATAAGGTCGAGGCAGATGAAAAGGCCAAGATCGAGGAGGCCATCAAAGAGGCAGAAGCCGCGTTGACGTCAGACGATCAGGCCCAGATTGAAGCCAAGACAGAAGCACTGATGAAGGCGTCACAGAAACTGGGTGAGAAGGTCTACGCCGATGCCCAGGCGGCTGCGGCAGGGGCTGCTGCAGGGGCTGCTGAAGGCGGGGGTGCTCCAGGTGCAAAGTCAGGCGGAAACGCGGATGATGTCGTCGATGCAGATTTTAAGGAAGTGAAGCGTGACTGATGTCCAAACGCGACTACTATGAGGTGCTTGGCGTTGCCAAAAACGCCTCAGACGATGACCTGAAGAAGGCCTATCGTAAGCTTGCGATGAAATATCACCCGGACCGTAATCCGGGTGATAAAGCCGCCGAGGAAAAATTCAAAGAGGCCAAAGAGGCCTACGAGATGCTCTCCGATACCGAAAAGCGGGCGGCCTATGACCGATTTGGTCATGCAGGTGTCGACCCCAATGCGGGTGGCTTTGGGGGTAATGGTGCGCAAGGGTTCGGTGGCTTTGCGGATGCCTTCGGCGACATCTTCGGCGACATCTTCGGCGGCGCAGCGGGTGGCGCCCGTGGTGGTCGCAGCAATGTCTATCGTGGCGCAGATCTGCGCTACTCCATGGAGGTGACGCTCGAAGAGGCGGCCAATGGCATGACCACGGAGATTCGGGTGCCCACTTGGGAAAAGTGCGGCACCTGTGAGGGCTCTGGCGCCAAACCTGGGACCAAGCCGGAGACCTGTAAGACCTGCGGTGGACAGGGCCAGGTCCGGATGCAACAAGGATTTTTTTCGATTCAGCAGACCTGTCCAAGCTGTCATGGCGTTGGAAAGACGATCAAGGATCCGTGCACCAGTTGTCATGGTGAAGGACGTATTCGTAAGCAGAAGACGCTTGAGGTGAAGATCCCCGCCGGGATTGACGATGGCATGCGAATTCGATCAGCAGGCAATGGCGAACCGGGTGTGAACGGTGGCCCAAGTGGTGATCTCTATGTCGAAATTAGCATCAAGCCGCACCGGGTCTTTTCCCGTGACGGCGATGATCTTCACTGCGAGGTCCCCATCAGTTTTGCCCGCGCCGCCTTAGGGGGATCTGTGGATGTGCCCACGCTGGGTGGTAAAGCGAGTTTTGATGTGCCAGAGGGGACACAGAGTGGCAAGACATTCAGGCTTCGCAGCAAGGGCGTGAAGAATGTTCGATCAGGTCTGCCGGGCGATCTCTACTGCCATGTGCTGATTGAAACGCCTGTGAAGTTAAACGATAAACAGCGTCGACTACTTCAAGAGTTCGAGGCCTCACTCGAAGAGGGCGGTGAACGACACAATCCTCAGAGTAAGAGCTGGATGGATAAGGTCAAAGACTTCTTCCACTAAAAGGCGCGGGTCAGCATATACGTGGCGAGTAGCAGCAGCATGTAGGCAAAGGCCCTCTTCAGGGATGCGACCTGCATGCGGTGTGCGGTACGCGCCCCGATCGGCGCTGTAATGAGCGATGCGGCCGAGCAGGCAATCAGTGCGGGGAGATAGACGTAACCCACGGACCCTGTGGGGAGACCCGGCGCACTGAGTCCTGAGACCACATATCCGATGAGCCCCCCTGCTGCGATCGGGAAACCAAGCGCGGCAGAGGTGCCGATCGCCTGGTGCATGGCCACATTCGACCAGACGAGAAAGGGCGTCGTCATAAAACCGCCCCCCGCCCCGACGAGGCTTGAGATAAATCCGATCCCCGATCCGACCAGACCAAGACCGAACGCTTTCGGAACCTCTCGCGAGGGCTTTGGCTTGCTCGCACGGAGCATCTGGAGCGCAGAGAATCCGACAAAGGCCGCGAAAAACGCAGCGAGCCATTCGCTTTTGAGTTGTCCAGCAAACTGCGCACCAATGAAGGTGCCAAGAAAGGCCCCCACGGCCATGGGTTTGGTGATTTCCCAGCGCACTTTTCCTGCTTTGTGATGGGCCCGTACGCTTGAGACTGACGTAAATAGGATTGTCGCAAGTGACGTGGCAATGGCGATTTTGACGATAAGTGCTTCGGGAAACCCGTTGAACGTAAACAACAGGGTCATGAAAGGAACGAGGAGCATACCGCCACCGATCCCAAGCATGCCCGCCATGAAGCCCGTCATCGAACCGATGATGACTAGGGCTAAGAGCATCGCAATCATAGAAAAACCTCGTATTCGACAGCCACGCGGGCTGCGATTAAATTAAAAGAGCCGCTCTTGAGGGGCGATAGCCTGATCGAGCGTTGCGCTGATCTCCGCAATCTTTGCTTTGATGTCTTCAGGGTTTCCAGCGCTTGATCCTGCGTTGTTCGTAAGGCAGTCGCGTGCGAGGGTCAGTGCTGCCATCACTGCAATACGATCAGCGCCTTGTAACTTACTCTGCGTTTTGACCTGTCGCATGCGCGTGTCGACGAGTCGGACGCACTCCATGAGGAGCTCTTTTTCCTCTGGGGGGCATGAGAGCTGATAGCTTCGATCCAGGATCTCGACTTCGACGCGTTCGGCTTTGGACTTGGTCATCGGATGGGTCTCTTAAAAGATAGGTCATTCTATCCGAGGCGCTCAGTGGCCGTGGCGTCTGGGCGTCCTGGTCGGACACGAAGCAGCAGCCAGATACCCAGAACGACAATGAGGGTGCCAATTACCTGCAACGTCGAGATGGGGTCTCCCAGAATAATCCAGGCAAAAAATAAGGTTGCCGCTGGGCCAATCGCGCCGAGCTGGGCCACCGTTGAAGGTCCGATCCGGCGTATCGCGAGCATGACCATCACGAGGGGGGCGACGGTGCAAAGCGTTGCGTTAATCAGCGAGAGTCCGTAGACGGCGAGCGGCTGATGAATCAGTCCACTGGGATTGACCACCAGCGCCTGGATCAGACACATGAGGGTGGCGGCACCGCTCGAGGTTGCAGCGAGCCGAAGACTCCCGACGCGTTGCACAAGATTTCCTGCAAGCAGCAGGTAGACGGAGTAGCTGACCGCGCTGCAAAACGTCAGCGTTGTCCCAATGAGAAGTCCGCTACCGCCGAGAGACATCTCATTCCAGAAGACGAGCACAACGCCAAGATAGGCTGTGGCCATGGCACCAATTTGCGCGAGTGAGGCCTTTTGTTGCTTGAGCAGTACCGAAAGCAGCAAGACGATTGCCGGGTTGAGATAAACGATCGAGCGGCTCAGTCCGACGGAGATGTGTTGGAGGCTGACGAAGTCAAGAAAGCTTGCTGCGTAATAACCGGTGAATCCTAAGAAGAGCACCTTGATCCAGTCCGAACGAGTTAGTCGCAGTCGATTCGGTTTGTCTCGCTCGAAGATTGCCAACAGTAATATAAAAAAAGGTACCGTCATGATCATGCGCAACGCCAGTAGCGTTGTCGCATCAGGGCCGTACTGATAAGCAATCTTGATGATCACAGGTTTCACGGCGAGTAAGACCGCACCGAGAAACCCGAGAAAGACCCCGTTGCTGAGGAGTTGCTTACTCCGCGTAGCGTTTGTCAAAAGCCCAGACCTCGGGGAATCCGATTAACTGATTGAATTCCGAGAAAGGATAGAGATCCGTCTTCTCTGTGATCGTGCCTGTTTCCTTGAGCTCTCCGTAGGATTTTGTCAGTGCGGCAGCGGTCGCGAGAAATCCTGCGGTGGGCTGGATGACCACCGAGAATCCCATCGCTTTGAGTGTCTCCGCGGGCAGGACAGGCGTTCGTCCCCCGGACACCATATTGGCCAGAATCGGCTTATCGAGGGTCTTACAGATCTTGATCATTTCTTCTTCAGACTCGGGTGACTCGACAAAGAGAATATCCGCTCCGGCGCGGCTGTAAGCCTCTGCCCGACGAAGTGCTTCATCCAGTCCGAGTCCCGAGCGGGCATCGGTTCGTGCAATGATGAGAAAGTTCTCGCTGGTCCGTGTGTCACAGGCGACACGGATTTTGCGCACCATATCCTCTGTTGGGATCACGCGACGGTTTGGCGTGTGCCCACACTTCTTTGGGAACTCTTGGTCTTCAAGCTGAATCGCTGATACGCCTGCCTGTTCATAGCCTTTGACGGTATGGGCCACATTCAGTAAGCCGCCATATCCGGTATCTGCGTCAGCAATGATCGGGGTCTTGGTCATCGATGCGAAGGTGCTGATCCGATGGATCATGTCGGTGTAAGTCGCAAGTCCCGCGTCGGGCAGGCCGAGGTAAGAGGCCACCGTACCGTAGCCGGTGACATAGAGCGCGGGAAACCCCATTTTGTCGGCAACGAGCGCCGAAATCATGTCATAGATTCCGGGCGCCACTATGATCTCACCGCGTGCAATCGCTGTTTTCAACTGACCTGTATTCTTTGTCATATTGATTTCTTTCATATCATCAAGAGTCTGTTTGCTGCGTCGTGAGGTCAGGCAAGCGCACGATCATCGATCGGCATACGGTGATACGCGGCTGCCCGCCGGGTGTAGTCAATCTTGTCCGCATCAAATTCGGCACCCTTGATGCCGCCACGGACTGATCCTGCACGGGTATCGTGATAAGCCTCAGCGAGGGCGGATGACAGTGGCTGACTATCGGGGTTGCAGATCCATGAGCGAAGAAGACTTCGTTTCTTCGCCGGATCTTCGTAGTCTTCGTAGGCGGTGCGAGAGTGCAGGGTGACGTGGTTATTGAGCAGCTGGAAGTCGCCCGGCTCAAGCCGCATTTCGAAGACCATCTCGGGAGAATTTGCTAAGGCATCCATACGGTCCATCGCGGCCAGCTGTTCAGGAGACGCTTCTCGGGCGCCCTCATGCCGATGCGCATTGCGTGTGTGGTTTCGAACGTATCGGCAGCTAAACCAGCCATCGGCAAACGAGACGATCGGGGTGGTATAGAAGGGCTGTTCACTTGGTGCTTCCTCGCCTTGGCGTGAGTAATGGATTGGGGTCATCAGCGCCTTGGCAAGCTCGGGTGTCTCACGCTGCATCTGTTCGAAAATCGCAAGTGAGCTACAGATCCTGCTGATGCCCCCGGACTTTGCATCCTGCAGGCAGAGCAGTCCAACGATGTCCGATAGGTCTGTGTGAAAGTCTAGCTCTGAGTTGGTGTTGTATCCGCGGCCTGTTGCGTTTCGATAGGTACCGCCAACGTCCTTCACGTGTTTGATCAGACCGCTGTCCTTACCTTGCGGACGTAAAAGACCTAGTTGGTTCGTAAAGCCCCAGTACATGGCCTGAATCTCCGCTTCTGAGAGGCCATGAATCGGGAAGTCCTTCATGACAATGATGCCGAACTCCGAGTAAAGCTCACGACGGATATCGGCGAGCAACGTCTCAATATTTTCGAAGGGAAAATCAGAGGCAATCGCCTTGGTCATTGGGATCCCTGACGCGAGAAACGACTTCAAGCCTTTTAGAATCCCCGCTTGCTCGGCTGCAGTGAGGCGACGCGTCCAGTGGGATGACTGGCGCATGTCAGCGGCAGTCCAGGCTTTCGGCATTGTCCGGTGCGTAACAGATGTCATGGCGGTGCTCCTATTCTCTTGGGTCGTGAGTGGCTCGGCGACTGGGTTAATGGGTTATCGGGTGTCAACGGCATCGCGGCCAAGCAAGACATGTTTGGCCGAATGGATGTGGCAGCTCATGACGGCTTTGGCCCAGAAACTGTCGCGCGCCTGAAAGGCATCGATCAGTTCCCGATGATGACTAAAGCTTCGTCGGAGTTCCTTCTCGGAATATCGTCGAAAGGTCTGTTGCACGATCGGAATTTCAATCGCACTGGCGAGCATCAATACGAGTCGTTCGTTTCTTCCTGCCTGTGCGATGACCTGGTGAAACTCTCGGTTGATGGGGCTAATCCGATTCGCGTTCTCGGTGGTAGCAAGTGCGCCATGCAGCTCAATCTCGTCCTGCAGGGTTTTTAGCTTGTCGATATCTTTGGACGAAATCTTCTGGGCGGCGAGTCCCGCGATCTCGCTCTCAATGAGACTGCGCAGATCAAACAACTCTCGCACCTGCTCCGGGACCCATTCTCGGACCACCGTGCCACTGTTTGGGGTGAAGACCAAAAACCCATCGGCTGCGAGCACCCGAAGGGCCTCACGCACGGGGGTGCGGGACGATTTGAATTCCGCCGCAATGTTCTGCTCGGTGATCCGCATCCCAGGCCGATAGCGTCCCTCAATGATCTGGTCTTTGATGTTCTGGTAGATCCGGGAGGCGACAGTTTCCATGTGCGTGGCGGCCTTGCGCGTCCTTCAGGAGGTTTTTTAGGAATTTTTTGTTTCGCGACGATTGTACACAATCGAGAGAAAATAACTTGTCTTATACAGGGTAAACCCTGGATATATCGATGATAAAAGTTGATCTATGTCGACAATAGTGTGCTAATTTTGTCGGCAGAGGAGACGAGACATGGCAGAGGTAATTCGATCGGCCCATCCGGTCAGCGGAACTGGAGAAGACATTCCCATCGCGCAACTGATTCAGGACGCGCAGCGCATTCTCGATGTGGTGGCTTCTGGCGGGGTCGCCGTGATTCCGCTGGATGTGGCCTACGCCATTGTGGGCGGCACCGAAAGTGCGATTCGTCGCATCTTTACGGCCAAGAACCGCAGCTATGAGAAGCCAAGCGGATTGTTCTCTAGCCCCACGTTTAGCGATGAGATTCATGACCTCCCGGCCGATCGGCGGGCAATGATTCACGAGATTATTCGAGAAGAAAATCTCCCTTTCTCGGTGGTGGCACCGTTCAATCCGCATCACCGTTTTTTTCAGCGGGTCGACCCTTTCGTGCTTGAGCACTCCTCGAAGCAGGGCACGATTGATATGTTGCTGAATGCAGGCAGCCTGCATAACGAACTCGTAAAGTTATCGTGGAGTGCGGGTATCCCAGTATTTGGTTCGTCTGCAAACACCTCTCTAATGGGCAGTAAGTATCGAGCGGCTGATGTGGAGTCGGCAGTGCTCGATGCGGCAGACCTGGTGATTGATTATGGGTTGTCGAAGTATCACAACCCTCACGGGCGGTCGAGCACCATTATCGACTTCTCCGATTTTTCAGTGATTCGGATTGGGGTCTGCTTTGATCTGCTGCAAGAAGCCTTTCAGAAGCGGTTTGGGGTTCGCCTACAAGTCAAGCAGTAGACCGGTTGTCGTGGGTGAGCGGGTGAGTAGGGTTTTAGATGATGTTTAACTAAAAATGAGGAGACACAACATGCTGACACGCAGTTTAAAACTGCTCAGCGCAGGCTTGGTAATACTTGGTTTATCGAGTACACCGGCGCTGGCGGAGCGAAATCTTCGGTTGACGTTTCAGATTTCGATCAACCATGAGCTTGGAAAAAATCTGAGCTTCTTCAAGGAGCAGGTAGAAGCCCAGAGCAAGGGCGCGCTCAAGATCCAGCTCTTTGATAATGCGCAGCTCTTTAAAGGCGAGCAGGTCCCCCAGGCGGTAGCCTCGGGGGCAATCGATATGGGTATGGTCTTTATCGATGAATTTGCAGGAACTGCTCCGCTGACGGGAATCTTCAGCGTCGCCTTCCTGTTCCCCGACTACAAGACGTTGGGGAAGGCCGTGGCCTTTGACAGCCCTGCGCGTAAGCTGATCGAGGAACAAATTGAAAAGACCGGCGTGAAGCTGCTCTGGTTCCAAGACTACGGTCCGATTCATCTGATTACCCGTCGTGGCGAGGTGCGTCAGCCTGCCGACATGAAGGGCAAGAAGACGCGCGTATTAGGCAAGCCGAGTGGTGACTTTGTGCAGGCTGTTGGTGGACTTCCGGTCAAGGTCTCAGGCTCTGAGCAGTTCCTGGCCTATCAGCGGGGAACTGTTGACGTGGGTATGACCGGAACCACGGGTATCAAGTCTCGCAAGATTCACGAGGTGATGGAGTCCATCACGCTGACCAGCCACGCGCAGACTGAATTTATCGTCATCATGAATCCGAAAGTCTGGAACTCACTGTCTGCTCAGGAGAAAGGCTGGATCACAAAAGCGGCCAGAGACGCCGAGCTGAAGATGCGCGCGGAAACGGAAAAAGACAACATCGAGGCAGAAAAGTGGCTCGAGCAGAACTCAAAGATGAAGTTCGTGCGACTGACTGATCAGGAACTTGCCGCTTGGAAAAAAGCGTCTGAGCCTGCTGTGAATGCCTTCATCAAAGACACTGGCGATGCCGGTGCCAAGTTGGTGCAGGCGATTCGAAATATGAAGTAACGCTGTCTATACCCGCGGGGTGACGCATGATTCTTAGGCGAATAACGGCATGGCTCGTTGATAAAGCCAGCTTTGTCTCGGCATTGATGGTGATCGTTGTGAGCATCATGCTCTGTTATGAGGTCATCGCGCGGTTTGTGTTTAACAGTCCAACGATCTGGGCTCAGGACTATTCGGTCCTGGCCCAGGTCTGGTTTACTTATCTTGCGATGGGCTATGCCCTGCGACGCGGAGACATGATCCGAATTACGATTGTCGTAGATGCGCTGTCGCCAGCAATGCGGGCGATCGTCAATCGAATGTCGTCGTTCATTATCTTAATTTTGTGCGTCATGGTCTGTGTGCTTCAGTATGACGTGCTGATGGAATCGATTGCGACTGGCCGAAAGCAGCCGACGATGTTGGCGCTGCCCCTGTACATCGTTGAATTTCCTGTCCTGCTGGGCTTTTTCATTCTAGGGCTTCAGGCGATGGTTCAGACTATCTGGCCAGAAGAAGCGCAAACCGCTGAGTTCGAGCCAACGA
>JACCDO010343274.1_pt1 | contig 28919 bp, 19 predicted proteins | sample 7446101 | NCBI WGS metagenome assembly JACCDO01 (sample SAMN15323440, study PRJNA562643) | freshwater metagenome | isolation source: river surface water | place: USA:Blue River Watershed | collected 2017-08-16
AAAATTGCCTCTACTACCCACGTGGCACATCAATACAGTATCTGCGCATCATATTTCCATTTTCTTTTCCGCTCATTCTTCGTCGATCTAGAAAACGTCGCAGTTGAAATCAAAACCATAGGGCCGTTCTAAGGCCGAGCTAGACACAAGAAGCGGGAAGAAAGAGAAAAAAAGGAGCCGCCACGATGCCGCTGCCGCACACCAAGGGCGTGTTGCTGACGACGTAAGTCTACGACTATCTCTTCTACGACGCACCTAATCACTACGTTTATAGGGATATTCCAACCAAACAATTAATATTGTACATCAATAAATTGAACAATGGCCAAGTGATCATCAAGGATTTAGACGATACACATGTTCTGGTTCACAAAGATTATGTTGCAGTTTTGAAGAAGAAAGTTCAAGAATTTTATGATAATAGCACTACTTATATTCATCAATCAAAATTATGATATCAAAATTTATTTTTGAATCGATGGAAGATGCTTGAATCGGGTTCATGTTACATAATATCACAATTAGCGCTGGTATCTTATGATTATATCCAAACGATTTAGTATTGTACAAGCGATAGATGGAATCGATGGATGTCTCTATGCAAGCAATTATGCATAAATTGCTATCCATTTTATGTGCTACCATATTTTTTCTCCTATTCATCAGGCGATTTGGCACTATATTTAGCTATATATTAGGCATTAAGATTAGTTAATTGCTTTCAAGCGATAATAAGAACTGCCAAATCGGTGCGTGTTGTATAATAATAATGCAATTTCCAACCAATTTTCTTTGACGTACCCGTAAATTTAATTTAATTCCGCCCGTCTACCCTCAATATTTTGCACGTTACCGCATCCGTGGCCTTACTAGTGATGTATTTTATTGTAAAGTGTTTATTGCTCCACTATTATATCTCTATCGATATTTTCCAGACTGGAAATTCCAGCACGTGTCGGCAAAGGCCATTTGCCAAAGGGCCGTGTGAAAAAGGCAGATCTTTTCCCTGCTGAAGAGAAGAAATATCAAGCCAAGACAGAGCCGGCGATCCCCGAATAGCCAGTCGAGACGGCGCTTGGATGCGCACTTGAAACCCGCACCCATGAGAGCCTCCTTACTGCTACTGCTGCTCTGCGTTGTGCACACGTGTGCGTTCAACGGAAGACGGCTCCAGCAAGTGCGTCACAGTGCTGAAACTACTGAATTATACGGTTCTAAACACCGTGGACGCTACAATTCGTTTGTGGACAGTCTCCCATCGAAGAATAAGCCGTCTAACCCAGTGCATGAGTCGATTTTAGAAAAAGTTCAACATGAATTTGACGTAAAAAATGGTCAAGAATTAAGAAAAAGTAGAGAGAGAAATTTAAAAATTGTACAAAAGTTACAACCACCTAGTTCCATATTACCACCTCCTGCTCCTAAAAGGTATAGTTGAGCTGTATGCATATTTATATTCTCCTTATTAATGATAACTTCTTTCTATAGAAAATATGACGATGAGCTAATTGCAAATATTATAAAATGCTTAAATTTAAGTTATGGAAATAAACCAAGAGAAGAACTTTCAAAGGAACAAAGGCTTGGAATAGTAGACTGGAGCGAATTTGATATTTATGCTGAAGACACATTAAACAACTATGACAACATCAAGGGAAGAGAAAGAATAATTTCTTGGATAAAATTCCATATCAGAAAGCGAGATATACGCTTTCACTATGATACTTGGATATGGGACCCAAAACCAGATGGCAGAATGCGCCAAACATGGCGAAAAGCTGTCATAAAGCAGCTACAAGAGAAAAGGATTTTAGCGAAGCAAGAAGAATTGGACGAGGACGATAAATTGGAATTCGCAGTATAATGTATAGAATAAAAACCTTAGATACCTTTTACTTTCTGCAATTAGGTTGAATCTTACCATCTATTTCGATTTTTTTACAAGAAATTTGTAAAGAAGTGTTTATTACGCAACTCAACCAATATATAGTTCCACGCCGTAAAGTTTAGTTACACTAAACAATCCCTAATCCTAGATTTGAAATTCTTGAGATAAACTTAGAGCATAGCTGCGTTCTATCCACTGTCTTCTGGATTACACAGTGCAGCAAGTAATCTCTCAAGCGGGACTCTCAAAGTAAAGTACCGGTAGAATATTGAAAAGATTCTACCTTGGTCAATTTCTAAAAGAAATATTTTTTAGTGAGTTCGAGCCGAAGTAGGCGTCCATTAGTCACAGATCACTTCAATCGCTTCCGCAGGTCCGACTTGCTGGATAGAACTACAAGTTCGGAGAAACTGTTATAAGTGCGTGCGACGTCTAAATAGCTAAGAAAGCAATATGATTACCTCGTCGTCGATTATTGCGAATGCTCTCCAGCTCACTTTCGTAGGCGTTGTATTTATGGCAACCAAATACATTCTCGGTGCAGTTGTAAATGCTTTTGGAATCACATTCGAGTACAAAGCAAGTACGTTGAACATAATATCGTTGTTAATATTATATAATTTGATCATAACATTCAAGAATTTTCTCGCAAATTTTTTGATGTTTGCGGGTGCTTATATTGGTAATTGGCCATTCAATCAGCCGAGTGATGGCCCACTTAGTTTGAAAGGGTTTACTCTTGATGAAACCTTAGGATATTATTATTATGTTCACGATCCAAAGAAACCTTCAATAGTATTTTTACACGGTAATGGAGCGGATGCATCACAAGTAGGATTCGCAACATTGGCTTACAACTTTAAGAAAAAAGGTTACAATGTTGCCTCCTTTGAGTATGATGGATACGGATGTCTAAGAAGTAGAGCATCACCAACTTATGAGAAACTACCAAGATATCGTCAGCAGATACAAGAGCAATGGAAGTCATTTGCTTCTAAAGTGCAAGGTGATATTTATATATCTGGAGTGTCTTTAGGTGGCGGCTTTGCATGGTCATCGTGTGACATCTTGTCACCTGCTCCAAAAAAACTAGTTTTAATAAATACATTTGCCGACCTAAGTATCTTCGTGAATAACTTTATTGAAGGGTCTATTCTGTTCAACTTGTTTGTCCCCAAGCAATTGCTGGATTATAAGATCGATAACCACCACAAATCATGGAACAATGGAACAGTTATCGTTGTATATACTGCGGATGACGAATTATTTGACGAAAGGCACGCGGCAATATTTAAAGATCATTTCAGTAAATTTGATAAAATTACTTACAAAGAATGCAAAATAAACCAAGGAGGGCACAACGGTGGGCCATGGCTTGATTACACATGGCTTGAAGCCCTGGAAGACTCCAAGTAATGTAGAATAACACCAAGAATTACAATGAATTCTGTAATATTATACCATGTAAACACATCTAAGCAACCTTATATTCGACTTTCGGACGAATCAATCCAACTCAGGTCTAACTAATAGTGCCATGCACTAAGCGCCTGTCGCATCTCTTAGATATTATCGATAATAAAATTTTGGAATATAATATTCAATTATCTGTTCCACCGGTACCCGAAATCCCTTGTAGGTAGAGCGAAGTTCATTGTATCCGACTGGAGTGAGTGCCATGTGTGTTCTACATACGCACTAGGTTGTGGGCGTAGATCCCATAGCAGCGCATGCTCTAAATTGCAGCAATGGACAAGTCAGAAAAAATTCATCGGCGTGCGGTGAATTTTGATGTGGAAAGTATTGAAAATGCCATCGAAGTCGAGGCATCAATCGTTATAAACGATGAAGAGAGTAAGAAGCGGCTTCTGTCTAATGCGTGGGTGATTTTTTTATTAGTTTGTTTATGGTATTCAACTGCAGTAGCAGCAATTACCAGTACTAAAATGATAATGAATATACTACCATTTCCACTACTTTTATGCACAGTCCAATTTGTTATTGCCTCTATTATGACTACCGCGTATAGAAGATTGAGTGCAGAGAAAGCAATAAGCAAAATTGATTTCAATGCTGATAAAGTTATTGAAAAAATTGCGGTTTCATATACACTTGGCTTTATATTCACTAACGTTTCGTTTAGTATTGTTAACGCCAATTTCGCCGAAACGGTGAAAGCAGGGGAACCAATATCAAGTGTAGTAATAGGATATCTCCTTTACAACGAGAAATCCTCTATAGTTACCTATCTAACTCTAGTGCCAATATGTGCTGGGGTAGCTATCAGTAGTATAAATGACGTAAGCTTCGACTTCTTTGGATTTCTTACTGCTGCCATAAGTAATATTTGTTTCTCATCTCGAGCAGTATTATCGAGACATTTATTCAAAAACTATCCAGGTTACATAAGTGAAATATATATGTTTGAGAAGATATCATTGCTTGGTTTGATGATACTGCTGCCAGCATTTTTGCTTATAGAAGCCAGAACACTACTTACTCTTCTTTTTAGCACAAGAGAATTTAGTTTATTCACACTATTTTTTCTTTTCTTGTTAAATGGAGTAATGTATACGACGTACAATATAACTTCATTTTTAGTTTTATCGCGGACATCGCTGGTTACGCACGCGGTGTTAAATGTGTTCAGAAGAGTCGTTATCATTATATTTACCGCGGTCTTCTTCAGTATTCAACTGTCATTATTTAATATTTTAGGTGTAGTTTTAGCTATTAGTGGTGTTTTACTATACATCTTCATGAAGTAGCCATCACTCGTTATACATTTGTTCTTTGTACCTAACTAGTAAATATCACCCGCTTTCAATGTGATTCTAATCGTCTGTTAGTCACTCTACTTCCTCGCACGAACCTGGTTGCTTTAGCTGCTACTACATACTCTATACGCTTCTATACCAATAATAATTGGTGCCTAGAAGAAGCTCCTATAATCACCGGTATGATTATCGCCAGCATTGCCCAGCAACGACCTTGGAAGCTTACTTGTCAACAAGAAATGCACAAGCGCACGTGGTGATGGAGGAAACAGCATCCATTCTGCTGCTAGGCGAAGGCAACTTCTCTTTCACTTTGTCATTGTGGGAGAAATTGCAGCCTCTGCAACAGGCGCGAGTAGTGACCACATCTTTTGATTCCTTGGACGAATTGCAATGTAAATATCCGGATAGCGTCAGGAATGTATTGAAGAAGCTCAATAATCACGGAGAGGTGCGAGTATTGCATGGCATTGATGCCACATTATGCTTGAAAGAGCAATTAATAGATGTAAATATTGGTAGTTTTGATCATGTTGTGTTTAACTTTCCTCATCTCGGTACAGAAGATTGTATACTACATATGAGTATGATTGGGCATATTATGCATAGTGTAAAAAGTGTATTAAAGAATCAAAGGTCGATATTTTACTTATCATTATCGCAACAACAATACGAGCGCTGGAATGTGGAAAAAATGGCATTACTTAATAATTTCGTGCTGCAACAGCAAATACCATTGCAACTGTCTAATTGGCCGCAATATGAAATGAAAAGGCATCATACTGGGAAGTCGTTTAAAAATAGAATTGATGATTGTTCAACATGGTCATTCACGTGCTCTGCGGTGAGTGATACCGTTACACATTGTAATAGTATTAATTTATTCAACTTATCGAGCCCTGCATTATTGCCTGCCACGGAATCAAAAGTTATCAATATAAAAGATAATAAAAAGAAAAGAAAGATGTATTTACTAACCGAAGGGAAGTATACGGTAGAGACTATCGGCGATAAAAGTACTTACAAGTGCAATATCTGCGATAAAGTATTTCTGTTAGAGCAAGGTATCATATCACATATACACAGCAATCATGGTAATACAAATGATAATACTATAAATGACAGTGTGAAACATGTTTGTGTTGAGTGTGATAGAACATTTATAGATGAAGATGCATACAAACAGCACCGATTAGCTAAACATGATGGGAAGTATGAGCTGGTCAAGCCGGATTGGGCGGCTGTTAACAAATTAAACACAAGCGAAAGTATAATTGATTCTGCTAAGCTATTTCCTTGTTCGATTTGTAATGTGTCTTTCGAATCACAAGAATTACTCGCCACTCACTTGAAAGGTTTCCAGCCATTTAGTATAGATCAATTGGGCGAAGAATTAGAATGTAGTAATTGTAAAAAAGTTTTTTATAGTAAAAGAGCATTATATCAACATGCTAATATTTGCGCCGACAAAATAATGGTCGACCACAAGAAAGATTGTATAGACGGCGAAGTAATTAAGTAACATTATATAACACCTATTTTTTCCTTTTCATAAAAGCAAACATACCAATACCAATTGCTGCGGCAATACCAACAGCACCTATTACAGCTTGCTGATTTGTTGCTCTATTTTGTTCTTCTTGTTCATTATTTCGATAAACAACAGCTCGATGAAGTGCTTTAAATTGTTGTGAATCAGGTTGAATGCGGTATAGTTGCTCAATATATTGTCTTGCCACATCATATTTCTTTAATGTATAATAGGCTTGCGCCAAATGCATCAAACAACTAATATAATACTCATTCATTGGACTATTATGAATAACTTCAGTAAGTAATTGTACACCTTCATTTACATTTTTCAAACTGTCCGAATTTGCTAAAATTATGCCTAATTGAGTGCGACTTAACATAGTAGGCGTGTCTCTGGCCTTGGCACGGTACTGTGCAATTTCTCCAGGATCAGAGTAAACACGCGAGCTTTCATATTCTAACGCATATATTTCGCCTTGTGATAACATTTGCTAATGGATTCCGGCGCAAACGAAGTCACGAATCGCCACGTGCACCGAATCGACCGATTTATCTCCTGAATCTTCCGACCGAAAGCTACAACCGACGAAACGAATCTAATAAATTGACCGAATATTTGGTCCAACAAATTGGCGACAATAGTTAGGTTGGACTCACTAAATTTTGTTCTGTTTACACCGGTACTTGTACCGACATAATGTGCACAGTGCACAGTGCATGATTCACAGTGGATCACAGCAAATGATTACAGGGAATCATAATAAATTATTACAGTATTAATAATTTGCAGTACCAAGTTTCGGTCTATTCAATAAAAACGAATAAGTATATGATTAGCTACGCCGGGGCTGATCCACCAATGAAGCTGAAACCGACCCTTTCGATCCTGATTGCAGCCACATCCTTTAGCCCGTTGGAATTGCTTGATGATTTTTTCATGGAGTAACGGCGAGGTTTCGATTACCATGACGTGCGTCGGCGATTTACCGGTGCAGTGATATACGGAATCGGCGACACTTGTTCCTAAAATTAAAGCACATGTGCTACATATATGCAGCCGTGAAATGCACCGAATATCGTCCTTGTTCGGGCCCTCAAGCATCCATGATTCGTCCGTTGCTGCGCAAAGAGATGAAATTAGAGCATGCTTAAGGAGGGATCCACGCTCCGTATCGATTTCGTGGATGGTACAACCGAAACTAGTTAATGGAGTATATGTTTTCTCAAAATACTATGAAAGCTCATCATTTGTGCACAGTATCGACGATTACTTACGTCTGGAAATTTCTTTAATTCTTAGAGAAACTCGCGACAATACCATGGGATTCTTTATACAATGTAAAAATTTAGAAAAAGGTGTATCATTGTCGATGCAGGTTGATTTCGTCATGAAGAAGAAGGAAGAGTCTTATACCTGCTTGTCGTTTCATAAAACCAAGACTGAGTACTTCATTCTTGACAGCCTTAATAGTTATCGCGGAATTTTCAATTTTTGTGACATGGAACAATTGAATTCGTTTATACCGGATAACCATAACATACCATATGTAATATTATCTGCTAATATAACGAATATCATTAGTCACATCGCAACGCCCCCTAAACACTATATAAAAACGTAAAAGAAATCTATTTGATGATTACAGCAATAAATGAATGCATCATTCTCATAAAATTTAAGTTTATGTAATAATTAATCAAGATTAGCGAATCGGTTATATGCCGCTCCCGCTGGAGCTCTGGCCTTCTTCGCTTGTACCAAGAGTCTGTCCAGTTGATCACCAGATATCATGTCAACTTCTTCGCCGCCAATACGTAACATTTCACTATTACCATTTAATTCAATCGAATTTGTTCCAGCACTACTCTTTTTTAATGCTGATTTGGTTGGTTGTACGTTTCTTTCATTATAATCAATATTTTCATCATGAACCACTACAATTGGTCCACCACTACGCATAGCAGCTAATTTTTGGAAACCATTACCACCACCATTCCTTACATTAGATGGTGGTTCATCATCATGTGAAAAATTGATACTCTTTAACTTTAATGGAGGAGCCTTTTCAGGGGAGTTTTGACCATTAACACGTAAGTTCTTTAATTTAACTGGTGCCGGTGCTTCCTTTGGTGTTGTTTTATTACCATATCGGTCTTTACTTACAGCTCTATTGCGGGAACCTAGTGAGTGTGTCGATGACGGTCTTCGTTCACCATTTGGTGCTTTAGGCTGTTGCACGGCTACATTATTCTTATTACCTTTAGCATCTATTACTCTAGAGCGTGCAACAGCAGATTTAGACCTGACAGACTTGCTACCTACACTTATGTTATCAGAATCGATAACATTACTTCTACCTTGTTTGTTAAATACAGTTCCTTTCATAGGTACACCGCTTTGCTGCTGTAACTCATTGATGACTTTGGCCTGATTTTTTATTTCAATTTGTAAATCCTTTTGCTGCTGTAATAATTTTTCACACAACGCGGATAATTCATCATATTCAGTTTGAGATACCCATCCTTGATCACCAGAACGACTAGATTTACGTTTATCTTGTACATCTGTATCACTGTCATAATCATCCTTAACACGACCACGTGATGTAGACCTTGTTCGTTCATTTCTCTCTGTTTTTGGCTTCTCTGAACGGCTAGTGCGAAGAGGTTCATCATAATTATCATTATTTTTGTTTCTGTCTCGCCTATCATTACTTTTTCTGTCATCTGATCGATGATACTTATTATCACCATCGATTTCATCATCATCATCATCACCACGTAATTTTCTAGCTGCTTGTTTTAGTTCCTTTTTTATATGAGACGGAACATTACCTTTATAGAATGTGAAATAATACTCTTCTAACTCTTTGTGCTTCGTCAGTGCATTCTTCTTGTTTTCAGCCTCTTTTATTCTTCGTTTTTCTTCAATTTGTTGACGCAACTGATTTTGATATTCTAATTCCTTTCTATTGCGGAATTCTTTTTCACTTACACTTTCACTAGCATTCATATCTTTTAATGCAGAGCCCAAACCCTTCTTTGGTGACGTATTGATTGTTAATCCAGGTATTTCTGGAGTGTGAACACGCCTTCTGTCATCATTTCTTCTTTCATTACGGTCAGTACTACGACTTCTTCCGCGTCTATCATCATGACCACGGCGATTACGAGATCGACGACGATCTTCTTCTTCACTATCATAGCTATCACTATGACCACTATCATGACTATCACTATCATCATGACGAACACCTTTCCATTTTGAAGGAGATCCAGCACTTGGAAGATTATGATTAACTTCTACTGATCCTCTGATAACACCGCGTAAATTAGTCACAGTGCCACCGGATACATCTTTCAAAGGGGCTCCACCTCCACCACCTATAAAATAAAAAGAATAAATATACAAGTAAACATTGACATAACAACCGACGGCTCCCCAGACTTGGTCCTCTGCAAGTGCCGAGCCTGGAAGCCGCGGTCGGCACCGCACGCACCTCGGTAGCGATCCCACATCCAGCCCGAGGACGCCTCCTCCGCCTCCTCTGTCTGTCGGTGTCTGCGCATAGTTTCTTTCAACTTCTCAAATATGAATTTTCAAAATACAAAAATATTTTCAAAAACGGAACCAAGAGAAAGTGAATATTGGTATGTATTTATTGATTAGTAGAGTGTGAAACGAGGCGTTATGGCGGTGATCGGGTAACCATGATAGAACTGAGTACCTTTATGACCGGGATCATGGTAACCAATAATCCACGCATCTTCGGAACAACCACCAACGACTAACGACTAACAACTAACGACAAACTATCCACGATACAACGATTCAGCCACTAAAGTTAACAGATCTTCCCACAACACACAACTTTTTTCTTTCAAACTCCATATACATACCGTATTCTCTCGGTCCGGACAGGGTTTTCACTTTTTATAGTTGTTGGAACAAAAATACTCACGTGGAATTAATGAAGAGCGCGTGATGTCCTTCTTCAACATTCCCGAAGCCCTGCAAGTATGGGAGGGCATGAAAGACAGCGTGCGTCAGATAGCTGACAACCGCGCCATAGTGCGTGAGCAAGGCCAAGGAGGTCCTGATTACTCTTTCATAACACCCACACTTCTTGCGTTAGGAAAATGCAATGATAGTGAAATTGAAGAATTAATGAATGTATTGGGAGGTAATCCAACTTTACTATTGAACATAAGTGGTAAGCCTATATCAGCATTATTGCGATCAAGATTGAAGAATCAAGTGCTTGATGCACCATGGTCTACTCCCGGACAATTCACTCAATGTCCTTCATTGGATTCTGTTTTTGCTCAATGTTACAGTGTTAAAAGTTGGTTAGATTTGCGAAGTGATCATGTAGCTATTGTGCATTGCTCTAATGGTAGATCAAGAACTGGTATACTTATTGCTTGCTTACTAAAATATATTGGTGCATTTGAAAATTCTGCACATGCATTTGGATTTTTTTGCTCAGCAAGAGTTCAAAATGATATTAAACCTAATTTAGCTCCATCATATCGCATGCTTTTTGATAATATTGATAAGACCGTTGATACAAGTGGATATCCTAATAGAAAACCGTTGCATCTTAAGAGTATTGCAATATCCGGGTTACCTGTTGACGAAATTCCATGTGTTGAGTTATGGGATATGACTGGGCTTGTTTTTAATTCACATAACGGATGGAAAAGTTCAAATAAATGCACATGGTCCTCAGAGTATGGTGATGGATTTTTCCGTGTCACTCAAGATATTCTTGGTGATTTTTCCGTCATGTGTAGATTTGGTGGTCATCATGCTATGACCCGTGATAAAACCACGTTAATATTTAAGTATCAAAATAATACAGCATTTATGCCATGTGATGTTGTAGAGTTAAAGCGGCAAAATGTTGATGTTAACCCTGATTATGGAGAGTCCTTGGATGTCGAATTATTTACTGTGCATCTCATGTTTGAGAAGCCAATGTGCTTAGTATCTCCAAACACCCCCTCGCGAATCAGTAGTAGTGATGTATTACCATCATATAAATTTAATAATAGGGATGCGTTTGAGCTAGGTTTAGATGAAATATCAAAATGCCATTTTGTCGAACCAGAATCAAATAAGAATACATCATTAAGTGAAATGGGATATCCAGATCAATACATCACAGTTGCTTTACAATTGTCAGACAATGACATAGATATCGCTGCTGAATTAATAACAAATATGAAGCTGAGAGCTCAAGAGTTAGATCAAATTTGTCCTCCTAGTGCCAATAATAGTGGAAAATATATTATGAATACAGCCGCTGCTGATAAATCTACCAATGACGGTGTTGAAAACACCCCGGCCACGAATGCGGTTAAAAAGCAGCATAAAAGTGCGGCAGCTATTGATTTGCAGCAGTTTGAATCTCCCGAACAAAGTCCTAGTTCTGCAGATAATTTTTCTTTTGCGGCAAATAGAAATCATGAAATAAGTCATACAGGGTCGTCTCCTTTACCCCCATCATTCGTAGCCGCCCCACTTCTAGGCCAGGCGGGAGTTACAGATTATTCTACATTGGCTCGGCGGCATGAATTATTAAACATTGGTGCGGATGGTGTAGGTCCATCATCAGCGCTGGAAAGCCTCATTGAAGTTGATCAAGTGCCAATTTGTCCTACATGCGCAGAAGATAATGTATTAAAACGCGAGCAATTAGTGTCCTGTCTCTTATGTTGTTGCTATTTTCATTCAGGTTGTATTGCAAATGGAAGAAGAATTCCATTCACTTTGAAGACTCCGAAAGAACGCGCCAATCGAGACAAGTATCTGAACAAATATTATAAGGGTTGGAGATGTATTACATGTATCGATGTTGTAATATCTGATGTTCCTGGCGGGGCAAGCGGTGTAAACATACCAATGGCCGTTTCAAATGGAGTTGAAGTTCCATTAAATATTAATACATCGTATCCCCCACAACCTCCGACGCAACAGGCTGTCATCGAAGATGCTTTGTCGCCTAAATCCAAGAACAAACACGAACAAGCTGCTTTGCTTATGAGATTATTAGCATCTAATGGAATAACGCTAGAGTCATTATTGACTATGAGCGAAGAAAAGCAGCGAGAGGTGCTGGTAGCAGCAGCTTCCTTGTCTCAGAATGACGCGACTGAGGCCAGTGTTGCAACGACTAATTCCGCTCCTGTGGTTCCAAATAACTCAAATAATAGTAGGGGATATGCCAATACCAATCCGAACAACGGCGGCAGTGGTATTAGTAGTGCCCCAAACAATGGCAGCAGCAGTGGTATTAGCGCCTCAAATAACGGCGGCAGCAGTGGTATTAATAGTGCCCCAAACAACGGCGGCATAAATGTTAATAGTACCAGCGACCAGGTTAAAAGTGACTCTAGTAGTACCAGCGATCCAAGGAGCAATTTGATGAATATGTTAGCCAACAGAGCAAACAAACCCGATGAGGTGCCAAAGCCGCCAACTCAACCTGAAACGGAGTCAAAGGAAAGCGCCGCACCAGCTCCAGATCCAAAATATGCAAAATATTTTAAAATGATCAAAGTGGGTTTGCCCAAACCCAATGTGGCACAGAAGATGGTAAGCGACGGTATAGTGGACTCGATCAACAAAGCATTAGATATTTTAGACTTAAATCCTGTAGCAAACACCAGTGAAGCGGCTGTTACAGAGAAGAAAAGTGACGAAGGAATGATTGCAGTTAGTGAACACGAGTCATTCCGTAAATATTTTAAAATGTTGCAAGTTGGACTACCTATTGATGTTGTCAAGATAAAGATGCAACAAGATGGTTTAAATCCGATGTACATTGATAAAAAACCGACCGAATTAATTCCTATTATACTGCCAAAGCAAGAAGTTGCGGCAAATGAGAAATCTGAGAACGCTACCGCTAGCGACGACGAGTTGGTAGCAGTATCTGAGCACCCTAGCTATAGTAAATATTTCCGTATGATTAAAATGGGATTACCGCGTGATGCTGTCAAAGCCAAGATGAAATTAGAAGGTATTGATGAGTCATACATCGATAAGAGTCCGGATGAAAAAATCCCTCTCACGAAACCCAATGACAGTCCTAAAGTTGCAGTTAGTGAACATCCAAAGTATAGTAAATACTTTAAAATGCTAAAAGTTGGTCTGCCAAAAGAAGTCGTCAAGACAAAAATGCAGAGTGAAAATGTCGATCCAACGTACCTCGACAAGAATCCCGACGACTTGATACCATTAGACGACGATAAAGCCGCTAAAGTTGTTGAGAAAACGTCACCATTAGTCAAGAAACCAGTCGTACGCAAGAAAAAATTGTATTGGAAAGCATTAGATGCCAATAAAGTTGGTCGTGATAGTCTTTGGGCTGAGTCGGACGACAAGGACGAGATCACGTTAGACGTCGAAGAATTCAACCAGTTATTCATCGAAAGCGAATCAAATACAACCAAAGTCAAAACAGAAGTGGAAGTTGCACCTAAAAAAATGAAAATTAATTTAATTGATATGAAACGTGGCCAAAATGCGGGCATTGCACTGGCTCGAATTAAATTTAGTTATACCGAAATTCGAAAAAAGATTGAGCGCATGGAAGACGAGTCCTTCACAGCGGACCAACTGCATTCCTTACAGGAGTATTTACCGACGATTGAAGAGACGGGATTATTGAAAAAGTTTAAAGGCGACGTGGATGCATTAGGGCAAGCCGAAAAATACATGCTTGAAATGTTAGGGTTTAAATCAGCAAGTCAACGCATTCGTACGATGATATTTAAGCAGCAGTTTAAGTCGCGTATATCGGAGAGCAAAGTGATACTCAGCAAAATCGAAAATGCTTGCGATGATGTGAAGATGTCATTACGACTGAAGAAAGTATTGAAAACAATCTTAAAGGTAGGTAATCAAATGAATGACGGCGACGATAATATCGGATTTACGCTGGATTCCTTATTGAAGTTACAATCTGCTAAAGCATTCGACAAGAAAACGTCGATATTACAGTACGTCATAATACTTATCTACCGCAACGACGAGAACTGTTTGCTATTTCCTGAAGATTTGTCGCATATTCATGAAGCCTCAAGAATAACGTTAGACTCGATCACAGCTGAACGCACAGTGCTAGCGCAGGGGCTTGATGCATGCAATGCCGCCATAGCCGAATGTTTGAAGGAAGATACCGCCCGAGGTGTCAGTAATAGCACCGAGAATATGGTAGTGTTTCTAAACAAAGCGAAGGTTATCATGAATGAGTTTGAGGTTGCGATTGATAACTTAAAAGCTAAATTTTCATCAGTTTTAGCTTATTTCGGAGAAGAGCCTACCATGACTTCGCAAGATTTTTTCTCAACCCTTGCCAAATTTGTAGAAGCTTTTAATAGTGAAAAAGCAATAGTTGATCGGATGCGCAAGGCGGAAGCTAGGAAGAATAGTAGTAATGAGAGTATCGCTTCAAATAATAGCAATGAAAACTTATCTGGTGCCGCAAAAGTGTCTAAGCGTAACAGCATTGCATCTATGCCAACCATGACATCTGTGCTCAAAGCAGTAGAAAGTGATAATAGTGACCAGGGTAGTGGTGTTCCTGTTACTATCAATACAACAAGCGATGCGACCAAAAGTCCACTGAAAGATAAAATGAAACGTCGGGCATCCACAAATTATTAGCGATTGTAGTATATATTTTTTATCCATAGTGTGTAAGTGAAAATAAGAAATTGATCAACCATTAGTAAATATGAACAACTAAGATAACTTTAACTATGCAAATACCATGAAGCCGCCTAGTAGGAGTAGTCAGGATCTTTCTTTTTATCCCGCTTCTTCTTTTCTTTCGCCTCCGCAGCTTTTAATGCGGCTAATGCTTGTTCTTGTGCCATTGCAGCAGCACTTTTCTTAACTGGTTTGGCTTTGGCCTTAAGAATCTCTTCAATACTCTTCTTGTCAACAGTAGTTGGTACTTCAGACGACGAGGTATCAGCTTCCGAATTCTTCGTTTCATTAGCATCAGTTTCTTTAGCTTTATCTTTATTCTTCTTCTTCTTTTTTTTAGCCTTTTCACCATCAGTTTGACTGTTCTCGGAATTTACAGTGACTTCTTTCACTGCTTCATTCTTTTTTGTATCTACGTTTGGATCCACCCCGAACTCTGATAACATTGCATCTAAATCTTCTAATTCCTTTTTACGTAATTCTTGCTTTTCCTTTTTCGTTAGAGGCTTTACAACAACTTTGACAGTCTCCACTTTAGCAGCAGTGTTAGAACTAGCACTCTTCTGTGGTTCAGTATCATCCTCATCATCCTCATCATCCTCGTCATCACTAGCTCGCTCTTTTTCTTTACTAGCGCCAGCAGTATTATCTTCCTCATCACTCGATTCAGCTGCTGCCCAATTATTTTTTCCTTGCTCTGTTTTCTGTGCGTCTGCAGTAATTTCTACCTTTTGTTCTACTTTAGCTTCTACTTTAGGCTCTACTTTAGCTTCTACTTTAGGCTCTACTTTAGGCTCTACTTTGGCTTCTACTTTAGGCTCTACTTTGGCTTCTACCTTGGTTTCCACCTTTGGCTCCACCTTTGGCTCCACCTTTGGTTCCACCTTTGGTTCCACCTTTGGCTCCACCTTGGCTTCTACCTTTGCGCTTCCACTGTCTGCAGCTGGCTTGGAGCCGCCGAACATCGAAGAGAAGAAGTTCATTTCCTCTCTCTTTTTTTCACTTTTTCCAAACGTGTGGTTTGATTTTCAATTTCTTGAGGGATTAAGACAAGAGACCGGGCTAAAGCGAGGATTCAATGGTGATATTCGGCACAATAAAAGATGAATTTATCGGTAACTTGTATTGTGTAGCCAACCTTCTAGATGGCTACAGTAGGAAGCTCTTCAGTTCAGTTAAATCTAATCCGAACTTACTAGAATCGAAGTGGTTTTCATGATATATAATTATACTTTACTACACGACTCGCATATTATAGCATAACTCATTTACGATTGCATTACCTATCATATTTTATTACATTACTCAGATATTATTACATAACTCATTGGATGCTATTACCTTACTTATAATTCATTAAGTTTATTCAATTCATTACACTGAGAGTGACGTGCACGTCTACTGGCATGGTTCTCTCTGACTAGGTGAACCATGTACGCTTCATCTGTCCGCTGTCTACTATCTGCACTGAGTCCACTCAGCAGGCGGTCCCAAATTTAAACAAGGAACCTGGACAAGGCAGTGATTCCGTACAGTGATTTTGGGTTGCAATTGGCGTGTGCGTGCGTGTCTGCGTGGTCAGTGGGTTGGCACAGTACTGTACACAGGTAGGTGGTGAGTCGCGCTCGCATCAATTTGGTCGCGTTGCAATTGAACCACTCTCGCATCAATTCAAAATTTCGCTCAACATGCAACAAGTAAAGAAGCGCGGCAGACCACGAACCAATTTTGATGGAGTTAATTTGGCACCAGATAAAATAGTGAAATATGCCGTTGTGGATAATGTTGATGAAGCTGAAGACGCTAGTGTCACTGAAGGGAGTGAAATGGGTGATAATACCGATAATACCACAGTAGCCTGTGTAGAGTCTAAACAAGATGTGTGTTTTGTGTGCGGCGAGGATAAGTTGCTAATGTATTGTGATTTCCCATCATGTACCAAAGCATATCATTATATGTGTGTAATGAAAACTTGCTGCAATGATTTTCAGAAATATGATATTAATGATAATTGGTATTGTCCGCGACATTTATGCACTGGTTGTAATGCATTACAGCAAACTAATGCCTCTATTCACACTTTATTAATACCAAAAAGTGTCCAGGATAATTGCTTGTCTAGTAATCAAAATATTAACAATAACGCCTATTATGCCGCATATGACCATATAATTCAGAAACCTTTAAAATTTTGTGATAACTGTCCTTTGTCTCTATGCAAGGACTGCGAGCTTGAATATTGCAATACCGATAATACAGAAGTATTCAGCTTTTCAAGTGTTTCACTTTGTAGGAATTGTAATTGTGGTAGTGATACATTATTATTCGCGCGTAAATTAGAGGCTGCGTGGTCATTTGCTGTTAGAAATTTAGTAAATTGTGCAATTCCTTTTTTACGCCCCTTATTACCGCTGACTACCTCGGTTAGTTCAGATTCATCTCATTCCAAGTCGTTGGACTTATTAGGAATTCTAGAAAATATTAGAAAATTGAAGTATAAGACCATGTCCGTGATTGAAAATGACTTCGTTGCCATGAGAAGTGAAATCATAAAAATCGTTGGCCATGAAAGCGCAATTCTGTCCGCTTATGATTCGGTCATTAAATGCATGACCGACCGTATATCGTCATCCTCCAGTACACTTTCTAATAGTAGTAATAGAAAATTTTCAAGTTTGAATTCCATTTGGCGTAAAGAGTGCGAAAGAGCCCTTGGTAGATCCGTGGATAGTCCTGAGTTGTGCATTCCTGCCAGAAGTATCGAGACGTGGACTGAAATTATTTCGAATAAAATGAATGGCGATGATTGCATATGGAACAACATCGATAATCCAATACAAAGTATTTTACGGGCAAAAGGTTCGAATTTTAATCTGAATAATTCAGTCATATCAACAAATATGAGTCTCTTGTATGCTGATACGGAAGCTAATAGACTCCATCTTGGAATGGAAGGAAAGGCGTCGCGAGAGACCGTCACGTTGCAAGAAGATTGCACGGATAATGACAATATGTTTAAATTTAAAGAATATTTGGCAAATGATGAAGGAATTGTAGTGCTAGACAGACTACAAAGCGTATGCTCTCATGCATTACACCTTGGTTTACGTATGGAAGAAGAGTACAATAGGAGTAATATTCATATTATACTGAATCACGACAGCGACGAAGGCACCTCTGCTGCCAACGAAGGAGAAGTTAGCAGCATTCCTATGCTGACTGTGAGTGAGTTAAAATTAATAAAAGAGTTGAAGTTATCAAATGACAACTTGAAATGGTGCATAGAGCAACGTAAAAAAGTATTTGACGTCAATAGAGATCGGATCAAAATTCTAGAAGAGGCTCTACAAAAGTCGATACGGGCTCTCGAGACGGAGGAAAATATGTTATTGGAAGATAAAAATAAAGTAAGTTCATGCATTCAATTTGATTTGTTACACCATTCTAACACTCATTTACATCCATAGATAGCAAATTTACAAACACAATTAACAAATAAAAGAAATTCGCAGTGATCACACAATTCTTCCTTGCAGGATGATGCTACGGCGATAGCGATTGGACAACGATTGCCACTGGACGATAAATTTATCCGCTATGTAATATATAAGTTTACCTGTATAATAATGTAAAAAGATTAGTATACATGTTATATGCGCAACCTATAGAGATTCCAACCTGTTAAAGATAAGCTATTCACGCGACAAAAGCTTTCAACGAAAACGATATTTGTTGCTTTAATATTAAGTACGTGTAATAAAAATACGGCATATGCCATGGGCACACATGTGCCTGGTCCATTACAAATAAATATATCTGGCTGGATATAAAATATCAAGAATATTGAATGAATTGTAGACCACATTGTGGTGAATATAGTGGTAAGCCAGGATTGTTTGACCTCTCTGGCACGGGGTATAGTGTGCCATTTTGTATTGTTCTCTTTAAATTGTTTCAAATTAGATGCTTCTATCTTCGGCCGACTAGTAACATCCGACTCACCAATAACAAAATATACCGGAGCATACACTTCAGTGTCTAATTTTGTTATTAATGCAATCATTTCTGTTGTATGACCACCAGAACCCAAGAAGATCATAGTCTTTCGTTGGTCGTCCTTGCGAGATCTCTTCGACACCCTCTTCTTCTTGAATTGAGGTAAGCAGAGAGCAACTCTCAAGCATCCCAATAGGAAAGCGCCCCCCAGGAGCAGCAAAAGCATCGCGCTTACTGTCGACTCACACGAGCTTCTAAGCTGCTTCTCATTAAAATGAATTTCCCTGATGGTGTGGAAAATTAATATTTTCTATATAATAGAATTAACTGATGCAGAGCTACTGACAAAGCCGTTTATAACATTGTGTTGTCTGTTTAAATCTAATATACGATCTCTTAAGTCTCTAGTGGAACCCCATACTGGCAGCTACCTCTATAAATTTTCCATAAATGCCGATAAAATCATGTACCGATGACTCTCTTTTGACCACCTCTAAACCACTCAGATATTACAGCATTATGATAATATAAAACCATAAAAACTATTATAGCAACTCAGAATATGGACAAGTTGTTGAACCGGTACCGGTATGACTTGACGGCCCTATGAATTTTTGGGACCAACCAAAATTGCACACAATCGTATGAGCGATTAGTGGGTAGAAGAGACCGAATCGACGCGATGGTGCACTCGTACTCGCGCTTCGAGCCTGCGGGCGCTTTCGGGGTCATCGCGGCGCCACAGTGCAACATCATGTACGATTTCACTGGGAATATTGGCATCACTGGATCATTACAGACTGTAAGTCTATGGAATTTACGACAAGGATCATTGATTGGAACACTTAATTGTGATCAACACAATTATCCATATACACTTACTGGTGATGCATGTATCATGTGTAGAAGTTCAGATAAATGTACGATAGCTGTGGGTTACACCAATGGCGATATACGTATATTTAATTACATCAACAAAACTCTTATTTCAACATTGAGGTCGCATAAAACGGCTGTTATGACACTATGTTATGATAGTGAAGGTGGTTTACTCGCATCTGGTGGTGCGGATAGTGACATCTTGATATGGGACGTTGTTTCTATGACAGCAATATGTAAGTTAAGAGGACATAAGGATGGTGTTACAGGTGTAGCATTTTTAAAAAGAGGCACTCAACAATTATTACTATCAGTTAGTAAGGATACTTTACTGAAAGTTTGGGATATTGGTACTCAATTTTGTATACAAACTATAGTTGGTCATAGATGTGAAATATGGTCAATTGGAATTACCCCCTCTGGTATGATATTAACTGGGTCAGCAGATGAATACATTCGTGGTTATCGCTTGCTTGCTTCAGATGAAGAAAGCATGGCTCTTGATAATGAAAATGTATTAGAATATTACGGATGTATAAAAAGAAATTTCTCAAATAATAATGATAGATGCGTCGGCATTCATTACAATAGCAATGGAACTATAATTGGTGTTCAAACAACGTCAAAAATAATAGAAATATATCGCGTTCGTAGCGAAAACGATGTTAAAAAGAAAATTAAACGAAGATTGAAACGGAATCGCGAAAAGAAATCGAAAAACAATGAGAAGAAAAGTAATGAAAATATATCGTCTTGGGACGACGACAGGCCAGATACTGAAATTGCTATGACTCTTAACGCGGACTTGTCGCTAGTAGAAAGCTTATCAGGTATACTTGCCGACGAGTTAGAATTATACTCAACTATTCGTTGCACCTCAAAAGTTCGGGGACTTTCGTTTAATCCAAACACGAAAGACTCCAGCGAAAAGATACTTGTTTCGTTATTGAATAATACCCTAGAAGTCTATTCCATACCGCCAACTCCCACCGCCACGGAAATCGTAGAAGCCGAAAATAACAACACTGTTGTGAGCAAAGAATGCACCAAAGTTTCAACTGTAGAGTTACCTGGTCATCGATCAGATGTCAAGGGATTATCATTATCTAGTGATGGCTCAACTGTTGCAACCTGCACCACAGATGGCATCAAGGTATGGAGCACCGTGACCAAATTGTGCTTACGATCGTGTAAGTCAGATGAAGGCTTGTGTATAAGCTATGTGCCAAACTCTCGCTTTGTAGTAATTGGTACGAAAGACGGTAAACTTCAAATCGCAGATACCGCATCAGGCGATCTAGTTGCTGATATTCAAGCACATAATGGTACCATTCATACTGTTGCAGTCCGACCGGATGGCAAAGGATTCATGTCAGGTGGCACTGATCGCGAAGTCAAATTTTGGGATTTCAACCTATCAAATAACATATTGAGCGCGACGTTAACCAGGGAGTTGAATATGCCATCGGATGTGTTGTGCGTCAAGTACAGTCATACCTTGCAGCAAGACAGATTACTTATAGGTATTGGGCTGTTGGACAATACGATTAAGTTATTCTATGACGACAGTCTCAAGTTTTTCCTGTCGTTGTACGGCCACAAGTTGCCTGTATTGTGTCTAGATATGTCGCATGATTCCAAGCTACTAATAACTGGAAGTGCTGACAAAACTGTCAAAATTTGGGGCTTAGACTTCGGTGACTGCCATCGCTCGTTAATTGCCCATGAAGACAGTGTCACTTCGGTGCGATTTCAACCTGATAATCATTATTTTTTCTCTTGCGGGAAAGATGGCATAGTTAAATATTGGGATGGAGACAAGTAAGTACCTCAATCTTAGCACTATCTCCTCCCTACCCACCCACATTGACGGTCGTGAATTTGCCTTTCTCTGGTGATTATCACAACATTTTTTTTTAATGTGGAATAGAAACCGTTGGGCGGTTAACTTGTTCTTACAAGAATAGTAAAATATTATTCTTGTTGTAACGAACAGTTGGAGCTGCCCTACATACTCAGCCTATATTTTCCTAGTTCCTTCACCTTCTCATACTAATTTACCACGTTTATCATTAGGTTTGAACAAATTTTAATTTTACCAGGGCATTCTGGTCCAGCGTGGTGCTTGGATGTCGCACAAGACGGCAACTACTGCATCTCTGGCGGCCAAGATCGGTCGCTCCGAATATGGGAGAAAGGTGACGACTTGGTGTTTCTAGAAGAAGAAAAGGAACGAGCTCTAGAAGCGATAGTGGAACGCACAGCAGAGAGTGACCAAATCGAGACGGTTGCTGTCGACACTCAAGCGGCTGTCAATAATATAAAAAGTATTGAGAGTGTTAAAGGTGGTGAGATGCTTATGGAAGCCATGGACTTGTACGAAGCAGAAATTGCGGAGCTAGAAAGTAGGGAGCAAAAAATTCGTCAAGGAATTAAATTAGCTAAAAGAAATCCAAATCCATTGATGTTGGGGTTAACGCCGTACAAGTATATGATACGATCATTGCGCATGATTAAAGCGCCTGATCTTGAACAAGCGTTATTAATTTTACCATTTCATTATGTTCGACGACTAGTAAACATATTACTGGTGTTAGCACAACATGGACTCGACTTAGAGTTATGTGTAAGGTGTGCCGTGTTTCTCATGCGTTGCCACCAACCACAAATATTGACAACTCAAGCATTATTGGAAGAAATGCTGTCCTTACAAAAGGTAATAAGAGTCAATATCAATGACTATCGCACACTGATCGGCTCTAACATGGCCGGTCTCAGGTACTTGACCAACGTAGTCGAAGAAAAAAAATTAAGTTTTGACGTTGAGCCAGAACCTGCGCCTCTTCCGCCTACCAAAAAGTTAAAAAAGTAAATTGTAACATGGTGTAACTTGTAAATCGTTTTTTCACATTTTGACATTTTTTGTACCGGTGGTATTTAAAAAAAAAAAAAAAGGAAGAAATATTTCCAAAATGATGAAAATGGATGAGCTCCCCTGGGACTGGGGCTCGGTGAGCACATCGAGGGTCCCTAGCGCATCGGAGCTGCGCTTTATCCGCGCCATCAAAGACATGCTGTGGGACAAGGACCTGTCGACACAGCTAATCGATGCGCTAAAACAGCGAAAAAGTCCGACATCAGATAGTTTTGTTGCAATTTTTAGTGATTATTACAAGGTGCCAAGCGACGAAAAGCTCAATTTCCAGCGGATATTACATAATTGGATAGGGCGGCAGCTGCTTCCGTACACGCATTACAAAGTAGAAGCGAAAACAATTGTCTCACCACCATCTACTACGACTACTACTAATACCACTAATACCGCTAATACTACTACGACTGTTGTGACTACTACGACTAATATCAAGAATATTGAAAATTTAACTAAGCCGCATGATCTACATGCGGGCAATACAAACATTTTAGATAATGCATGTACAGTGAAACAAAAGAAAAGGATGACGCCTTGTGTTGTTAGCGGACAAATAACTTCTATTAATAGTAACATATTGACATCGACCACAGATTCAAATAATGATATCCGAGCTGCACTATTGTCAAAACGGTCAGTTGAGTCTATAAATAATATTGAACACACACCTAAAATGGATTTATCAATCATAAATGACAAAGTTAATGTGAACACATTGACTAATAGCTTACCTCAGGCACCAGTCGTAAGCGGCAAGTCTAAAAACAATCCTGAATTGTATGTTGTAGAAAAGGATGATATGCAAATTAGAGACGGAGCCAGTGATGCCGAGAATGTGCAGATCATTCGTCGATTGAGTAAGATATATGCATTACTTATACTTAATAATTATCTGCCGTATGCATACACGCTACCATTCGTAACCCGCATCGTATCGTTGCAGACCATATATGATAATCCAATAGTAGTTAAAGTGTTAGACCAGGAAGTGTTTCCTTCGGTAATATTGTCCAGTAAGTTGCTGCGCGATTTCATGATTAAGTTATTGAGTGACATCAAACCAGTGATAAAATGCCTTGGATCTGCTTACATCAATTCAATCGTTAACTTAAAGGTGCTTAAAGACGATGCTCCTGTACTAATAGCAGAGCTAACTAGTTTTGTTGAAGAAACCGCCAATAGCACGATTGGTAACTCATCGCAATCGATGCCACGTGGTCCCGAAACGTTTATAAGACCATTTCGTGAAGAAATTGACAGTCGTAACGAGTATAAGTCTCCGACGGAAAGTGTCTTGTACAACGAAAGAGAAAGCTGCTACGATGAATTCACCAACTGCTTCCATCGCTTCCAGGATGTGTTGAAGTCAGATTACGACGGAGGAAAAATACGGGATTTCTTCTTGAATAATAATCTAAATACGACCAAGTTAAAGGTGTTGTCGATGCAAGACGTGAATTTTATTTGGTTCGGCGAAATATTCAAGCAAATGTTGCTATTTTATGGCGTAAATAGTTCCGTTGGAAATAATGCATCTTATAAATCACGTTTGCTAGAAAGACTTGGTGGCAACAAAGTTTCACCGGATACGACAACCGACTCTCCAGAGATAGGACGTGCTTTTCCTCACGCAGCGAATGATAAGTCGGTGGCGAAAGATTGCTATGAAATACCGGCTGTAAATTTCCCTGGAAATCAACAATTTTTCTTCAGGTTTATTACATATTGCGACTCGCATCGTTTGTCCTCTTGCCTGGTCGCTGCTTTCACCGCTGAGATATATGAGCTAAGTGCTTTGAATAACGCCGCGAGTGGATCTGGTCGCCCCAGTGCTTCATCATCGAGTAAAATGACTAATAGTGGCAGTAAAGACAGGAGCAATGACACTTATACTTCAAGGATTATCAAATTAAAACTGCTTGGTAAATTTTTAGGATTATTGCATTTTTATAGTCAATGGATATTGTCGGTCCCGGTTAACGTGCCGAAACATAAAGACGGAAGTGGGCACAGCGTCGATAACAGCGCAGAACCCAGTGGTCCAATATCCCTGTTACTCGCAGAATCCGTAAGAAACAGGGCTCTATTTCGCAGTGTCCTTCCCATTAAGAATGTGTTGGAACTCGCTTACACCAACAGCCGCTACCTGTCGCTGACAGTTCCCTGGATCTGTGAGTTCTTGAAGATGATAATATACGACAGCTTGTACCACGTCGACAATCCGTACGTGGATGTTTTGGGCTTCCTCAAATCCCTGCAACGTTCAGATTCCTATTGCCCCCTTAAATGCACGGATCTTAGTCCAAATAAATTGTTTATTTTACTAGAAATTGAAGCTTTATGGGGTTTATTCCCACTGGAATCGATTCGAGCTGCGACGCTACCAGTAGTGCTTTCTAGTAAGAGTGATAGTGACAAAGTGATGTCTGCGAATACTTTCCCACCACATTTCTATGATGAAGGTAATGGAGCATTTAGTGACACCGTGTTTAACACCTCGATCGCTCCATGCATCAATAGCTGTATCCAATGCATGCGCACCGTCTCTGTCATCGCTAAATCAAACATAGAAAAAACGCCAGTCAATGCAACGCGGCTCATTCCGAAGCGGCAAACTCCGAATATTATAAGTAACAATAACGTAGACGCCAATCCAACATTCACCAGTCACAGCTCAGATGGTGGCACCCCTCTGGCAGCAAGACTCAGGAGTAATGACAGCAACAGCAATAATAGCGTAAATAATTCGGCAGAGAAGAAAAGCACGTCGAAAGTAACGTCAATGAATCCCTCGCTGGTGTCACCTGGTAAAGGATACTGTGAAATCAACATACAACCGGTGCCATTCAGCTTGGCATCACCTAGTTCACCAAAAAAAATGTCTGGTAGTGTGAGTTACGGCAGTTGCATGAGCAGCCCGTCTATGAGCAGCCCATCCAAAGGGGACGATTTAGGATCGGTTTACGGTACTTTAGAGACAGCGTTTTGGCAGCAACACACCAACTTATATCAAATTTGTACGTTCATGATTGACAACTTGCACAATGCGTGCATGGCTCATTTGAAAGACAAGGTGGCCGAGGCTATTCTAGAGCTGTGGGCTATCAGTGGGAGAATGAAGTTGTCTTTAGAGAACATTTTAAGTAGTAATACGAGCAACGCAAGTACTATCAAGGAGTACCAGCGGGATTTATCGATTGCATCCAAACGGCTACACGAAGTAACTGTCAAAGATGGCAATGAGTTCATCCAAGAATTTATTGATCGTCATATCCACTCTACACTAAGCGAGCTGTGCTACCATCTATACCCCAACTACCAGAAGGTAAGTAGTCTCGCGGAGAAGCTGATGACCAATCAAATCAAGTTTCAAGAGACAAGTTTGATGCAGTACTTAGATACGTATTCCTTCAGGAAGTTTGACGAGGTGGTGACCGCCAGTATTCGGCAATATCAAAAGTTAATTGATGGTAGCACTAAAAAAATCAACGGAAACGTGAATCTTGCTGCTAGAATGACCCCAAATTCAAGGGAAAATCCCGTCGAAGGAAAGCGGATCAGCTTCGCGAACGAAGATATGGATTCAAACCGTTTCATGGACGTGTTGAGGGTATTACATAGTAAAATTAAAATCTACTTTAAGATTGAGCTGGTAGATGACACTTGCGCCGAATTCGATCCGTTTGTTACGCTCTCGAAGCCAATCCAGGTAAGCGTCATTGAGGGAGCATACAACCGAGGCGACAGCATTTCCTTCCGCAACAATATAGCTATGACGATTGACATTATCAAGGAATTATACGTGGTTATTGGTGCTTACTACAGTGTAGAACAGAAACGGGGTGGTTCGGCGCAGACTATAAGTCATATTAGTACAGCAAACAGCATATTGCGCACATTCTTGAGCTGGGTCAACGTGGTCACCAAATCCAGCGGTACGGATCGAACTCTCGCTGACAAGGTGCTCATCGACACTTACAAATTTCTCACTATTTTAAGTCCAATTTTGATATTTTTAGACTACGTAGTCTCTGCTATTTCGGATGCCGGGTCGGGATATCCGTCGGACATACTGCTGGAAGCGTTATTGGAGCATAAATTGTTCAACACATCAACGTTCATCAGATTATTGATCACTACTGCACGGCCCACGACGGGCTCGCATTACGAGGCATTCCGCGGTTTTACGAATATTAGTAAGATATTAAACGGCTACATTTTAAAGCTAATCAAGCGATTCTTGATGCGGCAACCAGAAATCGGCGATTTATTTCCCTCTACTGACTGTAATGGAGCCGGCGAGGAATGGTATGATGACTCGTCACTGTTGCATGTGATTCGCAATCGTTTCGGTCCGGAATTGCCAATATTAATAGCAAAGCTATTTAGTATTGGGAACGCAATAAACAAAATATAAAAATTGTAAATTTATAATCATTGTTTAGCCATATTCAACAGTTTGTTATACATACTTATGTCCAGTGGTATTGTTCCCTTCTCGATATTTTGCTGACACAATTCATCACCTCGTTCTCCAGGAAGGTATATTCGAGAGCCTTTTGAACCGGGTAATACTTTGGCGTTACTGACTCGATTGCACATTTGATCTGCGCGCTCTTGGAACTCTTTCAACGGACATATTACAGCCGGATCGATTACTATTATAGTGGATCCCCAATTTTTACTCTCCTTTTTATCCATCATACTTGCTCCCGGCAATGCCCCAGCGAGTAGCTCAACCATTAAGGCCAAATGAGACCCTTTAAACGATCTATCAAAGACCTGAAGTGCGCCTTTCAAAGCCTTCATGGGGTCATCGGTCTTATTACCTTCAGCATCATATGCAACATCTAATGGAATTTTTTCATCTTTTTCAGCCGCCATAACTAGCCCGTAATATGCAGAAGCGGAAGTTGCCATATCTAGAATCTGTGGTCTGGAAGATGTAGGAACACCGATGGATATAGGATTGGTACCAAATATGGGTTCATAAGATCCATAAGGGGCAACATACTCTGGACAATTACCCATAACTATTCCTATTAATCCTTCCTCGCAAATTTGCTTACTCCAATATCCTAACGCGCCACTTGGACTCGAGTAATTGTTCATCGTGACTATTGACATACCATGCTCCTTCGCTTTGGCTATGGCAATTTTGACACCGTGGTGTAGAACAACCATTCCTATTCGCTGACCACCGTCTATCTTGGCAGATAATTTGGTTTCGTAAACTGTTTTGATATTATGCAAATTCTCGTGGTTTTTATGCTGTGTCAGCTCATATTTTACTCGTATTTTATGGATTAACTCATCTTCACTGAACTTATTCAACATACCTGGCAATTCCTATTAACGAATATATTGAGTAAACGAATGAAACATGTGTGATGAGTGAGTAACCTGTAATTTAGTTGGGTTATACTTTTTATATAAATCCTGAATAATCTGTAATTTAGTTGGACATGTTGGTTTCAAGCCGCCAGTAACTAATTTCACAATTCCTTGATTATTTCCCCGCAACTCCGCATAAATCAAAACTTCTGTGATAATATGACAATCTTCATCCGAATATTCATAACATTTCAATGCCTGAAAAATTTTCTCCTTCAAAGAATCAATGGCGATGTCAACATTCAATTGGACCTGCGAAATCTTCGTCGATGTCGATGTCGACGACGCGTAAATTGTCACGGCGGCCTGCTGCACCTTCTCCGACGATGCGGTCGACAGCGAAATCGCATTAAACGGGGTCAAGGCTATATCCACCACATCACTCACGCTGTTCCCCATTTCTGCTCCAAACTTAATGATTTTATTACCATGGTACATCGAAATCAAAATATTTTGGCGACGATACCGGTACAGATTTCGATTATCCATACGCTTATTACATTGTAATCTAAAACTATCTGGCTATCGCGTCTAAATGCGGTAACTATCAGGAACCTACTCACTATCATGCACTTGCACTACTACTCTCAGGTTACCGGTACACATCTCGAACTGGGGTAGGGTTGAAAGAAGCATGGCAAGAGACGTGAGTCCCCGCGTGGTCAGCAGCAGCAGTTTTAACTTCTTGCACATTCGTTTGCATGGTTTCTGAGTCATTTCCATATGATGCGGTACCGGGGCCTATCCATAACTTCCTGGAAGGCTTGGATCTTACCATACCGTACCAGTATTGACCAC